>Ga0137394_10001419_pt1 | contig 17438 bp, 21 predicted proteins | sample czobulk116metaG_FD_108278 | JGI IMG/M metagenome (GOLD analysis project Ga0137394, IMG submission 108278) | Vadose zone soil microbial communities from Angelo Coast Range Reserve, California, USA - czobulk1.16 metaG | ecosystem: Environmental > Terrestrial > Soil > Vadose zone | place: USA...
CACTTATCCTCGCTGGTCTGATTTAGGAGGGGCGTCATGACCGGCGTCTCTACTCTTGCTTCCGAATACAAGGCGAGACATCGGATACGGGTCCTCAATGATAACTTCCGCACCACCTTCGTTGGTGGTCAGGTGGTTATGACCGCCGGTGTCGCAGACCTGTCGATGGATATGAAAGCGCGAATACTGCTACGGGTTCAAACATTCTCAGCGTTCAGCACGAAGAATGACCCGTATGGCGAACACGACTTCGGAAACTTCACACACAGGGGCCAGAAGTATTTCTGGAAGATCGACTACTACTCCGACACCTCCTGCACCCTCGGCGCGGAAGACCCGTCCGATGTGACCCGCTGCTTTCGCGTTCTCACCATCATGCTGGCGTCCGAATACTGACCGGAAGCAGCCCCCGACTCTCTTTACGCGAGACTTTCCATTTGTCTACACCCAATGATAGTGGTGGACAATCTCCCGACTCGCGTTGTCGGCTCCGGGGAATCACTGCACAATTTCTGCGGGGCGTTCTGATTCTCGGAGCGTCCCGAAAATCTGCGTTTCTTAACAACTTCAGGGAAAAACCATGACCTAGAAAACAGAAAACCCGCGACTGGCGCGGGCTTCCTTCAAATCTTCAGTGTGACGACTTCGCAATCTCACCCTGACACGAATCGGAAGCACCTGCAAGAGATTCTTGCAGCAAAGTCTATTGCGTCCACGCCGCGGGTTTTCTCCATAACACAGGGAGAAAAACACCATGTCGTCTATGTCGTCAGTGCTGGCAGATATAACCCGGAATCTGGTTTCCGGGCGCTGCGAGGCCGATCAAAAATTATGGGCCGAAGAAGTCTTTGGCCTCGATACAAACCTCCTGCCTGGCCGTTATTTCCTGGAGAGGCCGCAGGACAATGGTTCGTATGTCCTGCCCGTGAAGCAGAGCTTTATAAAGGATGCGCGGCTGATGCCCGGCACGCGCTGCTTTCTGGCGCTGCTGACAGGCTGGGCCGGAACGGGCCGTCCCCTTGAGGTCACGGAAGAGACGATAGCCAAACACCTGCGCCGGTCCGTGCGCCAGATCTACCGCTATCTGAAGGACGCGCAGCGCGAGGGCTATCTGCGCTACGCCTACACCAAAAACCGCATGGGCATGATCACCGGCCTGAAAATCTACCTGTCTTTCTGGCTGCTGCGCCCCGACCTGAAACGGAAAACCCGCTTCAAGCCAGAAAATCCGGCCCGGACTCCTGCGTCCGACACTAATACACTAATTAAAGATTCTTACTTGCCAGACGCGGAAATTGCCGCGCGTCTGAACCGATTGCGGGAGGCGGCAGGGTTCGCAACGGCCTGACCGCATAAAAAGCCCCCTCCCCTCACCGCCACAAGGCCCGGACAAGAGCCTTCGCGGGAAAACCTGCGGCGATAGGGCTGAGTATGAAAATACTTTCGACTATCCAGCACGCGGAGAGAAAGAAAGAATGCTAGGCGTGGGGGCGAGGCTTCCACATCACGCGTAACCGTCAAGCACCGCGCCTAATCGAACCGGCACCACCAGCAGCAACAGCACCACCACACCCACCTTCACCGCCACGTCCGCGTCCACCCCCACCGCCATCATGGCCATCACCATAGCGGTCATCATGACCATCGGCATCATCATCACCATCTTCTTCGTCCTCGTCGCCGCCTTCGTCCTTCCTGTCGCCTTTCTTATACTTTCCCCCCTTTTCCCCGCCGCCGCGTTTTTTCTCCCTCCCTTCATCCCCCGGACTCTATTGCGGCCTCCGGCTGCGCCAGATTTCTGAACATTTTCCCCGGACCAACCCCTGCATTCATCGTTCTGAATTCCGTTTTTTCAACCCTTTTTTTCTCCCCTCACCCGCGCCTTTCAAAAACCGGCGTTACTCCGGCGGTGCTCCCCGTCAAGGGTCTTCCGATGAACTCGCTGCGCTCGCCCTGTGACTGGTCCGCGCCGCCGAAACGCCGTGGCACCGTCGCGGGTTTCGCGAAGAAAAAATGTTTTAAAGGAGAAAATGAAATGAAAAACGAACCAAACAGACAGGATGTATACAGCCGCATCACCGGGCAGATCGTGGCCAGTCTCGAAAAGGGCGTGCGCCCGTGGGTCAAGCCATGGAGCGCCGAACACGCTGCCGGAAGGATTACGCGCCCGCTGCGCCACAACGGCCAGCCCTATTCCGGGATTAACGTGCTTTCCCTCTGGATGTCAGCCGCCGCGCAGGATTTCGCGGCGCCCATCTGGATGACCTTCCGCCAGGCTCTCGAACTCGGCGCGAACGTCCGCAAGGGTGAAAAAGGCTCCCTTGTGGTCTATGCAAACGCCATCACGCGCACCGAGCACAACGACAAAACCGGCGAAGATGTCGAGCGGGAAATTCCATACATGAAGGGCTACACCGTGTTCAATGTCGAGCAGATCGACGGCTTGCCGGAAATTTACTACGCGAAGGCCGCGCCGACACTCGACCCCGTGGCCCGTATCGAACACGCCGAGAAGTTTGTTTCTTCTCTGGGGGCCACCATCAAGCACGGCGGAAACCGCGCCTATTACGCGCAGGAACTCGACTATGTGCAGATGCCGCCCTTTGAAGCCTTCCGCGATGCCGAAAGCTATTACGGCACGATCCTGCATGAATTATCGCACTGGACGAAGCACCCGTCCCGCCTCGCCCGCGACTTTGGCCGCAAGCAGTGGGGCGACGAAGGCTATGCGCAGGAAGAACTCGTTGCCGAGCTGGGAGCTTCCTTCCTTTGCGCCGACCTCGAACTGGCCACCGAGCCGCGCGAGGAAAACGCCTCCTACATCGCCAACTGGCTCGAAATCCTCAAACAGGATAAGCGCTTTATCTTCTCCGCCGCCGCCCATGCGCAGCGCGCCGCCGATTATCTGCACGGCAAACAGGCATCCTCTACGGAGGGTGCCTGTCCCATTGCCGCCTGAACTCCTGTTCAATTTTCCAGCGGCCCGAAACCTCATTCCATTTTCTGTTTGTGTGGTCAGTCTCAACGCCAGCGTGGCCGTCCGCGCCCTTCGTGTCCCGTCCAGAGGTTCTTGCGTTTCGGGTCCCTCTTCCCAAAACGACAGAGAACCTTGGGACACGCGCAGGCTATGCGCCCGGCAAAGGCCTCGGCGTACTGAACACAAACAGAAAGGAAAACAGAATGTTCTCGGACCGTCAGGAAATTCCCAAGCTGATCGCCACCCGCAACCGACCGATGCTCACCGCCCTCGATGCCTGCATCGAGCATCTCGAAAACTATCTCATCGGTGCTGGGCCCGGCAAAGACGAGGACGCGGAACGCGCCCTCTACTTCGCAAAAACCCCCGTGGAACTGGAGCGTAAATTTCAGGCCGAGGCCGTGTCATGACCGAAGACGACATCACCCGCCTGGAAGCCTATGAAATCCTGCGCCCTGCGTCCGACGAACTTCTGCAGATGGCTGCCGAAGGACAGGTCGACCTCAACGCCCTGGCCCGCATGGAATTCCATGCGCGCCACCCCGAGGCAGCCCAACACAGTTTCCGCATGGTTGCGAGGACACCAGTCCACGCCGTAACAATTCGTGATTGGACAGAATGCGGAACAACCGCTATGGATCAGGAACTCAGAGGTAACAGATGTCTATAATATCCCGACTGCGAAATCCCTTCATCGCCGCGGCGCTGGCCGGAAGCGCCGTCATCGGCATTGCCCTCGCGTGCGGCGGGTGCGAAAACGGCGGCAAGGACGACCGGCAGGAACAGCGGGACGCCATCCAGCTCCTGGAGCAGCGTTATCCCGACAGCCCCCGCATCCGGGCCATTCTGGAAGAGCAAAAGTCTTATTCCGCCGAACGGGGTGGCATGAAATTCCTGATCGACAACGGAATACGCCTGGACCTCTCGACGGATGGCCTTCCGGATGGTGCCGTAATTCGCCTCTTCAAAGACCGCTGGCAAATCAATCCTTCGGTTCCTGAATATACCCAGGCTTGGGCTGTCAAGCTGACACTTGATTACGCCGAGGGTCAGGCCAGAGACGGATTGCCCTACGGAATCGGTGAAAGCTTTGCCGTCAACCGGGCGCTGTTGCCGGTCGGACCTGCCGCGGGAGAAAAATCAAAGCCCGCACCGCAGGCGCTGCGGCCATAGTTGCGCCATTCACTCAGTGTGCTTTATTTCGATTATCCGCTCTACGGTCACTGTGAGGCTTTTGCTGACCGGATACGGCGTGGAGGATACGCCATCTTTCTGAACGGTCCATGACGTGTCAGCCAGTTTCTCTATTTTGAGGACAGTTTTTGCCTCCGGCTCGTCGAATGATGCGAGCCGGGACCCGACAACGGGTATCGCGAACAGGAGAAGCAGCACGCCGCTGAGAAGCTCGCCGATCACAATCTTGCGGCCGCTCGTTTCCTGCGGCACGAAGTCCCCATATCCCAGCGTCGTGATTGTCACCAGACTGAAATAGGTTGCGTCCCAACGGTCGGATTGCGGCCCTATTTTCTCGATTCTATTGTCAAGCTTCATCCGCTGAATCGTACCGTTCGCGGCATATAACTCCGCGAAGGACATGACGAGCACGAGAAACAAGGCCGGGACCATGAAAAGGGCGCTCGGGAGATGCGGAAGAGGGCACTGCACTTTCACGGCAGCGAAGAACAAGAGAACCCCTATATAAATGTCGATAACAATGATGATGGCGAAAGGCGACATCCAGGACATTCGGCTGTGGAACCAATGAGAACAGCTCATGATCAACAAAACAATCGGCAAGACCAAATTGAAGAATACATTAGTTCCGGTAGCTAGTTTGCTCTCTGGTTTGCTCACTGGCTCCTGCCTTTGCGGACATGCGGACGGCAAGGTGCTCAATTCTTGAGGGTAGCCGTCGAATGCCGGCGAGTATATCTGCGCTTATCATCCGCAGATGCGGCGATCATATCATTCGTTCTGCCCAGCCTGTTCTGACAGACCAAGCGCCGCCTGCGTCCTGTTCCGGACGCCCAGCTTGCGGCAGATATTCCCGACATGCTTCTTCACCGTCGCCAGCTCAATTCCGAGCGCCCGTGCAATCTCCTTGTTCGAGACGCCTTTCATCAGCAGCCTCGCCACATCCTCTTCCCGTCCTGTCAGCTTTCCATCCATCTTCGTACCGGTTTTTTGTTTGAACCTTAGCCCATCCTCCCGCCGCCGCAAGGCCTCCTGGGCTGTCCCGCGTTCTCCTCGTTTCGGCATGGGTCAGCTTCTACGCCAGTCTCGCCGGACGCGCGGGGCTGTCAACGGGCGCCCGCACCAGCGACCGGGTTACCCGTTCCCCTTACGGTGACAGCCCCGCTTTTCCGTCCGGCGTTTCCTTTGGCGTTCTGACCCACAACCGAAACGAAAAGGAGAACGACATGAAAACCTGCCGACTACCCTATGCCGAAGACGCGCCGCTTTATGCGGCCGTCGAGACACAGGGAATGGATACGTTTGACGCCATAACACAGGCTCAAATGTTTGATCTGAGTGACGTACCGACCGACCCCGACTGGCCGAACGCGGTTTCGCGACGGATCGTTCAGGTCACCGACGAGGACGAGAACATCGTCCCCGAATTCATACCGCTCGACAAAATCCTGTCGTTCAAACGCTGACGCAACGCTCACAGAAAGGAATACGACCATGACCTCCACGACATCGATCCCTCTCAACCAGCTCGCCTCCTGGGATGGCAATGTACGCAAGACCGCCGGCACCGACGCCGGCCTGGCGGAACTATCCGCGTCCATACTCGCCCACGGCCTCCTCAACAATCTCGTCGTTCGCAAGGACAGGAAAGGAAAGTTCGCGGTTGTCGCGGGCGGCCGCCGTCTTCAGGCTCTTCTGCACCTTGCCGAGTCCGGCAAGATTCCCGCCGACCAGCCGGTTCCTTGTCAGGTCCTCGCCGGCGAAACCGACGCCGCGGAAATCAGCCTCGCCGAAAACTTCGTCCGCGAACAGATGCATCCGGCCGACGAGTTCGACGCCTTCCGCACCCTTGCCGACAAGGACATTCCGGCAGCGGACATTGCCGCGCGTTTCGGCGTTGCCGAAACGATGGTGCTCAAGCGCCTGAAACTGGCGCGCGTCAGCCCCGCCATCATCCAGGCCTACCGCGACGGCAAGACGACGCTCGAATGCCTCATGGCCTTCGCCGTCACCGACGATCATAAGCGGCAGGAAACGCTCTGGAAATCCTGCCCGGCATGGATGAGGACCAGCGCAGACCGCATCCGCGCGACCCTTACAGAGAACGAAGCCGACGCAGGCGACAGGCGCGTGCGGTTCGTTACGCTCAAGGCCTACGAGAAAGCGGGCGGAACAGCCCGCCGCGATCTCTTTGCCGCAGACGACGACGGAATTTTCATCGACGACATCGAACTGCTCGACAAACTTGTCGCCGCGAAGCTGGAAAACACGGCAGCATCACTCCGCGCCGAAGGCTGGAAATGGGTCGAGGTTCTTCACCAACAGGGCTATGAAATCCGCTCCAAATTCCGCCGCATCGAAAGCGCCGAAGGCCCTTTGCCTGAAAAGCTTCAGGCAGAATACGACAAGCTCGCCGCGGAGCGGAAAAAGCTGGACGCGAAGAAAAACCTCACCGAACAGGACGAAGACCGCTTGTCGGAGATCGATGACCGCGTCTGGCAACTCGACCGCGAACGCCCGGAAGTATTCACTTCCGAGCAGAGAGCTCTCGCTGGTGCCTTCATCGAAATCGAGCGCGACGGCAAGCTCGATATACAGCGCGGATACGTCACGCCCGAGGATGCGAAATCCATCAAGCCCGGTTCCACGGACTCTCCCGCCAAGCCGAAATCCGCCGAGCGAGCAGGCCTGTCGCAATCCCTTCTCGCCGACCTGACAGGCCACCGCACCGCGGCCATGGCCGCCCTGCTCGCCGGCAGCCCGCGCGTCGCTCTCGTCGCCATCGTCCACAGCCTCGGCATGAAAGCCTTCTATAGCAATTCGTTCGGCGGGGCCGTTGACTTCGATGTCGCCGCCACGAGCTATCCTCCCGGCTTCCGCGATCGCTGCAAATCCCGTGGCATCGACGAAATCGAGAAGCTCCGCAAGCAGTGGAAGGAAACTCTTCCCGCCAAGCAGTCTGAATTCTGGCAATGGTGCATCGACGCCTCCGACAAAACCCTGCTATCGCTTCTGGCCTTCTTCGCCGCGCTCACTTGCCGGAACACGGATCAGCTCGGCGCGCCCCTCGGCCTGGACATGAACAAATGGTTCACGCCCACGGCCGACAACTTCTTCGGACGCATCGGCAAGGATGAAATCCTCAAAGCCGTGAAGGAAGCCACCGGGAAACCCGTCGCGCCCGCCACCGGGAAGCTGAAAAAGTCGGAACTGGCCGTCTTCGCCGAACGTGCGGTCAAGGACAGCGGCTGGCTGCCCAAACCGCTGCGCGTTCCTGCCGGCAAGGCCGCAACGAAACCCCAGAAGAAAGCGGCCTGACCGGATTCGCCAGATGGCCTGCCGCAAGGCAGGCCATCGCGTGAGCCCGCAATGCCTGCTGCCCATGAACGGCCCGGTCCTCTGTTTCTGCGCCGTTACGATACAACTTGCGGTATAAACCTGTTGTTAACCGCAATTTTTTATAATTGTAATATGATCCCCAAAGGCAACCAGCGCGCGGGCGGTCAGCAACTCGCTACCCATTTGCTTAACGCCTACGACAACGACCGGGTTGAAATCGCCGACATGCGGGGCGCCATTGCGCAGGACCTGCACGGCGCGTTTGCCGAATGGTATGCGGAAGCAAAAGCCACAAACTGCAGTAAATATCTCTACTCCCTGTCCATCAACCCTGACCACAGGCAGGGTCCCTTCTCCCGCGAGCACTACGACGATTTCATCCGCCGCACGGAAAAAACTCTCGGCCTCTCTGGCCAGCCCCGCGCTGTCGTCTTCCACGTCAAACACGGGCGCGAGCACTGCCACATCGTATGGTCCCGCATCGATACGGAAAAAATGAAAGCCGTGCAGCTTTCGCACGACCGGCAGAAACTCCGTGCCGTCGCGCAGGAATATGCCCGCGAACACAACCTCACCCTTCCGCCCGGCATGCGCAACGACCGCGGCAAGGACCGTTTCCCCGACCACGCGAAAACCGAGAACCTCGCCGAGAAACAGCAGGAGGAACGCAGCGGTACCTCCAAAAAACAGCGCATGGAGCAGATCACGAAGGCCTGGCGCGAAAGCGCCGACGCCCGCTCGTTCATCAAAGCCCTCGACGCCAGCGGCTACACTCTCGCGCGCGGCGACCAGCGGTCCTACGTCGTCGTCGATCTCTATGGCGAGATTCACAGCCTGTCGCGCCAGCTCACCGGCGTGAAATCGAAAGACCTTAAGGCGCGCCTCGCCAGCCATCCCGTCGACAAGCTCCTGACTGTCGCCGCCGCGCAAGAGAGCGCGCGCGAGCAGCGTCAGGCCCTCCTGCTCCAGAACCAGAAACAGGACGGCGCGGGAAAAGAACCTTCGCTCGCCGAACGCACGGCCGCGGCGAAAGAAACCGCGCGGGAGCGCCGCGACGTGCTGCAGCAGGCGCAGTCTGTCCGGCGCGCGTCCCTCGACACAAAACGCCAGCAGCTCGCCGAACGCCATATTGCCGAACGAAAGGCTCTTTCCGATTTACAAAATTCGCGCAGCGTGGACACCGCCCGCGACCGCGCCGCAAAACAGCCCAAAGGAGTCTTCGCCTTCCTTGCCCGCATCACGGGCTACAACGCCCTCACCGCTTTCCGCCACGCCCGGCAGGACCGGAAAACCGAACAGGACCACCGCCTGCAAACCGTGGCCCTCGCGCGCCGCCATGGCCGTGAAATAGAAAACTTCAGTCACCAGGAGCGCGGTCTCACCGCTCTCGAAAAGCGCGAGCGCCGCTCCCTTGAAACCGGGCTGCGCCGCGACGTATTCCGCCGCATCGCCGCGCCCGCGAGGACAAAGACGGTCACAGCGGAACTGACGCCCGAGCAACGGACCAAAGCCGACAAGGCCAGACAGATGGCGGACCAGTTCCGCACAGTGGCCTCCCCGTCCCGGCCCGGACGGGAGGCGTTCGAACTCACAGCCGAACAGCGCGCGAAAATCGCGGAATTCAAACGAACGGCCGCGGAAATAACCGCGCCCGCCAAAACACAACAGCACGGACAGGAATCCGTCCGCGCGCCAGAGCGCGGCGAACAAATTCCTGTGGACCGCGGCCGCCTGAGCGTCGCCACGGGTTTGACGAAAAAACCGCCGGACAAGATTTCCGCGAAATTCGCAGAAGCCGTGCGCATGGAGCCCGCCCCGCCGCCCGGCAGCCTATCGGCAGAATTCAAGGAGAAGGCCGGGAAAGCCGCGCCCGCCAAAGTCGAAAAACCGGGCGAGAAAAAACAAATCCCGCCGCCCCCTGAAAAACCTGCCTCCGAGCAGGCGGGAGGTGCGCGCCTGCGCGAAATCAAGGAAAACGCCGCCGACCTCACCCCGGCGGCCCGCAGAGCGCTCGATCTGGCCAAAGAATTCAAGGAAAGGGCCGCACCAACGCGCCGTCAGAAGGAACGCGACGAGGAAGGCCACGACCGCGGCGACACAAGCCGCGACAAACACCACCGTCAGCAGCGGCCGGATTTCTCCGTCCGCCGCTGATTTAGGTCGGGCTCCTAAGGGCCCGGCCCGCACTCCCCGTAACGCTGCGCCCGCGCGCGGCTGATATTTTCCAGCGTCGCGAGAGCGTTCCTGCGTTCAGGGCTCCCGCGCCGCGTGAGCACCAGCCCCTTCGATACCTGCCCGAACATGACTGAGAGTTCGTTCGCGCTGCGCCTGTGAAGTTCGAATGCAGAAATCAGTTTCATGTTTTCCTCCTCTGTTTTCAGGCCCGCAACGGGCCTTTGTGCCACCGGAAAAAACAGAGGCCGGAGAGGAAACAGGCTCTGCGTTTGCGGAGGGTCCGCTCTCGCGGAAACCGTGAACGCAAGCCTGTCTGCCGCGGACCTGTTACCGTGGCGTTTCAAAAGGCACGTGAGGAATGAAACAGCGGGAGAAAAAGACGCTGATTTTTACAGAACGTCACAACCAGCATGAGGCTGGACCATCGGGCTGCAACCGGGCATTATCACGGAATGGCACACCGCAGGTCGCCGAAAAAATCTCCGCCGAAAGACAGCATCCGCGCCAAGCTCGGCTACACCGGCGGGCCTTGGACCATCACCGAAATGCGCGCCATGGTCATCGATGCCCTTGACCAGGCCGCCGCCACCGGCATCACCCATTTCGCTCGCGCCAATCTCTACTTGAATCCCGTCGATGCGCAGGGAAAGATCGTCAACCGCGTGGGCAGAATTCCCCTGCCGGATATCGATGTTCCTCACCCTTACCGCAGCGCGGCGGACGAATTCGGTCTCTAGCCGATGAATCCGCCCCTCTCTTTTTCGATCGCCATCTTTCTGCCACGCCGGCAGCGCCCGGTTCTCTGGTTTCAGGTCTGACGGTTTCTCCCCGCTTCCTACGACCTTGGCACATGCCTGTCTGTTTTTCGTGATCCGATGCATAGCCGCGCGTTCAGTCAATCTCCGGCCCGCTCCTTCGCTTCGCTCCCGGGTAGTCGTTGACAGCCCGCTTGTCCGGCCATGCAAAAGAGGTTCACGAAGACAGGCAATGATGCCGGTCTCAAACAAAGGAGAAACGAAAATGTCAGACACCAAAGAAACCAAAAAGAGCGCCCCGGTCGCCAAGGCCAGCGTAGGACTTCAGACGGCCAGCATCTGGAAGAACGAGAGCGAGGGACGGGTTTTCTACAACGTCAGCTTCGACCGCCGCTACCGCGATGCGGAAGGCAACTGGAAATCGACTTCAAGCTACGGCAGGGACGATCTTCTGGCCCTCGCAAAACTCGCCGATCTGGCGCACACGAAGGTTCTGGAACTCCAGAACGTCGCCGGCGAATAACCGGAAAGTGGCGGCGGGCTCACAAGGGCTCGCCGCTTTCAACCCCTCACCAAAGGACAGGAACCATGAAAAACCAACTTCGCCGCCTCGAACGCAAACGCGACCGCCTTTCTTTACAGCTCCAGATAATCGAAATGGAAATGGGGCCGCAATACATGTGCGCATCACCGCTCTATCGGAAAGAGATCGAGCTTGAGGCCCAGTGTCAAAAGCTCCGGGACGACATCGCCAGGGCACGCGCCTGATCGATATATGCAGGGCTGGATCGGTGGGCTCGCGAGAGCCCGCCGCTTTTCCATGAACCCGCGCGGCACGGCTTCCGTACGTGCTAGAATGCCGTTCCACTGCCGTGAGCGACGATCTCAAAAAACGCTCCACGTCCTTCGCCAAAACCGTCGATGGCCTGGTCCATGAGGAAAGCGCGCTCGACCGTGCGCTCTCTCTCAAGGAAGAATTCGAGCGCGCCAAATCCGTTCACGAACATGCGCGCGAGCAGGAAAGGCCCCCGCGGACCCAGGAGACGATGGGAACCTCCCACGCGCCGAAACCCGAGCCGCACTTGCGGCCGGAGGGCAATATCCGCCGCGCCGTCGACCGGAAAATCGACAACGAAAAACTCAAGCAGGCGGGCCAGCGGGCGAAGGAGCTCAAGGACGCTCTCAAGGAACACGAACAACAGCACAAGCCCAGCCTGGAAAAGGAATGGAACAAGACCCGGCATCGCAGCCGTTAATTCTCCGGCGGCATCACTTCTTGTTCCCGAATTCCTTCATGATTTTTTCGAACGTTAATCGTTCCTCCTCACTGTTCCACTTCGGTTTGAACAAAAAATCCTGAAACTTCACAGGCTCCTGCCGCTTCTCGGGCGCCTTCTTGGCCGCCTGGTTTTTTGCGGCCTTTTCGGCCTCCCGCTCCTTCATCTCCTCTTCAACGGCCGCCCTCAACTCCGGGTCAAACAGCGGCCGTTTCTCGGTTGCCGGCAACGCCTTCGGCGGTTCCTCGTTGTCCATGTCGTCAGCCAAGGTCCGCAAGACTTTAACGCCGCAGACGCACAGACCCGCGAAAACGCCGATGCCGATGACTATTCCCGCCACGCTGTGAGTAAGGGCCGTGATCCCGATATCCACGAGCAGGATCAGCCCGGCCATGCCTGACAGCCGGAGCCATTTTCTTCTCGCCTCCTGGATTTCCTGCGCGCGTTTTGCTCTCTTCCGCAACAACGCCTTCTTTCTCGCTTTTTCATCCTCTTCCTGCTTCCGTAGCCTTGCTGCCTCGATGGTGTCGCTGATCGTGCGCATCATTTTGCAGTGCGCGGCCAGCGCGCCGAACGGGTGGACCGGCGTCCCTTCGTCGTCGTTTACGAAGTGCAGAATTGTAAAGCCTCCGAAACAAGGTTTCATTCCCTTCGCGAAAACTGACGCCAGCGGGTTTTTGACCTCCAAGAGTGCAAGCAGAGGGTTTTTGTTCGGCAAAAAGCCCGGCAACTCAAGTGGAATTGACTTGACCCTCGCCGCGCACGGAGCCAAAATCGGCGCGATCATTTTATCGCCGGACCCGTACGCGAGCGCGATGATGTCTCCCGCACGAACGACCGCGCCCGCGCCGATGGAGGGACGCCAATACAAGCCGGGAATTTGTTTCCGGTATTCCGCCAGGTCGTCCGCGTCAATCTCATCCTCAAAAGGCGGCACGAATTTGTATTCCGGATGCGGCTGAAAGCGCCGGATGAACTGCACATCCTCGTAGTAGTTCACCCGCCGGAAGGCAATGGCAGGCTGGCCCGCGACAATCGCCAGCCCAAGGCCCGGATAGGCCTTGTGCTTTTTGTCATCGATCCTGGCGAAATACAGACCGATCTCGTGCGGGGCGACCAGAGGACGGCGGTGAAAGGTTTCGCTGGTACCGCTCGTGCGGCCTTGCGAGGTTCCGTGGGTCATGCCCGATGTCTCGCTCTCGCTGACGCCCGATGTCCGGGAGCTTCCATACGTCGAGGTCTCGGATGAACCTCGCGAGGCTCCTGCCGTGGCCGAACGGGACCAGCCCTCGGATGTGCCTTCCGAGCTGGACGTGGACGAGCTCTCGCTGACAGTGCAGGAAGACTGCTTGCCAAAAAAACTGTTCGGAGACCACTGATTGCTCGAAGTCGCGCTGATTGAACCTCCGTAGCTCTTGCCGCTGGATTTATTGACGCCGTGCGAATACGACTGGCCGGACGAGGTGCTTGTTCCTTCCGATACGGAACGCCCGTGCGAGGCGGAATCACCGACACTCTCCGACCGGCCTGTCGAGGTGCTTTCCGAGGCGCTGTCCGACACCGAAGAACTGTCGCCGGACGAATGAACCTGGCGGATGACTTCCGTTTCGCCGATCAGCTTGCAGACATAGTCGCGGGAAAAGTTATCGTCGAGATTGAAGAACAGCTTCAGGCCGGAGTTCGCGAGAAACGTCTCCCAGTTGTCCTTGTACAGGTCGTGGAGCTGTGGGAGGCCTTGCACCACGAAAAACATCTTCATCCCGTGTCCGGCCATCTGCGCGACGCCTGTCTCGATTGCTTTCATGCGCTTGAGCCCCGCGAATTCATCAAGGACCATCAGCACACGGTGTCCCGTCGCCGGCTGTCCTTTCACTTTTTCCATTTCGGAGACAGTGAGGCCGATCATCATCCGCAGCCACCGGTAATGGCTGTCCATGAACCGCTGCGGCAGGCACAGATAGAGGCTCACACCCTTCGGCTTGGTTTTCAGATCCCCGAGCTGAAAATCGGAAGTCTCAAGACAATGCCTCATGCCGGGACTGTCGATAAACTCGGTGTTGCGGTTCGCGGACTGGAGCACACTCTGGTACACCCGCGAATCCTCATAGAACATATCTAAAATCGACTTGCCCACGTCGCCCACCACGCCGCCCATGGCCGGGTTTTTCGCGACCGCCATCCACAGCAAGCCATGCGCCGAAGGAATATCGGTTTCGCCGGAAGCACGGAGTGCCTCGACCGCTTCCCAGTCCCCGCCCGTGATCAGCTTGCGCAGCGTGACAAGGTTCCGGCGACCTTCGTATTCGGGGGCGGTGAGCACATGCATGATGAGGCCCTTGACCAGCTCCCGCGCAGACTCTTCCCAAAAGGGGTCCTTGCTGTCTTCGTGGATGACAACGAGAGCGTCCGCAATAAGGGCTGCGCCATCGATGCTTTCGTCGTCGTCGGGATCGAGAGCGTCGAGGGGATTGAACCGGCTCCGGTAGTTTTCTGGCACCGTCGCGGCTTTGAACGGGTCCAGCACGTGAACGGCTTGCCCTAAGCCTTCGCACTGCTCAGAGCCTGTCCCTCTCCGGGCGGCCGTGATGGTCGTGTTCTCGCCCTTCGGATCGATAACGAGCAAAGAACCCGGCCACAGGCACAAATTCGTAATGATGGAGCTGACGCCTTTTCCTCCGCGCGTTCCGCAGACAAGGCAAACATGGCGATCGTCCTTGAAGCCGAGTGGTGATTGCCGCTCGTTTGCAGAGCGGCCCAGCCAGACACTTCCATCTCCATCATGGTAAAGAAATTTTTCTTCGACGAGCGCGGGATCAGCCCACGTCGCTGTGGCAAGTCGCATCTCCATGAGGGCCTCCTTGGGATGCGGGGAATGCCGCCGTTTTATCACATCTCCGCCCTGCCCCGTTAACGGTTCCTGAAAATTCATGGGGTATAGCCAGACCCGGTTGATGCTGCGCCCTGGGCTAACCTTGGGCGGCAACGAGCCTCTGGCTTCATGCACGGCATTTCCCGCACCGGAATTTCTGAGGCCACTCCACGGGCTTCTGCGGGCAAACAGACCACAACCGCATTACGAAAAAACCGCGCCCCCGCCGAGCAGTTTTTCTTAACGATTTCTTCATGATTGGCGAAATTTTTTCTGGAAACTTCTCGGCCGTTCCGGTATTGTTCTGTTAACGAAGTCACGTTACGGCACCCACCGCAGCGTCAGCAACATCACCGTTGAGACGGTTCGCAAGATGTGCGCGTGTAATTCCGCGCATGCCCCTTCGGGCATCTTGGCAAAGGGGGGTTTTCCGACCCCCCGTTTGCAATCCCTCCCGTCCAGGGGCTGCGCCCCGTGTACCTGCCCAAGGCGTGCCGCCTTTGGAAACCTGCACAGGGCGTTCCGCCCCTGTACCCTGACGAGGGGCCTTGCCCCTGCGACCCGCGCGAAGGCTCTGCCGCCCTCGCCCACCCTGCCCTGGGCCGGGCAGCCGCGCGCCTGGGGCGGCGCGCAGTGAGCGCAGTCATGGACTGCGCCAAGGGGCATCTTCGCCCCTTGGAACCCGGCCCCCCTGTCCGGCCGCTGATCGCACGGTTGTAAACCTGCCGTTAACCCAACCTGACGTATTATGGATTTAGTGGAGGGGTGCCTTCATGGGACGACGCAGCGGCAGCGAAAAAAGACAGCGCAACCAAATCTTTACCGTGCGTTTTACAACGCAGGAAGCCGCGACTGTCCGCCAGATAGCACACACACAAGGCCAGTCCGTCGCAGCACTGGTACGCGCCAGTCTCCTCCACATCCGGCTTCACCCCTCCCGCATCGACGTGCAGGCCGTCGCGCGCCTCCTCGGGCAGCTTGGCAAAATCGGTTCCAACATCAACCAGATCGCCTTCCACCTCAACGCTGGCCGCTCAGGCGACCGCATCGAGGGCAGCCTTGAAGAAGCCCTGCGCGACCTGGGCGAGCTGCGCATTGTCTGTCTTCAGGCCCTCGGCAAGGAGCCCCGGCGCCGCTCCCGCGACGATGACGATTGACCGCCCTGCCCGCTCGAAATTCCTGAATTTCTCTTGGTAGCTACCAGCTACCAACCGGAAAGCCACCAGAAAGCTATCCGCGCGCTATCTCGTAACGGATGGCTATCCGTTGACTGCCCGGTAGCTCTCCAGTACGATTCCGATATCGAGTAGCTTTCCTCAAGCATTCCCGCCGCGCTCCAAATCCCCACCCTCAACCCGCCAGGTGCACCATGCCAACAGTTGTTTTTGCAAGTCCGAAAGGCGGCGCCGGAAAATCAACTTCCGCCGTCATCCTCGCCACCGAACTCGCCCTCAAGGGGGCAGGGGTTACGATCATCGACGCCGATCCCAACAAACCCGTTTCGCAATGGGCGAAGAGGGCAGGGTGCCCGGATAACCTGGCCGTCGTCGCCGACATATCCGAGAGCACGATCATCGACGAAATCGAAAGCGCCGCCCGCAAAACACCCTTCGTCGTCGTGGACCTCGAAGGTACGGCCTCGATGATGGTCGCCTACGCGATCAGCCGCGCCGACATGGTCATCATCCCCACACAGGGCTCGCAGCTTGACGCCGCAGAGGCGGCGAAGGCCATCAAGCTCATCAAACAGCAGGAAAAAGCGTTTCACAAGGACATCCCGTACGCGATCCTCTTCACCAGAACGAGCTCTGCGATCCGCCCGAGAACGCTGCAACATATCCAGGCTGAATTCCAGAAACACGGCATCCGAGCGTTTCAGACGCAGATCAATGAACGCGAAGCCTACCGTGCTCTCTTTTCGTTCGGAGGCACGCTCGAATCCCTGAACCCCCAGCACGTCGCCAATCTGAATGCCGCCGTAGTGAACGCTAGAGCGTTCGCAGGCGAGGTTATCTCGATCCTGCGCGCAACACCGCGGGACGTAACGCAGACGGCGAGGGTAGCCTGATGTCCGAGCGCGCCAGCATTTTTGACAGCACCACCGAGTTCGATGTTTCCGGATTCGCACCCAAGAAAGAAGAGGGGAGGGAAGGGGGCCCGTCTCCTGATACTCTGCGCGCCGTTTCCGAAGCGTCCAGTTTTCGCAGCCGCGAACCTGTGCCGGTCGCAAAACCCGCAGACAAAAAACCGGATTCCTCAAGCCGAGAGCCACGTCGCTACCGGACCGGAAGAAACGTACAGCTCAATCTCAAGGTCCGCGCAGAAACTCTCGAGTCCTTCTACGCGCTCGCAGACAAGCAAGGTTGGGTCCTCGGCGAAACGCTTGAGAAAGCCGTTACGGCTTTGAGCAGGGAGATCGCGGCCAAAGACAAGGTGCCGTGACGGCCTTAAGAGTAGCGGAGGGCAGGGGCCTTCAGATTCTGAATTCACTTCCCCAAAGCACCGTGAATTTGATATTTTTGAGCAGGGAGAACGGCAGAGCAGGATCTTTTTTCGAACTGGCCGATGCCCTTCAGGACTTACACAGATGCTTACACAGTTGCACAGAGTCTTAAAATAACTAGCTGTATGAGCAACAACTTACAAACACATGCATAGCACTTAAAATCCTCCGTGGATTTTTCCTCATGTGGGTTCGACTCCCACCCCGGGCACCATTTCTTAACGATGCTTCCGAATATCTCAACCTTACTGCTGTTTGCCATTTGTCAAGCTGTGATTTATAGGTTACAATAGAAAACGTGATCGAAGTTCGTCACTACCTCAGCCGCGCCGGAAAGGATGTCTTCGAC
>Ga0137394_10001420_pt1 | contig 17436 bp, 16 predicted proteins | sample czobulk116metaG_FD_108278 | JGI IMG/M metagenome (GOLD analysis project Ga0137394, IMG submission 108278) | Vadose zone soil microbial communities from Angelo Coast Range Reserve, California, USA - czobulk1.16 metaG | ecosystem: Environmental > Terrestrial > Soil > Vadose zone | place: USA...
GGAATTCGCCCGAAGCCGGAGCGATCATCCGGAAATTCAGAATGCTGTAATTACCTCGTGTCGTATTTTCTTCGAGTATTTGCGCGCCATTCGGACCGTAGGTCCTCAGCTTCACGTCGGTGCCTCGCTCCGTGAGCAGCGTTGCAAGGTAATCGTCCACGCTTAGTGTTATCCGATAACGATGGGTTTCGTTGGTTTTCAGTTCCTGCTGGATTACGGCGCCTTCGGACAGTACTCGAGGTGCCTGCAACGGCTGCGATGCTGCGAGGCTTTGGGTATAGAGGCAGATCAGCGCCAGGAAACGATGGCTACTTTTCCTGAACGGTGAAATTGTAATAAGCCACCTCCTCAAATCTTCCGCGATCGACGAGGCCGAGCAACCCCAGTTCGTAGTTTCCGGGGGCCAGAAATTGAGGCGGCAGATCGATAACGACCGTCTTGCCTGAAGCCGTGGCCGTTGTTCGCACCATGTCCGCGGCCCAGACCACGGCACCGGCCGCGGTACGCAACGCGGCCTGGTAGCTTCGGTAGTCGCCCACCGTGGCAAGGTCGAGTTGCAGTCGAACGGACTGGACGGATTTGGGAATGATGAGACGCATGGACTCGTCACTTCCGCGAACCGACCCAGCTCGCAGCACAAAAGACGCGATCAGGCCCGCGGGTGCGACGTTCTTTGCCGGCGCCTTCTCCAGTTCCTGGCGGCCAAGACGTTCCGCTTCCAATTGGCGGTTCAAGTCTTCACCTCTTGCTTGAAGTTGCGCGAGTTCGGTTTGGATGTTACGGATCGTCGTGTCCGAGTTCCGGCGCTCCGCTTGAAACGTTTCCAGGTCTCTGCGCTGTTCAATGACCTGCCACGCCGACACGCCAAAGACCACGAGCACTGCCGCTGCACCCGCCAGCAGAGCCAGACGGTAAGCGGGCTGCCGGGACCTGAACGCTGCCGCCACAAGCTCCCAAAAAGATGGGGACGACACCGACTCAGGCGATCTGGGTTGCAATTTGACCGCGCGGCGCGACAACGCTCCGGCAACCACAACTCTCTGCTTCCAGCCGGCATCGGACTTGAGTTTTTCCTCGAACGCGATCCGGAAACTATCCGGAAGCCGATCATTTACATAGTCATCGATGAGATCGTCCTCGAGCGCAACAAGCTCTTCGAAGTATTCGTCATCCTTGAAGAAGCTCTCTTCAAGGCGGCTGCTGTCATCTTCGGAAAGAAGCCCGAGCAGGTACTGAATCATGGTTGTTTGGTCCAGAATTTTCTGCTCCATTTTCTGTCTCCATTAGTAGCCGCGGATTTCACGGATTACACGGATGGGATTAGCCGCCAATTACGCCAAATTACGAGAATGGGCGCATTAAGAATTCTTTTGTTACGCCCATTCGCGTAATTGGCGTAATTGGCGGCTAATCCCATCCGTGTAATCCGTGAAATCCGCGGCTCTATTAATATTACTGGCGACTTCCCGAAAAGCATTTCATTCCATGCTTCGCCGCAGACAACCCTGAACGCACTGCTCCAGCCGTTCGCGCATGCGATGAGCCCGGATTCGTAAAGTATTCAACGGTATCGCCAGCTCTTGTGCAAGCTGTTTTCGCCGTTCGACTTTCGCGCCGCGTTCCTGCTCGTAATATGCCAGGATCAACCGCAGCTCTTCCCCCGGAAGGCGTTTGAGGCACTCGTTGAGGCAGCCCAGCGCTCGTTCCTGCTGCGGATCAGGTTCCTCGTGCGGGGGTGGCGTTAAGAGGCTGTTGATAGCCGTCTGCTCCTGCGCCCGGCTCTTACGAACCTCGAGCAAAATCATCCGAGCCACGCCGTAACAGTACGTGGAAGGATCCCTGATTTCGCCGTCGCTTGCAAATTTATCGATGGTTCGTCTCAGGACCTCATCGGCATGGTCTTCGGGGAAGGGACAGTCGCGCCACTCGAAAAACTTCACCAGCTTGCGGCGTATGATTTCGTAGCGTTCGCCTGCGCGCTCGCGGTCCGAATCCAAACGCAGAAGAAAACGATCGAAGACTTCCTGCTCGGTGCCTGCCTTCATTCCTAGCCTCAGGCTGGTGTGTGGGACTACCCCTCGGAAAATCGGCACGAATATAGCACAAGCTACCCAAGCCGAGGCCGGACCAATTTTTGCAACAACCTGCAACCTCTTGACGATTGTGTAACCGTGGCTTCCGAAGCGAAAAGAACGTCGGCGTCCCAGCGGCTCCTAGGCACATCGCTGATGGCGTCGCCGCCTTTGCATAGGAACTCCCAGAACTGCCCGGGATGGCCGATCCCGCCGGGAAGACGGCAGCCAATGTCCACAATTGCGATCGGCTCGCGTTTGGCTTCTCGATGTCCCGACACGTAGAGTGCTGATGTCATTGGGTTCCCGGAACTGAACTTCACATCGAAATCCTCTGTCGCCGATTCAACGCTGAACCGCGACGCTCCCGGCGTTGTGGCGGCAGTGAAAGACGTTGCGAATTCGTTGCAACAGGAGGGCTCGAGACCAGGGCACGGCAGTGCGCTACCACAATGAAAATCAGTAATCCGCTTACTCAATTCCACTTGCTTTGTTTAGTGTCACGTTACTATCATCTCGTCGCCGCTTGGGAAGCAATCCCGCGCAATACCTCAAAGCCTAGATTTTGTGTTCCTCGAATGGCCGGCTGAGCCTGCCAAATCTGTAAGGAATCTTTTCCAGCATGGAGTCAGTGATGAAGAAGAGGGACTTCTCTCTACTCGCGTTCGTCATTGTGACAGCCGCTAGCTGGGCCCATTCCGGTAACGGTCAGGGGTCAGGCGCGCTCCGAAGCAATCGCACCATTGTCCGGAAAGCTTTTGTATCCACGGGCGCCATCTTGTCGATAAACGACGGGACGTCACTGTTTGGAAGCAAGTGCGCAGCGTGCCATGGGAAGGATGGGTCCGGTCTCCCCAATTGGAAGTCGAAGGGGCAACCGGACCTCACCAGGTCCGAGTGGCAGGATTCTCACACGGATGAAGAAATTGCCGATACGATCAAGAACGGCAAGGGAGAATTCATGCCTCCCTTCAAGGACAAACTCTCCGACGAGGAGATCAATGCCGTCGTGTCCCGCGTCCGAATGTTCGTAAAGAAGAAGTAGCGTCTAGATGACAAATCCGGGCAGCGCAGGGCACTGACAAGACTTGATTCAGTGTAAATCCCCGTGACCGGGCCGAACCTTCGGCAGCGTCATTCCAAACCTGCTCCGCTCTTGCTCAAAGCCAATCAACAACCATTCGCGGCCACTCCGGCCGGTCGACGCCGAAGTTCTGCGCGCATCATTCGTTGATTGTGTCCACAATCAAAATTTTTTGAAAGAGAGCCGTATATATGAATCTAACTCGAAGGCTGAAAAGACCGGGTCTGATCGCACTTCGGATTGCCCTCACCGCAGCCGCATTTCATGTGGGGGCGAGACAAGGAAAAGCCCTGCCCATGTTTGCGCGCAGGTATAGCCTGCCGTGCTCGACCTGTCACACTTCACCTCCGCGTCTTAACGAGACCGGGTATCAGTTTCGGGCGGCCGGGTTTCGCATGCCGAGCGAGGAGCCCGGCGACACAAAGGTCAGGCTCGCGGACTACGTCGGTTTTCGATTGCAACCGCGCTACGATTTGACCCGTTCACGACAGGGCTCTAACGTGGAAACGAAACAGGATGCGCGCCTGTTTGCGGCCGAAGGCTATTTTCTGTACGGGCCGTTATCAAAGAATTTCTCGTCGAACGTCAAGCTTACAGTGTGGCCGGAAGAGTCCGGCGAAACTGAACTCACTGAAAGGGTGGAGGGGACGATCCGATTCAAATATGGAAACGACGACAGCTTTCTTGACCTTCGCGCCGGCGTGCCTCATCCGCACGAGGGCATCGGCGGATCAGAGTCCTACGTTGCTTCCGATACCCGGCCTTTCATTCAGGAACTAAGAACCGCCAATTTCAACCAGGACACATTCTTTACAACGTTCGGCTTTCACCAGGCAGGAGGTTTGGCGGCTTACTACTACAAGCGAACCACTGTCAGGGCGCAAGTAACCACAGGCATCAGAGTCAGACTGGACAAGGAAGGCAGACTCGAGCCCTTCGGCAGAAAAGATCCCTTAACCATGGCCCTGCCGCAGGGAGACCGCGGGGGCCCTGACTTCAACCTGTTCTTCAATCAGATCCTGCACCACCAGGCCGGAAACGTTTCGGTGCAGTACTACAACGGGCGGTCGTTCCTGCCCAGGCTTGATCTGTTGCCGCAAACGGCCGGGGGAATACCCGATCTGTCAACGGTTCCTTTCTTCAAGAATAACTTCGACCGCCTCGCCTTCTATGCAGGATATCCCGTCAAAAGGTTTAATTTTCTTTATGGACTTCAGCGCGGGCGCGACACGATAGGATTCGGAGGACGCTTCAGCAGTCTTGGCCAGTTCGCCGAAGCCATGGTGCGAGTGGTGAACGACATCAGCGCCATTGGGGCGCGGTATGACTGGTTCGATCCGGCTCGAAACAAGATTGAAAACGACATGGCGGGTCTAACGGCATACGTGAATGTGTGGCTCCACAATGAGCTTCGCGTTACGCCGGAGTTTCAATACATCGTTATGAAAAATGGGCCCGGCCAGCCGAACAGTGTGGATACCAGGTTTCAGTTGCGGCTTTATTGGGTGCGGTAACGAAAACACCAAGATCTGACCAATGCTCAATTCCCAATGCCCAATTCTCATCGGATGAGAATTGGGCATTGGGAATTGAGCATTGGTCAGATCTTTTGTCTTTATGTGAACAGCGGTGAGATCTCCTGGCTCCTGATCATCTGTTTTGAAGCGAAGGGCTCGATGTAATGGAAGGTCCGCCCGGACGGCGTTCCTTCGATGACCTTCGTCCAATCGAAGCCGAGGGCGGAGTAGATGGTCGTGGCGACATCCTCCATGTAGACCGATCGCTTGACGTTCCAGCCGGACTCGATCACTTTGGCGCCGATTTCGTCTGTCTTCCCGATGACTCGCCCGCCTTTTACACCGCCGCCGGCGAACAAGCCGGTTAAAGCATATTGATAGTGATCGCGGCCCTTCATCGGATTCAATTCGCCGGGGGTTCGACCGAATTCGCCAAAGCAGGCGACGATGGTTTCGTCGAGCAGCGAGCGTCCATCCTTGCGTTTCCGGGCGGTGAGATCATCGAGTAACGAGGAGAGCGCGGTGTCTATATCCCTGGACAGCTTGTACTGATTCCCGTCGTTGTAGATGCGGGTGTGGAAGTCCCAGTACCCAAAGTTCACAAAAACGAAGTGGGTTCCAGCATCCGCTTCGACCAGGTTGCGGGCGAGGATGCATCCGTCTCCGACCAGCGTTTTCCCATAACGATCATGGTCGGTGGGATCGACCTGAAAAACCTGGGAGGCGCGTTCGTCCGACATCATGCTGATCGCACCCTCGTAATAGTTGTGGTAATCGCGGAAGGCCTTGGCCGCGAGCGACGAATCATTCCGCAAACGCTCATCGAAATTCTTCAAAAGCTCCCAGCGACGCAGAAGTTTTTTGCGGCTGGAATCGTCGAGCGCAATGGCGGCCATGCCGGTGCTCGTATCGATGTGAAATGGGTTATAGGTTGCCGGCAGGAAACCGGAGCCCAGCAGTCCCGCCTGGCTGGACGTCACATTGATGGCGACATAACCAGGCAACGTATCGGTTGGCTGCCGCCGATTGGCGAACTCGTAAGCTATCACGGAGCCGACGGGCGGAAGTTCCTTCTGCAGCGCGGGATTCATCATATGGGCCGACTGCACGTAGTATTGGGCGCGGAAGTGCACGCTGTCCCAGGCTTCCATCGAACGAACCAGAGAAAACCGGTCCCGCTGTTTCGCAAGCTGCGGATACAGTTTCATCGGCCACTTCACGCCGGGTTCGACTTCACGAATATCGAAGTTGTCCGGCGTCCATTTGCCTTCCTTGAGGTCCCAGGAGTCCACGTGGGATTGCCCGCCCTCCAGCATGATGAAGATGACAAACCGCGCCGACCCGCGTGGTTTTACCTTTGACTGTGCGTAAACATTCGTGGGCTTGAGCAGCGGAAGAAACCAATAGGCGCTCACAGCAGAAGCCCCAACCTTGAAAGCCTCGCGGCGGGTAAGGAGAGTGTCGAGAAGATTGGACATCGGGTTTTCTCCCTTAAAAGAGAGTTAGCCGCGAATGACGCCAATTACGCGAATGGGGCGCATCAAGAATTGTTTTTTGCGCCCCATTCGCGTAATTGGCGTCATTCGCGGCTAACTCTTTGTCGTTCTTCACAAAAGTGACCTAAAAGTTATGCACGAATTCGACCTTATTGACCAGCAACCACTGCAGGTCTTCCCATCCATCGGAACCGCTCGTCACCAGCTGCCGGGCCTGCGCCAGCTCTGCCGGCGTCGGCTTCCGTACGAGGAAGCGTTCGAAGAGGCGGCTGATCTTCTCCTCCGCGGGCAATTCCTGTTTGAGCAATCCAGCCAGGTAGCTGCCTTCCGCTCCTTTAATCTGGCGCTGAACGAATGGACTATTCATCAGCAGGACAGCCTGGGTGATCGCGCCTTCATTGCTCCGCTCCGAGGATTGCCGGTTCGTCTGGCCGAAAGATTCAAGGAAGAAGTGAATTTCCTTCAGAACCGGATCATTCACTCCGCGTATGAACTCGTCCGGGGCGTAGGCCTCCGACGCGAATTTGACTTTCACGTCCGTGCCCCGTATCGGAACGTCTGTGAAGAGGTTCGTGGCATTCACGAGCGAATCGTAGATCTCCTCGGCCTTCAGCCGCCGCACGAACTTCCGGGCGAAGTATTGGGCGTAACTGGCCTTCCACTCTCCCGGAAACTGTGACGAGAGCTGGTATGCATTGGACTTCGCAATGAGCTTCAGGACGGAGCGAATGCTGTAATTGTTTTCGCGGAAATACTGCGCGAGGGCTTCGAGAAGTTCCGGATGTGAAGGTTGCAAGGTCCATGGGGCGGGCGGCGGATTCTTCGGATCGAGGCGCGCCATGTCAAAGGAGAACGGCGGGTCCACGATGCCCACACCGAACATCTCCGACCACAGTAGATTCACGGTTGAGCGCGCGAATTGCGGATCGGAAGTCAGCAGGCGGGCGAATTCCGGCCGAGGATGTTTCGAGGCGTCAGGGCGCTCGCCCGTGAACATATATACAGGATCGAGGAGTCCCGGTTTCCCACGGCGATCCACGCGGACTACGGTGCGGGCAGAAGGGTCATAGCCAGGGCCGTTGTCATCGATGGAATACTCATCCTGGGCCGTGTCTATTTCCGTGCGGCGCAGAACGTTTGTCTTCCCGAAGAAGGCGGCCATCCTCCAGATCTCTTCCCGCTTCCGCTGGCTCAACCATATGTTGATCTTCTCCAGGTGGCGGGCGCCGTCATGGCAGGAAGCGCAACTGATGTCCACGCCCAGGAAATCCTTTGTTGCATGGATCGCCAGCTCATCGGACGTATCTTCATGAACCTCGTCGTCGCACGCAACGGCCGTTATAACCCAACGCGCGACATAACTTGCGGGGCCCGAATACCAATTCGAGACGGCATTCGCCGTGAGCATTTCCTGGACCATCACGTTGTAAGGGCGGTCGAGGTGAATGTTGTCGTAAACCCAGCGGTAAAAGAGGTTCTTTGCAGCCTGACCAATACGCCCCGGCGCAGGCCGATAAATGTCGTTGAAGAAGTATGTCCACTTCACTTCGTACGGCTTGGATGTTGCCAGGCGATCGATCAGCTTGTCGCGCTTGTCGGGATCGCTGGAAGCCAGAAAGGCGCGCAACTCGTCGTCGTGCGGGATTCGCCCCGTCAGGTCGATGTGTATGCGGCGGAAAAACTCCTCGTCGGACGACAGTGAAGCGTGAGGCACACCTTCCTTTTCCATCTTACCGAAGATGAATTCATCAATGAGGTTCTTCCGCGGTATGGGAGTCGATCCCAGTTCTCCCCTGGAAGGCCGAAGCTGTTCGGTGAGATCCGACACAGTTGACCTGCTGTTTGAGGGCGCAACCGGCGGATGGTCCTTCGGCAACTCTGGAACCTGCGCACTCAGGGTCGCGACCATGGACAGAAACAAACATCCAAGACCAAACGGGCGCATGCGGCCTCCTCTGGATGGACAATTATTGATTGGAAGCAAGTTAATTGGATTGATCGTAGGGCGAAGCAATCCCCGTGTCAATGTCTACGTGTTACGGAATTAGCCGCGAATTACGCCAATGACGCGAATGGGGCGCATCAAGAGTTGTTTCCTGCGCCCCATTCGCGTCATTGGCGTAATTCGCGGCTAATTCCGTAACAATTCGCTCAACTAAAAGATTTCCGGCCAGGAGAACGTGATCACGGTGTTCATGATGCCGCTCGGCGGGCGTACTCTCTGGCCCGCGGCGCTCATGATGATCTCCTTGTGAACCGGATCCAGAACAACTCCGGATGCCACGTATCCGGTGAGCTGTTGAACCGGAATCTTCCAGCGGGGAGCAACGTCCCCATCATCCTTGATGTTCCAGGCGCAAACAGATCCGCCGGAGCAGCCGCCGATGATCCATTCCTTTGGCGGATAAACCTGGAATGTATCGATACGGCCCATGCCGCTCTTCGGCCCGCGAATCACTGCCCGCGGTTTGGCATTTCCGCTGGCGGTCCGATCGAAAATCAACATCGCGCCGCCACTGTTTACGAGCAAAAGGTCATGAACCGGGTCCACACCGACAGGGGAAACGCCGCGAATTTGCGTATCGGGCCCGCTGAGCGCTCGTTTGGGCGCCACATCTCCATTCGCGTCCCGCGCAAATACCAGAACGCCGCCGGGGGCAATGGGAAGCACGATCTCATTATTGACGGGGTCGACGCTCACCTTATCGAGAGCGCCGTAAGCCGTACCCAATATTTGAGTATGGGGTCCCTGGATGACCCGGGCGGGCCGTTCCTCTCCGTTGGCTCCTCCACGGAATATCAGGATCGCTTGTGTCAGAGGACTCGTCACCACGATTTCATCGTGCATACCGTCATAAGCAAAGCCGTGCATGGTCCTGCTGATCAGGGTCTTTTGGCCTTCAAGAACTCGAACGGGCGGGGTATTTTCCTTCGCCAGCCTGGCGAAGATCGCAATCTGCGGATGAGTCACTCAGTTCGGCACCAGTATCTCTTCGCGTTTGCTGTCGTAGGCGACGGCCTGAGTCTTGCCGAATTTCAACGAAGCTTTGCCGAGAGGCGCGCTGCGGATCGTGCGCACCGGCGCCACGTTGCCATTTGCCGTCAACGGATAGACTGTGACAGACGAGTTCCCGAGATTGGAAGCCCACAACTCTTTGTTCTTCGAATCGACAAACACACCGGTGGGATAGCTGAGACCGGTTTTGTTTCCTTTTATTACTCGCGCCGGGGCCACATCGCCCTTGTCCGTTTCACGGAAGACAATGATGGAACTGTTCACGTCGTTCGCGACATACAGATTCCCGGTTTCCGGGTCCAGAGACATTGCTCCGGGCCAATTCAGCTGGGTTTTGGAACCTTGAATGATACGCAGCGGCGCGGTGTCGCCGTTCGCATCGAGGGAGTAGATCGTAATCGAAGGAGCCTCGAATCTGCCTGTGCCGGGAACGCTATAGTCACTGATGTTGCCCCAATTGTTGACGAACAACAGCTTGTTCTTCGCATCAATGGCGAGGCCGTGGACGTCGGACAATCGAGTGCTTTCCCCTTGAATCAGGCGCAGCGGTTTCTCATCTCCCGAGGCCATCTTCCGGTAGACCGCAACCTGGGGCGGATATTGGACTGACAGGTACAGTTCCTGGCTTTCTTCATCGACGGCCATGGAGTAGGCCCGATGGGTAACCTTCAACTTCCGAATGGGCGTGGCATCTCCATTGGCATCATGAGAAAACACGACAATACTGTCCCCGATGTCGTTCTCTACGGAGTAAATGTCGCCGTTCTTCGGGTCCACATAAACGCAGCTGTTGAACTGGACATCCGTCTTCTCACCCCCAATCACTCGCTTCGCTTCGGTGCGCTGGGCACTGGCCGCCGTATTGTCGAGCCGGTTGAAGACACGGATGCTCCACGTGTTGGTGTCCTGAAGCAATACTTCGTCGAGCCGTGTATCGACGGTGACGGCGGTGTAAATGGGATCCGTATCCCGGATGTTGCGGAGCGGGGGACGAGTTACCTCGCCGGTCTGTCCGGCCTCCTGCGAGGCCGCGTAGGCGGACGTCTCCTGAAACGCAGCAAACACATTGTTCTCATGCGACGCGCCATTCCCATTGGAATTGGCACCGCCTGGCTCCCACACGCACATCTCTGACAGTTCGGGCAACTCTTGAATCGAAACTAATTGAGCAGCGCCCGTTGCGGGTTCAGGAGCAGCCGGTGGTCGGTATGAGTAGAAGATACCGATTGCGATCACGAAGACTCCCGCAAGGATCGCCGGTCTGACTTTGTCTCGTCCTTCGCGCATCAAGCCTCCTTCTCAGCAAGGTCAGTAAATCGCCCTTTATTGGATTTGGGGATTTGTCGGATTTACGCGTTTATCTTAACGGCAGTGCGTAATCCGGCCCAGATTTTTCTGTGCAGCTAGTCGTCGATTGCCTGGTAAATCAAGGTCCAGAAATCGAGACAGGTATTCGGAGGACTCGGAGAAGTCCAGAAGGATCCCTGTAACCTTATCGATAGTAGAAAGTCTACCCATTTAGGGTAGACTTTCTACTATGAAGCAAGATCGCAACAAAATCGAACTCCTTCGGGGCACACTCGACATGCTGATCCTGCGGACGCTCCGGGCGGGGCCGGCTCACGGCCATCAAATCGCCAGGCATATTCAGCGCAGCACCGAGGACGTGCTTCAAATCGAGCATGGTTCTCTCTACCCGGCTTTGCACCGGTTGGAGCGGAAGGGCTGGCTGGGCTCGAAATGGGAAAGCCGCGACGGCGGACGCGAGTTCAAGTATTACCGCCTGACCGCCGCCGGAAGAAAGCAACTGCAGGTTGAAGAGTCAAAGTGGGAACGACTGGTTGCCGCCATCGCCCGGGTGGTGGCCCACGAGGAGAGTTGACATGCGCATTTGGACCCGTATCAAAGAGTTTGGGCCATGGTCGCGGGCGCAAAGAGAGCGCGACCTCGAACGCGAGATCCAGAATCACCTTGAACTCGAGGCGGAGGAGTCCGGGCGGTATAGCTCTCATCGGGCGTTCGGCAACGCGACGCTGGTGAAAGAGGACGTTCGTGCGGCGTGGGGTTGGACGCGACTGGAGCGACTCGCGCACGATGTGCGCCACGCACTGCGTCAGGTCCGGCGAAACCCGGCGTTCTCGGCCATCGCAATCGCAACGCTGGCGCTCGGCATCGGCGTCAACGCCGCGATGTTCAGCGCCGTCGATGCGGTACTGATTCGTCCGCTGCCCTACGTTGACGCCGGCGGTCTCGTAATGATCTGGGACGACATGAGTCCCATCGGCTTTCCGAAACACTACTCGACGCCCGGCGAGTGGCAGGAGTGGCGGCGCAATAACACGGTTTTTACGGATATCGCGGCAACGGAACCTGGACAGGCGGCACTCTCAGACGACGGCGATCCCGAACAAGTGCCGAGCCGCAGAGTCACCGGGAATCTGTGGACCGTTCTTGGCGTACAGCCGCTGCTCGGACGCGTTTTCACTGAAGACGAAGACATGCGAGGCGTGCGGGTGGCAGTCATCAGCTATGGACTGTGGCAGCGGCGCTTCGGCGCGTCACGCGACGTGGTGGGGCGGCAGATCACTCTTAACGATAATCCGTACGAAGTGATCGGTGTGATGCCGCGTGAGTTCTACTTCATGCCTGGACGCGATATCGACATCTGGATGCCTATCGCATTTTCCCCTGAGGACCTTACGAAGTTTTCGTGGCATGACGTGCACTGCGTCGCGCGGCTCAAGCCCGGCGTGACGCTCGAGCAGGCGCGGGAATCCATGGCCGCATTGAGTCTGCGTGTGTCGGCGCCACATGTCGACCGTCCCCGCGCGGCAGTGCTGACGCCGTTACGGGAGGAGTTGGCGGGCAAAACGCAAACATCGCTGATTGTCCTGCTTGGCGCGTCCGCCGCGGTCTTGCTCATCGCTTGCGTCAATTTGGCCAATCTGCTGATGTCGCGCGGGGCAGTGCGTCGACGCGAGCTGGCTGTGCGCGCGGCATTGGGTGCAGGACGCAGTAGATTGATCACACAGTTTTTAATGGAGAGCATAGTGCTTGCCGTCTTGGGCGCCATTGCCGGCCTCGCGCTGGCCATACCGGCAATGCGGTTTATGGAAACGGTGGTTCCGGAGACAATGGCGGCGGTTCGATTGACTCTCGATTGGCGTGTGCTTTCATTTTCCGCGGTGATCGCGATTGCCGCCGCCCTGACGTTCGGGCTTGGGCCTGCGCTCACCGGGTCACACAGAGCACTGCAAGAACGACTACGCGATGGAGGCCGCGGTAGTTCCGGCACGCGCAGTCATTGGTTCCAACATTCGCTCATCGTCATGGAGACGGCTCTTGCGGTCGTGCTGCTGACGAGCGGTGGTTTGCTCCTGCAGACGTTTCAACATCTGCGGCAGCTCGATCTCGGAATCCGCAGAGAGAGGCTATTGACCTTTGAGACTCCGCTGTTCCGCTACCGCGACTTCGACAGGCGCGTAGCCTTTATCAACGCCGAGTTGGAAAAGATTCGCTCGATTCCGGGTGTGGTCAGCGCGGGCGCGATTTCGAGAATCCCGCTGACGGCGAACGACCAGACGACTCAGTATGCTTTAGCGGGACAGCCTATAAGCCAGGCGCGGGGACAAGACGCGCTCTCGCGAGTTGTGACTCGCGATTACTTCGCTACTATCGGTGCGCGTCTGCGCGAAGGCCGATTCTTCGAAACGTCCGACCAACGCTCGGAATCTCCAGTAGTGGTTGTCAATGAATCCTTTGCGGATCATCACTTTCCGGGCCGTTCGCCTCTGGGCTCGCGAATCAAATTCGGACGGCTGGGCCCAAAGGGCTACTCATACACGATCGTCGGCGTCGTGAGGGAGATTCGTGATCGCGGCGTGGCGGAAGAACTGAAACCCGCAATCTATCGAGTGCATGAACAAGCGGACCAAAGCGGGGATCAGCCGAGCGGGATCCTGGTTCGCACGTCCGTTGAGCCTGCATCCATCGTTTCGGCGGTTCGGGAAGCGATCGGGTCCGTCGATAAGAGCCAGCCTATCACGCGTATTCAAACCGTCGAAGACATCGTTGCTCGTCAGTTGTCCGCGCCATCGCAGAATACAACGTTGTTGAGCGCGTTCGCGCTGCTCGCACTATTACTCGCGTCGCTCGGATTGTACGGAGTACTCTCTTATGCTGTCACGCAGCGCACTAACGAAATCGGAGTGCGTATGGCGTTAGGCGCGACGTCAAGGGGTATCTTGCTCTCCTTCCAGAGGCGTGGATTGGCTTTGACGGTCGCCGGGATTGCCATTGGTGTGATCCTGTCGGCTATCGCGGCGCGTTTGATGACCGCGCTGCTCTATGGTTTCGAGCCCGACTATATTCCGACTGTTGCCGTGGCATCCCTCATTCTTCTCGTCGTGGCGGCCGTGGCATCTTTTGTTCCCGCGCGCCGCGCATCGCGCATCGATCCTATGATTGCGCTGCAGCATGAATAGCGTGGGGCGAATTCGTCAAGGGCGTTGGAAGGAGGGTCACATTAAGAATGACAAACCAGGATCAGCCTGCTGGCCGACGTCCCTCGAAACTTGCCGCCGCCCTGCAGAATGCGGTGACCAGGGTTCACAGCGTGCTTTATCGGAGCACCAACGGAGGGATCGGGGGAAGGATCGCCAACAGCCCGGTACTGTTGCTCACCACCACGGGACGACGGAGTGGCAAGCAACGTACGGTGCCGCTGTTATATTTGATGGATGGACGCAACGTGGTGCTGGTGGCTTCCAATGGCGGCGCGGTGAGGCATCCCACCTGGTGGCTCAATCTGCAAACCACGTCTGAAGCCTGGATACAGATTAAGGGGATTCGACGACGAGTTAAGGCGGAGCAAGCTTCTGCGGCGGAGAAGCAACGCCTCTGGCCTCGCCTGACAGCAATGTATCCTGGTTACAAGCGGTATCAAGAGATCACTGATCGGGACATACCAGTGGTCATTCTACGTTCCACGGAAACGCTGCGCGACGACTCAGGTTCTTGACCCTGACGTCCGACGCATTAGCCGTCGCATTCCGATGTGCTCCTGAATCGTCTCCTGACGCTAAACAATCCAAGCACAATGAAGAGTCCGCTCAAACAGCCGATTAGGAACGTCAGCGGTGGTTTGCCGGTCCCCAGTCAATCTGCGCTTCTTCGGGTTTGCCTATACCCGGTCACAGACCGCGCCCACAGTACGCACTCCGTTTAGTTTTCTTAGCCATGGAGCATGGCGTGGTGCATCCGATAGGGGCGATAGCTAATTCGGAATAGGATAGCCGTTACGGTAGAGCTGAGTCCGACTGTGATGGCGACAGAGTAGCCGACCATATTTCCGTCGCGGAATACGTAGTCGTTCAGTAGACCAGGCCACAAATCAAAATGATCGTCCCGAGAACCAAACCCGCCTGTCCCGCCGTCCAGCCGTGAACACGAATGAAAAACGTCGACGCCCAGGCGAGCAATGCATAGTTACAAGAGGATTGAAAGGCCAGCGCCAGTGACACGCCGACAACGGACTGCCATCGCAGCCTCATTTCGCGAATCACGTCCCCGAGACTCAACTTGGAGACGCGGCCATCAGGTGTGCGGAGTACTTGCTGTCGAAGCGGTTCACGGATACTGTACAGGAAGAACACAACCAGAATTCCGGCACACCGACGATCAGGAACGTGAGCCTCCAGGAAGGCACAAGACCGAACACCGGCAAATCGACTGCAGGCAATCCTCGGACTGCATCGACAACCATCCCGCCGACAATATTGGCGAGTCCGGATCCGATGAAGATGCCCATCGAATACACGCTTAACGCGGTTGCAAGGCGCTCCTTCGGAAAATAGTCCGAAATCAAGGAGAACGCCGAAGTCAATCGCTGCGCAGGGAAACAGTCTCTCTTCTTTTGTGTCTTACGCACATTTTTGTGGTTATTCCCAAGAGTGATATCCTCCCGCCCAGCCGCTCAAATTAAGGAGAAAAAAAGTATGATGCGGAAGAACATCATCTGGGTTTTTGCGCCGTTGTTTCTAGTGTCGATCATGATCCAAAGTTCGGCTCAGGCTCAGGGCCAGGCGCAAGAACGAGGGCGGGCCGGTGCCGCTCCGGGCAGACCGGCTCCGGGCAACATATCCGGAGCGTACACGTTTATTCCGAAAGCCGATCTCGAGCTTCTGATGGGTCCGACAAGAGGTGATCGGCCGGCGAGAGTTGTCAGCATCGGCGGCGCCAATCTTGGCTCGTACATCCTGCATTACCCGGCGATGAAGAACGCCACGCTAAATAGTTTCTATCACAGCGAAATCAGCGAGCTCTATTACGTGATCCGAGGTGAAGGCACGGCATTGCTTGGCGGGGAATTGGAAAATCCGAGATGGAGCGATCCCAACAGCGCCGGCACGAAAGAGGTCACAGGGCCTACGGTGAACGGAACAATGAAGGGATATACGACTCAGAAATGGTCGGCCGGCGACGTCATCATCGTTCCCGCAGGCGTGCCGCACATGATCGGATATGAGGTGACGGTTCCCAACGACATCCTCCGAGTCGTTTTCGATCCGAACAAATTCATCAAAGCGGTTCCTGACCGCGAGGCCTCCATGGCCCGCGTGCATGCCGAAGGCCAGCAGCCACAGGCTCAAACCGCGCCGGTGCCTGGAAAATCGGCGCCTCCGAACATTCCTGGAACGACCTTTACCTTTATTCCGAAGGCTGACACGGAGGCACTGATGAAAGGAAATATCGCCGATACTCCGGCGCGCGTTGTGAAGATCAGCAACAACGGCCATTTCGGCGCCTTCGTCCTCCATATGGAACCTCGGAAACCGGCGCCGGGACCGGTTACCAGTTTCTATCACAGCGAAATCGCGGAACTTTACTACGTGGTCCGCGGCTCGGGGACCGCAATGATGGGTGGCGAACTGGAGAGTGCAACCTGGGATGATTCCAATAGCGCGTCGATCCGGCAGGTCCGTGGACCCAGCGTCAACGGCACGATGAAGAATGCGAAAGCGCAGAACTTCACAGCAGGCGATATCTTTATTGTTTCACCCGGTGTCCCTCATTCGGTGACGTACCAGGTGGACGAGAAAACCGACATCATCCGGGCCGTAATCGATCCCAAAGGAACGCTGGAGCTCAAATAGTCGCGGACTAAACGCGCGATCATACACTGGTCGTATGACAAGACAGATTTTGTTTATGACAACACTCGCCTGCGCTGTCGCAATTTCCGGGACCGCGCAGTCGTTGTCGTTCGAGGTGGCATCCATCAAGCCGAGTGCTCCGAACTCCAGGCGAGGCGTGAGCGGAGGCTGTCGTGGAACCGACACTCTGTCCGACTCCACGTCAACCCGTCCTCTTGGTCGTTGCGTTATAACCGATGGTCGTCTGGACCACATCCTGAGCATGGCCTATAAATTGCCACTAACTCAGATCCGGTATGCGATGGCGCGCCAGCCCGATTGGATAGACGGAAGATTCGATATCGAAGCTAAAGCGGACGACCCTTCGATGACCACGGAATCGCAGCTTCTGGAGATGCTTCAAGGTTTGCTGAGCGATCGCTTCAAACTAAACCTCCATCGTGAAACCCAACAGGCCGACGGATACGCGCTGGTTATCGCCAAAAATGGCTCCAAACTTCAACGCTCCACAAGTGAAGGCGGCTTCTTTTCGCTCCTCGGGGGTCTTGGCGCAAGCGCCAGAGTAGAGGATGCCAAGCGCAATCTGGTCGAAGGTACCGGCCCGGTCATCATGAGGGTCCGTAGAGCGTCGATGTTCGCATTGACCCAAAACCTGGCCATTCCTGCGCGAAGTCCGGTCGTCGATCAAACCGGCCTTCAGGATGTTTACGACTTCGAGTTGATGTGGGATGAGAGCGCCGGACCGTCATTCTTCACCGCACTGCAGGAACAACTCGGCCTGCGGCTGGTACCTCAGAAGGTTCCGATCGACATACTCGTGATCGACTCGGCCGATAAGCCGACTCCGAACTAGTGTCCCGAGTCAGAAGTTCGCTTATATATTCGGGATCATTTTTCCACTGTAGCGGCGGTCATAGACCAGATCCGTCCAAGATAAATTCACAGTTGCCGAAGGCATCCGAATACAGCCGCGCAGCGGCGACAGAATGTAGCCCCACGCGCCAGCGTGGGGACCCGGTAGACCTCGATTTTCCGAGCTCCGTAGGAGCGAAAGATGGTTCTGAAGAATCTTCCGCCCCTCGCGGGGCTAACCTTTA
>Ga0137394_10001422_pt1 | contig 17433 bp, 17 predicted proteins | sample czobulk116metaG_FD_108278 | JGI IMG/M metagenome (GOLD analysis project Ga0137394, IMG submission 108278) | Vadose zone soil microbial communities from Angelo Coast Range Reserve, California, USA - czobulk1.16 metaG | ecosystem: Environmental > Terrestrial > Soil > Vadose zone | place: USA...
GAGCTCCAGGAGGAGAAGGCCTCCATCTATCAGGCCCTCGCCGAGCTCGACTTCGACCACGAGACGGCCTCGCTCTCCGACGACGACTACCACTCGCTCCGTGACAGGTACGAAGGCCGCGCCGCCGAGGTCATCGCCCGGCTCGACGCCATGGGGCCGGTGATCACGCCGCCGGCACCCGCGCCCGAGCCCGTCGGGCCCGCCCCATGGACGCGGCGCCCGACGACCCTCACCGTGGGCGGCTTGGCCATGCTCGCCCTGGGCATCGGGCTCGGCGTCGGAGTCAGCCGCTACACGACGCCCGCGGAGACCATGATTCCGCCCGAGAGCCGCCTGCCCGTGCTCGCGAGCCCGGATCCCGGGCCGCTGCTCCAGGGCAAGTCCGGCGCGCCGATGAAAGCGATCCCGCCCGAGATGCTGGCGGGAATGCTGAGCGCGGCGCGACAGAGCTTGATGGAAGGGCGGTACCAGGAGGCGATCGCGGCTTACCAGGCCGTGCTGAGGCGCGACGAGCGCAACGTCGACGCCATGACCCACCTGGCCCTCATCGTGGCCATGGGCGGACATGCGGATGCTGCGCTCGAGACCTTCGACAAGGCCCTCAAGATAAACCCGGACTACGCCCCGGCGCTCCTCTACCGGGGCCAGGTCCTCTACGAGGTCAAGCGTGACTATGCCGGGGCCATCAGGGCCTGGCAGCGCTTCGTGGCCCTGGCGCCGCCTGGGGAGGATCGCGAGCGCGTGACCGCCCTCATAAGCGAAGCGAAGCAGAAGGCGCTCGCGAAGTAGGCGGGGTCAGCTCCCGCAGCGTCCGGCCGTGTACTCGGACTCCGGGCTCCTGGCGTCCGCGGCCACGAGCCAGCCGCCGTCGGGAGCCAGGATCACGATGATGCCGTAGGCATTGAGCCCGCGCCCGGCCGCATGACGCCCGGCCACGAGCCAGACTTCCTCGAGCCGGTCGGCCCGGGCGGGCTTGAGCGCGTCGACGCGGGGCCGCGCGTTCGGAAGGAGCCGCACCAGGTGAAGGTGGAGCTGGTCCTGGGTGCGGAGGGCGGGCGGGTTGACGACGAGCGCAATCTCCTCCTCCTCGCGGATGCGGGAGCGGGCCGCCTCCCATCCGAAGCGCCAGATGCCATCCGGCCGGCGCCAATCCTCCACGCCGGAGACGGGATAGCGCGGCATGGCGAGGCCGTGGACGAATCCCGCCGGGCACCCGCACATCTTGATGTCGCGAATGGCCACGTACTCCTGGGTCTGGGCCCAGACCTCCGTGGTGCGCGCGCACGGGTACTCGAGGTCGCACGTCCCCGCCTGGGGCCAGTGGCATCGCGCGCAGTAGCGAGGCTCCGCCGGATCCAGGCATTCCAGCACGATCTCTCGGAGGACATCGCGCGAGGTGCCGGCCGACACACAGCCGGCGACCACGATGAGGACGAGAAGAGCGAGCGCGCGTCGCACGGTCCGCCAAGAGTAGCAGACTCCGTCATCACGCGGGGCTCCGCGGCCCGAGGCGTCGCCGAAGTGATATCCTGAAGCCCATCATGACCACACCGGCCGATGCCGCGGAGCGCATCGAGGCCCTCCGCGAGGCGATCCACCGCCACAACTACCTCTACTACGCCGAGAACCGTCCGGAGATCACGGACGCCGAGTACGATCGGCTGTGGAAGGAGCTCCGCGCCCTCGAGGAAGCGCACCCCGAGCTGATCACGGCGGACAGCCCCACCCAGAGTCCGAGCGGCCGACGCCAGGAGGCCTTCGCGCCCGTCGAGCATCTGACCGCCATGCTCTCCCTCGACAACGCGATGTCGCCCGACGACCTTCGCGAGTTCGAGGCACGCCTCCGTCGGGCCGCCCCCCAGGCCAAGCTCGACTTCGTCTGCGAGCCGAAGATCGACGGCCTCGGGGTCGCCCTCCTCTACGAGCGGGGACGGTTCGTCCGCGGAGCCACGCGCGGGGACGGGCGCATCGGCGAAGACGTGACCCAGAACCTGCGCACCATCAAGGCCATCCCGCCCACCCTCCACGGCCCCCTCGAGGACGCCAAGCGGCTCGAGGTCCGCGGCGAGGTCTACATGCCCCGCGGCGCCTTCGCCAAGCTGAATGCCCGTTTGGAAGAGGCGGGCGAAGCCACCTTCGCGAATCCGCGCAATGCCGCCGCCGGCGCGGTGAGGCAGAAGGACCCCGCGATCACGGCCACCCGGCCTCTGGAGATCTTCCTCTACCACGTGAGCGTTCTCGAGCCGCCTCTCTTCGACACCCACTGGGAGCGGCTCCAGGCGCTCAAGAAGAGCGGCTTCCCCGTCAATCCGCGCTCGGAGCGCTGTCCGGATATCGAGGCGGTCGTCGCCTATGGCCAGCGCCTCGAGGCCGAGCGGGACCAGCTCGACTACGAGGCCGACGGCGCCGTGGTCAAGGTCAACGACCTCGAGCAGCAGCGTCGCCTCGGCGCCACCGCCCATCACCCGCGCTGGGCCATCGCCTTCAAGTTCGCGGCGCGCCAGGCGACGACCACCGTCAAGGCGATCACCATCAACGTCGGCAAGACGGGCGCGCTCACTCCGGCCGCCGAGCTGGAGCCGGTGGAGCTGTCGGGCGTGACCGTGAGCAACGTCAGCCTGCACAACGAGGACGAGATCCACCGCAAGGACGTGCGCGTGGGCGACACCGTGCTCATCGAGCGCGCCGGGGATGTCATCCCCTATCTCGTCCAGGTGATCACCGCCAAGCGCCCGCCCGATACGGTTTCCTTCCGGATGCCCACGCACTGCCCCGCCTGCGGCGCGCCGGCCGAGCGCCCCGCAGGGGAAGCGATCTGGCGCTGCACCAACGTCGCCTGCCCTGCCCAGCTCAAGGAACGGCTCTTCCACTGGGGCTCCCGGCGCGCCATGGACATCGAGCATCTGGGCGAGTCGGTCATCGAGCAGCTCGTGGACCGCGAGATGGTGAAGGACTTCGGCGATCTGTACGAGCTGGACGTCGAGCAGCTCGCCGGCCTGGAGCGACTCGCGGCCAAGTCGGCCAAGAACCTCGCCGATGCCATCCAGGCCTCGAAGCAGCGCGGCCTCTCGCGCGTGCTGAACGGGCTCGGCATCCGGATGGTGGGCGAGCGCGCCGCCCAGCTCCTGGCCGCGCGCTTCGGCACCATGGATCGTCTCGAGCAGGCGAGCCAGGAAGTGATCAGCGAGATCCCGGGCATCGGCCCGAAGATCGCCGAGTCCGTGCACGGCTTCTTCCAGGTGGACCGCAACCGCAAGACCATCGCCCACCTGCGCAAGGTCGGGCTCGACCTCAGCGAGCAAGGCGTCTCGGACGAGCCGGGGCCACTCACCGGCAAAGCCGTGGTTCTCACCGGAGGCCTCAAGACGCTGTCCCGCGACCAGGCCAAGGATCTGATCCTCCGGGCGGGCGGCCGTGTCTCGGGCTCCGTCTCCAAGAAGACCAGCTATGTCGTGGTGGGCGAGGACCCCGGCTCCAAGGCCGAGGACGCCAAGCGCCTGGGCGTCGCCGTCCTCGACGAAAATGAATTCCTCAAGCTCGTCGGGGTCGCCTCGTGAAGACCCTCGCCCTCGCGCTCGCCCTCATGCTCGCCGTACCGGCAGCCGCCCACGGGCAATCCCGTCAGCCCCCGACCCACGATGAAGCCGTGGCCGCCCTCGCGGGCAAGGATCTCGAAGCGCGACGGCAGGCCGCGGCCTGGCTCGGCGAGATCGGCACGCCCGCCGACCTGCCCGCGATGATGAGGACCCTGCGGGACCCCGACGAGGTGGTGCGATCGCTCGCCGAGAGCTCGATCTGGCAGGTGTGGAGCCGCTCCGGCGACGCCAAGGTGGACGCGCTATTCGCAGTGGGAGTCGAGCAGATGAGCCACGGCGATGCCCCGGGGGCCATCCAGACCTTTACCAAGATTATCCAGGCGCGGCCGGACTTCGCCGAGGGCTGGAACAAGCGCGCCACCATCTATTTCTTGACCGGGGAGTACGAGAAATCGCTCAGGGACTGCGACGAGGTCGTCAAGCGCAACCCCCAGCACTGGGGCGTGCTCAGCGGCTACGGCCAGATCTATCTCCGCCTCGGCCAGCCCGAGCAGGCCCTCGCGTACTTCCAGCGCGCGCTCCAGGTCAATCCCAACCTCGCGCAGGTCGAAGCCATGATCGAAGAGCTCAAGCAGGTGCTCATCGAGAAGCGCAAGGGCACCATCTAGCCGACGTCGTCTCATCAACCACAGGCCCCATCAAGGAGGATTGCGCGTGGCCCTCACCGCCCAGCAGATCGACGATCTCAAGAAGATCACGAGCCCGAGCGTCGCCAATGCCATCGAGACCTTCAAGATCCGCCCGAGGGAAGTGGGGAACGTCTCCTCGGAGATCCGCGGGCTCTTCCCCGAGCTCGGCCCCCTCGTCGGGTACGCCGCCACCTGCATCATCCGCGCCGAGCAGGGTCCCATCGACGGCCACCGCGCCAGCACTTACGGCTGGTGGGACTTCGTGCTGAGCGTTCCCCCGCCCCGGGTCATCGTCGTCCACGACCTCGACGAGCCGCGCGGCCAGGGCGCCCAGTGGGGCGAGGTGCAGGCCAATATCCACCGCGCCCTCGGCTGCGTCGGCGTGGTCACCGACGGGTCCGTCCGCGATCTGGACGAGGTCCGCGCCCTGAAGTTCCAGTTCGCCGCCGCCCACGTCTCCGTCTCCCACGCCAACGTCCACATGGTCGACTTCGGCATCCCCGTCAAGGTCGGCGGCGTGTGGATCACGCCCGGCGATCTCGTCCATCTCGACCAGCACGGCGTGGTCACCATCCCCGAGGAGATCGCGCCGCAGATCCCCGCGGCCATCGCCAAGGTCGAGGCCGACGAGAAGAAGATCATCTCCACCTGCCAGGCCTCGGGCTTCTCCGTGGACAAGCTCAAGGAGCTCTACAAGCAGATCCGCCCCGGGACGTATTGAGCGCGGGCGATGTCGCCCGACCGTCGGATCCGCTTCGGGGCCCTGCTGCGCCAGGCCAACAACCGCTGGCCGGCCATCGCCGAGTCGGCGCGCATCTGCGACGACCTCGGCTTCGCGTCCATCTACTTCATCGACCATCTCCTCGCCCTCCCCGATCCGGCGAGCGACATCCTGGAATCGTGGACGACCATGACGGCGTGCGCGACGATGACGAAGCGCGTGCGGGTGGGCGGCAACGTGCTCTGCAACTCCTTCCGCTCCCCCGCTCTCCTCGCCAAGATGGCGGCCACCCTCGATCAGATCAGCGGCGGCCGATTCGAGCTGGGCATCGGGGCGGGCTGGCACGAGCCGGAGTACCACGCCTACGGCTTCGACTTCCCGAGCCCGGGCGTGCGGATCGACCAGCTCGCCGAGGGCATCCAGATCATCAAGCGGCTGTGGGCCGGTGAGCAGTTCGATTTCTCCGGGAAACACTACCGGTTGAAAGGAGCCATCTGTCGGCCGCGCCCGCTCCAGTCTCCGCGTCCGCCGATCATGATCGGCGGCGCCGGCGAGAAGAAGATGCTGCGGCTGGTCGCCCAGGAAGCCGACATCTGGAACGCCTCGGCCGGCAACTACGCTCAGCTCGACCACAAGATCACGGTGCTGCGCGAGCACTGCCGGGCCGTCGGCCGCGACTTCGCCAGCCTCGAGCTCTCCCTCCAGGATCTCGTGGTCATCGCGCCCACCGACACGGCACTCCAGGCCCCCCTCGAGGACGCGCGCAAGCGCCTCGCGTTCTTTGGCGACGTGGACAAGATCGCGACCATCGGCACGCCCGAGCGATGCATCGAGACGCTACGACGCAAGGTCGCCCAGGGCATCACGTACTTCATCTGTCTCTTCACCGATGGCGGCCAGCCCGAGACCGTTCGGCTCTTCGGCGAGCACGTCCTTCCCGCCTTTCGCTGACCCGCATGCGCGTCGGCCTTTCCATCGATCCGCCGCTGGCCAGCATCCCCGGCATGCTCAGCGAAGAAGGCGTGGACGTGTACCAGACCGTGCTGCGCGACCCCGGGCGCTTCGGCAATTACGGCGTGCCGGAGCCGGCCGATCGCACCGCGCTCATGGAGGGTCTCCGCGGCCGCCGCGTGTGGGGCGTTGCCCACGGCTCGCTCCTCATCAACCTGGCGAGCCCGGAGGGCCGCATCCGCAACTCCTCCGTCTCGAGCCTCCTCGCCGATCTCAAGGTGGCGGCGGAGGTCGGGCTCGACGCCGTGTGCTTCCACGTGGGCTACACGAAGGGGCATCCGAGCGCGGAGGCGGCGCTCACCCTCGCCACGCGCAAGCTGGGCGAGCTGATCGCGCGCATGCCCGCGGGCCCCCGGCTGCTCCTCGAGAACTCCTGCGAGGGCAGCGAGATGGGCCAGACCATCCCGGAGCTGGCGCGCCTCGTGCGAGACGTCGGCGCGCCCCCCGACCGCTTCGGCCTTCTCATCGACACGTGCCACCTTCACGCGGCCGGATTCGATCTCTCGGGAGAGACGGCGGGCCAGCAGCTGGCCGACGCCCTGTCCGATGAGGGCGTGCTGGAGCGCGTGGTCGCCTTCCACCTCAACGACTGCCAGCTTCCCTGCGGCGCGCATCGCGATCGGCACGCCACGCCGGGCGCGGGCACCATCGGCATGGGCGTGATCTCGGTCGCGACGCATGCCGCCTTCGCTCCCCTCCCAGGCGTGCTGGAGCTCTCCATCGAGGACGCGCGGCAAGGATTGGCCTTCCTACGGCAGCATGGTGCGACGAGCGCCTAGGGACGGCTCCCCCGCGCCGGGCTGGACTGCGGTGGTACCATACAGGTGATGAGCCTTCTGCCCACCCCTTTGGTGCGCCAGACCAGCCTGTTCGGCGCCGAGGAGCCGAGCTACGATCCGGCGCTCCGGGGCCTCGAGCGGACCCCTCTCGGTGCCGGCGCGTGGATCGATCACTTGCCGGAGTGGATTCGCGGCCACGAGGCATTGCTGGAAATCCTCTGGACGACAACGCGCTGGGAGTCGCATCGACGGCCCATGTACGACCGGATCGTCGACGTGCCCCGCCTCGTGGCCTCGCTGCCGGAAGACGGGCCGGGTCATCCCCTGGTGCCGGCGATGATCGCCACCCTCTCCGCTCACTACGGCCGGCCCCTTCTCCCGGCCTCGCTCGCCGCCTACCGCAACGGCCGCGACAGCGTCGCCTTCCACGGTGACCGGCTGGGTCGGGCTCGCGAGGACGCGATCGTCGCCATCATCGCGCTCGGGGCCCGGCGGCGCTTCCTCTTGCGACCGAAGGGCGGCGGACGCTCGCGCGCGCTCGACTTCGGCGGGGGCGATCTCCTCGTCATGGGCGGGACCTGTCAGCGCACGTGGGAGCACGCCATCCCGAAAGTGGCCCACGCCGATCTGCGAATCAGCGTGCAGCTCCGCTCGGCGCCCCCCGAGCCGCCCCCCAGGTCCTGATTTCGACCTCCCGGCTCAGCGGAGCTTCAGGTCCTCGTACGGCGAGAAGTACGGGTGGCCCGGGATCGTGGGCACCTCGGCGAGCCGGGGTCCGACACCGGTGAGCACGGCCGGCTCCACGATCGGCGCGAACATCGCGCGCTCGTGCATGAGCTGCTGGATCTTGTGGAGCATCGACTCGCGGCGCTTCCTGTCCATCTCCGCGGCCTGGTCGCGGAACAAGGCGTCGATGTCCGGATAGCCGCCGTACGAGCGGAGCCCGCCCGAGACCACGAAGGCCTCGATCCGGGTGGCGGCGTTGCCCGCCGTCCCGCTGCCCACGCGGATCAGGTGCTTGAACTGCTTGTCCTGGTCGGCCTTGTAGAAGGCCGCGCGCTCCATCGGGCGCAGCCGGGCGCGGATGCCGATGGTCTGAAGCCCGTTGATGACGGCCTCGGCCTCGGGCGCGAACACGACGTCGGTGGCAACCTCGACCGCGTCGAAGCCCTTCGGGTAGCCGGCCTCGGCCAGGAGCTGCTTGGCCCGCTGCGGGTCGTGAGGGTGCGCAGGCGGGGCCCAGTAGAAGTCGTAGTCGCGGGGAATGATGCTCGGCGCCGGCTTCCCGAACCCGAGGTACTCCGCGTCGCTCAGCGCCTGGCGGTCGATGGCGAGGTTGGCCGCGAGGCGCACGCGACGGTCCGCCCACGGCGATTTCGGATCCCACTGCTGGGTGAACACCAGCCACTCCGTGAAGGTCGGGTAGGTGACCTTGAGGGTGAGGCCCGGCGTCCGCCTCGCCTCCTCCCCGTGCGGGCCGCGGAGCGATTGCGCCACGTCGGCCTCACCGCGCTTGAGCATGGCCAGGCGCGTCGTCTCCTCGGGCACCGACTTGAACACGAGGCGCTTCACGGCGGGCGTCTTCCGCCAGTAGCCGTCGAAGGCATCGACCACGAGCTCGATGCCCGGCGTGTAGGACACGAAGCGGTACGGCCCCGCCCCCACCGGCGCCTTCTTGAACGCCTCCTCGCCCACCCGCTCCGTATAGCCCTTGGGGACGATCCAGGCGGCGCCCGTGGCGGGCGTCGCGTAGAAGGTCATGAAGTCGGGCCACGTCTGCTTGAGCCGGAACCGCACGCGGTGCGGGTCGACGACCTCCACCGCGGCGACCCGCGTCTTGAGCGTGGTGGCGCCCGCCCCCTTGTAGCGCTCGAACGAGAACTTGACGTCCTCCCCGCTGAACGCGTCGCCATTGTGAAACTTGACGCCTTTGCGGAGGACGAACTCGTACGTGAGCCCGTCCTTGGAGGCCGTCCACGACTCGGCCAGGCTCGGTGCCCAGGCGTTGCCCGGCATCGGCTTCACGAGCGCGTCGTGGAGAGCGTACAGCATCATGAACGGGGTGATGACGCCCGGCGTCTCGGCGGGATCGAACCACGTCGGGGCCAGGGTGATGTTGACGGCGATGGTGATCTGCCCCTTGGGAACGTCGGCGGGCGGCGCGAGCGCGCGCGCCGGGAGCCCGGTGATCAGGGCGATCGCCACCGCGACGACCAGCGGCGAGCGGCGAGGGGTCACGGCGGAAGCATACACCCCGAGCCTCCGCGAGCCATCCAGGCTGTCACGCGGTCGCGGCCTTCAGATCGTCGAGCTGGCGGCGGGCGCCCGCCACCATCGAGGCCAGGTCAGAGGTGAGCATGACGAGGTCGAAGCCGCGCTTCACCGCCCCCGCCGCGAAGGCCGCGCTCGCGCAGTGCATGCACGCCTTGATGCCGTGCTTGTGGGCGGACTCACGGATGCGGTCGCAGGTGGCCACGTGCACGGGATCGGGATTGTCGCCGCGCGGAGCCATGCCCAGGGCGAAGGAGAGATCGGAGGGGCCGATGTAGACGGCGTCCAGCCCCGGGGTGGCGCAGATCGCGTCCAGATTGTCGAGCCCTTCCTTGGTCTCGATCATGGCCATCACGACGATCTCGTCATTCGCCTTGGCGAGGTAGTCGGCGCCGCCGTAGTGCACGGCGCGCACGGGGCCCGACGAGCGCATGCCCACGGGCGGATAGCGGCAGGCCGCCACCGCCTTGGCCGCGTCCTCGGCGGTGTTGATGAGGGGCACGATGATGCCGTAGGCGCCCAGGTCCAGCGCCTTCATGATGGTCGCGGGCTCGTTCCACGGCACGCGCACCACCGGCACCGTGTCGGTCTGCGAGATCGCCTGCAGCATCGGCCAGACATCGCTCATGTCCGTGGTGCCGTGCTGCATGTCCACGCAGAGCACGTCGAAGCCCTGACGCGCCATCACCTCCGCGGTGAACCCGTGGGACACGGAGAGCCAGCCCATGGTCACGCACTTCTTGTCGCGCCACATCTGCTTGATCCTGTTCGGTCGCACTGTCGCACCTCGCGCTGTGGGATAGCCGGTCGCCCGGCAGGCGCGCGAAGCGTAACATACCTGGCGTTGTCGGTCATGCTGGCGCATCATGGTGCCCGGCGGCAGACCGACACTCCACGAGCAGTCGATGAGGAGACGACGATGGCGAGGATGGAGCCCCTGGCAATCGACGAAGTGGACGACGACATCCGGCATCTCTGCGAAGAGGCCGAGCAGCAGACCGGCACCTCGGCGAGCCCGCGCACGTACGCCCGCAACCCCCGCGTGCTCAAGGCCCTCACGGCCCTTCGCGCCACCCTGGCCCGCGAGGGCACCATCGATCCCGTGCTCCGCGAGCTCGTGCGGCTGAAGATCGCCGGCCTCAACGCCTGCCGCTACTGACTCACCCTGCGCTATGCCGGGGCCCGGCATGCGGGGGCGACGGAAGCGAAGATCGCCGCGATCGACGACGAGACCTCGGATCTCTTGAGCCCGCGCGAGCGGGCCGCCCTCCGGTTCGCCGAGAAGCTCGCCCTCGACCACCACAAGGTCGACGACGCTCTCTGGTCCGAGCTACGCCGGCACTTCTCGGAGGCCGAGATCATCGAGCTGGTCGCCCACACGACGCTCTACATCGGGTTGGGGCGCTTCAACGAGATCGTGGGGCTGGATCCCGTCTAGGAGACTCGGAGGGGGCTTCGCCCCCCTTCCGAACCTCCCCCCAGAAGGGCTACGCCGGCAAAGCCGGCGCTCGAAGCGAACCACAAGGTGCGCATGGCCTGCTTCGACCGTCTCCCGCCGAATTTTCTCGTGTAGGCTCTGGGCTCACTCAAGTCAGAAGGAGGCGTCATGACGGGACTGACTCGACTGCTCTCTCTGGTCGCGCTCATCACGCTGCTCGCCGCGCCTCCGGTTTATGGTGCGGATATCGATCGCGCGGCAGTGGATTTCAAGACCCCCGCCGAGATCAAGTGGGTCCGGAACGCCGCGGGGACCAACGAGCAGGCCGTGCTCTTCGGAGACCCGAGCAAGCCGGGTCCGTACGTGGTCCGCCTCAAGTGGCTCCCCGGGAACATGAGCCGGCCTCACTTCCATCCCAACGACCGGTTCTTCGTGGTCCTGTCCGGCACCTGGTGGATGGGAACGGGCGAGAAGTTCGATCCGGAGAGCACGGTGCCGGCCCCTGCGGGCAGCTACGTCATTCACTACGGGGGCAAGGTGCACTTCGACGGCGCCAAGGACGAGGAGACCATCATCCAGGTCTGGGGGATGGGCCCGGCGACGGCCACGCCGGCCGAGAAGCGCTGATCGCGGGGGAACGGCCCGCACACGTAGCTGGGTCGTTCTCCCGGACCGTGCTAGTCTAACAACGTCGCATCGAGTGCGGTCGGCATCTCAACGAGGAGACCCGACATCCGTTGATCCTCGCCGTGTTCCGCGTCCGCAGCTTCCGCTTCCAGTTGCCCGCCGATCTCCTCACATCCTGGGCGTTCGAGATGGAGACGATCATCCTGGGCTGGTACGTGATGGTGCACACGGGCTCCGTGCTCCTCCTCACCCTCTTCGCCTCCCTCCAGTTCCTCGGCACGCTTGCCTCCCCCATGTTCGGGGTCCTGGGCGACCGGCTGGGGGCCCGGCTCATGCTCTGCGCGATGCGCGCGACGTACGCTCTCCTCGCCGCCCTCATGACGCTCCTCGCCTTGACCGGGCTGTTGACGACCGCCTGGGTGTTCGCCCTGGCCACCCTCGCCGGCGTCTTCCGTCCCAACGACCTCGTGATGCGAAACACCCTCATCGGCGAGACGATCCCGCTGAGCCACTTGATGGGAGCCCTCGGCATGTCCCGCGCCATCATGGACTCCGCGCGCGTGGCGGGGGCGCTCGCGGGCGCGGGGCTCTCGTCCGTGCTCGGCCTCGGCCCCACCTACGTGTTCGTCACCATCTTCTACCTGGCCGGCCTCGCCCTGACCTTCGAGGTGTCGCGGCGGCGGCCCGTGCCCGACCCCGTGGGAGCGCCGCTCGCTGCTTTCTCGGGGCCGGCCTCGGTGGGCGCGCCCCGCGCCTCCCGCTGGCGCGATCTCCGGGACGGTCTCGTGCACGTGGCCACGACGCCGGCCCTGATCGCCGCGATGTGGCTGGCCTTCCTGATAAACCTGACGGCCTACCCCGTGTCGAGCGGCCTCCTCCCCTACGTGGCCCTGCGCGTGTTCCTCGCCGACGCCACGGGCCTCGGCTGGCTCGTGGCCAGCTTTTCCTTCGGCGGCCTCCTCGCCGCCGTCACCATGGTGGTGACAGGAGGCACGCGCCGCCCGGAGCGCTCCACGCTCGTGCACACCGCGATCTGGTACGCCCTCCTCCTCGGCTTCGGACACGTCCACAGCCTGGGCGCGGGGCTACTCCTGCTCTTCGCCGCGGGCTTCTTCCAGAACGTGGCGATGATCTCGATGTCCGCTACCCTCCTCGCAATGGCGGGCGACCGCTTTCGCGGGCGGGTGATGGGCGTGCGCCAGCTCGCCGTCTACGGGATGCCGCTGGGCCTGATGGCCTCCGGCGCCCTCATCGAGCGCATCGGCTATCCGTTGACCATCAGCGTTTGCTGCGGGATCGGTCTCGTCTTCACCCTCCTCATCGGGATGAAGTGGCGCGCCAGCATGTGGCAGACGAGAGTGGCGCCCCGCACGCCTTCGATACCGCAGCGCGTGTGACTCAGGTGAGCGTCGATCCGCCGGCGATCTGGGGAAGCAGGAACACCTCGCTGTCGGGGCCGATCGGCTCGAGCAAGGCGTCTTGATAGATCTGGCCGTCGATGGCCACGGCCACACCGTCTTCCAGATGGCGCGCCAGCGCCGGGTGGAGCTCGCCGAGCTGCTGGAAGAGCTGCTTCACGGACGTCACCGAGAGATCGAACTCGGCGACGCCCCCCGTGAGCTGCGCGAGGTTGCCCACCAGCACCACCCGCGCCATGCGTGACTCAGGCTCGGCTGAGCCCCTTCTCCTTGAGCGCCTTGAGCACCTTGGGCGGTGACATCGGCAGCTCGGTGAAGCGGATGCCCGTGGCGGCCTCCATGGCATTGGCGATCGCCCCCAGCGGCGGCACGATCGGCGTCTCTCCGACGCCCCGCACGCCGTAGGGGTGCTTCGGGTTCGCCACCTCGACGAGGATTGCGTCGATCATCGGCACGTCGGAGGCCACGGGCATGCGGTAGTCGAGGAAGCCCGCGTTCTGCAGCTTGCCGTCATCGCCGTAGATGTACTCCTCGTTCAGCGCCCACCCGATGCCCTGGACCGCGCCGCCCTGGAACTGTCCCTCGACGTACGCGGGATGGAGGGCGCGGCCGGCGTCCTGGGCGACCGTGTAGCGCAGGACGGTCACCCGCCCGGTCTCGGGGTCGACCTCGAGATCGACCAGGTGCGTGCCGAAGCTCGGCCCCGCGCCCTGCGCGTTGATCCGGCCCACGCCACCGATGGGGCCGCCGGTCTTGCCGGCGACCTTGGCGAAGTCCGCGACGGACATCGGCTTGACCTTCTCGGCGAGGGCGCCGAGCGGCCTCACGGAGCCGCCCGAGAACTCGACCTGGTCCGGCTGGGCCTCCCACAGCTTGCAGGCCCGAGCGCACAGCTCGGCCTTGATCTGCTTGGCCGCCTCCACGATCGCCATGGAGCCCGAGAAGGCCGAGCGGCTTCCGCCCGTGAGGAAGTTGAAGCCGACGGAGCCGGTGTCGCCGATGATCGGCCGCACCTTGTCGTAGGGGACGCCAAGCTCGTCCGCGGCCACGGCGGCCAGCGAGGCGCGCAGGCCGCCGACGTCCGGCGTGCCCGCCATCAGCGAGATCGTGCCGTCCTCGTTCACGGTGAGCGACGCGCAGGTCTCCCCGCCGATGTTGAACCAGAAGCCGGAGGCCACGCCGCGGCCCTGCCACTTCCGGAGCGGGGCGTTCCAGTGCTCGGTCTTCTTGATCGCGTTCAGCGTTTCCTCGAGACCGACGGGCCCGAACTTCGGGCCGTAGGCCGCCTTCGTACCCTCATGCGCTGCGTTCTGCATGCGCAGGTCGATGGGGTCGATCTCGAGCTTCTTGGCGATCTCGTCGACCACGCTCTCCACCGCGTACTCGGAGATCGGCGCCCCGGGCGCCCGGTACGCGGCCACCTTCGGGCGGTTCGACACCACGTCGTAGCCGATGACGTGCACGTGCTCGATGTCGTAGGGCGCGAAGGCGCACATGACCCCGGGCTGCACGGGCGAGCCCTGGAACGCCCCCGCCTGGTATTTCAGCTCGGCGAAGGCGGCGACAAACTTGCCGTCCTTGGTGACACCGAGCTTGACGCGCACGGTGGCGCCGGAGGTGGGGCCGGAGGCCTTGAACACCTCCTCGCGAGACATCACCATCTTCACGGGCCGCTTGGCCTTGCGGGAGAGCGCGATGGCCAGCGGCTCGAGATAGACCACCGTCTTGCCGCCGAAGCCGCCGCCGATCTCGGAGGCGGTGACACGGACCTTGCCGATGTCGAGGCCGAGGAGCCGGGCGCAGTGGGCGCGCACGATGAAGTGGCCCTGCGTCGTGCACCACAGCTCGGTCGAGCCGTCTTCGGAGACGCTGGCCAGCGCGGCATGGGGCTCGATGTACCCCTGGTGTACGGGCGCGGTCTTGAACTCGCGCTCGATGACGAGATCGGCCTTCTTGAAGCCCACCTCGATGTCGCCCTGCTTGATCTCGACGCGCTTGGCGATGTTCGAGGGCTTCTCGGGCTTGGGCTCGACACCGACCGTGAAGAGATCGTCGTGCAGGAGCGGGGCACCGGGTTGCATCGCCTCGACCACGTCGATCACGTGCGGGAGCACCTCGTACTTCACCTCGATGAGCTTGAGGGCGCGGCGGGCGATGGCGACACTGGCGGCGGCGACCGCGGCCACGGCGTGGCCCTCGTACAGCGCCTTCTCGCGGGCCATGACGTTCCGGACCACGTCCTTGTAGTTCATCATCATCTCGCCCGCCGGGATGAACTCCGAGGACTGATCGGCGAAGTCGTCCCGGGTGACCACCGCCTTGACCCCGGGCAGCGCCTCCGCCTTGGAGGTGTCGATCGACACGATGCGCGCGTGCGGGTGCGGGCTCCGCAGCACGCGGCCGATGAGCTGGCCGGGCAGGTTGAAGTCCGCCCCGAAGCGGGCGCGCCCCGTTACCTTGTCCGCGCCGTCCGGCCGGATGGTGCGCGTGCCGACATACGTCTGCGAGTTCCCGTTCGTCATCGTCTCGGCCATAGGTCTATCCCTTTCTCATCGCCGCGGCGGTGTCCATCACCGCGCTCACGATCTTGTCGTACCCCGTGCACCGGCAGAGGTTGCCGGCGAGCCAGTAGCGGACCTCGGTCTCCGTCGGGTCGGGCGTCCTCTCGAGCAGGGCCTTGGAGGCCACGAGGAACCCTGGGGTGCAGATGCCGCACTGGAGCGCGGCGCTCTTCAAGAATTGCTGTTGCAGCGGATGGAGCGTCTCGCCGGCGGCCATGCCCTCGATGGTCTCGATCTTCTGCCCACCTACCTCGCAACCCAGCACGAGACAGGAGCAGACCAGGCGCCCGTTCAGCATGACGCTGCAGGCGCCACAGTCCCCGGAGGCGCAGCCTTCCTTGCTGCCCGTCAGGTGGAGGGTATCGCGGAGCACGTCGAGCAGCGTCTCCTCCGTCTCGCAGAGGAACTCGACCGCGTCCCCGTTCACCGTTGCCTCGATGTGGTGCTTGGCCATCAGCTCGTCCTCGCTCGGTCCAGCGCGATCAGGGCGGCCCGGCGTGTCAGCACGCCGGCGACGTCGATGCGGAATTCGGTGGTCCCACGCTTGTCGTCGATGGGCCGGCAGGCGGCCCGCGCCGCCGCCGAGAGCCGCTCCTGCGCGGCCTCGTCGAGCCGGCTGCCTATGATCGCCTGCGCCGCCTCCGCCACCAGCAGCACCCGCGCCGCCACCGCGCCCAGTCCGACGCGGGCCGCCGTGATGGTGCCGCCGCCGTCGACGGTCAAGCTTACCCCCGCGCCCACCACCGCGATATCCATTTCCGTGCGCGGAATGAAGCGCAGGTAAGCATCGCTCGAGCCCTTCGGCCGGGGCGGCAACAAGAAAGACACGATGAATTCGCCTTTCCGCAGCGCGAGCTTGCGAGGCCCGAGCATGACGTCCTCGACGGGAAGGTCGCGCGTGCCCTGCGGGCCGGCCATGGTGGTCACGGCTCCGGCCGCGATGAGGGCGGGGACGCTGTCGGCCGCCGGCGAGCCGTTGCACAGGTTGCCCCCGAGGGTGGCACGCCCCTGCACCTGCGTCGAGCCGATGAGATTCGCCGCCTCGACCACGCCCGGCCACGCCTTCCTGAGCCGTGCATGCTCCTTGAGCTCGGCCCCCGTCACCGCCGCCCCGACGCGCCAGCCCCCCTTCTCCTCCGTGATGGCGCGCGTCTCGGGGATCTTCTTGATGTCGACGATCAGCTCCGGATCGACGATGTCCGCCCGCATCTGGACCAGGAGGTCAGTGCCTCCGGCCAAGACCCGTGCATCCCCTGTCGCTCCCGCGAGCAGGGCGACTGCTCCCTCCAAGGACCCTGGTGCCTCGTAGCGCATGTGTGGTGGTCTCGCCTTTCCGTAATTATTGGATTGGATTCTACGCGGGCAACAATACAGTGCAGCGGCGGATCTTGCAATCCGGTTGCATGCTATCCTACCGCCCCATGACGAGGTGGCGAAGCTACTTCGACGGCACCACGAGATGAAGTTCGGCCTCTTCTTCCAGACTCCAGAAGCGCCCGGCCAGTCGCACGGGGAGCGCTTCGCCGAGATGCTCGACCGCATCGTGCTCGCCGACTCGCTGGGCTTCGACGTGGCCTGGCTGGCCGAGCTGCACTTCGGCGGCGCGTTCTCGCTTCTGTCGAGCCCGCTCATGGCGGTGCCCGTGATCGCCCAGCGCACCCGGCGCATCCGCGTGGGAACCGCCGTCACCCTCCTGCCCCTCCATCACCCGCTCGCCTGCGCGGAGCAGGCGGCCACCGCCGACGTCCTGTCCGGCGGACGGCTGGAGTTCGGAGTGGGCCGGGGCTCGATCCCGAGCCAGTTCCACGGATTCCGCGTGCCTGTGGCGGAGAACCGCGCCCGCTTCGACGAGGCGCTCGAGATCATCCGCCTCGCCTGGACTCGGGAGCGCTTCAGCTATCGCGGGGAGTTCTACCAGGTGGAGGACCTCGCGGTGGTGCCGCGGCCGGTCCAGCGGCCTCACCCACCTATCCGCGTGGCCGTCCACACGGCGGAAAGCTTCGCTCACATCGGCGACCTCGGACTGCCCATCTATTCGGGCACCACGACCACGCCCCTGCCCCAGCTTCGCGAATACATGACGACCTACCGTGAGCATCTTGCTGCCGCCGGTCATTCCTGGACGAGCGATCAGATGGCCCTGATGCTCCCCGTGCACGTGGGCGCCACGGGCCGCGCCGCGCGGGACGCCATGCGGGCCGGCGTGCTCAAGTACTACAAGAATCTCGAGGTGATCTTCTCTCAGCTGCCCGACTCCTACACCGATCACCTGCCGCGCCTCAAGGTGATCCAGGAGACGGTGGCCAATCTGCCCTACGAGAAGTTCTGCCGTGACCAGGGCGTCTTCGGCGACGCCTCCGAAGTCATCGAGCGGCTGCAGGC
>Ga0137394_10001423_pt1 | contig 17430 bp, 16 predicted proteins | sample czobulk116metaG_FD_108278 | JGI IMG/M metagenome (GOLD analysis project Ga0137394, IMG submission 108278) | Vadose zone soil microbial communities from Angelo Coast Range Reserve, California, USA - czobulk1.16 metaG | ecosystem: Environmental > Terrestrial > Soil > Vadose zone | place: USA...
ATGGCCGGCACACCGGGCATCGCCGCCAAGGTGTTCGCGGCGCTGGGCACCTCCGGCGTCAACGTGCGCGCCATCGCCCAGGGCGCCTCGGAACGCAACATCTCCGCGGTGGTCGAGGGACGCAGCGCCACACGCGCGCTGCGCGCGGTGCATGCGGGTCTGTACCTGTCGCCGCACACGATTTCGATCGGCGTGATCGGTCCGGGAACCGTGGGCCGCGTGCTGCTCGATCAGCTCGCCTCGCAGAGCGAGCGGCTGCGCCGGCAGTGCAAACTCGATCTGCGCGTTCGCGGCGTGCTCGGCTCGCAACGTATGCTGCTCGCGGACCCGGGGGTGACGCTCGGGGACTGGCGCGCGCGCTACCAGGACAGCGGCACGGCGGCGGAGCTGACGCGCTTCGTCGAGCACGTGCGCGTCGACTACCTGCCGCATACGGTGCTGGTGGACTGCACGGCGAGCGCCGCGATCGCCGGCCGCTACGCTGACTGGCTGGCGGCCGGCATTCACATCGTGACACCGAACAAGAAGGCCAACAGCGCCGATCTCGCCTACTACCATCGTCTGCACGAGGCGCGGCGCGCGGGCGCCTCCCATTATCTGTACGAGGCCACCGTCGGCGCCGGGCTGCCGGTAGTGCATACGCTCAGGGACCTGCGCGAGACCGGCGATGACATCACCAGCATCGAGGGCATTTTCTCCGGCACGCTCGCTTACCTGTTCAACGTCTACGACGGCCGGGTGGCCTTCTCCGAGATCGTGCAGGACGCGCGCCAGCGCGGCTTCACCGAGCCGGATCCGCGCGATGACCTGTCGGGAATGGACGTGGCACGCAAGCTCATCATCCTGGGGCGCGAGATGGGCCTGACGCTGGAGCTGCAGGACGTGCAGGTGGAAAGCCTGGTGCCCGCGGAGCTCGCGAGCGGCTCGATCGAGGAGTTCATGGTGCAGCTGCCCCGTTACGACGCCGCCTTTGCCGCACGCCTGGAGGCGGCGCGCTCGCGCGGCAAGGTGCTGCGTTACACCGGCACGCTGAGCGCGGCGGGCGAGGCGACCGTGGGTCTGATGGAGCTCGATGCGCGCCACGCGTTTGCCAACATTGCGCTCACCGACAACGTCGTGCGCTTCGCGACACGGCGCTACTGCGACAACCCGCTCATCGTGCAGGGACCCGGGGCCGGACCCGAGGTCACCGCCGGCGCCGTGTTTGCCGACCTGCTGCGACTTGCGGCCTACCTGGGGGCGCGGCTGTGAGCGCCGCGGCGGCGCTCGAGCGCGCGACCGCGTTCGCACCGGCGTCGGTGGGCAACGTCGCCATCGGCTTCGACATCCTGGGATTTGCGGTCGAGGCGCTCGGGGATCGCGTGACGGTGACCCGGCGCGCGGCCCCGGGCGTGACCATCAGCGCGGTGCGCGGCATCGCCGGGGAGCTGCCGAGGGAGCCGCGCGACAACACCGCCGGGCGCGCGCTGCTGGCCATGCAGGAGGCGCTGCGCCTGGGGTTTGGCTTCACGGTGGAGATCGACAAGGGCATTCCGCTCGGCTCGGGTCTGGGCGGTTCCGCGGCCTCGGCGGTCGCCGCGGTGGTGGCGGCCAATGCGCTGTTGCCGCGAGCCTGCAGCCCGCTCGAGCTGCTGAGTTTCGCCATGGCAGGCGAAGCGGTGGCGAGCGGGGCGCGTCACGTGGACAACATTGCCCCTTCGCTGTACGGCGGGTTGGTGCTCACGGTCGGGATCGATCATCCGCGGGTGAAGCAGATACCGGTGCCGGCCGGGATCCGCGCCGTGATCGTCCATCCCCACATGTTCCTGGCCACCAGTCAGGCGCGCGCCATCCTCAAGCGCAGCGTGGAGCTGTCGGACTTCGTGTGGCAGACGGCCAACCTCGCCGGGTTCATCTCCGGTTGCTACACCGACGATCTGGACATGATCCGCGCTTCCCTCGAGGACGTCGTGATCGAGCCGCAGCGCCAGGCGCTCATTCCCGGCTTCCATGAGGTGCGCCGCGGCGCCATGGAAGCCGGTGCCCTCGGCTGCTCGATCTCCGGCGCCGGGCCCTCGATGTTCGCCTGGGCGCCCGAGGCGACGGCCCCGGCGGTGCTCGCGGCGATGCGCGGCGCGTTCGGGCGCCACGCCCTGGCAACCGATGGGTGGGTCGTGGAGGTGCGATCGGCGGGGGCGCGACTGATCGGATGAGTGCGCGATGACGGATAGAACTCTCTTTGTGAGCTCGCGTGGCCAGGCGCCCGCCACCGGCTTCAGTGCGGCGGTTCTTCAGGGCCTGGCGCCCGACGGCGGCCTGTACGTACCCGTCACCTGGCCGCGGCTCGCGCCGCCAGACTTCGAGGGCGCGAGCGACCTGGCCGGTGTCGCCGCGCGGCTGCTGGCACCCTTCGTGGCCGGCGATCCGCTCGCTCCAATGTTGAGCTCGGTCGCGGCCGAAGCATTCAGCTTTCCCGCCCCGCTGGTGTCTGTGGAGGCGCAGGGAAGACTCTCGGTCCTCGAGCTGTTCCACGGTCCGACCGCGGCGTTCAAGGATTTCGGTGCCCGCTTCCTCGCGGCCTGCTTCGCGCGTCTGCGCGGTCGCGGCGAGCGAGCGCTCACCATCCTGGTCGCGACTTCCGGGGACACGGGGGGCGCGGTGGCGGCGGCCTTCCATGAGCGCGCCGGAGTCGAGGTTGCGGTGCTGTTTCCCAAGGGGTTGGTGTCCCCCACGCAGCAACGCCAGCTCACCTGCTGGGGCGGCAATGTCAGGTCGCTGGCGGTTCGCGGCACGTTCGATGACTGCCAGCGCCTGGTGAAACAGGCATTCCTCGATGAGGAGCTGAACGCGCGCTCGGTGCTGACTTCGGCCAACAGCATCAACCTGGGACGCCTGCTGCCGCAGTGCGTGTATTACGCGGCGACCAGCTTGGGCGTCTGGCGAGCCCACGGCGAGCGCGCCTCGTTCATCGTGCCGAGCGGCAATCTCGGCAATGCGGTCGCCTGCCTGTGGGCACGGCAGGTCGGCCTGCCGATCGGCGAGGTGGTGCTGGCGCACAACGCCAATCGCGCCGTGCCGGACTTTCTGGCGAGCGGCGCATGGTCTCCGCGGCCGAGCGTCGCCACGCTGGCTTCGGCCATGGACGTTGGCAATCCGAGCAACCTGGAGCGCCTGCGCGCGTTGTTTCCGCGCCTCGAGGAGCTGCGTGGCGTGGTCAGTGCCTGCTCGGTCACGGATGAAGAGATCCGTGCGCGCATCCGCGCCGGCTATCAGCAATTCGGCCAGATCTGGTGTCCGCACACCGCGACCGCCGCGCACGCCTGGGAGCGCTTGCCGCAGCAGGCGCGCGAGCAGCGCCGCTGGGTGCTGGTGTCGACCGCGCACCCGGCCAAGTTCCGGGAAATCGTCGAACCGCTCATCGGGCGTGCGGTGCCGGTACCGGACACGCTCGCAAAACTGTTCGCACGTCCCACGCAGTGTGTTGAAATCGACGCCGACTTGAGCGCCTTGCGAGCCGCTCTGCAACGGGAGTCCGCAAGTGAATGATCTGAGCAAGCTGCCGGCGACCGCCTGGGTGCTGATCGCGTGTGCGGCCGCGCTCGGCTTCGGCGCGGCGTTGGCGTGGCGCTGGTACCGCCAGTATCGCGCGCGCAAGGCGTTGCGCGTCGCGGTGACCGGCGGGGCTGCGGATCATCTGGTCGACCGGCTGGTACCCGACGGCATGGGGGGCGGCTTCCACGTCGACTTCCTGCTGCTCACCCTGCGCGGCGTGGTGGTGATCGACCTGCGCGACGTCAGAGGCAACATCTTCGGCGGTGATCAGATGGCGGAGTGGACGGTCATGGACGGCCCGCGGCGCTTCACCTTCACCAATCCGCAGAGCGCACTGTACGACCGGATCGCGGCCGTCAAGGCGGTTGCCGGTGACGTGCCGGTCGAGGGACGCATCGTGTTCACGCGCCGCGGCCGCTTCCCCAAGGGTCTGCCGAAGTGGACGTTGATGCTCGATGGGCTGCGCGCCGAGTTTCCGACCACGGAGTTCATGGCATCGCCCGAGAGCGCCGCCCGCTTCCGCGAGGGATGGCAGCGCCTGAAGGACGCCGTCAAGCCCAGCTACATGGTCGACATGCGCTAGCCCACCCCGGGAAATCAAGCTTGCCGCGCTTGGCGAGCTTGCCATCGTCCAGCAAGACGCTTGATTTCCCGGGGACCCCAGTCAAGAGGAGAGGGTCTGCGCGTGATCCGCGAGCACCAGCGACACGCACGCCGTGAGCTGCTTCGCGTACTCGATGTGCAGGAATTCGTTCGGACCGTGGGCGTTGGCGTGCGGCCCGAGTACACCCGTAATGAAGAACTGGGTGCGCGGGAAGCGCTCACCCAGCATTCCCATGAACGGGATTGTCCCGCCACAGCCGATGTGCACTGCATCCCGCCCGTAGACCGCGCGTGAGGCGCGGCTGATGGAACCTTCGAGCCAGGGTGCGAAGGCGGGCGCATTCCAGCCCCCGGTAGCCGAGACGGGATCGAAGCTCACCTGTGCGCCATAGGGCGGCTCGCGCACCAGAGCCTCGCGCACCGCGGCAGTCGCGCGCGCCGCATCACACGTCGGCGGCAGCCGCAGCGACAGCTTAACTGCGAGCTCGGGCAGCAGCACGTTGCCCGCCGACCCGAGCGCAGGCAACCCCTCCGCGCCCGTGACCGCCAGCGTGGCGCGCCAGGTGCTATTGATGATGAGCTCGGTGGGATCATTGGACACCGCCTGCACGCCCTGCGCCCAGGGGAGCTTTCCGGCCACCGAGCCGCCGAGCACCTGCGCGGCGGCGGCCGCTTGCGCGCGTCGGTCACGCGGCATGCTCACGTGCAGCTCATCGAGCAGCAGATCGCCGGTGATCGGGTTTTCGATACGGGCCAGGAGCTGCTCGAGAATGCGAAACGGGGTCGGCGCGATGCCGGTAGCCATGCCGGAATGCACGCCCTCGGTGAGCACGCGCACCCGCAGCGTGCCGAGCAGATTGCCGCGCAGCGAGGTCGTGCACCACAGCTGATCGTAGTTGCCGCACTCCGCGTCCAGGCACACCACGAGCGAGGGCTCCCCAAGGGTCGCGCCCAGAGACTCGAGATGCGCGGGCAGATCGCCGCTGCCGCTTTCTTCGCAGGCCTCGATCAGTACCAGGCAGCGCGGCAGGCGCACCTGCTGCTCCTTCAGCGCGGCGATCGCCGTGAGCGAGCTGAACACCGCGTAGCCGTCGTCGGCGGCGCCGCGACCGTAGAGCTTGCCCTCGCGGATCACCGGCTCCCAGGGCCCCAGACCCGGCAGCCAGCCGGTGAATTCCGGCTGCTTGTCCAGATGCCCGTAGAGCAACACGCACCCCGGGAGCTCCCCGGGCACGTCGAGCAGCAGCAGCGGGGTCCTGCCGGGCAGGCGCCGCACCTCCACGCGCATCCCGGTGAGCGGCTGCGCGCGGCACCATTGCGCCATGAGCTGCACCGCCGCCTCCATGTGTCCGTTGCGCTCCCATTGCGGATCGAAATCCGGCGACTTGTTGGGAATGCGCACGTACGCGACCAGCCGGTCGACGATTGAAGTCTCCCAGGTTTTTCCGATCGAGCCGCTCAGCCGCTTCAGGTCCATGGTCCGACCTCATGCATTGTAATAACAATCACTTAGGGAGAAATCCGCGAGTCGATTCTCAGCAGCTCGCCGCACGCCTTCTTAAGGCTCCGGCAACCCAAACAGGACGCGCGCCGCCGCGCTGCTCGAGCGCGCGAGCGCATCGACCGACTCGCCGCGGGCGCGCGCCACCGCGGCGGCAACCTGTCGAAGATACGCCGGCTCATTGCGGCGCGAGGCGGGTTTGGGGTTGAGATCGCGCGGCAGCAGGTAGGGCGCGTCGGTCTCGAGCAGCAGCCGCTCGGCTGGAATCTGCGGCATGAGCGCGGCCAGGTGCCTGCCGCGGCGTTCATCGCAGATCCAGCCGGTGATGCCGATCGCCAGTCCCAACTGCAGGTAGCACGTCAGCTCCTGCGCGGACCCGGTGAAGCAATGCGCCACGCCGCGCCATTGCGCGCCGTGCTCGCGCAGGATCGCCGCGAAATCGGCGTGCGCCTCGCGCTGGTGAAGGAACACCGGCTTGCCCAGCTTTGCTGCCAGCTCGAGTTGCCGGTGGAAGGCCTGCCGCTGCGCATCGCGCGGCGAGAGGTCCCTGAAGTAATCGAGCCCGCATTCACCGACCGCCACCACCTCGGGTTGCCGGGCAAGGTCCTCGAGCTCGGCCGCGCGCTGCGCAGTCAGCTCGCTTGCATGATGCGGGTGAACGCCGGCGGTGGCAAACAGTCGTAGCGGGTGAGCGCGCGCGAGCGCCAGCGCACGCTGCGTACTCGCGAGTGTCGAGCCGGTGATCACCATCTGCACCACGCCGGCTGCCTGCGCGCGGGCGATCACCGCGTCGCGGTCGGCGTCGTAGCTGTCGTGCGTGAGATTGACGCCGATATCGATCAGCGCCGCTGCCGCCTCTGAGGCGCAAGGTGCTCGCGAGCCTGTGCTATGGTTTCGCATGCGCGCGCACATTCTACTCACCCCCCGCCCTCCCGAGCGCCGCGAGCGGCGCTCGCGCTGCGGGTGCTGTGCGCTCACCGCTGCCGCGCTTGCGACCGTGTGCCTGGGCGCACCGCGCGCCGAGACCTCGTGGCGCGATATCGAGAACCGCATTCAGTACGGGTATTACACCGAGGACGCGGCGGCGCTCAGGAGCCTCGAGAACACGGTGGCGGCGGATGAATCGCACGACAAGCTGCACGGTTATTACGCGGGATTGCTCGCCTGGCGACTGGCGCAGCTCGCCGCGCAGAGCCCGTCCGCGGCGCAGGGCGCTTCCACGGCGCAACTGGCGCAGCGCTGCGTGAGCGCGGCGGACGCGGCGCTGGCCGTGCAGGGAGACTTTGCCGAAGCGCTGGCGCTGCGGGCCGCATGCCTGGCGACACCGCTTGACGCCAACGGCTCGCAAACCGCGCACGCCGCCCACCGGGCATCCCGGGACATCGGCATGGCACTGCAGCTCGCGGGGCGAAATCCGCGCGTGCTGCTGCTCGATGCCATGAGCGACTATCAGCTTGCCCCAAGGCTGGGCGGCAACAAGGAGCGCGCGCTGGTGAAGCTGCGCCAGGCGGTAGCGGCATTCGAGGTCGAGCGGGCCGGCACCGAGCACCTGCCGGGTTGGGGCGCTGCCGAGGCCTACCTGCTCCTCGCCCGCGACCTGCTTGACCACGGTGAACCGGTGGCGGCGCGTGACGCGCTCGAGCACGCGCTGCTGCTCGCGCCCGAGTTCGCACAGGCGCGCCGGCTGATGGCGCAGATCACTTCCGGTTGATGCGCCAGGGGGTGCGCTGTACAGGGTAAGGCCACACGGCAATTCACGACGGCTGTGATATCGTCCCCGGCTTTCGCATGCACATGTGATCGATGCCACCGGACACGGACAACCAGGCGCTGTTGGGACAGCTGCGCATCGACCGCACTCAGCGGGAAACTCGCTTCGATCCCCGGCGTCGCCGCTGGATCGCCGTTGGCGGGCTGGTGATCGTCGGGCTCATCGGCGCCGGCGCCTGGTTTGGCTTGTCGGGCGGCGCGGCGCTGCCGGTGCGCACGGTCATGGCGCAACCGATCGCCGGCGGCGCTGCCAACGCCTCGGTGCTCGATGCCACCGGCTACGTCACCGCACGCCGCCAGGCGACGGTCTCGGCGCAGATTACCGGCACCCTGACCGAAGTGCTGATCGAGGAGGGCGATCACGTCAAGGCGGGGCAGGTGCTCGGTCGCCTGGAGGATACCGCGCAGCGGGCGGCGCTGGCCCAGGCGCAGGCGCAATTGAAGTCGGCACGGGCGCTGCTGGTGCAATACCAGGCGCAGCTTGCGCAGAGCGAGCGCGACGTGAAGCGCGCCGAGGATCTGGTCGAGCGCAAGCTCGTGTCACAACAGGCCGTGGAGCAGGCGCGCACTCAGGTCGAGACCGGAGCAGCCCAGGTGCAGGGGCAGAGCAAGCAGATCGAGCTCGCCCAGGCCAGTGTGCGCTCGGCGCAGGTACAACTCGGCTATTGCACCGTGCGCGCGCCGTTCACGGGCGTGGTGATCGCGAAGGCCGCCCAGGTGGGGGAAATCGTCTCGCCGCTCTCCGCGGGCGGCGGCTTCACGCGCACCGGTATCGGCACGATCGTCGACATGGATTCGCTCGAGATCGAGGTCGACGTCAACGAGGCCTACATCAATCGCGTGCAACCGGGGCAACCGGTGGAATCGGTGTTGAATGCCTATCCCGACTGGAAGATTCCCTCGCATGTCATCGCAATCATCCCGACCGCCGATCGTTCCAAGGCAACCGTGAAGGTGCGCATTGGGCTCGACCTCAAGGAGGGTCGCATCGTGCCGGACATGGGTGTGCGCGTGGCGTTCCTCGAGGAACACAAGCCTGCCGCACAGACTCAGGAGCGACCGCGGGGCGTGCTGGTGCCGGCTGCCGCCATACGCAGGGAAGGCGACCAGGCCGTCGTCTTCGTACTGAAGGAGCGCAGGGCGCAACGTCGCTCGGTGACGCTCGGTGGCGCGATCGGCGATACACGCCAGGTGCTGGCCGGCGTGAGCCCCGGAGAGGCGGTGATCGTCGAGGCGCCTGCCGGGCTGCAGGACAATGCGGCGGTAACGGCCGCCAAGCCATGACGGATCGCCGGCGGCGTCATTGCGGTAGCGCGACGCCGCCGAGGCATCCTACATTCATTCATCCGATTTGAGGCGAGGTTGCCATGTCCGAGTCCATGGTTCAGGTCCGCAACGTCACCAAGGTGTACGAGCGCGGCAAGCAGAAAATCGAAGTCCTGCACGGACTCACGCTGGACATTCCCAAGGGCGACTTCGTCGCGCTGATGGGACCGTCGGGCTCGGGCAAGACGACGCTGCTCAATCTGATCGGCGGTCTCGATCAGCCGAGCTCCGGCGAGATCATGGTCGGCGGCAGCCGCATCGACCAGCTTTCCAGCGGCCAGCTCGCGCGCTGGCGCGCACACAACGTCGGCTTCGTGTTCCAGTTCTACAACCTGATGCCGGTGCTGAGCGCGGAAGGCAATGTCGAACTGCCGCTGCTGCTGACCAAGCTGTCCTCTGCGCAGCGCAAGAAGAATGTCGCGGTTGCCTTGCAGGTCGTGGGGCTTGCCGATCGTGCCAAGCACAAGCCAAGGGAATTGTCCGGTGGTCAGGAACAGCGTGTCGCGATCGCGCGCGCGCTGGTGTCCGACCCACAGCTGCTCGTCTGCGACGAGCCGACCGGGGATCTGGATCGCAAGACCGCCGACGAAATCCTGGGCCTGCTGCAGGTGTTGAACCGCGAACATGGCAAGACGATCGTGATAGTCACCCACGATCCCAAGGCCGCCGGGTTCGCCCGGCGCACCCTGCATCTGGAGAAGGGTCAGTTACTCGAGCAAGCGGCCTGACACGGCACTCAAGGACTCGCCATGACCCGCAGCGGTTTCGTCATCGCCAATCTGTTCCGCAAGCGCACGCGCACCATCCTCACCCTGCTGTCGGTGATCATGGCGTTCCTGCTGTTCGGCTTGCTGCAGTCGGTGAATACCATCTTCAACGCTGGCGCGGATTTCGTCGGCGCCACGCGCCTGATGGTGCAGGCGCGGGTGTCCTTCACCAGCCCGTTGCCGCTCAGCATGGTGCCGAAGCTCGAGGCCATCCCCGGGGTCTCGCGCGTCGCGTACCAGCAGTGGTTCGGCGGCGTATGGCAGCAAAACACTCCCTTGATCATGTTTTGCCTGGATCCGCAGCGCTATCACGACGTCTATCCGGAGTGGGTGATGCCCGACGCCCAGTGGCAGGCATTCGCCAACACGCGCACCGGCATGATCGTGGGCAAGCAGCTGGCCGACCAGTTCGGCTGGAAGATCGGCCAGAAGATCCCGATCGCCTCGAACATCTGGCCGCTGAAGAATGGCAGCAAGGCCTGGACCTTCGATCTGGTCGGCATCTTCGACGGCAAGGATGAGGACTGGAAGAAGCGCACCAGCCTGGCGTTCATTCAAATGGATTATTTCGAAGAGGCCAACCAGTTCGGCATGAAGGGCCGGACCAATTTCTTCATCCTCAGGCTCACGGATGGCAGCCAGGCGCGGGCGGTCAGCAAGACCGTCGACGCGATGTTCGAGAATTCCCCGGACGAGACCAAGACCCAGACCGAGAAGGACTTCAACATCAGCTTCGTAAAGCAGATCGGCGACATCGGCCTGATCGTGCGCTGGATCCTGTTCGCGGTGTTCTTCACCCTGCTGCTGGTGGTCGGCAACACCATGGCGCAGAGCGTGCGCGAGCGCGTACCCGAGCTGGCAGTGCTCAAGACCCTCGGCTTCTCCGATGGCAGCGTGCTCGGCTTCGTGCTCGCCGAGGCGTTTGCGCTGTGCCTGTGCGGCGGCCTGGTCGGCCTGCTGCTGGCCTCGTTGGCCGGCGCCATGGTGGAGAAGGGCACCGGCGGGCAATTTCAGCTGCGGCTCGACGGCTGGGTGTGGCTGCTCGGGGTCGCGGCCATCGTGCTCATGAGCGTCGCGGTCGGGCTGCTGCCGGGGCTGCGGGCGCGGCGCCTCAGGATCGTCGATGCGCTGGCGGGCCGCTAGCGGGCAAAAGTCGCGCCTTTTGCCCGCGGGCTGAAAGGGCCGCAGGCCTCTTTCAGCGAGTGAACCACGGGCGGCAGAGCCTAAGGAGAACGTATCGTGTTGAGTCAGGCTCTTGCCATCACCGGCATCAACGTCCGCAGCATCCCCGAGCGCTGGGGGTCGTCCCTGGTCATCGTCATCGGACTGGCGGGGGTGGTGGCGGTGTTCACCGCGCTGCTGGCCATGGCCACGGGTTTCGAAAGCACTCTCAAGGCCACCGGCCGTGCCGATGCCGCCATCATCATGCGCGGCGGCTCGGATGCGGAGCTCAATTCCGCATTCGACCGCGATTCCACCGACCTGATCAAGCAGGAGCCGGGCATTCGTGCCGGCGCGGACGGCAAACCAGTCGCCGCGGCCGAGCTGATGGTGATCGCCGAGCTGGTGCGGAAGGATGACGTCAAGAATGGCGCGAACATCACCCTGCGCGGCGTCGAACCCGCCGCCTTCATCCTGCGACCGCAGCTGAAGATCATCGCGGGCCGCAGCTTCACGCCCGGCTTGCGGGAGCTGATCGTCGGGCAGGGCGTTCTGCGCCAGTTCCAGGGCGCCGAGCTTGGCAAAGTGGTGCGCATGCGCGGCTCGGAGTGGACCGTGGTGGGCACATTCGCCTCCGGCGACGCGCACGACAGCGAGATGTGGACCGACATCAATGTGGCGCGCTCCACCTTCGGCCGCCTTGGCGCGAGCTCGGTGCTCGCGGCACTCGACGGTGCCGACGGCCTGGCCAGACTCAAGAGCGCCATCGCCGCGGAACCGCGCCTGACCCTGGACGTACTGCGTGAGCAGGATTACTTCAGCGGCCAGACCAGGCAGTTCCGCAAGACCATCGGCTTCCTGGCCGGCGTGGTTACCATCATCATGGGACTGGGCGCGGTGTTCGCGGCGCTCAACAGCATGTACGCCGCGGTCGCGGCGCGCGGCAAGGAGATCGCGACCCTGCGGGCGATCGGCTTCGGCGGAGTCCCGGTGGTGGTGTCGGTGATGATCGAGGCGCTGCTGCTGGCGCTCACCGGCGGTGCGCTCGGCGCGCTGATCGCTTACCTCTTGTTCAACGGTCTGTCGGTGTCGACCCTCGGGCAGAACTTCACCCAGGTGGTGTTCAATTTCAAGGTCACTCCCGAACTCGTCGCGCGGGGACTGATCATCGCCGTCGTCATCGGCATGATCGGCGGCCTGCTGCCGGCGATCCGTGCCGCGCGCCTGCCGGTGGCGACGAGCCTGCGCGAGCTCTAAGGGCGGCGGCCGAGCGCGGCGCACAGCGCGGGCACATCCGCCTCCGGCTGGTCCCAGGAGACCACGAAGCGCGCTTCGCCGGCGCTCTCGGGGCCCCAGTCGTAGAACTCGAAGCCGGCGGCGCGCAGCCCCTGGCGACCCTGCACGCCGAGCTTCACGAACACTTCGTTCGCCTCCACCGGGTGCAGCAGGCTGGCGCCGGCGGCGCGGCCGATGTCTTGCGCCAGGCGGTTGGTGCGCTGCGCGTTACGCTTCCAGACTCCGCTTTCCACGTACGCCAGCAGCTGCGCGGCGACGTAGCGCGATTTCGACAGCAAATGCCCGGCGCGCTTACGCCGCAGCTCGAAATCCCGCACCAGACCGGAATCGAAGAAAACCACCGCCTCGGCCGCCAGGGCACCGTTCTTGGTTGCGCCGAAGGACAGGACGTCGACGCCCGCGCGCCAGGTGACGTCCGCGGGATGACAGTCAAGGAACGCGAGCGCGTTGGCAAAGCGCGCCCCGTCGAGGTGCACCTTGAGTCCGCGGCCGTGGGCCAGTTTGCTCAGTGCCGCAATTTCGGCCGGTTGGTACACGGTACCGAGTTCCGTGGCCTGGGTCAGCGACAGCGCCGCCGGCTGCACGCTGTGAACGTCAACCGGACGGGCGCTGAGCGCCGCGGCGAAGGTCCCGGGCAGGAGTTTGCCGTGCTCACCAGGCAGCAGCGCCAGTTGCGCTCCGCCGGAGAAAAAACCGGGGGCGCCACATTCGTCGGTGGCGATGTGCGCTTCCTGGTGGGCGTAAATGGCGCCGTAAGGCGGACACACAGTCGCGAGGCTGAGCGAGTTGGCGGCGGTTCCGGTCGCGACCGCGAAGGCGCGCACCCCGGCGCCGAAGAATGCGCCGAGCACCGCATCGAGGCGCTGCGTCCATGGATCGTCGCCGTACGCGACCGCGAGCCCCTGGTTGGCCTCACTGATCGCCGCCAGGATCTCCGGGCAAGCCGTTGCAGTGTTGTCGCTGTAGAAACGCACGCTGTCACCCTACTCGATGCGCCAACGGAAGGACCAGGCCCCGAACGCCAGGAACGCGAGGGCGGTGGCCGCCAGATACAGCAGGTTCGGCGCGATCTGCGGCAAGCCGGCGCCATCGAGCATCACCGCGCGCGCGGCGTCGAGCACGTGAGTCAGGGGGAAGACATGCGCCACCCATTGGACCCAGCGCGGTGATCCTTCGAGCGAAAACCAGATTCCCGACAGCAGCATCATCGGCCAGGTGAGCACGTTGAGCAGTCCGCCCACCAGCTCCTCGCTGGAAAAGCGCGCCGCAATCGTCAGCCCCAGGGCGATCATCGACAGGGCGCCGACCACGCCCAACAGCACGAGCAACAGCAGGTTGCCGGCGTTGTGAAAACCAATGATGGCGCCGATGCCGAGGTACAGGATCGCCGTGACGAACAGGATGAGCCCCAGCCGTGACAGCACCTGTGCGCTGAGGAACTCGAAGGCGGTGAGAGGAGTAGCGTGCAGACGCTTCAGGAAGCCGCTCTTGCGATAGCGCAGCACCACGTAACCGACGCCGAACAGGCAGCTGAACATCATGTTCATGCCCAGAATGCCCGGAAACAGCCAGTCGACATAGCGGACCGCGGCGCCGGTGACCGGCTGGCGGACCGCGGCCGGCTCAGCGGCGAGCAGCAGCTTCTCCACGATATAACCCTTGGGTGAATCGGTGTTCACCCAGTAGCGCGGCGGCGCGTGCAGGTCGACCAGCAGGTCGATCTGCTGATGCGTCACCTTGCGCAGCGCCGCGCTCTCATCCGCCAGGGTGATGAACTCGACGTAGCGCTCGCGCAGGAACGGGTGCGCCTGCCGGTCCGGGTGTCCGGCGAGCACGCCAACCTTGAACAGCGGGCGCTCGGGGCCGCCAAACACGAATCCCATGCCGATCACCAGCATGACCGGCAGCAGCAGCGTGAACACCAGCGTGCCGCGGTCGCGCAGGAATTCCAGGTTGCGCGCGTGCAGCACCGACAGCAGCCGCCTGATCATGGGCGCAACTCCGTGCCGGTCAGTTCCAGGAACAGGTCCTCGAGGTTGGCCGGCCGGATGCGCAGGTTGGTAAGGGGCACTTTCGCCTCCAGCAAGGTGCGTAGCGTGGCTTCCAGGTCGTGGGTGCTGATCTCCACCCGATCGCTCGCGTCGATGATATTGAGGGGCAGCTGGCGCGCCGCCGCCGGAAACTCCTGGCGTGGCAGCTCCAGCAGCACCTCCGCGAAGTGCTCGTGCAGCAGGCGCCGCGGCGGGCCCTGGGCGATGATGCGGCCGCGGTCCATGATGACGATCTCATCGCACAGCAGCTCTGCCTCCTCCATGTAGTGCGTCGTCAGGATGATGGTCTTGCGCCGCGCCTTGATCGACTGCATCAGCTCCCAGAAATTGCGGCGTGCCTGCGGATCGAGTCCGGTGGTGGGTTCATCCAGGAACAGTACCGCGGGGTCGTTGACCAGCGCGATCGCGAGCAGCAGCCGCTGCTGCTGGCCGCCGGAGAGCTTGCGGCTGTCGCGCCCGGCGAGCTTCTCGAGCGCGCACAGGCGGATGACCTCATCGACGTCGAGTCCCGTGGTGTAAAGTCCACGGAACAGCGCGATGCTTTGCCGCACCGTGAGAAAGTCCTGCAGCGCGGTCTTCTGGAAAAGGATACCGGCTTCCTCGCGAAAGCGGTTGCCGAGCGGCTCGCCGCGGTAACGCACCTCGCCGGCCGTCGGCGGCAAAATCCCCTCCATGATCTCGATGGTGGTGGTCTTGCCGGCGCCGTTGGGGCCCAGCAGCCCGAAGCACACGCCTTGCGGCACGCTGAACGACACGCCGGCCACGGCAAGGGTGGCCGGATACTGCTTGACGAGCTCGCGGACTTCGAGGACGGCGTTGCTCACGGCATTCGCGGATCGCCTGGCTTGAGGACTGGCGCGCGATCCTAGCGGATTTTCGCGTGCGACGTGTACCATCGGCGGCATGACTACCCGTCAATACGACAAATCAGAGCGCGTGGAGCTCGCCGACGAAGCGGTGCACTGGGATCTCGGGTCCTCGGTGTCCTACGGCGAATACCTGCAGCTCGACAAGCTGCTGGCGGCGCAAAAGCCACTGTCGAGCGAGCACAACGAGATGCTGTTCATCATCGTGCACCAGGTGTCGGAGCTGTGGATGCGGCTGATGCTGCATGAGCTGACCGCGGCGCTGGAGTGCGTGCGCCGCGATGACCTCGATCCGGCGCTGAAGATGCTGGCGCGTATTTCGCGCACCCAGACGCAGCTGATCTCGGTGTGGGACGTGCTGTCGACCATGACGCCATTCGAGTACTCGGCGTTTCGCAACGCGCTGGGGCGTTCCTCGGGTTTCCAGTCACTGCAGTACCGCATGCTGGAGTTCATGTTCGGCAACAAGAACGCCGAGATGGTCGCCGTACACCAGCGCGACGCGCTCGCACACGAGACGCTGCTACGCGCACTGGCCACGCCGTCGCTGTACGACGAGGTGCTGCGGCTGCTGAGCCGCCGGGGTTACGGGATTCCGCAGGACTACCTGTCGCGGGATTTCAGCGCGCCCTACCAGGCCAGCAAACAGGTGGCCGGCGCCTGGCTCGGCGTGTACCACAACGCTGATACGGGCTGGGACCTGTACGAGCTCGCCGAGCGCCTGGTGGACCTCGACCACAATTTCCAGTTGTGGCGCTGCCATCACCTGAAAACCGTCGAGCGCATCATCGGCTACAAGCCCGGCACCGGCGGCACCGGCGGCGTTTCCTATCTCGCCAAGGCGCTGGAGCTCAAGTTCTTTCCGGAGCTGTGGCAGATCCGGACCTCGATGTGACTGCCGCCGGCGCCGCTGTCGCGCGCTCGCCGCGCGGCGCGCTGCGCAGGCGCCAGCGCACCAGGCGATACGCGAACAGCAGCGCGAGCATTCCCATATAGAGGAGCGGCTCGCGCACGTCGCGTTTCACCTGCCAGTAGAAATGCCACACCGCCAGGACTGCGATCACGTAAATGAGGCGGTGCAGGCTCTGCCAGCGCCGGCCCAGGCGCCGCATCATGCCGTTGGTGGAAGTGAGCGCCAGCGGCACCAGCAGCAGCAGCGCGCTGAAGCCGATGGTGATGTAGGGGCGCTTCACGATATCGGCCCCCACCAGCGCCAAGTTCAGCTCCAGATCGAGCACCAGGTACACGGTGAAGTGCACCACGGCATAGAAGAACACGAACAAGCCGAGCATGCGCCGCAGGCGCAGCAGCTGCGGCAGGCCCGTGAGGTTCCTCACCGGGGTCACGCTGAGGGTGAGCAGCAGGAAGTTGAGCGCGGTCTTGCCGCATTCGTGCTCGAGCTTCTTCACCGGGTCGGCACCCAGGCTGGCGCCGAACAGCTGCAGCGCGCCGCAAATCATCCAGGCGAGTGGCGCCAGGCCGGCGACGAACACCAGGGGCTTGTAGAGGTAGCGATAGCGTTGCGTGATGTTCAAAAGTAGCGCCGCAGATCCATGCCCTGATACAGGCTCGCGACCTGCGCGGCGTAGCCATTGAAGGGTAGCGTCGGCTGCCGTGCGGCGAGGAACGGCGCGCCGATGCGGCGCTCGGTGGCCTGACTCCAGCGTGGATGATCGACCTGCGGGTTGACGTTGGCGAAGAACCCGTACTCCTGCGGAGCAGCGACATTCCAGGCGGTGTTGGGTTGTCGCGCACTGAAGCCGATCTGCACGATCGATTTGATGCTCTTGAAGCCATACTTCCAGGGCACGATGAGGCGCAGCGGCGCGCCGTCCTGGTTGGGCAGAGCCCTGCCATAGAGTCCGACCACCATGAGCGTGAGCGGGTGCATCGCCTCGTCGATGCGCAGTCCCTCGACGTACGGCCAGTTGAGCACCGCTGAGCGCTGTCCCGGCATCTGACTCGGATCGTACAGCGTCGTGAACTCGACGTACTTCGCCTTCGAGGTGGGTTTGAAGCGCGCCAGCAGGTCGCTCAGGGGAAAGCCGATCCACGGCACCACCAGCGACCACGCCTCGACGCAGCGGAATCGATAGATGCGTTCCTCGAGCGCCTGTCCCTTCAGCAGGTCCTCGAGGTTGAACCTGCCGCGCACCTCCGCCTCGCCCTGCACCGTCACGCTCCAGGGTCGGGTCCTGAGCGTGTGTGCATATTTGCTGGGGGATTCCTTGTCGGTGCCGAACTCGTAGAAATTGTTGTAGCCGGCGATTTCCTCGAACTTGTTGGGAGCCGTGCTGACTGAATACTGCGGATTGCGCGCGTAACTCAGCGCCGCTTCTTGCGGTGGCGCGCTTTCCCCGGCGGGCAGCCAGGCACTCGCAGCGCTCGCCAGCGCGCCGGCCAGCAGCGTGCGCCGGCTGAAGTAGATCTCCGGCGGGGTGATCTCGGATGCGGCGATGCGGGGCACGCGCGTGATCATAACTAACCTCCGTGAACAGTAGACCGGCCGGCGTGCCAAAAGGTCACACGCTGCCCTCGCCACGGCGCTCCGCGCAGCG
>Ga0137394_10001424_pt1 | contig 17428 bp, 15 predicted proteins | sample czobulk116metaG_FD_108278 | JGI IMG/M metagenome (GOLD analysis project Ga0137394, IMG submission 108278) | Vadose zone soil microbial communities from Angelo Coast Range Reserve, California, USA - czobulk1.16 metaG | ecosystem: Environmental > Terrestrial > Soil > Vadose zone | place: USA...
ATCTACTTGTCATTAATCAATTGTACTTTTCATACTTTTTTGGCTTAATTTGCTTGTGCAAACAGTCTACTTGCATGATGGGCCTGGCAAGCACTTTGGCAAGTACAGGGGATTGCTTTTTGTACTTTTCTGCAAAAAAGTACAAAAAAACAATGAAAAAGTAAGAAAAGTAAACACTAGGTTTTCCTGATGTAGTATGGGGCTGCATATACTCTTACTCTCTCAACTGTGTGGGGTTCGATCATGGAAATGCGAAATCTGAGTTATCGACGGCAATGTTATGAAGATGCGGTTTCGACTCGTTTACTATTTACTACGATCGTTCGAGAGCATAGAGCATAAGTGTCACAAACCCTAACCTAATCCTCGTTCTTTGTACAGTCACCCATGCCTCCATCGAAGCGGACCAGATGCGTCAACAGGGGAGATAGATGGCAAGGCAAACACCTGGAGCAGTACGAGGAGGAGGAAGGCGAGGACGAGGGTCAGTTGAAAGGGGGATCGAGACCAAGGAAGTCTTAGCATAAGCTCCAGAAGCGGACAGTACCATATAATACAGTACAATGCAACCGTAACTAGCAGACGAAAGACGAACGACGTACAGTCATTCTCAAGGCGGTAAGAAACGAGAAGTGAGCAGTCAAAGATACACCAAGTGCTCACGTGCCGAAAGAAGGCTCATTTGACGGCCTTGGGAGTCCATCGTGGCGGAGGTGCCAATATAGAATACCTGCAGGGGAACAATAGATCAGACATAGCCCAAATGGGGGGAGAAATAGCATACCCGACGGTCTCTCCCTGCCCTTTTTCTTTTTCCACCCGGATGTCAAACGCTAGGTCCCCGGACGGTTGCTTCAGCGTGATACAGCACCAATTACGTCGACCCATAATGTATTGACTTTTCGGCTTTGAGTCATCGGTGTCTTTTTGGAACAGTGGGATCTAAAACTCCCGCTATGTGATCGGGGTCCCATAGTACTTTTGACGAACCTGACCCACCATTTCCTCGTCCGTGTCGACATGGTGCAGCTCTTTATGTCGCTTGTTAGACAGCGAACTTACCAGCGTGAGCACGCCATTTGGAGGTCTATAAGTCCAAGATCGTCATATATCGAAACAAGGCAGAGGCCGGATGCAGGCGACACAACTTACGGAGTGTTGACAATCGCGCCTGGACGTAGGGTTAGCATGACGTAACAAATACAAATCTTACAAAGGGGATCGAAACGTACTTGAGACGATGTGCAGCATGTATCGGTGATCTAATGTCGGGTCAAGCGTTGAAGATCTCTTGCCTTTGGACAAAGTCTTGAGGAGACCAACCGAGGCACAATGCACGTCACCAGTCAAGAAGGAAATGCGAATTCGTCGGCTCAAGGCATATTCTTGAAGTCTCTCAATGAACTGATTGCGATCTCGCTAAAAAAGATCCTATGAGCCGAAAATCGCGATACAATGCAAAGAGAAGCACCATGTTGTGTTTGGATGTCCAATGGTCATTCTTTAAAAGGGAATTAGGTCAAAAAAACCCAAGCGAGGAGGGAAAGAAATAAAGACCAGATCATCCAACAACTCCACATCCCCATTGAACTTATTCGCGAACCCTTTCAATCTTGACTTCCCTAATGTGACAATAGGATTGAATTTGGATGACAATATGGTCTCCAAGAATCCCAGGCGGGGGTACACAATCGGAATACCTGTATGAACGTTTAGTCCCGCTTGAACTGAACTTGAAGGCAGTGAGGGGCGTGGCATCACCAAGCTGTACGATAAGATGCTCGACTCCCGGTGGCAACGCATTCATTCGCTTGAAGACCCTTGTGTATTGTTCCTCGCTACATACATTCCCTAGTCTTCGTTCCGCTCTAATCGTCTTAAGTGTCAATAAAACCGGCTAGAGTGACTTTTTGATCAACGCACCTGCAATCCAACATGAGCATCCAAGCAGTCGGGCCGATAGGTGTTAGAATAGAATGTGACGGGTAGGGTATGTATTCCCCTCGGGTACCAATGACAGTCGACTTGATAGGGTGAGAGCGATCATCCGTACCATCCTTGTCAACTTTTGCACGCTGTCAGCCACACTGGTGAAAGGACTAGGACTGTCTACAAACCGTTGATGAAGCACTGGAACAAGAGAAAGAAGAAGTATCCCCTGGACCCAATGCTTTCGAAAACAAACAATTCAGAAACTTCCTTTATCCACGATTTGAGTAGTACCTACGTGTTGAAGACTGGTGCTTTCTGCAAATCATCAGGATCTAGCGATAGTCAGAGATTCTCCAGACCCGGAAAATGTTATGTCGCTCACAGCTTCCGAAACCATCGATCTTCCACGACGGTCAATGAATGGCCTTCGACACGACACACATAGACTCACCAAATCTATTCAAGTTGGGGAAGCAGAAACCACAGGTCAGCACGCAGACGCCTCGTACGCATTCTTCAACGAACCGTGGTCATCTAGGGTAGGGACGAAAGTCATCACACGGCACGGGATGGATCTAGCACGTCCACTTACCTAGCATGTTCAACATAGGGCTTGGAAACAGCCCTCATTATCAAATCCGCAAGATATAAATCGAGACAAACATACATCGAGCTATTTGCGCGGGCGAACGCTCCACTGCGAAAACACTGGCAGTAATGGTTGAAGTAAAATCGGTCAATCGCGTCCAGCATATCCTGCTTTAGACGGTATTTCATTTTCTCCTTTTTGCTTTGGTGCTTCACCCATCCTTGCAGTTCAGGTTCCCGAGCAACTCTGAAACAATTTTCCGAATCTAAGCTTACAGAGGCAGAGCCGAGCTGGAGGTGAATTACGCACCCATCGCAATAAAGTTGGTCGCCACCGCCAACGAGCACGTGGAAAGGCTGCTCAGCATGCTTCGCCAACAGGTCGACCCAGACGGGGTCATAGCCACTCTGAAATCCTGGTCCACGGAAGTCATCTGGATTCACACCGGCGCTAAACCCATTGCACTGGTGTGGATTGACGCCCTCAACACGGCGTTGAGAGGTAATTTGGATCACTCACAGAGTAAGCCGCCAGACGCATCGTCTGCTGACGACCAGGGACGAAAAAACTCATTTCGAGACCATCGTTGACCGAATATTGGACCATCATCTCAGATTCAGAAAGCGGAATCTGAATGAGGAATCTCCAAAACGTGCATGAGCTAAACGGCGCCGAGATATGCGCACAAGGGGTCTCAGGCAAGTTCGAGATCGCGACACGTAGCGCATAGACGTACCCGCTGCGTGCGCCGTACACGTAAAGCTCCGTGCCAAGGACCCGCCGCTCCAGTACACTCGGCCCCTCGAGTTGCACGTCGTCAGGGTTTCTCCCATAATGCTGAGCCATGGGATCGGCAGGGTGCGGACCCAAGTCGCCGCCGAGAGCGCTGGGATGCCCATGGAGTAATGAGGAATTTTTGGGATCCCAGCGGTATTTGAGAGTCGGATACGGCTCGTACGTCGACCCGGCGTCGGCGGCTGCGAAAGCGGGGGGAGTTAGCGCTGCCGACCACGGTCCTATCAAGGGACGAATGCAACGACACTCACTGACGATAAGCGCCGCCCCGTGCCAAACGCCGTACTCGTCGACGGTATCATACCGCAGCAGAGGGCCGCACATATACTGCAAGTACGGATTCATCGTCCTCTTCCTGAGGTTGAGCGCATGGGAGCGCTCCACCGGGCTGAGCTGCGACAACGGGTTCTGAGTGAACGACGAGCGGACCCCCTGGATGACTTCCGGGTGTGGCGGAGGCGATTGGCGAACGAACGGATAACCGGTTCGGGCGAAGCGCGCACTCGGAGCTGGGGAAGGTGTGCGAGCACCCAACTGGGTACCCACGTTTCCATTGCCGTCCGGCTGGGCAGAGAGCGCGGAGGTTTGTCCCGGTGACTCCATGGTCCAGCCTCCGATGAAGCCATCTTCCATCGGTTCGAGTTGTGCGACGGGGCGATATTGACCATCAGGGCCTCTGGACGGTGGCAGCGCGCCCTCCTGAACGAGTCCGGACAAGCTGTGAGCCGCTCGGGCGCCGAGGTGGACTGGGGTAAAGGGGAAAGGGGGAAAGGGAACCAAACTGACCTCATGTCGGGCGGCTTTCCTGCGAGCATGCCAACCAGCATTATCCATGGCAAACTACAAGTTGAGAAAAGAGGATACAGATGGATGGGAGAGTCAGGTCAAGCCAAGGAGAGGAAGAGAAGGGAGAAGGAGAATAAAAGGTGGATGCAATAAACGCTAACCAGCTCGTGGTGGGAACGCCGAGGTCTGTCAGCGGGTGAACGGATCGAGAAATGGAAATGCCGTTGGTTCCGCTGACTTGTCGAACACGCTTAATAGTGGTGCCACACACAGCATGTCTATCTTACACCAGCCGTTGGCACACATGGTTTAACATAGCCCTCTAGTAGGAAATTGCGCAGTGGTTGCCTACTGCCAGGTTTACCTCCCGCTGGAGTGCTAAAAATACATTTCCCCTGCTCGGTTGATGTCGCCATGCTGTATCATTCATACTGTACACCCAAGAGGCAAAGCAGTCGATTATTTTCATGCATCGAGGCGATGGCCCGATGGGCGCCCAACTTGATGCCTTCCGCTGACACAAAGTACCGTACATTCGCTATTGTTTCCCTGTGCTAGAATTCACAGGCATAAGTATGGTATGTTAGAAAAGGAGTCCGTGGCCACAAGCAAGTAGAGTTATGATTAAATATATCTGGGACACAATGAAGACACAAGCACCCAAGCACCGATACTGTAAAAAACATTACCATTAATAAGAAACAAGTGGAAACAAGCGGGCAAAACTTGGTATGATACCCCAACACCAGATGGCCGCAGGGCGTAAGTGTACCCACATCGACGTGGCGCCTATTCACTCATTCATTTGCAACCTGTAACAAATCGATCAATCAGATCAATCACCAAATGGGATAAATGAAACGACCCACCCTCAGCACACGGCGTCCGCTGAACCCATAATCTTCATCGTCAGCGATGCTTGCGCGCGCAGGTTCTTCAGGCTCGCGCGTGTAGGAACCATCTTCAAATCGCCCAACCATTTCATCGAGATCGTCCTCACGAGCATCAGGTTCCCCGATACCGGGCGAGTGGGGGTTCTCCAACGGTGCAGAAGGCTGATCATGATATCCACCATACGCATCTTCGTCTTCGTCGGGTGGCATTGTCGAAACGCCGCCTCCCGGGGCATATGACGCAGAGTACCGTGCCTTTTCGGGTGGGTACGGTGTGTCCTGCCCACCGGGGTATCCAGGAGCAGGTGTCGACATGGGATAGCTCTCCGCGGTCGTTGGAAGTGTCGATGCACCTTGACTTTGGTTACGCGAGAGCCCACTGATCCCGGATTGACTCTGGCTATGTGACAAGGCCGTCGACGTTTTACGTGTCACCGCATACGGATCACTACCAGCCAGACCAGCGGCATGGAGGAGATCGTATGTTGCGACTCCTGGGCCTCCTTGTGGACTCCCTTGATGCCACGAGCGTCTTGTCTCGTACATTTCGTATTGTTCAGGGGGATTGGCAAGTGCCCCGTACGGGTCTGGCTGTCTTCCCGCATGTAGGCTACGTCCACGAGCTCCGATGCCAGCAGCGCCGGCCCCTGCACCAGCTGCGGCGCTGTACGGCTCGAATGAAGTAGGCATGTCACCTAGATTGTTGCGGGTGGGCTCATGCGAGAGGGGTGGTTGGTTGTATGTCCCGTGACTAGTCTCCGAGTAGTGTCCGTATCCTGTACCAGAGGTATAATCCAAGTCGCCGAAATCGGGGGCATGAGCACTGGCGGCGGCGACGGCAGCAGCCTCATCAATCTCACGATCAAACTTGCGCGCGCGACGTCGGCGAATGAGGCAGGTAAGGAGGAAGAAGATGGCAACGAGAGCGATGACACCAGCGACAGAAAAGACCGCGGCAACCGCGCCTGTATTTTGGAAGAAACTAAAACAATAGTGAGCAAATTTTCCCGAGTAGTCGGAAGGAGTTTCGTGCATAATCGCACTCGGTAATGCCGGACATGAGGCATAAGAAATTCTAAATGCGAGGTGCCAGCATTACACGCTCCCCCGTATAGAGATAGGCTTGTTGTAGATGCATTCGAGAAGGGTGAGAGCTCCCTTGGGAATGACTGCATGACATCCGGAGGTACGTGCACAGGAACTGGGCGGTCATGAAATCGCACGACCACCACGTTTTGGGGGAACGGACCATCAGCCCGACATAGGGTCGAGATAACGAACTACCACGCCATCGCCCATGGAATGGCGAAGAGAGAAGATGAACTCACCCTTTGGATGACTGGCTCCCTTGTGTGTCTTGTGTCGGGGTAGAATTGGGTATAGTAACGAATGAAGTCTGCGTGAAAACCTGGCCATTCGACGTTTGGACAACGAAAGAAATGCCCGACGATGAGGAAGGCTTCGGGGGGGTAGAAGAAGTCGGCGTCGAGGAGGTGGTCGAAGAGGCGACGCTCGAAGGCTCGGATGACGAAGCGCTAGCAGAGGAACTTGAAGTGGACGAACTGACAACGGAACTGGTGGAGCTAGCGGAGGCCGAGGACGATGGTGTCGTCGAGGAAGATGTCGGCGTGGCACTAGGAGTCGAAGATGCGGCGGGGGCACTCGTTGCAGATGCCACCGGTGTAGTGGACTGAGCAGGACTACAAGTGAAATGGTCTGTTAAACGGGGATCGCACTGAGCATAACATGACCTACGTTGCGGACGGGGCTAGTAGTAACACGGTAAGACAGAATCCGACGGGGGAAAAAAATCGATAGCAAACGTACCAGAGGACATTTTGCATCAAGCAGATGGCGGTAAAGAATGTGGTGCGCGGGAAGCGACAACGAACCGGGGTGGTGTGAGTCAGTGATAAAAATAAAGGGTGGTATTTTCTTTCGAAGGAAATATCATGAGGTTGGAACCGAGGTTTCCTTTCCTTTCCGATGTCGCACGAGAAACGTCGTCGGTCGAGGCAAAAGTTGGTGTTCTGCTTACATAACTCTTTTTTCGGGGGTGGGAGAAAAAAAATGTGGTGATGGCCCTTAAGTTTCAATAAGGTGGGACCGCGGACCACAGAACAACTCGTATTGTTCGCGTCATAGAAAGACGAAGAGAAGGAGGAGGACGGGCAAATTTCACCTCACGGCGGCTGTACGCCACACACGGCAACCGCAACGTGCGCGATGCGATAAACATTGTTTCTTAAAAAAAAATCCTGATATGCAACGTGCAACAGGGCAACCGGCATATACGGGCGAGCGCGCGAGATTCAAACTCGGCGCTCACGTCTTCTTCCGCTTGGCCGGCCTTGTGCCGCCGCTCTCTCCTTCGCTCTCGCTCTCGTCCTCGTCTGATGCCTTTCTGAGCCCCTTCATCTTCCGTGTTTGTAATTTTGTCAGGTCTTGTTTCGCAATATGTACGCGGCCGCGCAAGTCGCCCATCTCGTCCACCTCCATGTTCTTGCGTTTTTTGCCGAGCCCCTTCTCCACGTTTTGCTTTTTTAACTTTGGTCGGCGCATCGCGGCCTTCCAGAAGTCTGAGTCTGCTGGTTGATGTCGTCGCAAGCTCAGGTCTAGGGAAGGTCCCATGGGAACGAGCTCCACACGTGGCACACGCTGCCCTGAGGCAAGTAGCTTGACCATGTAGCCTCGGATATGCACAACGGGAAGGGGCCCGTCAGTTTGGACATCAGAGACAGATGCAACCTTTACGGACGACGGAGCAACCGTGACACTGATGACGTGTTCGAGTCCTGAGAGGTAGATACTCTCAGCGACCTCACCGTTGAAGAGGTCCATAAGTAGTGATTTTAACTGGATGAACCGTGGGTGGGTGTCAAACAGCTCCGAGGCAAAATGTAGCATGGGCTTGTGCCCTTGCTGTGGTTTGGATGTCTGGACATGTCATAGCATTTAATCTGTGATGTAGAAAATGATATCCGAAGTGACCACACCTTGAACGCATCCATGCTAACAAATTGATCCACGCCCAGTTCGCACATGTCTAAGAGTCTACCATCAAACATGCGGGCGATCGTCAGGCCATTCGGTCGCTTCTTCGTGCTTTGCCCGAGTATGAACATGGACGCGTCATTTTTGTGTGCCCAGAATTCTAGTGATGTCGCGTCCTCGAATGGACGTACGACGTTCTTTTTTGAGAATGAAATTGCATGGGGCCGCTTGAGCGCAAGCTTCATGTCCCAAAGAAAATAAGAACAATGCTTAATCCAGCGAAACAATCGTCGGAAATGGGACCACGGACCAGATCTTTCATTACACCATTGACGACCTCGCCGGTGTGGGTACCGCGAACAAAAATGACGGTACGTGGGTCCTCGACTTCCTTCGGTTCACGAGCTTCCAAGGCCCGTTTGGATCGCGCATTCTTGGGCTTACTAATTTTGGATTGGCCATCAGATTTTCTGACGATTCAGAAATGAGAGCAGACACACATGACGCGAAGCATGGCCGAGGAGTAAAAAAACACAGTATGTTTGGGACGAAGCGTGACGTCCAAAATGTGGCTGGAGTATCGCCACGTGCGGAGAGCCTAAACCGGAAGCCTTTATGAGATGAGGCATGGATGAGGCAGTAACTGGTACTACCATGGTCGAGTCTGGTCGCTACAGAACAGAGCAGGTACTGTACAGTTTCTACTAGGCCACAGCCTCTAGCAACTCTTTCCCTCCGCGTCCATTCGAATCTAGCCTAGAGAAACAACGGAGGTACAAAAGGGTAATGACGGTTGTACTGTAGGTATATGTGATAAGACGATGACCAACGACGAACGAAGAAAACGCTGTCGTAATGAAGTAAAACGCATGCTAATTAACCGAAGTTCTCGTCCCTGATGGAGTAACTGAAACCCCCGAAGCGCGGCGTCCTCCAAGTCAGGTCGTTGACATGGTACTACTGTGCCGTGTGGGTGCGTGGACGTCAAATCATCCACCACGGGGACGTTCGAAGAGAAGTACAGGTAGCATAGCAGGGCCGATTCTTGGACTCCTTCTGAAATGACTGGCCTAGCCTCCTCATAGTGGATTAACGATAGAATCCAGATAGAACAAATTTCACCCACAAATAGAATATGATCATGATATCACTCTCGATGCTATTATCGCGACGTTTACTCAGCTCCATCCTCCAACGGTAACTGTGTGTCTCCACGATGCTCATCCGCCGATGCCTCTTGAGATAAGCTGTTGTCTTGGGCACTTGCATTTGCAATGTGCTCGCGAAGAAGCCGAGCAACTCCCATATTTATATCCAATGCCACATCTAATGGGGTCCGCTTGTGTATGTCCTCAGCTGTCGGGTCCGCGCCGTGCTCGAGAAGAAGCCGAGCGACCTCCACATCACCGGGATGCGGACTTGACAACCAATGCATCGGAGTCCGCTTTTCTTCGTCCTGGGCCGTGGCATCTGCGCCGTGCTCTAGAAGGAGTCGAGTAAGCAAGGCATCTCCAAAAGATACCACCGCCATGTGCAACGGAGTCCGCTTTGCAAGGTCCCGAGCTCTCGGGTCGGCACCGTGTTTGAGAAGGAGTCGAGCAGGTCTCGCATCTCCCGGGAACGACCGGAACGACGAGACAAAATGCAAGGGAGTCAGATTGTGGGCGTCCCGGGCCGTAGCGTCTCCGCCGTGCTCGAGAAGAAGCCTGATAATTCCCGCATTATCAAAGCTGTTATGAAGGCTGTGTAATGGAGTCCGCCTGTGCTCATCCAGGGCCGCCGGATCTGCGCCATGGTGGAGAAGGAGCCGAGCAAGTTCCTCAGACGGCACTCCGTGCAACGGAGTTTGTTCATGCTCGTCTCGGGCTGTCGGGTCTGCGCCGTGTTCAAGAAGAAGCCGAGCAACATCCACGTTCTTCATCCCGTGTAATGGTGTCCGCTTGTGTTTGTCCTGGGCCGTCACATCTGCTCCGCGCTCAAGAAGGAGCTGAGCAACATCCACCCTCGACACCCCATGGAGTGGAGTCCGCTGTTCCTCGTCCTTGGCTGACGGGTCGGCGCCGTGCTCAAGGAGGAGTCGAGCAATTCCCACAGTATATGCATCATGCAACGGAGTCCGCTTGTGCTCGTCCTGGGCTGTGGGATCTGCGCCATTCTCGAGGAGCAGCTGAACAACTTCTATACTCCAGGCCCTATGCAACGGTGTTCGCTTGTGTTCGCCCTGGGCTGTTGGATCTGCCCCATAGTCGAGAAGGAGCTGAATAACTTCCTCTACTGACGCACGGTGCAACGGAGTCTGCTCGAACTTGTCTCGAGCTGTCGGGTCTGCGCCGTGCTCGAGCAGGAGTCGAGCAAGTGCTGCACCTCCCAGTACGTGGGATGAGGCTAGATGTAATGGAGTTTGATTGTAATTGTCCTGGACCAATGCATCTGCTCCGCGTTCAAGTAGAAGCTGTGCAACGTCCACACTCGACGCCCCGTGCAGTGGAGTCTGCCCGTGCTCGTTCCGGGCTGTAGGACTTGCGCCATGCTCGAGAAGGAGCCGAGCAACTAACACGCTATTCACACAGTGCAATGGGGTGCGCTGGTACTTGTCCTGGGCTATCGGATCTGCGCCGTACTCGAGAAGGAGCCGAACAACCTCCACATCTCCATCATACGACGATGCTACATGTAATGGGGTCTGCTTTTCATCGTCCCGGGCTATCGGGTCTGCACCGTGCTCGACAAGGAGCCGAGCAACTTCCACATTCAACTTCCCATGCAATGGCGTCTGATTGGAGTTATTCCGGGCTGACGGATCTGCGCCGTGCTCGAGAAGGAGTCGAGCAACTCCCGTACTCAACTTCCCATGCAGTGGTGTCCGATTGAAGTTGTCCCGGGCCGACGGGTCTGCACCGTGCTCAAGGAGGAGTTGAGCAACTTCCACGCTCAACTCCCCCTGCGAATCCCCGTGCAGTGGAGTCCTCTTGTCCTCGTCCTGTGCCGACGGATCTGCCCCATGCTCGATAAGGAGTCGAATAACTTCCACCTTCGACGCCCCGTGCAACGAAGACCGCTTTCTCTGGTCCCGTGCTGTCGGATCTGCCCCATGCTCGAGGAGGAGCCGCACAGCTTCCGCGCTTTCCTGGGATAATGACGAGAATTCGTGCAATGGCGTCCGCTTTTCTTCGTCGGCGGCTGTTACATCTGCACCATGCTGGAGAAGAACATGGACAACTTCCACACTTTGCGCCCCATGTAGTGGAGTCCGATTGTACTCGTCCACGGCTTTCGCATCTGCACCATGTTCGAGCAGGAGTCGAGCAACTTCCGCACCTTCCTGGAATGATGACGACACTTCATGTAATGGTGTTCGCTTTCCTTCGTCCCAGATGGTTGCATCTGCGCCATTCTCTAAAAGGAGTCTGGCAACCTCCACACTCCGCGCCTTGAACAGTGGCGTCTGCTTGCGCTCATCTAGGGCTCTTGCATCAGCGCCGTGCTGGAGAAGAAGCCGAGTAATTTCCGCGTTTCCCCTCCAAGACGCCCAATGCAACGGATTTTGTCCACGCACGTCCTGGGGCATGGTATCTGCGCCGTGCTCAAGAAGGAGCTCAGCAATTTTCACGTTTGACGCCAAATGTAATGGAGTCGACTTGTCATAGGAGGCCCGAGCGTTCACGTCTTGTGAGCGCTCGATGACCAGGAACGTCACGATGTCATACAAACCACAGGTGGCAGCATAGTGCAAGGGAGTTCGTAGCAGTGGTGGTGGGCGTTTCCATTGTTCAGAATTACGCGAGTAGCCTAATGGATCGTGTAACCAGACCCAAATTGCTAGATGTGGTTTGTCTGGATCGAAGAGACGTTTCATCCCGTCCTGGGTCGTTGGCGACACGCCCTCGAAGCATGCATGGTCCGTCCAGTGCCGGGCTGCATATTCAACAAGAGGTAAGTTCTTGAGGCTGTCGCGATTGACGCTTTTATCCATGTGGAGTAGGACCCCAAGACAGGCTTGCGCGACGATGGTATGAGCAGGTGTCAAAGATATGTGGTAACGGGAAATGATGTCTCTTGCTTGGATAAGGCGAGCCGATGTCAGGTATTCCTTGACCGAGAAATGAGAAAATTCGATGACTTGCGAATCGCCCGCTTTGACAATGGAAAGCAAACTGGAGCACGTGGACAGCACCACTTGTCCCGGGTCTTCGGCGCGCCATTCCGCCTGAAAAATGGGGGTGGGTCCTACGTTGAAATCGAACGCAAGAAGGTCTGCGAGTTCTTCGACACGAAGCGGGCGGGTAGCCACAGCGACGCATTGGAAAATATGGTGAGCATATTCCCAATTTTGCTCATCGATCTCTCGCAACGTGCGTTCGTATGTCTCATCGAGCGTAACCGGTAGTCCGTCTAGAGCGCGCCGGATACGTGCTGGGATGCAGCGGCGGAGGTAAACGAGCTGACAAAATACCCAACGGAACCTGTGATGCATGACATGTGTCAGGGGAGACTTATGATGGGGAATCATTGTGTTAATGCTAATGACATACATTCCGTTGGCTTTCTTCGTCAACACATCAATGACCAGTTCCTTGTCCGTAGCTTTCCACCTTCGCATCATTGGATCCGTGTTGACGACGAACTTGATATACTCAACGATGCCCTGGATTTGCCCGCCCTCGCTATGTAGGGAAATGGAACGGAAAGAAAGATGGTCAAGGACAAGCTGGAGGTCAGCCTCGGGTCGGCTGGTGACACATATACGCAGATTCGGGATATCCAAGCCGACAAGTTCTTCCACAAAGTTTATGACTTCGTCACGAGGGGATGGTATGCCAGTTGCGTTCGGCAACTCGTCCAGCGCGTCTAAAATAATGAAGACCGGCACTTCTCCAGAGAGCTTGAGCATACGGATTACACATTGTAGAAGTGCACCATCACCGGGATGCTGAGAACCCCGACGGTGTGCCAGATAGAAATCGGAAAGAATGTCACAATAGGAGTCAGATTGTTCACAAAGCTGGACAAGGAGTGATGAAAGCAATCCACGGCGGTCCTTCTTTGCATCATCCCTGAAGTCGCAGTAGAAAAAGGCGAGTGATGCCAATCCACATTTCCGCATCTCGTCAATGTTCTCGACGATTGTGGAACTGGCAGACTTGATCAGTTCCTGAAACAGACTTTATACGAAGATTACCGCACCAAAGGACGCTCTTTCCCGCACCCGCTAGAATATCGAATATCAGCCTCAGTGAATGCATAAGCGTCTGGGACACTGACGTTTTCCATGAATCCATAGAATGGAATTTGAACCGGATGCTTTCCATTCGGCGAAAGTACCGCCTTCAAGAAACCATGTTGCAGTCCCACTGTGATGTAATTTATATGCGATGTTGTGATTTTTCCATGGATCTGGGGGAGACAGCCAAATTCGAACATCTTGCTGCACATTTTCGCCTGCGACAGTCTCAGCGCTCGCTGTCAGCGACATTTAGGAATTACCGACGTTTTGCCTTCGTTATACCACTTGCACTTCGCTGCATGATTTCTATCATCCAATCAGAGGTAGAATTGGCTTATTACTGCCAGCGACACGTACTTAGGGCATCCCGAATATTATCCACTGATGCCTTTCCATCTAGTGGAAGGGTGTTGGGTTCAGCAACAGGTGGATAACAAGTCGACTTGGCTTTGCGCCGCACCTTCTATGACCACCTTCATATTCTGGACAAGACCGTACACGATTTCGAGAGTCTGAGCTGCGGCCGTCCGAGCCTCGTCCTGTGTGAGCCGATCCAGTCGCTGTAGCACAGCCTCGACCTCATTCTCGCCCAGAAGCTTCTTCATGAACTTTTCTGCGTTTCATGTGAGTCAAGGGGCGCATCGACGAGGGCGCACTCACTCGATCGTCCCTGTTTCACTTGTTTGGTCGCCAGGGTGAGCGTAGAAATCAATTCTACTAATATCTTCACGACGACTTCTGTCATTGCTGCCGTAGGGGGGATCCTGGTATAAATATCCAGGCGATTAAGAAAATTTCCGATGCACTCGAGCAAATCAACGAGAGCGTCGAAGCCTGCGCTAACGTCTTTGACCGCCTGAAACGCTTAGGTGTTACAAATACACAAATGCATGAACTGAGAAAGGCACAGACCGCGAGCAGAATGGCGATGCCAGCAAATATCGCTTTGGCTGGTGGGAACGGCTACAATAAAAGCTTTAAGGACGTGGGACGTGGAATATCCATCAATGCATTCTGACGCACCAGACCGATCGCTTCGCCGAGGACGGTGCTGGTGGAAAGGGTATACAGGATGGAGACAGCAGACTTAAGCGGTCTCATAATTCTGCTGTCGTTTCCCCGGAATTCACTGAAGCCTTGTGCCTGTTCTTGAAAAAAGGTAGTGATGGATTCCACAGAATCGCATGATTCGAGTTGCTTGGCAAAAGGGTGGTCAGCTAGATTTGTCCCCGCCTGTTTTTCATAATCTTGCAGGGCAGCGTCGAATAACAATCGGAAGCGAGATGGAGCAGATGGGTCACTCATATTACAAGTAGAAGGAATAAGCACTGAGGAGGATTTTGTTGTCCGTTGGTTGCAAGGAGAAGACGTGGTAGACTCGGAACTCGGAGTGAATGCACGGCCCCACATATCGATGTCGATAGGCGCTAAGGAGATAGCCTGGAATAAGTCCAAGTTAGGTGTTCCAGCCCCAAATGTCGCGAACCATGACTTGTTGTTTCTGCCAGTGCTTTCTATCTCGTGTCGGACCATCGTTTCCTTCACACAATATTATATTAATGATGCAACAGATCTATCTCATTTGGGGGTTATGTCGCGAATGTTCTCAACGCTGATTGACCACCGCTCATGATTCTCTAGCATCGTTCCAAACAAGCCATAGATGATATACTTATTCGAGAAGTGCTCGATCCAGCCCTTCATGTTCTCACTTGAGAGAGAAACCGAATCCTAGCAGTGTTAGCATTCGCGAAGAGGGAACGAAAGAAAAAATGCTAACATATCTTCGGAGTGAGGTCCTCGAGCTTGTCAAGTGGCTGGTCTACCGGAGTTGACATCTCCGTGCCATCGTAATCGAGCCAGATGTCGGAGTCGATACCATTCTCAGAGAGAAGGATGCGTGCCGAGATCAAATGACTGTTTGCGACGCATCCCGCCCCGCAAAGTTTCCATACATTCCGTCTTGAAAGTCGTCAGCCGTCTATGCTTTTGCCTCTTCAGGGAAACAGAGGCAAGGTGTGCTCACCTGGGCCGTAGGGACCCCTGCCTGCTGTGACGTCAAACACTGTCCCGGCAATAGCGAGCAGAATCCCCCGCCGTCGTGACCACCAAACTTTGCGAGCGTGCGCGGGGTATCCACGAGTAGCCAGCTTTGGATTCTGATGGAGGCATACGCGGTATGGGGATGGAAGGGAAAAGAATGCGCTGCAAGAGGTAGAGAACGTAGGGGAGCAGAGCGGTGTGCTGGATGCGAGAGCGAGAACGACATATTTACATGTTTTCTTCTACGCCGGGGTAGTCGCAGTAGAGTCGTGGCAACTACGTCCACAGAGGTGCGTACACTTGGCTGCGTACTACATGTTCAGGCATGCCAGTTGTCAAAGAGAATGTCCATAAACTATTGCTAACTACTAGCACTCGAGCTCGTCCATATCTTCAAGTTGTCACCCTGGGCCATAGTTCTAAGCTGGTCTATCACCAGTGCGCCCTTCTACTCTCCGTACATCCCCTCTACCAATTCTGGACAAAATACCGGGCCAACTGCAGTCGTCGAGGGTATAACTGGTTCGTCTACAGTCGCAACATTCTGCCCGACCCGCTGGACAATGGCGAAGCCGAGACACCTGCCACGACCACAAGGCCACTCCTACGTACTTCAATAATAACGGCTACGGCTACTGAGTGGCAGCTGGTGGCCCGAACCCTACACTTGGGTAAAACAACCCAATAGCCGTTCGGGCTCTACCAAAATGGAGGTGCAACGCAGGCACCTTAGTTACTATCGATGATGCCCCCGTCCAGGCTGCGGTCCTCCCTCCACAGGTCAATCTGGTACCATTTGGCTGCGTTTTCTAGAAGCTCGTCCGTGAGCATCTCCGCGCGGTTCTTGCATGCCCCAGCCACGTACTCCTGTGCGGTTGTCGGGCCGAGCACAGACTTGCTCTAGAGTCCCCACTGCCTGGCAGGCGGTCCGCGCCCATACGAGCGATATGCATCGTTGTACCGTATCGTCCATCATGTTTCTGCTCTTGATGTAGCGGATTTAAACAGATGATAGTTCGTATATACAAGGGCCAACGTATCGCCATCTGAAAGGAGAGACTAGCCGACATGCTCCACAACCGTAGTAACAAGTTTCCCATCCTGGATCTTGGTGAGCAGCATCTCGGGAACGGGCTTTTCTTCGAAAACACCATCCTCCTCACCCTCTACCGGTAAGCTAATGTTTATGCTACTACACTTTGCAGTCGTGATCTCCACGTTCAAGCAATCTTTACTGAGGAAGATCTGCCCCGAATCCGTCGAATCAAGTTGTATCGTCGGCGCGGAGCCGGTAATTTGAAGTGCGAACGAGGGAGAGTTGGTGACAGAAACTGATGAAATCACAGACTCCACTAGCACGGACGTTTTTATGCAGTTGACTGGAACGAAATGAGCGACAGGCCTCCCAAGTCGGTCAAGCGATACGCACCTATGGTCACGGCATTGATTTTTCCTTTGATAATTATTGTCGAGTTCTTGCAGCCGAAGAGATTCACTATATGGCTGATCTCCGCGTTGTCCACCGTCAGCGCTGCCTCATTTTCTTGGTACTCCTGGAATCGACTTCGGTCAAAGCCAGTTCGTTACCGGATGGGCATGAAAACGCGTACGATTGCCCACTTGTTTCCTTCTAGTGCGAATTTGGAGGGTTTCTTTCCCATAAGCGCCTGGGGTTTCGCTGGTCTAGCTGGCTTCTTTGGCGCTGACAACAAGACCATGTATATTAGTAACCACGTCCGGTGAGTGAAATGTGGCGCACCAGCTGACGACACAATCGTGGTCGGAACAGTAGGAGACGCGCGCAAAGCGGGGTTCTTGTGCGTCATCTCGCTCTTATCAACCTTACGCAGGTTCTTTGTCACCTCCGAGCCGCGATTAAGTTCCGCGAACACTGCTGCGGCACCACCACCACCACCGGCGGCGGGGGCAGGGGTTAGAGGAGGCGGAGGAGGCGGAGGAGGCGGAGGAGGCGGGGGAGGCGGTGCACCACCGGCTACGGCGGATGGTGCGGCGGCCTTGTACTCGAAGATAGGTATGCCCTACAATACGGCTCGTCAACCCGTGCGTGGATAGGACATGTGTAAATTTTGCGTGCCTTCGCATTCCAGACAAGCCCCGTAGTATGGTGTTCCACCACGTACTTCTTCATATCGTCAAAGATGGCCGTGAATG
>Ga0137394_10001427_pt1 | contig 17410 bp, 20 predicted proteins | sample czobulk116metaG_FD_108278 | JGI IMG/M metagenome (GOLD analysis project Ga0137394, IMG submission 108278) | Vadose zone soil microbial communities from Angelo Coast Range Reserve, California, USA - czobulk1.16 metaG | ecosystem: Environmental > Terrestrial > Soil > Vadose zone | place: USA...
ACAGACCTAAATCTACAACTCCTCCCTGGAAGGAGAGTACGGAATAACAGGAAGTGGACATGTTGAAGCACAGGCAGATATGTAATATTTTTAGATTTTGAACCTGAGCGCGCTTGCTCACTTTCTAGAACTGACCGAGCATTGTTTCACAAATCACTCGGGTGGTAACGGCGCCCAGTACGCCGTATTGTGTTGCTTGACTCACCTGTGGTGTTCTATGCCAGGTGGACCTCACTCAACCCCTTTCCTTGCCTGTATTATATATACATCGTCACACACATGCCATTTCACTGCTCTGCTGCGTTGTCGACAAATCCCATCAAGAGGCAGTCCCAGGCCCCAACGTGCCGGATATTTTGAGTCGCTTAATCGACCTCGGTAAAGTGACATTAGAAGACGATTGGCTGACGAATCACCTCCAGAAGGGAGTGACGAGATTCGAACCACGGAGGTGTGTAGTGGTACATGCTGCTGTCCTACTTGTCTCATGTCACTGATGTCAGGACCCCCGAAAATTCCCATAAAGGTCGGGTACCGATTTTTCGCTTTTCGCACCTAGGTGGTGGACGAAAATCGGCCCAAGAAGGGGTCTCTGGGGTGGACCGGTACCCGACATCCCGAAAATTTGGCAGTCTAGGTGTGGTAAAGTAGCGGACTTGGTATCTGACCTCTAGAGGGTGTAAAAAAAATCGTAGAAATTCCAGAAAAGTCATAAAAAAATTCCAATACATGATTTGACCCACTTCTGTGGCCCGAGATCGGCATCGCGGCGCCGAAGCTTGAAGCTTGCAGAAAGAAGTGAGGAAGTAAAGCGAGGCAAATGGCCACGCAAAGGGTCGGAGACCGAACACAGTCTACATTCGCACCAGACAAGCCTGGGCCTTATTTACATGCAGGACACACTGTATGGCCGGCCATTCGAGGACATCGAATCTAAGGTAATTCTACGGACAATGTGAGGCACAGGTAGGGGAACATACACAAGACAGACGAAAGCAGTCAAAACTCGGAAGGGCACGACGGGAAGCAGAGATGATAGTGAGGACACGATGTGAAGGGGAACGATGCCCGATAATCTATGGAGTACTAAGACCAAAAACAATATAGTAAGGTAACCAAAAAGGGGCACATTGGTAGATCGAAAGTAGCTGAGTTGCGCGCAAGATAGCGTCTTGGGCGGAGGCGACGCGGAATGGGGGGTAAGATCGCGGAGGGCGACTCGAGACTCTAAAGATGGAGGTGTGAAACTATGGTCGCGCAGTGCGGCGTGTTGGAGGGGATCAGTGGAAGTCTTGGCGGCAGGAACGGCGATGAGGGCGGGCGAGAGGAAGACAAAGGGTGTGGCAACATGACAAGTGGCGAGGCAATGGCGATCAAATGAGGCCGGTAGGGGAAGGCTTGGATGGGCTAGATACGCGGAGTGACAGACGCGAGGAGCTGGACGGCCAGGACGAAGAGAAGCACGAGGTGCTCGCAGGGATCATGTCGGCATCACCGACTCTGGATACCTCCCTATGCGAGAGGGTTCCACAGGAAGCGGTAAGGCTGCGCTCGCACCACGCTAGAGGACATGTAAAACTAGGCGTAACTTCGTCATGGAAGGGGTATGCAAGGGACTTCTACCGTGCTGCATCGTTACTGACGGAGGTCTAGAATAGAAATGCTTGTCAGACTTCACAATGGAGCCATATTATCATTTCAACAAACCTTACTAGCCATCACGCTCCGAGTCCGCGCGTGCCATGGTCCCGAAGTAAATCTGCGACCTTTCTGTGTCCCTGTCGCAGCGCCAATTGGTATGCCGTTAGCCCGTCGCCATTCAACATGCATGTGTCAGCGCCACGTTCGAGCAAAAGTTCCACAATTCCGAGATGCCCATTATATGCTGAGACGTGTGTCGGAGTCCAATAGTCATACCTCCTTGCGTTCACGTCGGCGCCATGGTCGATGAGCATCCTCGAGACTTCGATTTTTCGTTCTCGTGATGCCTCGTGCAGAGGGGTCCACCCATATTTATCGCGCGGATCCACTTCTGCACCCCGTTCGAGAAGTAACCGCACGACCCTCACTTCCTCCGTGGCCACTGCTAAATGGAGGGAGGCCTTCTGACTTGTGTTTCGGGCGTTAATATTTGCACCCTGATCGAGCAATGACTTCACCGCGTCCACATTCCCTTCTTTTGAGGCCTTGTGGAGAGAAATCATGTCCTCCTGCTCCCCATCTTTGTGCGCCGTGTTCCGAGCTAAGTCCAGTGTATCCGAGCATAAGTTGCTTCGAAAATTTGCGTCAACCTTGTACTTCGCTAGCAAGCTTGCAACCTCCCCTTTGCCATTCTCCGACGCCAATTCCGCTGCTGTCCTATTGGCTCCGTCAGGTAGGTCGACATTCGCACCTCGCCTAAGCAACAGCTTCACAACTTCCAGGTGGCCTCTTTGCGATGCCGCATGTAACGGTGTCTGACCGTTGCTGTCGGTTGTTTGTAGATTCGCTCCACCATCCAATAAGAGATGCACGATCTCGATTCTCCCGTTGCCTGCTGCTTGGCAGAGTGACGTTTGTTGCTCGCCATTTAAGACATCGACAGCTGCGCCACACTGGATCAGCAACTGTGCGACCTCTACATGGCTGTTTTCTGATGCCAATAGTAACGGGCTCCATCGGTCGTCACTCTGGATGTCCGGATCCACACCACGGCCTAACAACAGTCTAGTCGTGTCAAGATGTCCGCAGCTTGAAGCAAAGTGTAAGGGAGCCCAGCCCTTGCCGTCCCGCGCATTCATATCGGCGCCTCTTTCCATGAGGAACTGCGAGACTTCAACTCTCCCCTTAGTCGACGCCAAGATCAATGGGGTCATTTGGGCGTTGTTTCGAACATCGATGACAGTGCCAGTGTCGATTAACAACCGGACGACATCAAGATGGCCATTTTGCGCTGCAATATGTAGCGGATTCCAGCCGTTGTTGTCCTTAGTATGGATATCTGCGCCGTTCTCAATCAAGAAACGCACGACGTCGAGCTTCCCACTGTCAGATGCCAGATCCAATAGCGTTTGTCCATTATTGTTCCGAATGTCGACATCGACGCCACGTTCCAGGAGGAACTTCATAACTGGGAGATGCCCGTTCAACGACGCTATGTGCAGCGGAGTCCACCCTTCGTCATCACCGGAAGATGCGTCTGCGCCATATTCAAGTAATGTGCGGGCAACGTCAGGGTGTCCGTTGCCTGATGCATTGTCCAAGGGAGTCTCCTCGTCGTCATCCCGACTGTCAACGCTTGCACCACGTCCAATGAGCAACTTTATGACTCCGAGGCACCCATTGGCCGACGCGAGATGCAACGGAGACCAGCCATTTGCATTCCGTGGGCCCACGTCAACCCCGCGGTTCAGTAATTGCTGCGTGATGTCGATGTATCCCTCTTGTGATGCGAAGTGTAGTGGGGTACAGCCGTCTTCATCGCGGGCATTCACATCTGCGCCATGATCTAAGAGTATGCGTGCAACTTCAAGCCTCCCGTTGTGACAGGCCACGGCCAATGGTGTCTGCCGAAAGTTATCCCGTGCATCAAGACTTGCACCAGAGTTGAGTAACGGATTAATGATGGCATGATACCCCCTAGATGCCGCGGAGTGTAGTGGAGTCCAATCGAGTTTGTCGGTGACATTCACGCTTGCACCAGAATCAAGGAGAAGCCGCACAATCTCAAGTCCCCCCACACCCGCAGCGGCACTATACAAAGGTGTCTCTTGATTGCAGTTGCGTGTGTCAACGACCGCACCGTGTTGAATAAGAAGCCGGGCAACCCCCACCCGTCCATGACTGGACGCGAGATTCAAAGGCGTCCATCCACTCCGGTTTTTTTGATCCACATCTGCGCCACGGCCCAATAGAGTCTTCACTACTTCAAAGTGTCCATGACTTGACGCCCAGTGCAATGGGCCAGAGCCCTCATCGTCACACAAACTAATGTCTGCGTGATTATCGAGTAGCAACTTTACAATTTCAAAATGTCCCTTGGCGGAGGCGGCTTCCAATGGAGTGTCGAAAAATCCACCCCTGGCATTGACTCCTTCTGGATGCGCAACAATAAAGTACTCCACGAGACTGCGCAAACCGCACAATGAAGCATAGTACAGAGGCATCGCTGAAGGTTGCGCCGGGCGTATCTCGGACATGGGCTCCAACCAATGATGATCAAAGTCGTACAACCAGACCCATGCTGCAAAATGGGACTTGGATCGATCAAAGAGGTGCTCCATCATGCCTTGAACCTGTGATGACACATTTCCAAACCGCGCATGATCGATCCAGTGTTGAGCCGCATATGACGCAAGAGGAAGGTGATGGACGGCATCCCTGTTGATTTTGTCATCGAGATGGAGAAGGACGCTGAGGCTGGCACGCGCAAGCGTCGTATGTGCGCGTTCGGGGGAAATGTGATAACATGAGAGGGGTTGTTCTGCCTTCGCGAGTCGCTCCGATGTCAAGAACTCTTTGATAGAGAAGTGGGAAAACTGGACAATTTGGGAGCTGGCAATATCGACGATGGAAACAAGGCTAGAACACGCGGATAAAACCGCCTCCTTGGCATCTCGTTGTCGCCATTGTGGATTAAATGTGGGGATTGCTGCTTCATCGAATCGAACTGCAATGATCTCGGCGAGTTCTTCAACACGAAGAGGGCATATGGAGACAGTGAGGCATTGGAGGAGATGTTGGGTGTCTTTTCGTTTCTCCTCGTCTATACCCAGCAGAGTGCGGCCATATGTTTCATCCAAGCTCTTTGGCAAGTCATTCAAAAAGCTCTCAATATTTTTAGGAAAACAGCGACGCAGTCTGTCAAGTTGACAAGCAACATACTGAAACCTACGAGAAGGTGTGAGCACCTCGGGAAACGCCAGATAAGGGATAAGGAAGGAAGTAACTGACATGCCGTCTGCTTTTTCGGACAACACATCGATGACAAGCTGCTTGTCTTCCTCTCTCCATTTCCGCATTTTCCGGTCCGAATGAACAAAGGCATCGATGTAAGTGATTATGTCGCCCTTTTGTCCTCTCTCGTCATGAAGAGAGATTTGGAGAGACGTCAGGGGTGCGAGCACACTTCGGATATCCACCTCCGGACGGCTAGTTACACATAGATGCACATTCGGAAGGTTCAAACAAACCAGTTCTTCAACAAGCTCCAGGACCTCTTCACGGGCGGACAGCGTCCCTGAGATATCGGGACACTCATCGAGGGCATCGATGATGATATAAATCTGGCCTTGTTCTGGCAAGCTCAGCATGTCCTTCATACATGTTGTGAGTGCATCACTGGTAGGTTTTCGTGTTCCGCCAGCATTGCTAGAACGTAATTGGAAGAGGACCTCATAGCATCCGTCCGATTCCGCAGAGAGTTGGGAAAGGAGAGAAGAGAGGAGGCCATAGCGGTCTTGCTTCTTGACGTCTCGAAAATCACAATAATAATAAGCCATTGAGGCCAGTCCAGCTGCACATAGGCCCTCCACGTATTGAATGATCGCTGAACTAATTGGTTATGTGAATCACCTCGAACCCACAAATTAAAATACTACATACAGGAGAGTACTTTTCCCCGAACCCGCTATAAGAATCCATCAATGCAAGTGCGTGCTTGTGGTTGGGAAACGTACGCTTTCCATGGATCCACAGGAGGGATCCCACTGATTTCCAAGTTGCTAATACCTCGCTCTCAAAAAACCAGGCTGCGGTTCCTTCATGGCGTGCTTTCCAAACCAAGTCATGGTTCGCTGAAGGGTCCGGAGGAGAGAGCCAATGTTGGACGTCTCTTTGCAACTGATCACCTGCAAGGTATGTTCGGCGTCAGGAAAAAAAGGACAGAATATCGAACAACAAACGCTGGATCTTGTTTGTTTCATATTCGAGCCGGTGAAGGGCAACTGCCAGCGCAAGTGAGCAGCAGAAATATCATATCAGAGCAACGACATACCCAAAGCCTCTCGGATGTTCTCCGTTGATGCCTTGCCGTCTTGAAGAAACGGCGCTTAGCAACACGTTAACGACAAGCCAAGGAAAGATTGCGTACCTTCCATGACTACCTTCACATTGCTCACAAGACCATGCACGACACTCAATGTCTGAGCGACAGTGGTCCGAGCCTCATCCTGGGTCAATCGATCAAGCCGCCGAAGCACAGCCCCGATCTCGCTGTCTCCTAGCAGCTTCTTTGCAAATGTCCCTGGCGCACGTTGAGACCGCCTGAATTGATATTTAATGGTGCACGTACTGAATCTTCCTCGTTTTATCTGCTTCGTGGCGAGGGCAAGCACCGAGAGCAGCTCCACCATAATCTTAACGATGATATCTGTCATCATTTGGGTAGGTGGAATGTTGATATAGAGGTCGAGGCGTTTAAGGAAGTTGCCCAAGCATTCGAAGAGGTCGAGGAGGGCATCATAATCCAAACTGACTTCGCTGGCAGCCTGACATACCCATGCGTCATAAGGGGTTTTGTTGAGAACAGTGTTAAATAAACGTACAGTGAGGAGAACATCGATTCCAACAAATATAGCCTTTGCAGGAGGGAAGGGCTAGCGAGGTTGAGTTGAAACGATCACATAGGAATGAAAAAGAGAAAAGGGGTTTTGAAACTCACCAGGCTAACCGCGTCACCAAGCTTTTTAGAGAATATATGTAGGATGTGTACTGCCGGGCTGAAGCAGTTGATAAGCGTCCGATTCCTATTGCGATACTGTATGAAGGCCTCCTCCCGTTCTTGAAGTAGATTGAGAATGCCATTGGGAGTGTTGATGCGTTGAAGCTCCTCAGCGAAGGGATTCTGGGCGAAGTCTATTCCCATTCGGTGAGCATAGTCACCTAATGCATCGATGATCAATTGTAAGTTCGAAGGAGAAATTGTGGTGTGTTCAGTGGATGACATCAAGAGTGAGTCGGAAGACAACAGACTGTTCGTTAGAGTGGGAGGGGGAGAGAGAAGGAACCTCAGAGCTCAAGGTGGGAATCGATGGAGGAGACAAGGCGAGGACGCTATCGTTGTGGCTGAAGGCAGTACCGACCACGAGTTTGGATGGACGCAATGGCTCGGACCGGCCAGCCGGAGAGTTTCCCACGGGGGTAAATACAGTTGCAGTAACGCAGGGAGGTTTCCTGGACTCCTGGAGTATACTGAGCGCTTGTACGTATACTCAGGCTCCGCGTGGACAGACTTTATATCAGAATATCGGGGACATGGCGGAGTCATGGGCGAGAGAGCAGAAGCGGGAATGCCATGACTTGAACACCACCGTGACAGTATGAACACGAAAACCGAATCAGTGGACCTCACTCTTCAGGTTAGATGGTCCCTCAGAATTTAAGAAGCAGATAATGACATATACGTGATCGAGAACATTCTTCCACCTGGGATCATAGAGGTTGCAAGCAAAAGGCCGAGCCTCTGAGGGGCATCGCCCAACCTCTGGATCACAGTTCGACTGATGCATGAATACCTACATTTAGCCGCCGCGTAGCGAAAAGGCAAGATAGATGCCAGTGGGAACGATATAAGAACATGATAACTCGGATCAGCTCATGTCCTCAAATGCGTCCCACTCAGTAGATAAATGCCCGCCGCTCTCGTATTCAGGTTGTGGGTTAGCGGTAGCGTATAAGGGGACGTCGAGTCAGGGCAACATGCGACGGGTAGAAAGGGATAAGTGGATAACCTGCTATACATGGAGCCACGCCTGGAGGTATTTACTCGGCGAGATGAAGGAATGAAAGGTAGCGTAGAATCCAGCCTGCCCGAACACCGTTATGGTGACGGCTCTCATGGTGTCCCACAGGTCACCGTCTCCAAGGAACAAGATATGGTGACTAGGCAGTCGACTTACCAGGTTCAGCCTCTCACAAGACACGGAACCTCTATAGAAGACTCTTGAGACATCATCCTCAAGGTCTTCCCGGTTGCTATGGACCCCGGGCATTCCTCACTCAGCTGACAAATGAAATGCTGCCTCCCCCACACGCCCAGGACTGGCACAGGAAAGGAGAACCGTCAAATCAAGATTGGCCTGATCACGATCGAGCTGTCCGCCAAGGTCCGAAATATAGGTTCCGCAGGGGCACGAAGAAAACGGAGGAAGCGGCACCGTGGCAACAAACCGAGCGATAGAGCCGAGCCGCCAAGAGAAGTTACCCTTGGCCCTTCGCCTCGTGTCTGCCCTACATTGCACGGAAATAAGTAACGTCGCCCTGCGCGCGGGGTAAATTTCCAAACCCTTGTCAAGGTGCAGTCACGCACCTTGCCTACTCAAAACGTATAAACATCCAGATTGCCCAGGTCGCCATCAGTAAACGGATTAGCCTTATTATTATCCGGGTCAAATGAAAAGAAGAACGGGCAGAAGTGAGCAACTAGGAGCGTCGTTCCTTGCAACAACGCACCTTGAGCCCGAGCAACCTCTCCTCATCAATCATGTACCCCACGTACGGCTCGCGCTGTCCCGGTGCCGGCACAGAGTAATACGGCAGTTCCGTGACGACTTCCTTGGCGAACACGAGGCCCGCGGGGAACACCGATGGCTCGCAAACGAGGCGCGCTCCCTCGGGCAGCCGCTCAGAATCGATGCCTAAACGCGTCGCAGCGAGCTTCTCCGCTTTCGTCGGCGCCCGTGATGCATGCACGTTAAAGTCCAGTACTTCTACCCGACTTTCCCCCGACGGCTGCAGGACGGGGCACACGACCCGCGTCCCGTGCACGTACCTGGTTCAATCAAAATCAGGACGCGCACAATAAAGGGCATATAGTCTCCTCTTACCGGAGCCATTGGAATCCCATCGCGAGGACAAAGAAGCGTGTTCCCTGTGGACCCCACTCCTCCCACGGCACATCCGCGGCGCCCACGTCCTCTTTGTAAGCATCGGCATACTGAATCAGCGTCCGATTATGCACCACGAAACATGCCGGCTGCCATCGCCCTCGGTGCACCGCGGGGTCATGGTGCAGCGTAAAGACGTGCACGCGAACGTTGCGCGCGGAAGTAAATGGCACGTCAGGGGGTGGGCAACCCAGGAATGGACCCGTCGTCGTAGTCAGCTCCAGGAGCACGCGGTTATCGTGCGGCAGAGGAAGGTGCAGCGTCGCGACGTGCGTCGGTCGCTTGGGAGACGAGCCAGTTCCAAACTTGTATATCCGGATCTCGCCGCCATCCTTGAGTGTCGTGACCATGTATGCGCGCGGGGAGAGGAAAGAAAAGTCCCAGATGCGTTCGGGAGCTTGGTTCTCTTGAATGAACTGTAAGAGAAAAAATAATGAGGACAAACAAACAAGAAAAAAAAAGATGAGACACACGACGATTTCCTCTCCGGTCATCCAGTTCCAGATGAGCACGCCATGGAAGGGCATCCAAAAGTACATGCCCACTACATCCTCGACGATCTGTATCATGCACCCATGCGCCGGCCCGAGCGCGCGCCGACACAGCACGGGGTTGCTAGCCGCCGGATGGGCTGCGGTGGCCCCTGCGCTGAGCTTCCTGAGATGTACGCGGATGTCCACGCCTGCCGCCGCGTCCGGCGAACTAGTGCTGCTAGCGATGGGGCCGACAGCCGGATGATGTTCGAGGAGGACGATGAGGTCCTGCGAGGGGTCGAGCGCAAAGTCCTTGATGCGCACACCGAGGTCGTCCACGACGAGTCGCGTCTCCTCCGTGACGCTGCTCGGCAGCCACGACGCGACCAGCCTTCGCGCCGCCCCGAACTCCTCCAGCGCCTTCGCGAACAGCCCTCCGACCAGCTCGTACGCATGGCAGTGCCCCGGCAGCGCGACGGCCGCGCGACGCCTAGGGTGCAAGGCTCGCCAGGCTGCACGCCGCTCGAGCAACAAATCCAGGCGCGCGGCCGTCGTCGGTGCGAGCCCGCCTGGGGGACCGTCTACGAGCCCATCGGCGGCGAGTTCAATGCGGTATTGGAGGGTGAGGGAGGATGTGACGAAGCCATGGAGTTGCTTGCAAACCTGTTAAATAACTGCTTGTGGGGACAGACGGTCGGTTCGTAGAGGGATACATACGGCAGAGGACCGCAGGACGCTGAGGTGGTCTAGGTGGTCCAGGATCTCCGAGAGGATCTTGGCTGGCAAACCCAGCAAGTTCAATCGAGTCGACGTCGACATCAAACAACAGCTGTTATATTAAGTTCATCGGGTGTTACCGAAGAACTGAACTCACGGCCCGGATCCCGAACTTGGCCTTGGCTTCTGTCTCTGTCCCACTGGCAGTGGTACGGTTGCCGAGAGTGCGTGCAGCGTGCATGTTCCCTTTCACATACTTTTTGTCCTTATATGTTCTATTCCCACCGTTTAGTCCCCCCCAATGGAGATGAGGGAGAAAACACGCTTCTTGGTTGGCTGAAAATGTAGACGTGTCACTCCTCTACCACCAACAAATATGGGCGCCCTCGTTGTTTTCTTCACGACCTAGTAGAGGCCATCTCGTTTTTGATCTCCTCCAAATCATCCCGAGAGATGCCCAGACATTGCTCACAATGGGGATCTCTCAAGATGATTTGAAGGTGATCCGGGATGACATAGCTGCTACTCACCCTCGCTGGCATGCTGCCCATATTCTGCCGCCAACGGTAGCGCAATCGCCTCGGACTTGATTCAATCCGTCACACGCAACGGTGGATGACAGTCCAGTGTCAAATGACCTGACTTCATTCCGGAGAACAACAATGGGACCAGAAACCACACCCTAGATTACTGGGTGGTTTTGCTCATTTACGGTTTCCCAGGGTCATCATGCTGAATGCTCCTGCCGATATGTCTCCAGAGCGTGAGGATTTGTGTCCGCCCGTACCTAACATTTCCAGATACAGCCAGAGCGCCGCAGAATAACCCGACTTTGGACTCTCGTTATGATCACTGAACCTTTTGCACACGCCAGGTCGATTCCCCTACCGCCTCGCTGAAGCATTATCTTTCGGACCTTTTCCCATTGTCGGCTAATTCGGGCCTCACACATATGCATTAAAATAAGTTTTGGTGAAGTAGAAGGTGAGAGACCAATATGCGGTCATGATACCGTGGTTGAAGTTATCTGAATCAGTTGTAATCGAGAGTACGATACAAACGCGTCTCATGTGATCGCTGTCTCCTGGGCGTAGATCATAGATAGCTAGGTGATATACAACATGGCGTATTTCCAACATTTGGCTATAAACACAGCACCTCGCCCCGAGTCCGCGGTCATTGAGCCTGAAGATCATCAGCTCCATGTTCCAACAGCAACTGCATTACATCGTCGTATCCATTTGCAGATGCTAACTGGAACGGCGTCAGACCCTCGTCGTCCCGTGCGTGGACATCGGAGCTGCGCTGGATAAGCAGCCGTACCACGTCAACATATCCATTTCGAGACGCAAGATGTAACGGAGTGCCGTTCCTTGAATCTCTGGCATTAGCATTTGCACCCTTCTCGAGAAGCACGCGAGCGATTTCCGTGCTTCCCCATTCCAGTGCCTGATGCAACGGGGTCATATTGTCGCTGCTCTTAGCGTTCGTATCTGCGCCGTACTCGAGGAGAACCAGAACGCTGGCAACCCCATCGAATATCGCATAATACAGTGGAGTCCGGCCTCTTGGGCTCGTTGCATTAACATCCGCGCTGTGCTCGAGGAGTACTCGAGCAGCTGCAGGCTGCCCATATGCCAATGCTAAATGCAATGGTGTCTCGCCATTCGTGTCCAGGGTCCTCACATCTGCGCCGTGCTCCAGAAGCACCTTTATAACTTCCACATGTCCATTTTTCGTCGCCCTTTCCAATGGGCTCCAGTCGGGCCCAGACTCATTCCTGGATTCAACATCTGCGCCATGTTCGAGGAGGACTCGAGCAACTTGGGAATGACCCTCTCGAGATGCCACAAGCAGCGGAGTCTCGCAGGAGTCAAAGCCCCAAGCGTTTACGTCCTGCAAGCACTCAACGACCAGGAACTTGACAATGTCATGTAGGCCACAAAATGCCGCATAATGCAAGGGAGATGCTCTCGCCCGTGATGGGCGTTCGGATGTTGTTCGATGGCCCCGTGTCGATTCTGGATCGTAAATCCAGACCCAGACTACAAGGTGGTGATTGTCAGGGTCAAAGAGGTGTTTTATCCCATCTTGGATGTTTGGCGAGACTCCCTCAAACCGCGCATGACCCACCCATTGCTGTGCAGCATAGTCGGCGAGAGGAAACTTCTCCATATTGTCCTCGGTGATGTTTTCATCGACGTGTAGCAGAACACCTAGGCAGGCTTGCGCAACAATCGTATGAGCTGGCGTGATAGAAACGTGGAATCGGGAAATGGTGTCCTTTGCATCCGCAAGGCGCTTCGACGTCAAATACTCTTTCACTGAAAAATGTGAAAACTGGATAACCTTCGAACCATCCACGTCGACGATGGCAAGGAGACTGGAGCATGTGGATAGCACTGCGTGAGCTGGGTTCTCCTCGCGCCAATCCTCTTGAAGTGTAGGAGTTGATTCTGCGTCGAAGTCGAATGCGAGGAACTCCGCGAGCTCCTCGACGCGAAGTGGACGGGAAGCCGCTGCCACACACTGGAATAGCCTGTGTTCGTATTCCCAATTTTGCTTGCCAATTTCTTCCAATGTGCGATCATAAGTCTCATCGAGCGTCTCCGGTAATTCATCGAGCGCCTTCCGGATGCGCTGTCTGAGGCAGTGTCGGAGGTACTCAAGCTGACAGAATACGAATCTAAACCTAGATCACAAGTGTCAACAAGAAACAATGAGTGATGATGGAAGCAATTCCTTACATTCCGTCGGCTTTCCTTGTGAGCACTTCAATGACGTGTTCCTTGTCCGCTTTTCTCCACATTCGCATCTTGGAATCCGTGTTAACGACGGATTTGATGTATTCTGCGATGTCCTGGGCCTGTCCACTCTCGCCATGTAGAGTAACGGAACGGAAAGCCAAAGGACCAAGGACGGGCTCGATGTCGGCCTCAGGTCGGCTAGTGACACAAATCCGCAGACTCGCAACCTGTAATTCGACAAGCTCCCTCACAAGCTCCAAGACTTCCTCACGAGGGGTGGGCAAACCAGTTGTCGCAGGGCATTCGTCCAAGGCATCGATGATAATGTAGACTGCAGGTTCTTTCGGGAGCTTCAGGATTTGCTTGAGACACTGTACTAGTGCGTTGTCGCTGGCTTGTTGCTCGCCACTATGATGTACCGAGTAGATATCTGAAAGGACATCGTAGTACGCATCGGACTGATCACAAAGCTGGACAAGAAGAGATGAAAGCAACCCGCGCAGACCCTTCTTTTGGTCGTCCCTGAAGTCACAATAATAGAAAGCAAGCGAGGCTAGTCCAGTTGTGCACATTCCATGGATATCTTCTATGATTGAAGACCTGGGAGATAGGAAATTATAAGCTTCCGCGAAGGAAGTATGGAAAGAGTACCGCACGAAAGGACGCTCTTTCCGGCGCCGGCTAGAAAGCAAAGAATCATGAGTTTCGGACAACGTACGGGGATGTGAAGCACTTACGCTTTCCATGAATCCATAGCAGCGAACTTGAACCAGAGTGTTTCCAATTCGAGAACGCTTCACCATTAATCCACCAAGCCCCAGTTCCGCTATAATGAGATTTGCGAGCGAGATTGTGATTGGTCCATGGGTCTGGGGGAGAGAGCCACCTTCGGATGCTTTTCTGCAACTCGTCGCCTGCGGGGCAGTCTCGAATTCTCAGCGTTCCTGGTCAGCTACGATGCCACGAAGCAATAACTTACGCCTTGGCTTATTTATGTTGCTCGCAATTTGCTGTATGATTTCTATCACAAGGTTAGGTAATGTCATAATTCTCAACGACCAACCGACCTAGTGCCTTTCGGACACTGTCTGCCAACGCCCTGTCGTCCTGGTCTAGAAGGATGAATTTTCAGAGAGAACGAGGGACAGGAAGCCACGTGGTTCTCACCATCCATGACAACCCTTCTATGCTGGACGAGACCGCATACAACTTCAAGAGTCTGTGTTCCAGTCGCCCGAACCTCGTCCTGAGTTAGCCTGTCCAACCGACACAGGACTGTTTCGACCTCATTATCTCCAAGCACTTTCTTTACGAACTTCTCTGTGCTGGGTTGAGTAAAAGTATCGAATCAACAAGAGGAAGACCCACTTAGCCGTCCTTGGTTGACCTGCTTCGTCGCGAGAGCAAGAGTAGAGAGTATTTCCACCATAATGTTAACGACAACGTTCGTCATGGCCGGGGTAAGAGGTATCCTTGTATAAATGTCGAGTCTACTCAGGAATCTCTCGATCGACTCGAACAAGTCGACGAGGGCATCGTAGCTCGCGCTAACGTCCTTTACAGCCTGAGATACCCACATGTCACAAGGATATGTGCATGGGAATGGGGAGAGGGACCTACAGCAAGCAAGATTGCGAACGCAGCAAATACTACCTTCGCAGGTGACCATGGCTATGAAATGCACATTTAGGGGTGGAAATGGCAATGAACGATTTCGGACATACTATGGCGATACCCTCACCAAGAGTAGTGCTTGTAGCAAGCGTGTAGAGGACGTGGACGGCACACTTCAGTGATTTCATGATCTTTCCATCTTCTCCTCGGAAATCGCGAAACTTCCGAGCTTGCTCTTGAAGAACGGCGGATATAGAGTCGACAGTGTCGCATTTTTCGAGTTGCTTGGCAAGGGGATGGTCACGTAATTTGGTGCCCGTCTGGTTCGCGTAGTCTTGCAAGGCGGCGTCGAAGAGTGACTGGAAGGACAATAAGGATGAGGAGGATTCACTCATATCGGGATGCAAATATATGTGGCTAAAGAAATAGAAATTAGTATGGTGAGTGAGGTAGCGCCAGCCGGACGGTACGAGGGAGTTGAGAGACAACAGGCGCACTGCCTCAGACTCGGGCCTTGTCACTGATAATCGGTAACCGCCCGAAAATTTCCCAGCAAATGAAACCTTTTCCGAGTTCCCCGAGCCAGTCGTGGAGACTGGAGTGGACTGACCGCCCGTGCTGCTGAGGCATCGCATGAACTTGAAGCCGAATATCGGGACATTACTAGAGGAAACATTGAGTGAGAACGCCGAATCAGCCTCGAGGAGGGTGGATCGCTTCAGCTACACCCGGGCCGATGAACCGAAATCATGCTCGTCACCGGCCCGGGCTAGCGAGATTTTCACAGATTTCGAACTCGGATGAGGTGCGATAGACAGCCGCACTGGTGCGGGTTGCTGGACTAACTGGCAGAAGTCATGCAGTGATCTCGGACTCGCATTCACAGCTGTGCCTGCGATGCACTTTACTATCCCAGGCGCCATTATTCTCTTCTGTCGCGGCAGGATATCATCTGGGCATGGCACGGCAAGCGCAGACCCACGCAGAGGCGGAGTATGCGCGCATGACAGCGAGTAGATGGCCGCCATTTTCGCATTCAGGTTGAAAAAGCACTGTCTCTCTGCCAACCTGCAATTGGTTTTGTCTTATATAGTAGAAAGGAATCTATCTCATTTTAGCTAGCTACGTATCATTTTCTGTCATCCTTGGCCTTCGGCGGTCCCACAGCTAGAGCTCGCGCTCCGTGCTGGAAGCGCGAACATGTGAGTGATACAAGTGGTAATACGGCAGATACCGAGCCACAGCCCAACGAGCATCGCGACGACCACGCAAAGCGGCTCAACCGCGCCGAGCATATACCGCGGAGCGAATATCTTCCAGACAATGAGATCACGCCAGAGCCATGCCGCGCTGATCGTACCACCGAGCAGCAGCCCGCCAAAGTACCGGGACGACCCGATGGCAGCCCCCACCGCTGCAAGCACCGCGACGCGCACTTGGCTCATCGACGGCGGGGGCTGTGACCCTTTTGCGGAAGCAAATACTCGTCCTGGGCCTGTTGGGGAGGAACTGTCGGGGTCTACAGCGAGCGGGGCAACGTTCCAGATCCCAAGGAGTGGCACAACGAACGCAATGAGCGCCGTGGGACCGAAAGTGTTGAGGGTCACGAACAACGGCGAGAGCGGCCAAGATACCGTTGGCGTAAGCACGAACGCCGCCTTCCATTGAAGGCTCACGAGAGTCGCCTGGTGTCCGCTGTCATTTCTGCCGGGCCTTGCCCTTGCCCGGTCTCAGAAGCAAGCCCTGTTGTAGACGTACGAGTGCGCCCGCGAGGTTGACAGAAAGCTCTCTCGGAGAGCCCACGCGTCGACGCAGCGAGAGCTGCGTGGCGCTCGCGAATGCGAGGGTTATCTGCGCGCCCGGTTGCGCCACGAATCAGATCGGTGTGCGAGCGAGCGCTTAGAGAATGGCAAAGGGCGTGCCACGCTAAGCCGAGTGCGCGCACTTCCGTCTTGTGACCAGCGTTCGCGGAGGTCCGCTCCGAGGACAGATGTGTGGGATAGAGAGGTACGCCTAGATCGCAGTGCCGCCGATGGTAGGGAGTACGCTGGTCCAGGCAAGTGTAGTGCGCGCCAACCGTAGGTAAATGTATCCGGGATACTGGTATGCGCCGGACGAGTCGAGAGATTCGAGGGGCCAACCTGCGAAGCCCGCTATGTGCGCGGGCAGAAGGACAAAGAACAGCGAGGCGATGCCGTTGTCGGACCTGGAGATGGCAAGCACACGCCGGAGGCCGTGTGGCACCAGGACTGCCGCAGGGATGAGCAACACGCGGACAATGGTGGGCGACTCGGCGGTGCGCAAGCCTGAGAAGAAAGTGACGCTGCGCCATGGGTGCTGCTCCACGTGGCAGATTGTGCTGATAACCATGAGCCTTACGCATGCCACAAACGGCGCGGAAAAGGCGAGGATGTGGTACTGGAGCCGTGCCGTTTGTGCGGACAACGCGGTGAGCAGCGGTGGGACAGGTGTGAAGAGAAGAAGGGCACGGCACGGTCTCCACAGAGGGTGAAAGAGTTGGATAGGAAGGTAATTGAGTGGAAGTGGAGGAGCAAGATGGGTGTACTCTGCGAGATGCGGAGCTTGGGCGGCGCAGAGCGAGAACACGCACGCCGGAACCGACGGTCGAGGCGAGGAGGATAAATCGGTGTATACTGGTTCCGTTGATAGCTGAACGCGTCGAAATAGGGTGGGTACAACCGCTTTGAAGGCTGTGCCCAACGGCGGCAGATGAAGCAGTCCTTCTTCCAAGGGACGCGGTCCAGGTATCCCATTCGCCGAGAAAACGGCTACGTTCGTACACGCCCCACCAGACGACGAGGTTCAGTGCTATCACTCTCAGTCTTCGCACCATGAGCACTGGATCAGATAGCACCCAAAGCACCAGACAAGTCTCCAGGGCCAGACGGGTGAAATCGACTGTTGCTTCTGGCCTGCCCTTTGGCTTGCTGGCGTTGAAACGCGTCCAGGAAGCTTCTAGGTTGCTTCACACGTC
>Ga0137394_10001428_pt1 | contig 17410 bp, 12 predicted proteins | sample czobulk116metaG_FD_108278 | JGI IMG/M metagenome (GOLD analysis project Ga0137394, IMG submission 108278) | Vadose zone soil microbial communities from Angelo Coast Range Reserve, California, USA - czobulk1.16 metaG | ecosystem: Environmental > Terrestrial > Soil > Vadose zone | place: USA...
CGCCGAGTAGCCCCGGGACCCCACCGGCCCCACCATCCTGACAGGACGATGTCAGGAGCCCAGGAGCACCTTGCTTGCCGTGGTCCTCGAAGGACCCGGGAGGCAAACATGGCGAATCCGTTCGCGTACTGCGAGCATTACCGGAAGGAGGGGCACTGACCGGAAGGGTCTACACCGTCGGTCACGGCAACCGCACGCTCGAGGAGCTCGTCGAAGCGCTCCGCGCGCATGGAGTCACGCAGCTCGCCGACGTCCGGTCCTTTCCGGGGTCGCGCCGAAACCCGCAATTCGGTCGGGAGCAGCTCGAGCGCAGCCTGCCCTCGAACGGAATCGCTTATCTCTGGATGAAGGAGCTGGGCGGCCGGCGAAAGGCCCGGCCAGATTCGCCTCACACGGGCTGGCGAGTCGAAGGGTTTCGCGCGTACGCGGACTACATGGACACGCCGCCGTTCGCGACGGCGCTCGACGAGCTCCAGCGAATGGCGCGCGAGGCTCCCACCGCGTACATGTGCGCCGAGCGACTCTGGTGGCAGTGCCATCGGCGCCTGATCTCCGACGCGCTGACGGTGCGCGAGATCGAAGTCCTCCACATCCTCGACGCGCAGAAGAGCGAGCGACACAAGCCGACGGATTTTCTGCGCGTCGAAGGCGGCCGGCTGCTCTATCCGGCGCGAGATGGATGAGAAGGCCGCGAGGGCCTTCTCGCCCGGCTTCAGCGGAAGTCCGGATTCCCGAACTCCAGGGCTTGCCACGCCTCCTGCCAGCCTCCTCCGGTCGAAAGGCGCATCTGGCGCCGGTTGTCGACGCTTTCCGGGTTGCCGATCTCGGCGGCATTGATCTCGTCGTTCGAGGGCGAGTGGCGGCCGAACATCCGGTCGCGGTTTTGGATGCTGTCCGGGATCCCCGACTCGGCGGCTGAGCGATCCGCATCGGTCGGCCGGGGGGCCGCCCGTGCGATTCCGGCGGAGGCGGCGAGGGCGAGTGCAATTGCGATCGGGAGGTTGAGCTTCGAGAGCATGCGATCTCCTTCATTGCCGGAAATCCCGGCAGGTGGTCGGTTTGGGCTTGCTGACGCTCTACGAGTCCGCCGGCAGGCCCGCTCGTTACATCCGCCGTCTTCCGGGCGCCGGGATTCAGCGGTCCAGACGACGCGGGTTCCGGACCAGCTCCGCAGCCGGCGCGGCGCGCGCCGGACCTCCCGACGCCGCCGCGACTTGCGCCGCTTCCTTCCGTGTTGCCTCCGCTTCCTCGCGCTGGCCCGCGGCCAGGTAGCAGCTCGCGAGGATACCGAGCGTCCCCGGTTCCTGGCGCGACGTCAGATCCGCGGCCCGCCGCGCCAGCCTCACCGCCTCGATCGGATCCCGCACCTGGGGGTTGGGGTGCGTCGCGAGCACCAGCGCCGCGCCACTCATCGGCGGCGTCCAGTCGTCGCGCAGGCGCATCGCCTCGCGGAAGTGCGCCAGCGCCTCGTCGTGGCGCCCGCTCAGCGCAAGCTGCTGGGCCAGATCGTTGTGGGCGGCGGAAGCGTTGGGGCCGATTCGGACCGCCTCGTGAAGCTGGCGGACGGCCTCGCCGTGATTCCCCACGCTCGCGAGCAGGTTCCCATAGAGATGCCGCGCGAGGGCCGAGTCGGGGTTCAGCTGGACGGCCAAGAACGCGTGCTGGATGGCTTCCAGCGTGGCGCCTCCGCCCTGCAGGACGGCCGACAGGTTCACCTGAGCCGCGACGCTGTCCGGCCAGGCCGCCTCGGCAGCCCGGTAGAGCGCGAGCGCCTCGGCGCGGCTGCCCTCGGCTTCTTTCTTCAAGGCCACGTCCGTCAACGAGGACGAAGCCCAGCTGCGAACGATGCCGGGCGGGGCTTTCAGGGCGGCCTTGACCAACAGGAGGGGTTCCTGCGAGGCGATGCCGGACAAGAGGTCGTTGCGCGCCCCGAGCTCGAACGGGGCGCCCTCGAATCGCACGTCGAGCAGGGGCTCCCGCCGCGCGGCCAGAAGGGACTCGATGTTCCGGGCGATCCGCGCCCTGACAGGAACCGCCTGGGCGCGCGGCGAATAGAACTCCAGCGTCGGCCGCTCCACCGAGTTCACCGTGTCTTCCTGGGCCAGCCAGGCCCTGGCGGCTTCCCCGTCGAGGATCAGCAGCGAGGCGAGCTCGGAGGCGCTGCGCCATCCGTGCCTGCGCAGATCCGCCGTCTCCGGCGCATCCAGCACCTGTTGCGCCGCGGCCAGATCCACCGAGAGCCGCTCGGCCTGGCCGGCCATGAAGACCGAATTGTGCGCGATCCACAGGTAGAAGTGCGGGAAGGCGCGCGAGAAGCTGCGCGCGATGGTGCGCAGCTCGTCCGGAGTCTCGTCGAGCGGAACCCACTGGACCATCACGCCGCCGGGAGTCAGGTGCTGGCGGCCGCTGCGGTAGAAATCCTCGGAGTAGAAGCGCGCGTTTCCCACGTGTCCGTGGCGCGACTTCCCGTCGGAGATGATGGCGTCCCAGCGCTCCGGGCTGCGGGCGAGGAAGTTGATCCCGTCGTCCACCACCACGCGCACGCGCGCGTCGTCGAGCACGCGGCCGTTGAACGCGTCGAACTGGCGGGCTCCTTCCAACACCTCGGGGCTCAGCTCTACGCAGACGCCGGACTCGATCCCGTGGCGCGTCACCTCGCCCATCAGGATCCCGGTGCCCAGCCCGATGGAGAGGACGGTGCGCGGAGGATTTCGCGGATGCAGCAGGAAGGGGAGGTGCGCAAGGACCTGCTGCTTGTGATCGATGCCCGCGCTGCTCTGCCCGATCCGCACCCCGTCGACCAGCATGATCCGCTGGCGAGCGTCGGAAGCACGCTGGATCACCTTGACCGTGTTCTCCAGGCCCTCGCGGTAATAGAGGACCGCGTCGTCGTCCCCTTCTTCCATTGAGGAGAAGGGGCGCGGCTTCCAGCTCACCACCAGGAGCACCGAGGCGAGCAGCGCAGCCAGGAGCGGCATCGAGCGAGCCGGGCCGCGCGCCGCGGGAAGCAGCGCCCAGGCCGCCGCCCCGAGATTCAGGATCGCGAGCAGAGCGACGGAACGCTGGAGTCCGAAGACCGGGATCAACAGGAAGCCGCCCAGGAGGGCACCCACGATGTTGCCGGCGGTGTTCGCGCCGTAGACGCGGCCCAGAGCGCGGCCCAGTCCGTCGATCTGGCGCACCGCGATTCGCCCCGCCAGCGGAAAGCTCATCCCCATCAGCACGGCCGGCAGCAGCATCACCGCGCACGCAAGACCGAAGCGCGCGGCGAAGAGGGCCAACCACTGTTCCTCCAGCGCAAGCAGCCAGGACTGTCCCCATCGCACCAGCCCCGCCAGGAGGGGAATGCTGAGCAGCGTGGCGATTGCGATGCCCAGCTGGACCAGACCAAACGCGCGCCGCGGGTCCTCGATCCGTCCGTCGAGCAGCCGGACGAGCGCGCTTCCCAGCGCGATGCCGGCCAGAAAAGCGGTCAGCATGGTCACGAACGCATAGGTGGAGGTGCCGACGATCAGGATCAGCACGCGCGTCCAGATCACCTCCAGCGCGAGCGAGGCGATCCCCGACAGCGCCATGGCGCCCAGCACCCAGGAGGTTCCGGCATTCCCGGCGGGTCCAGCGCGCAGCGGCTCGGATGGCTCGAGGCGAAGCGCGAGCGCGATGGCACCAGCGGCGACATTGGCGACGACCGCAAGCCAGAGGGTGCGATGGACTCCGAGAGCGCCGATCAGCGCGAACCCGGCCAGGGCACAGCCTGCAACCGCCCCCGCAGTGTTCAGCGCATAGAGCAGGCTGAGCTCGCGACCGACGCGGGCGACGCTCTTCACGACCGCGCGCGTCATCGCCGGGAGCGTCGCTCCCATCAGCAGCGTGGGCGGAACGACGACCGTTGCGGCGAGGACCAGGCGGACGGCCGCGAGAGCGGGGGAATCCGCCGCCAGCCGCCCAGCGGCCCACGCGTGCACCGGTTCCAGGCGCGGCAGCACCAATGCAGTCGCCAGCGCGGAGACACCCACGCCGATCTCGAGCAGGGCGTAGAGGCGGAGCGGATCGCTCCTTCGATCTGCTACCGGCCCCAGAAGCCAGCTGCCCAAAGCGAGGCCGAGCAGGTAGCTGGCAAGGACTGTAGCGACGGCGTGCGCGGTGACGCCGAACATCTCCTTGAACAAGCGGGACCAGATCACTTCGTAGACGAGACCCGCCGCGCCGGAAGCGACGAAGATTCCGTAGAGGGCGCGTGGCACGAGTGTTTCAGATTATTTCAACCTTACCGCTCCTCCGATCCGATGAAGGTCGCGCCTCCGATGGAGCCGCTTCGCTCAAGCCAACCTCACGTTGCGCCAGCGGATTTTCGCCACACGTGCGGTGCCGGCGTCCCCCTCGGCCCTTCGTGACAGCCGCTGCATCTCCGGAATACCGTGCACCTCGTGCTGACGGACTATCGCGACCTCAGTCCAGCAGAGCGCGTGATGCGGCTGTTCACGCGCGTGCGGCCCGGCGAGGGTCGCAGCGTCCTTCTCTTCTCCGCCAACTCCTTCCTGCTTCTCTTCGCCTACTACGTCGCCAAGGCCCTGCGCGAAGCCTTCCTCCTCTCGCAGTTCTCCGCCCAGGTGCGCGCCTATGTGCTGGCCGCCATCGCGCTCCTCTTGATCTTCGTCGTCCCCGCCTACGGCGTCGTTCGCAGGCGCCTGGACGGCGCGCGCCTGCTGCGCGCGGTGATCCTGTTCTTCGCCGCCACCACCGTGATGTTCACCATCGCGGCCTGGGCCGGCGTCCGCATCGGCATCGTCTTCTTCATCTGGGTGAGCATCTTCGGGGTGATGGTCCCAGCGCAGTTCTGGGCCTTTGCCGCCGACACCTTCAACCTCAAGTCCGGACAGCGGCTCTTTCCCTTGCTGATGCTCGGCGGCAACCTCGGAGCTCTCGCGGGCGCCAAATCCGCACAGTTGCTGGCTGCAGCGCTCAAGCCCCAAGGCGTGATGCTGGTCGCCACCGCCGCTCTCCTCCTCACCGTCCCTCTCTCTGGACCAGCCGCGGCTGCGGCGCCCGAAGGCTCGCGTGTCCCGAGCGAGAAGCAGGAGCGGCGGCCGCAGCCCAGGCTGCTCGGCGGCATCGGTCTGGTGCTGCGCGACCGATACCTGCTGCTGGTCGCGGCCCTGGTGGTGCTGCTCAACTGGATCAATTCCACCGGCGAATTCATCCTCGCCGACGTGGTCAGCCGCCACGCCCAGGCACAGGTCGCCTCCAGCGCCGTCCCGTTGGAGACGAGCGCGTTGATCGCCGGGTTCTACGGGGACTTCCATTTCTGGGTCACGCTGGCGGGCCTGCTGATTCAGCTCCTCCTGGTGTCGCGCATCTACCGCTGGGTGGGACTGTCCGGCGCCCTCCTGGTGCTGCCGCTTCTGGCCGCGCTCGGCTACGGCCTGGTGGTGTTCGTCCCGATCTTCTCGATGATCCGGCTGGTCAAGATCGCCGAGAACAGCGTCGACTATTCCCTGATGAATACGACCCGGCAGGCGCTGTTCCTGCCGGTCAGCCGCGAAGCGAAGTACGAGGGGAAGACCGCGATCGACACGTTCTTCTGGCGCTTCGGCGATCTCTTGCAGGCCGGTGTCGTCTACGCGGGTCTCAACTGGCTGCGCTGGTCTGCGTCGCAGTTCGCCATGCTGAACCTGGCGCTGGCGCTCGTCTGGCTCGGGCTCGCGGTCGCCATCGGCCGGAAGTTCAAGCAACTGGCCCGGGAGAACATGGCCAACAGGGCGCCGGAACCGGCGAGGCCCATCGGCGATCTCATGTACGAGCCCGGCCTGCCGTTCCATCACGTGGTCGGGACCGAGTGCTTCGTCGACGAAGACCCTGGCGACGTCCTGCGCCTGCAGGCGAAGCTGGCGGACGGAAATCCGCTTCCCCAGTGGTTGCGGTTCGACGTGCGCCATCGGGCCTTCAACGGCGTCGTCCCCGCGCACGTATCGGAGGAGCTCACCGTCATGGTGGTCGCCAGCGACGTGGACGGGATGGAGGCCTCGAGCTGCTTCACGATCCGGCGCCTCACGCGGTTCGGCGCCTGAGGTTCATCGCCCCGCTTTCAACAGGGCGTCGCGCCGGGCGAAAAGCGCGACCCGCTCGCGTTCGCCCAGCAGGTCACCGAGGAGCCGCGCAACCGACTCCGCTTCCAGTGTCGCAAGACGGCGGCGCATCTCGGGACCGGGCAATGGGTGGCGCGGCAATGACGAGGCCGGGCCAAAGGCCCGATCGTGCCCGGTCAGGAAGAGCATCCACTCGGCATCGTAGAGGACCCGCTCCGGAGTCCGACCTTCGTTGCCGATCAGCGCGTCGAACGCGTCCATCAGCTCGAGCTGGGGAGGCAGCTCGCACCACCCGCCGGCGCGCGGCGCACTCCCTCGCAAGTCCGCCTGGCTCATCCACCGCGCAGGGCGAGCCTGCAAGAAGCCCAGTCGCCCCGCGATCTCGCGCTTCACCGTCGCCGGCACGAGGCCGAGGCGCAGTGCCCGGTCCAGCCGGTAGGCCGCCAGCTCCTTGCCGACCGCGTCTCCGCCCTCGACGAACACGGCTGGGACGCGCTGTCCCTCGAGGTCGACCACGACGTCCAGGACCCCGGGCGCGCGCGTTGCGCCCACGGTGACGCGGCCGCCAGCGAGTACCGAGGCGGCCGTGTCGTCCGGGACCGTCGCACCGACGTAGAGCGGCTCTTCGGGGATCGCGGCTGGCGTACGGTCTTCCCCCGCATAGACCGCGTGCGCCGCGCCGCCCTCGAGCAGCAACGCGGCGGGATGTCCCTGGAACACTGCGCGATTCATCCCCGTGTCGAGCTTGATCACGGCGCCGCCGAAACGCGAGCTCACACGCCGGCTGGGCGTCACGGTGTGGCCGACGACGAGGCGCTTGACGCCGAGCCCTTCGAGCAGCGGCTTGAGGACGTCGCTTTCGGAGGCCTCGTTGCAGAGCGCGGCCCCCCGGTACCAGTTGGGGCCGTCCGCGTCGAGAATCGGATCCGCATCCGCGGCGGTGAACCGGCGGACGGAGTCCTCGGGGGCGCCCTGGATGTTGAAGCTCCCGATGGACGATCCAGCAAGACGCTTCTGCGCTAGCGCCGCCCGGTCCGCAAAGGGATCGTCGTCGTTCAACAGACCGGACGACAGCAGCGCGCGGAATGCGGTCAGGTACTCCGACAGCGCTGTCCGATAGCGCCGGTTGATCTCCTCGACCGACTGACCGGACAAGAGGCGCGAGGGGCCCCCGTGCATGAAGAGCGTGTCCCCGATCACGATCGCGACCGGCAGCCCCAGCAGCCAGCGCCCGTACCTGCCCTCACTCGCGAATGCGGCACGCTGCCCGAAGTATCCGGGCGGGAAGGACTCGTCGAATCGGGCGGCCGGATCATTCCCGTGCCGGGCGATCCATTCGGCGCGCCTGCCCTCCCACAGTCCGGGGGGCTCGTCGGCGGCGTACGCCGCGAGGTCCGCGGCGCTCGTGTCGCGGAGGTCGCCCATCAGGTTCATCGCTTCGTGGTTGCCGAGCAGGACGTGCAGCGCGCCGCCCGCGGCGAGGGCTTCGTCCTGCAGGCGCATGAGCAGATCCATGGTCTTGCGCGACCCCGCGCCGCGATCGAGGAGATCGCCGAGGCTCACCACGTGGGCCGTGCCGGCCGACCAGCGCAGGTCCGCGTCGACCACGCGGGCGGATCGAAGCACCCCGGTGAGCTCGTCGTAGGCCCCGTGTACGTCCGCAAAGGCGATCACGCGCTCGACCGGGGCCCAGGAGACCCTTTCCTGAGGTCCCCGGCCCGACAGCGCGCACGACAGAAGGCACGCGCAGATCGCGTGCGCCGCGAGCCGAGCCTCAGAACGCAACGATCTCTCGCCCGTCGATCATCTCGAGGAGCCGCTTCGCCCGATCCCGGACCCCGGCGATCTCGCGCTCGGTCAGGCCCATCTGCAGGCTGTCGCCCTTTCGGCGGACGCCGGAGCGGGATGCCAGATTCGCGCCCGGTGGAACGGGCAGGTAGTGGCCCTCGGAGAGCTGCCATTGCCCGAGCACCCCAAGCCGCGATCGGAGGCCGTCCTCTGTCAGGCCCCGCAAGCGCTCCACCACGTCGGCCGGCAATCGCTTGACGCGCATCGCCTTCCACGCCTCGCCGCGATCGCTGTCCTCCGAATCGAACGCGACGCCGTTGTCGACGGCGAACACGCGCGCGCCTCGCGGCTCCGCCGAGACGAGGAAGTTGCCCACGTTCGAGTCCCTGTGCCGGATGAGATAGGTGAGCACGTTGAGCTGACCGACGTGTCTCTCGTAGACCGCGTCCGACTTGAGCAACGCCGGATCCAGCACGTCGTCGGGATTGACCACGTCCTGCAGCCAGTACTGCAGGACGCAGAGCACCTCGTCCGCGCCCTTGAAGGTGGCCCGGGCGGAAGGCGCGAAGGCACGCAGTTGCGCGAGCGGCAGCATCCGCCACGCGGTCGGTGGCACCACGTACTCCGGACCGTCCATGAGCAGCTTCTGCAGCTCGTACGCCGCCAGGTCGTAGCGGGGCACGTTGTTGAAGACTTCTGCCCCCGGTTCGGCCCGCCGGACCTTGATGGTCAGCGGCGCGCGGTCGCCGAACGCCACCTCGGCCTTGAGCGTGATGTCTCCTTCCGCCTTGGGACGGCTGATCCGGGCGCTTGCGATGCGCAGCGGCTCGGACCGGAGCATGCGCTCCAGCTCCGCCGCCGGCACCGGGATGTTCCGATCCTGCGCAAACCCGGGACCAGCACCCGCCAATGCGAGCGCGGCCGCGAGCAGGTGCACCCTCGTCTTCATTTCCGGACCTTCCCTGGGCTTCCGGGGATCCTACCGCCTCAGCCGCGTCTTTTCCCAGGCCGTGATTCCCTCGGCCACCATCTCGACCAACAGCCCCGTCTCGCCGAGAAACTGCCCTTCGAGCTCGCGGGCGCGGCAGTCGCGCTCGACGATGAGGACCACGCGTTCGGTGCCCATGTCGGCCGACCCTACAAAAGTCGCGGCGCGTTCGGTGCTGCAACCGTGCTCGCTCGTGAGCCGAGCGTTCGACCGGCGACGAAGTCGGCGCCGGGTGGCGCTTGCCGCGACCCCGTCCGGTTCGCATTTCAAACGTCGGTGTCCCCCAGACCGTACCGAAACGCGCGCTCGCCCGCTCTTCTGGCCCTCCAGAGCGTCCTCCTGGCGGCGACCTCGGTCTGGGCACTTTGGCTCGTCGCCGCGCAGACACTCCTCTGGACGCCGCTCTTGCGCAGCCTGATCAACGCGCACGCACCGAAGATCCGCCTGGAGTACCAGTACGCCTGGTCGATCGTTCCGGGCGTGGTCCACGTGCGGGGCTTCGTGCTCACAGGTCAGGACCGATCGGTCGAATGGCGGCTGGCCCTCGACCAGGCGAGGACGTTCATCCCGGTCGGGCAGCTTGCGTCGCGGATCTTCCACGCGCAGCACGTCCGCGCGCACGGCGTCGCCTTTGCGCTGCGGCGCAGGCTCCCCCCGGACGAGGTCGCGCCGGAGCGCGTGCGCGGCCTGCCGCTGATCCCGGGCCTGCCCGATCTGCCGCGGCGCGAGGAAGGTCCCGACGACAACCTGCCCGACTTCCGGTACCGGCTGTTCACGGTCTGGCTCGAAGACGTGACGGCGGATCAGGTCCGGCAGATCTGGATCGACGGCTGGCGGATGGATGGCACGGCCGAGGTGGCCGGGGCGTTCTACCTGAAGCCGGTCCGCGACGTGCTGGTGGCGCCGGGCGAGCTGCACGTCGAGCGCGCATCGGTGAACGGCCTCTCGCAACCCGTGGCCGACGGCGTCCAGGGGACGCTCCGCGTCTCCATCGGCCACTTCGATCCGCGCGGCATCACCCTGCAGCGGTTCTTCGGCACCGTGGACGTCGACGCGGAGCTGCGCGGGCGCATCGCCGGCCTGGAGGCGCTCGGCGCGCGGGGCGGGGCGGGGCCGGCAGAAGTGCGCGCCCGGGTGCGGCGGGGACGGCTGGAGAGTGGCGGCCTCACGGCCGATCTGGATCGTCTGTCCTGGCGGGGCGTGCTTGCGGATCACGCGCAGGTCCGGGGCGATGCCGCTCCGCTCGTGCGAGTCGGAGCGACCATCTCCGGCGCGCGCGTGCCCCGGACGGCGTTCCGCGCGGAGAGCATCCGCGCCGTGCTCACGGGCGGGCCGTTCGATTTCGGCCGCCCGCGGCTGCCGGATCACGCGGAGCTCGACGTCAAAGGCGGCGCGATCGCGGACCTCCGGCACCTCGGCGCCAAGCTGTTCCGCGACCGCCGCGTCGAGACCGGCCGTGGCGCGTTCACGGCGCACCTCGAGGGTCCACTGCACCGTCTCGGCGGTTGGGCGCGCGTCTCGCTGCGCGGCGTGCGGGTCGCCGCGAAGGGCGTCAAGGTCCGGGGCGACGCACGGATCGCCGCCCGGATCCGGGCCCTCGACCTCGGTTCCGGCGCCGATCTCACCGGGACGCAAGTCGCGATCGAGCACGGCCGGTTGGTGCCGGACCTGGAGATCGGCCCGGGCTGGTGGGGTCGCGCGCGCCTGCGGAAAGCGCGGATCCGCTTCCACCCGCTGCGCCTCGACGCCGATCTCGACGCGCGCTGCCGCGACGCACGGCCCATCGTCGGGGTGTACGCCCGCGCAGCAGGCCTGCCCGACTTCCTCAACAGCCTGTTCGGAATGGACGGCCTGATCGTCTACGGCTCCGCGCACGCGGGACGGGGATGGTTTTCGGTCCCCGAGATCACCGCGGAGGGGGACAACGCGTCGGTGCGCGCAACCCTGCGGGAGGACGACGCCGGCCGCCGCGGCGCGGCCCTGCTCACCGCGCACGGGATCTCCATCGCCCTGGACCTGGACGGCGGCGGCAGCAGCCTGCACCTCTTCGGTCCGGGTGATTTCTTCGCGGACCGGCAGAAAGATATCCGCGCCCAGCCCATGGGGCGCCGCGCGCCCCGCCGGCCGCGCTGAAGATGCGCGCTAGGTTTGCGTAACCAAGTCCCGCACACGAAAAATCTGCGGTTCCCCACCATCCTGCGAACGCGAACGCGACGGCATCGGCTCAAGGACCAATAGGCACGCTCCTTGCGACAGGTTACGTGCGTCCCCGGGGGTCTCTCCATGCATCTGGCCTCGACCGTTCGTGGCAGCGAATCCAGATCCCGCAGGGTTCTCCTGGCCTTCGCGCTCCTCTTGGCGGTGGCCTGCGCGGGACCCGCAGGGAAGGAGGGCCCTGCCGGTGATGCCGGCGTCCCGGGACCTCCCGGCCCCCCGGGTCCCCCGGGGAATACGGGCATCGTCGACTACGCCGTCATGACTCCCCAGGAGCTGCAGGACTCGAAGATGGCCGCGCAGGTCACCGGCTTCACCATCCCGGCCGACGGCAGGCCGGTGGCAAATCTCAAGGTCACCGAGCGCCACGGCAGCGGCGTGAAAGGCATGTCTGCTGCGGTGGTGAGCTGGCGCTTCGCGCTGCTCAAGCTCGACCCGGCCGGAACCGGCACTGCGGCCACCTACGCGAATGACAACTGGGTCAGCTACATGGCCGCGAACGATCACAGCACTTCCAGCACCGAGACGGCGAGCACCAGCGGGCTCACCGACAACGGCGACGGCACCTACGTCTACCGGTTCATCAAGGTCGTCACTGCCGGCCCCACCGGGGCGGGAACGACCTACGAGCCGAGCAAGACGCATCGCCTGGTGGTGTTGCTCTCCGCGAGCGGCAACCCGTTCACGCCGGTGAACATCATCAAAGACTTCGTCCCGTCGACCAACGAGGACAAGACCGGGCAGAACGACAAGGTGGACCCCGCGGCCTGCCTCGAATGCCACACCACCTTCCGCGCGATCGCGGGTGGCACCGGCGAGTTCGGCGGGCAGTTCCACGGCGGCGCGCGGTTCGACATCCACACCTGCTCGGCGTGCCACAACGACCAGAAGAGGTTCGGGGCGGGCAGCGGGGCGACCAACGTGGACGCCCCGACGGTCACCGCCACCCCCGACGGCGGGACCTGGACCGGCGCTCTGATCGTCCAGAACAACGAGGCGGTCCTGAACTTCCCGGTCTTCATCCACAAGATCCACATGGGCGAGGAGCTCACGCAGACCGGAGGCACGTACCAGGGCGTCGACAAGCCGTACGAGACCAGGTACCCGCAGGACGTCCGCAATTGCGTGAAGTGCCACCGCCCCCCGGCGGCGATGAAGGACAACTGGAAGACCGCGCCCAGCCGGCGCGCCTGCGGCGCGTGCCACGACGACAGGAGCTTCGTCAGCCCGGCGCCACCGGGCCGCAAGGGCCACACGGGCGGCCCGCAGTCGAACGACGACGGCTGCGTCCTCTGCCACGCCGACGGAGCGTCCGCGGGCACTCCGGTGTCGCACGTCTCGGTGTCGCGGCCCAATCCGAGCAACATCTACCTCAACCCGGTCAGCGGCAGTTCGAACACCAACGCCGCCTGGGTGGCCGCCGCGGGCGTCGTTCCTCCGGACGCGGGCGTGGTGAACTACAAGGTCTACGGCGTCGGCACCTGGGACGATTCGGGCAACAAGCGGCCCCAGATCACCTTCAGCATCCAGGTCGACGGCGGAAACGTGATCTTCCCCGGTCCAGGGGTCGTCCCCAACGCCGACGCGGGCGAGCTGATCCCCAACTTCGTCGGCTCTCCCAGCGCGTTCTTCGCCTTCGCCGTGCCGCAGGACAACAAGGCGGCGCCCGCGGATTTCAACGCCTCGGGCAGCGTGTACATCAAGAACGTGTGGAACGGCACCGGCGCATGCTCGGGCACCCCGATCACAGCGACCACCGTGCCGACCGGCGACGCGTTCCTCGAGTTGCCCGATGGCGGCCCATTCACCGCCTCGACCGACGGCATCTACCAGCTGCGCGCCAAGTGCATCACCATCCCGGCCGGCGGCACGATGCTGACGGGCGGCATCGGCTACACTTACAGCCTCGGCAAGTCGGATGCCGGCCCCGGGATCGAGTTCATCGACAACAACCTGCCGCTCACGCAGACCAACGTTCCCGGCCCTCCGCGGGATCCCCAGCGCTACAAATACGTCCCCAACGCCACCTACGGCGGCACCGGCGGACTGATCGTTCCCGCCCTGGACGTCTCGATGGCCGCGACGGGCTACACGGCCAGGCGCTCGATCGTGGCGACCTCCAAGTGCGCCGGCTGCCACGTTACGCTCGGCGTCGGGCCCGACTTCCACGCCGGCCAGCGCAACGACGCGGCGACCTGCAACTTCTGCCACAACCCGAACCAGACGAGCAGCGGATGGTCCGGGAACCAGAAGGACTTCGTCCACAGCATCCACGGCGCCGAGAAGCGCAACGTGAACTTCACCTGGCACGAGCAGTCGGCCGATGCGGGCTACTGGCAGACGACCTATCCGGCCGTCCTCAACCGCTGCACGATGTGCCACCTCGACGGCACGTTCGACTTCAGCCTGACGGCGACGACGGACGCGCTCCCGAACATGCTGCCCAGCACGGTCGGCGTGGGCACGTACACCGCCGGCCCCGGCCTCTCGCCCTACGTCGATGCCGGCGCGCCGTACGGCTCGGGGTTCCAGTTCACCGCCGGCGACGGCGGCGTCACCCCGGCCGACGGCACCACGTTGGTCGTGTCTCCGATCATGGCGGCCTGCTCGGCCTGCCACGACGGCAGGGAGGCGATCGATCACATGCAGACGAACGGCGGTCTGTTCTGGCAGGCGCGCAGTACGCCGACCGCGACGGGGCAAGGCGAGCAGTGCCTGATCTGCCACGGACCGGGTCGGGTCGCCGACATCAACCTGGTGCACACCGACAAGACCCCCTGAGGTTCCATGCACGCACTCCAGGGAGCCCTCGCCGTCGCGCTGGCCGCGTCCTCGTGCTCGGAGGCGCGGTCGCGTGAGGGAACGCTGGCCAATCCGGTCAGCTGGGACGAGGAGGTCGCGTCGCTCTTTGCAGCGAACTGCACCTCCTGCCATTCCGGCGCGACGCCAGCAGGGGGATACAGGACGACGTCCTACCTCGACGCGCTGGGGCCGACGAGCGCGCCGGTGGCGGTCGCGGGAAAGTCGGACTCGCTGCTCCTGCGCACGATCGACCCGCAGCTGAGCGACGCCACGCACAAGCCGGTCGGCTCCGCGTTCGACCAGACCAGCGCGTGGGTGGTGGACGGGCGGCTCTCGTTGTTCCGCTCCGGCATCCACGAGGGTGGAATCCTCAATCCGAACGATGCCGAGTTCCACAAGAACCTGGTGGCGGCCGACGGCTGGAACTTCGCTAGTTGCCAGCATTGCCACGGCGACGATCTCGCGGGAGGGAAGGCGGGCGTTTCCTGCCAGGAGTGCCACGCCTTCGTCGTGCCCGCGGGCGGGACGCCGACCTGCTCTTCCTGCCACGGCAGCGCGCAGTCCGTGGCGCCGCCGCGCGACCTGGCCGGCAACACCAGCCCCTCCGCGCTCGGCGTCGGCGCGCACCAGGCGCATCTCGTGGGCAAGACGCTGATCTCCTCGCCCATCCCCTGCAGTACCTGCCATACGGTGCCGCAGCAAGTGGCGAGCCCCGGACACCTCGATCACCTGCGGCCCGCCATCGTCACCTTCACGGGGCTCGCGGTCGCCGACGGCGCCACGCCGGGCTGGGACCGGAACGCCGCGACCTGCTCCAACTCGTACTGCCACGGCGGCGGAGCGAAGCTGGCCGGGGATACTGCCGCCCAACTTCGCAAGCCGGTCTGGACCGGCAACACGACGCAGGCGTTCTGCGGGTCGTGCCACGGGACGCCGCCCAGCATCGGTCCGCACAACGGGGTCGTCTTCCCCGACTGCGCCCGGTGCCACCCCCGAACCGTGACGCCCGGCGGCGCCATCATCGTCTCCGGTCCGCCGGAAGCCCGAACCAGCTTCCACATCAACGGAGCGATCGATGTCGGTCCGTAAGGCGTTGGTCCTCGCGCTGCTGGCACCGTTCGCGGCACGCGCTGGCGGTGACGCAACCACGCTCTTCGATTCCCGACCCTATTCACGCGACGGCGGACACCAGGACAACTCCATCTACGAGAGCTTCGCGCTGAGCGCCCGCTCCGACGGCAGCGACTGGCTCAAGGACGTGCGCATCGTCGCGCGCGGCTGGGGCCGGCTCACGTTCGGGACGGCCTTCGACTATCACAACGTCGCGGGCGACGTGGACTCGCTGTTCGTCGAGGGACGCGTCTTGCAGCGGCATCTGCTGCTCCGGGTGGGCCGCCAGCTCGCGACCGGCGGCGCGATGCGCGCCACGCAGTTCGACGGGATCACCGCGGACGCGCTGATCACCTCTGGGATCGGGCTCCAGGGCTGGGCCGGAGTTCCGGTCCAGCCGCGCTTCGCGCAGGCGGACGGGGACTTCATCGGCGGCGCGCGGCTGTTCTGGCGGCAGGCGTTCGATTCCGAGGTGGGCGCCTCCTACGTGTACGCGCTGAGGAAGGGATACGTGGCGCGCAACGACTTTGCGCTGGATGGGAGCTGGACGCCGATCCGGCCGGTGACCGTGAGCGGGCTCGCCCAGTGGAGCCTGGAAGAGTCCCGTCTCCAGGAGGCGAAGGTCCAGGCCCTCTGGCAGGTCAACAAGCAGGTGCAGCTGGTGGGCGACATCCAGCGGACCGCGCCGGACCTCTTCATCGACCGCAGTTCCATCTTCGCGGTCTTCTCGGAGGAGTTCCGCAACGAAGCTGGCGCCGAGATCGTGTACCGTCCGTTGCAGCCGCTCTCGCTGGAGGCGGACTACCACTGGTTGAACGTGGAGGCCGGCCACGGGTACCGCATGGGCGCGCGGGCCACCTACCGGACGCCGTACGGCGGCTCCTACGGCGCTGAGCTCCGGTTGCTCGACGAGCCGGACAACGGGTACACGCTGGCGCGGGTCTTCGGCATCCGCAAGCTGCGGCACGACATCACCGTCACGGTCGATCTCGACGCCTACTGGCTGAAGCAAGACATCAACGCCACCGGGCATTCCTTCGTGGGCACGGTCACCGGCGGATGGGCTTTCTTGCCGGCCTGGGAGGCGATGCTCGCGGGCTCGCTGGGGACCACCCCGTACTTCGAGCGGCGCGCGGAGTTGATCGCCCGGGTGGTCTACCGCTTCGGAATCCCCGGCAGCATTCCGGGAGGCTTCCGATGAAGCGCGCGCTCCTGATCGCGGGAGCGGTGCTGGCCTGCGCTACGGCGGCCACGGTTTTGGGAACCAGTCCCACCGGCGACGAGATCCTCTTCCCGCATGCCCGCCACAAGAAGGCGGACGTCGACTGCCTCGCCTGCCACGAGGACGTGTACGACGCGAAGACGCTGGCCGGGAATTTCATACCCAAAGAGGCGAAGTGCCTGGAGTGCCACAAGCAGAAGAAGGCCGACGGGCAGTGCAACTTCTGCCACCTGGACGTCCAGCACGCTGCCGCCTGGCCGAAGCGCGAGCCGCGCCTGAAGATGGACCACTCGGCGCACATCGAGCGGGTGAAGGAGGACTGCTCGGTGTGCCACTCGCGGCTCTCGGAACCGCGGCAGCACGCGCCGATCACCGACGGCCACGCCGCCTGCATGAAGTGCCACGAGCACGCGCAGCAGTACGCCGACGCGCAATGCAACACCTGCCACGTCGACCTGGTCGCCTATCCTCTGGTCCCGGTGACGCAGGTGTCGCACCAGGGCGACTTCCTGCGGCGCCATGCCAGCCTGGCGCGGTCCTCCCAGCAGGCCTGCGGGTCCTGCCACGATCAGAACTTCTGCATGGACTGCCACGCGAAGACCACCATGGTGCCGGTCGAGACCAAGCTGGTCGATCGGCCGGATCGCCGATTCATCCACCAAGTGGACTTCGTCGGGCGGCATTCGGTGGACGCGCGGGCCGATCCTGCGTCCTGCCAGCGCTGCCACTCGATCAGCTCGTGCGAGACCTGCCACGAGCGCGAGCGCGTCTCAGCGGGAACCAGCTCGCTCAATCCACATCCGCCGGGCTGGGGCCTGCCGGGCTCGGGCGCCTTCCACGGCGACGCCGCGCGGCGCAACATCCAGAGCTGCGCGGCCTGCCACGACCAGGGCGACGCCTCGAACTGCGTGAGCTGCCACAAGGTGGGCGGGATCGGCGGCAATCCGCATCCCTCGGGCTTCCTCTCGCACCACAGCCTCTCGGAGGCCCAGAGCGACGGCCGCTGCCGCGCCTGCCACTTCTAGAAAATCCCGGAGCGTCAGGAAGGCCCGGAACGCCGAAGTTTCCTGCCGCGGAGCCTCTCGATCAGGTCCGCCGTGACGGCGGCGAGACCAGCATGGCCGGCCGCCGCTTCGGACATGCACAAACCGCGAACGCGGCGCCATGGGTGCCCCTCAATGTCGACCCGGCGGTTTGTGA
>Ga0137394_10001436_pt1 | contig 17393 bp, 13 predicted proteins | sample czobulk116metaG_FD_108278 | JGI IMG/M metagenome (GOLD analysis project Ga0137394, IMG submission 108278) | Vadose zone soil microbial communities from Angelo Coast Range Reserve, California, USA - czobulk1.16 metaG | ecosystem: Environmental > Terrestrial > Soil > Vadose zone | place: USA...
AACGCTAGGTGGTTGGTTTCTCCAGACGTCCGTTCCACATATTCCGAAGATGGTGCTGTGCTTCTCGATATTCAAAAGGGGCTCTGCTACAGCCTCAATCCAGTTGCAGCACGAGTCTGGAGCAAAGTGGAAGCGAGCCCTTCAGGAGTTGATCTTCGCGGGATCGTGGATGCGATGGCAACTGACTACACAATCTCCCATGAGCAGCTCGTTGGCGACATCGATGAATGTCTAATGAAACTCGAAAATATGGGGCTTGTTCAGCGGAATGGCCTCGTTCATGGGTCCAGGGCCGCCAAGGCGCGGGGTTGACATGTTTCGGAACACATGGCGTGCCTCCGTGAGAACCGAACTGTCGATTGCACTGGCGGCCTGGAGTTACGATTCGAGGGAAACGCTATCTGAAGCTGGAACTAACATGCTGGATTTTCCCGCGAATTATAGCTGTATTCCACCGTGTGACTACGGGTCTCGGCACGAAGGCCCGGCACAACGTTCTCCGGGACTAATTCTTTTCTGCCACTGTCCGCGAGTGGCGGCGTCGATAGAGAACAAATCAGACGAAAGAAGATTGGCAGTGGAGGGGATCCATCTCATGAGCGACATACCTGAACTTTAGCGATACCTACGCGGCAGCTGTTTGGCGAAGCTGGCCGCTGGAGAGGTATTCATCGTGAGGTACACAACCGACCACAGATCTGAAGTCAACGCCAAATCCCATGGCGTCTGGTGCTAAAACGCAGCCTAGTCCAGAAAGGATACCAGTCATGGAAACACGCTTAATCTCATATAAGCGACCTGTCGTTCTGCTTTTGGACAATTCGGATGCCTTCGTGAGACGCGTTATTCGCGAAGAATCGAACCCCTCCACAAACCTAGATTGGCGCGCGGAGAAACTAAAAGATTTCATCGACAGTCATTCAGCTGGAGATCGCTTGAGCATCGAGGAGGTTTGCAAGGAGATTGGATTGCCAACATCCGTGCGTCAAACACGACGCTTGTTCAAGACCTCGACCGGGATAAGCGTCAGAAAATACGCAAAGAATAAGCGCCTCGCTTTCGCAGCAAGACAATTGCAAGCCACGGGGTCACCCATCAAGGTGATCGCCCTGGAAATTGGGTATCGCAGAACTGCCGAATTCACAAGGAGCTTTAAGGAACTATTTCGCCTGAGCCCATTGGAATTCAGGAGGATCTGGAGTCGAAGGGAATCTGCAGCTTAACGGGTTAGGGCCTATCTCGGTCGAGCCTCAAGCAGGTCCACACACGCTTGTGCTGCTCGCGAGAGTTTGAGTCATTGCGCCATGTCGAACTGAGTGTTTCCGCGGACTGCAGAGGAAAGGATAAGGCCTTGTTGGTTTACCACTGGAAAGAACACGACATGACCGTGACATTTACTGACCGGAACCACATGGAGCCGGTAGTTCACCTCGCTATGGGCCGAGAGGTCAGGACCTTGGAGCTTGGGCAATTTACGGACTTTTTGCTGACCATAATCGAAGAGGGACGAAAATCCACAACCGCGTATCTGAGGTCCCTCGGGGGGTTCCCAGCAGAGAAGAATAAGAGGAAGCAGAAGTCCACTTCGCCCATATGCACTTAAAAACGATGGATCCCACATCGACCTGTCCTGGCGACGGTGCAGCCTTTCAAATTGGCCCCGCCAACCGGTCGTTACAGTTTGGACGACGGCGGATCCAAAGAACCGAGGAGCGCTCTTGGGTCTGAGACTCAATCCCCAGTTTCGGTGGTTCGTCCGACAAGTGAGGCCCTTCCTGCGGGCACATCTGCTCAGTGTTTCCATGATCGTGTTGAGCAGCTTGATGTTTCTTCTGGACCCTCTCCTTATTAAGTGGCTCATTGACAGTGTTCTTCCAAAGAGGGATTTTCACTTACTGCTCCTTTCCGCGGCGGGGTTCTTCGGACTCTACATCTGTCGCCTGGGCTTTTCCGCGCTTGCAGGGCTCGTGAGTTTCCGCACCGTGCAGGAACTCGTGTTCCGCATCCGGCTCAACATCTTGGAACAGATGAATCGTCTCTCAGCGGATTACCATGAAACGACCTCCGTCGGAGAAAAGCTCTATCGCATCGAACAAGATGTCGATCAGGTGGCCGAACTGGGATCAAGTCTTGTGCCTTCCGTTCTCCAGACGGCGTTCAACACGATTTTTGTCCTGGGAACAATGTTCGTACTCGATTTCAGACTGATGTGCGTCCTTCTTCCTCTGATGCCTGTTTTCTTTGTTTTCAGGAGGTATTTCGAAAACCGGCTGCGACGCGCGTCTGACCGGGCGCAGCAGCAATCCAGCAGGGAGAGCAGCTTTCTCCAGGAACACCTGGGCTCAGTTGTACAGGTCCAGCTATTGCACCAGGAGAGAAGTCAAATCGAGGTCTTCTTGGAACGGGCCACCACAAGAGTGAAGGCGCTCACGGATCGCAACCTGGTCGAGTCCTTGTTCAGGAGTTGCTACATGGCGGTCATCTCTTTGGGGACGATTGTCATCCTCGGTTATGGGGGTTACAGGGTGTTTTTGGGAGCCTTGACAGTCGGCGGACTGGTTGCCTTTTACAGCTACCTGGGACGGCTGTTTGAACCACTCAACGCTGCAGTAGATATCTATTCGCGGTTCAACCGGCTGAGCACAAGCATCCGGCGAATCTCTGAAGTCATCGAGATGGTACCCAGCGTACCCGAAAGACCTACTGCGGTGCACCTTGAATCCCCCGTCCGAGGGTACGTGGAACTAGACGGCGTTTCCTTCTGCTATAGGAATGGGTCAACCGTGCTGGAGAGGCTCAACCTAACGCTGGAGGCCGGCGAGAAGGTTGCCTTGGTCGGAGTCAGCGGCAGCGGCAAAAGCACGATCGCAAAGCTGATCGCGAGATTGTACGACGTGAACGACGGGGCCGTATATATCGATGGAATTGACGTTCGAAATGTACGTCTCGCAAGTCTTCGAATGAAGCTCTGCTATCTCATGCAAGACGCGGTTCTCTTTGATCGATCGCTAAAGGAGAATCTTCTTCTCGGGAGGCCTTCGGCGACAAACGAAGAGCTCAGTCAGGCTCTAGAACTTGCTGATCTTAGCGGGCTCGTCGCACGCCTGCCGAATGGATGGAATTCGTCAATTGGCCCCAGGGGCAATGCACTTTCAGGTGGCGAGCGCCAACGTCTCGCTTTGGCTCGTGCCGTCCTTCAAAATCCTTCCCTATTTCTGCTCGATGAATCAACGTCCGCCCTTGACGTCCCGTCGGAACAAAGAGTGTTGGGGAATTTGATCCAACATTTCCCAAATCAAACTATCATGTTCATTTCACATCGAATCCCAACACTTAAATGGGCTGACCGAATTGTCGTACTGAATCAAGGTGTCATCCAAGAACAGGGCACACACGATCACCTTATCCGTACGGGCGGCCTATATGCTTATCTCAACAACGCTCAAACGGACTTAGCCGGTGGCCAGAATTTCTCCCGCATCTCCAGCAATGCGTGACGAAAGGACTAGTTCGATAAACTGACGCTTCAAGCTGCGACGAAAACCATTTCAGCAGACTAAAAACTACATGCGCGCGCTGGAAACTCACTATCCCGGTAGCCCTGTCAGGGCAGGCCTCTTTGCGATGGCCGAATGTGCGTACACTTGGCCGAATAAGCGTACCCTTTTTAGTTGACCCAATAGCTGCCTTCCCGCACCATCGCGAACGAGATGGAAAATACTTCCAACCGCCCAGCCCTCAACGAAGCGACGTGACCGCACCTGAAGATTGAGGATGCATAAGAAATAGACTTGGCTCTGGAGGTTGAGTTCCATGCCGGTGACGAATGCAGCCGCTACAGTCGCCAGGAATTCTCAAACTGGCACTACGCCTTCCACTTTAGACCTCGGTGTTGACTCAATCGTTCTTCTGAAAAGACAAGGGAAATTCTCCGTCAAGAACATGGCTTCGGCTGCGAGTTTTCGGGCATGGCTCGAACTTTCACCAAGCGAGGGAGAACGACGGCTTCGAGGCTCTGCTCAGGGCTGTGACTTATACGCAATGCAGAGGGTCGGACGGGGATTGCTGACAGGTGAGCCTGTCTTTCGCGAACGAAAATTAGAAGTGCGTTCGTAATCAAGTTTTAGGAGGATCGATATGGCCAGCTACGCTCAGGAACTAACTCCTTTCACTGATGCTCTCCACGACATTCTGTCACCTATGGAAAGCGATGAGTTCCTGAGACAGTATTTCGGGAGGTCTTTCCTTCACCTATCTGGACCCAAGAGTAGGTTCGGCAGCCTCCTACCTTGGAGTGGACTCAACCGAATTCTTGAAGAACAGCGACCAGAGCCTGGACGCGTCTCACTGTTTCAGGGAGGGAAGCCCATTCCAGCGGAGAAGTATCTCTCAACCCCGGACCGCATCGGTCCGCGCTTGCAATCGGCTAAGTTGACCAACCTTCTAGCGCAAGGAGCGACGCTCATTGTAAATAACATCGATGAATTGTACCGACCTGTTCGAGAGCTTGCAGTTAGCCTTGAGCGAACCTTCCGCACTCACGTGTGGGTGAACATGTATGCCGGTTGGCGAACCGACCAGGGCTTCCTCGTGCACTACGACGATCACGACACCGTTATCCTACAGGTTGCTGGCCGAAAGCACTGGAAAGTTTATCGGCCCACGCGGCTGCATCCACTCGAACAGGGAAAGGATGCTGAACCAGCCGAGAAACCGGTCGACGAGCCAATCTGGGACAGCATTCTTGAAGATGGCGGGGCACTTTACATCCCGAGGGGCTGGTGGCACGTGGCCTATCCTCTGGAAGAACCTACTCTGCACTTGACGCTCGGCCTTCGCAACTACCGTGGCCTCGATCTTCTCCTCTGGCTTGCGAAGCAACTCAAGAATTGCCTTGAAGTTCGCCAAGACATCCCTCATCTCGCTGATCGGAACACACAAATAGCCTATATGGCGAAGCTACGAGAACACCTCTTTGGTGCATGGTCGGAAGATTTACAAGACCGGTTTTTGGCATCATCCGACGCCAATACCCTGCCACGGCCGCACTTGCAGCTGCCTGAAGCGGCCAAGCCGGAAGGGATTGTGGTGTCTCGCAGGTCACAGGTGAAGTTGTCCGGTCCTCGCCGCCTGGATCTATCCGGCAGTCTCAAGAACGGTCAATTCGCTCTTAAGTGTGGTGGTAGTACTTTGCATGGTAGCGACGCCATCCTGCCATCTCTTGAGAGGCTCAATGATGGCGAATACCATTCTGTCCAAGAGTTAATTGCCTTGGCGCCAGAACAGACAGCGAACATCCTGAACTTCCTGCAAGGACTGGTCCTGCGAGGAATTCTTATCGCAACTGTTCAGAATAGCGAACATCCCGCGTAGGGATCAGACTGGAATCCCATGAAAGCCACGAGAGCAGTCCGGACCGTCTTCACCGAAATGGGCGCTGTCTTGCAGAACACCGACAGCGGCGCAACATTCAGCATCAACCTGGTGGGCTCCACAATCTGGCGGCACCTTACGACCGGCTTGACTAGAGACGAAATCGTGGCACGGCTGAGTTTCGACTTTGGTATGGCTAAAGACCGGGTCTCCTCCGATGTAGATAAATTTCTAAGAAGCCTCGAACAGAAGGGGTTATTGCAGCAAGAACTCGGTGGCGCGAATGACTTACATGAATAGATTTTTTGATGTTTCAACATATGCAACGGGAATTGACCGACCGGGTAAACGGGCGGACTCATGGAGCAAACCTTCTAAAGCAAAGGGAAGACTCTCTCACACCACAAAATATCTCGGAGGTCAAGCGTAATGTCCCCGACGATCAGTCCGCCCCCACTGAGTCCAACCGAGCCTGTGACTGAAATCCTGCATGGTGTCGCCGTCACGGATCCCTATCGCTGGCTTGAAGACCAGAATTCCGAGCGCACGCGTAGATGGCTTGAGGAACAAACCGCGTACGCGCGAACCTACTTCGAGGCCCTGCCAGGTAGAGATCGGATTCGGAAGCGTGTAGAAGAGCTTCTTGCTGTCGAATCGATCTCGGAGCCATGGAAGGTTGGCAACGACTACTTCTATCTTAAGCGAGCAGCCCATAGCCAGCAACCAGCCATCATGATGCGCGAAGGCGAAACGGGTAAAGAAGTTGTACTCGTTGACCCTGTAAAGAGAGACGAAACCGCAACGAGCGCTGTTCGCATCCTCGACATTTCACGAAGAGGGCACTTAATGGCCTACGGCATATCCCATGGCGGAGACCCTTTTCATGCTGCGGAGTTTCTCGATTTGAAATGGAAGCAAGTCCTTCCAGATCGCGTGCCTCGTGGCGCCGGGTATGGATTGGTAATTTCATCGGATGAAAGAGGCTTCTATTATTCGCATGAGATCGCCGGCCCCTGTCGTCCATTTTACAGAGCGGTCTACTGGCACGAATTCGGCAGCACTCGGGACAAAGACTTGGAAATATTCTTCGGCGGCGAAGACGCACGGCTTCACGTGGAATTGTCTGGATCATCAGATGGCCGTTTTTTGGGATACCGTGTTGTCAGCGGGTTTGATCCTCAATCATACACTTTTTACGTCCAGGACATGTCTTGCGGCAAACCGCCCCGGAAGCTCCTGGAGCAAACTGGGGCTTTCTTTATTCCCTGTTTCGTGGATTCGCGTGTTTTTGCTTTGACTGATTGGGAGGCACCTAATCGTCGCGTAGTGGCATTTGACCTCAGCGCTTTGGAGGCAGACGACTGGGTTGATGTTGTTCCCGAGAGTCAGCATCGCATGACAGATTTCTGTGTTGTTGACCATCGCGTATTCGTTGTTCGTGTGGACACTCTTTCGACTCGAATTGAGGTTTTTGATGAATTCGGCCAACGACAGAAAGCCGTTCCCTGCCCTCCAAACGGAAGCGTCCGCTTAGTCCGGCGTAACGTACGCAGCGACACTCTCTTTTACAAATTCTCTTCTTTCAACCAACCGACAACAATTTTTTCTTGGCACCCTGCTAGGGCAGAGCACTGTACATGGGCCGAGCCTCAAGTGCCTTTTGACCCTTCTTTGGTGGAAATCAAACGAGCTCAATATAGATCAAAGGACGGAACGGAAATCCCTATTTCCTTGGTTTCGCAGAAGGGACTAGAGACTCGTCGTCCGGTACCCACGTTTCTGACCGCCTATGGTGGATTCGGGGGCAGCCGAACACCGCAGTTCAATGCTTACTCAACTCTGTTGATTGAGAAGGGATTCTTATACGTAGTCGCCAATTTGCGGGGCGGCGGTGAGCACGGTGCAGAGTGGCATCGTGCGGCACAGCGGCATAGACGTCAAACCGCAATCGACGATTTCATCAGCGCTGCCGAATGGCTTGTAGCAGAGGGCTTCACGACAGCTAACAATATTGCCATCGGAGGAATGTCGAATGGTGGGTTGTTGGTAGGAGCGGCTATGACGCAAAGGCCCGATCTTTTCCGTGCAGTGGTGTGTGTCGGCCCAATCCTAGACATGCTGCGGTACCACCTCTTTGACTACGCGTATTATTTCATAGACGAGTTCGGCTCGTCAGTCAATGAAGACGACTTTCGACATCTGCTCGAATATTCTCCATATCACAGAGTAAAGAACGATGTGCCTTACCCATCGACGCTGATCGTCTCAGGTGACCTTGACAGAACATGCAATCCGATGCATGCCCGCAAGATGACGGCACGACTTCAAGGCGCAACCAACTCAGGACATCCCATACTCCTGAACTATACGGAAACGTGGGGCCATGTTCCCGTGCAGCCACTTGCTCGACGTATTACAGCGCTTACAGACCGATTGTCGTTCATCTGCCACGAATTGAGCGTGAACCTAGAGCAGGAGAGTTCTTTATGCGTTTCCTGATCGTCAAAGCTCTCATCGGGCTACTCATTGTTGAAGTGATGGGCTACGGGAGAAATTTCTCTAGGATACACAGGCTAGTTAGCAGATGGAGAATTACCTCCAGGTTTACATCGGCGGATACGCCTGAGCGAGTCTGCAAAGCGGTTAACTACGCGTGTGTCTGGTACCCAAAGCGTGTCCTGTGTCTACAGCGTTCAGCGGTGACGACGTGTTTGCTCCGGACTTGCGGCGTGCCTGCCAAAATGGTGGTTGGCGCACAAACATTCCCATTCAAGGCTCACGCTTGGACAGAGGTAAATGGCACTGTCGTTAATGAGAGAGGTACTCTGCACAGGAGTTGCCAGATCTGGGAACGCTGTTAAGGAGAATTCATTATGTCCGTCCAAGCCGGCATTTGGACTTTCGACGGCCAACCAGTCGACCGTCAGTTTTTGTCTGAGATCAGCCGGAAACTCGAGGATTACGGCCCCGATGGCGAAAGTACTTTTTTTGATCATCTGGTCGGCATACTCTACCGGCCGTTCCATACGACCGCTGAATCTAGGCTAGAGCATCAACCGTACATCTCGGCCGGCCGAAAGGTTATCACGTGGGACGGCCGACTGGACAATCGAGAGGAACTGCTCTCGCAGCTTATGCATGTCCTTCATGACGACAAAACCGACGTCGCGATTGTTGCGGCAGCTTTCGAACAGTGGGGGGCGGCTTGCTTCGCAAAGCTTGTCGGGGATTGGGGGGTGGCGATTTGGGATTCTAGCGAAAGACAGCTGACTCTAGCCAGAGACTACATTGGAGTCAGACACTTGTTCTATTATAAGAACGCAAAAAGAGTCATTTGGTGCAACCATCTGTCACCATTAGCTCTATGCGGCGACAAGTTCACGTTGTGTGAACAATACGTCGCTGGCTTTCTTGCCTCGTGGCCAGCATCCCATCTCACGCCCTATTGCGAAATTCATTCCGTACCATCTGGACACTTCGTTCGCATCCGCGCCGGAAATTCTAGCGCGTATCCATATTGGAGCTTCGAACCGCACTCAACAACACGTTATGCAACTGATAGTGAATACGAGGAGAATTTCCGCTACCTTTTTCGACAATCCGTGCGGCGCCGCTTGCAAACCGATTCTCGCATTCTCGCAGAACTTAGCGGAGGCTTGGACTCTTCCTCAATCGTTTGCATGGCCGACGATATCATCATGAGAGAAGGCCGGGACAGTTCATCAGTGGATACGTTCTCCTCCTATGACCCGGAGGAACCAGAGGAGGATGACTTTCTGTATTTCACTAAAGTCGAAGAAAAGCGCGGTCGAGCGGGTCACCGCGCGGAGCTTAAGAGTTCGGGGGATTCCTTTCTTTTCGACTATCCGACATTTATGGCGAGTCCAGATCTTTCAGCGAGAGAGGAAATTAAGAAAGTTAAGTCCAGGGTAATAGAGGATGGCAAATATAGAGTTCTGCTCTCTGGTATCGGCGGTGACCAGATGCTTGGGACTGACCGGGACCCTCGAACGCAAATGGCCGACCTGCTGGCAGGGTTCAAACTTCTACAACTAGGTAAACTTCTTTGGGCCTGGAGCTTGGAGGTTAGACGACCGTGGATTCAGCTGCTTTCTCAGAGCTTCGTAATTCTAATGCCAATCTCAATAAGGACGCGGATGAGGTCCGTGATCCAGTCCGAGCCATGGCTCAACACACACTTTGCGCGACGCTACGGAATTACAGACCACGTGTTGCCAGCCGCAGAGGGCAATTGGTGGTGGCGTCCCACCGTTCGGGATTCTTTTCAAATACTCCGAACTCTTTCGGGAACGATGACAAACGTTACGCCGCCTGTCGTCGACAAAAGATATCCGTTTCTAGATCAGACGCTTACAAAGTTTTTAACTTCCATCCCATTTGACCAACTGCTTAGGCCCGGCGTACGACGTTCCTTGCTTCGACGCGCTCTTGTCAACGTCCTTCCGAAGGAAATCTTATTACGTGAGACGAAGGCAAGCTCGGGGCGTTGCGACGTTCTTTGCTTCAAGAAACACTGGAACGTAGTCGAAAGACTCTTGCTTGCGCCAGTCACCTCTGGTCTCGGATATGTTCATGCTGCCCGCTTCGAAGCCGCCCTGTTGGCTGTAAAGAATGGGCGTTTCCCTCGCCACCTGGTTCAACTGTACAGAGCCTTATCGTTAGAACTATGGCTACGACACGCTCTTGAACGAGGAGTCATTTCGATTCCGAGACTAGTTGCAAGTCAGGCGGCGGAGCACGCAGATGCGACAGACTTATACGCTCATCCTCAGAGACACGACCTAACTTGAGGTGCAGCCCTTAGGAAAGCACAGGTTCTGCTAGCAGAGCAATCAGCACAAAGAAAGGAGGTGAAAAACCATGACATATAGCACACCAGAAATCACTGTTCTGGGCGATGCCGCCACTCTGATTCAGGGTGCTGGCAATTTGCAGCACGAGCCCGACGACAAGAACGCGGCCGGCTCGAGCTCCGCTGGTGAACTCGACGACTGAACACGTCCCCTCGGACGCTGTTGAGTTTCGAGCTCAAGTTCTCTCCCGACCGCCCGGGCGGTCGGGAGAGACTTTCTCATAAGACGATTCCCGGCGATCGCTCAAAGGCCCGTGAGACCCGAGCGGGTCAGCAAATGAGGACCTGGCCGTTTCCAGCCCAAGGCCAAAGGATAATTTGGCTTGACCCCCGATGTGGCGAAGACTGCTTTGTCATAACGCGCGTAGGATCATTGCGGATTTGTCTGAGACGATGAAAGTGAATGTTTCCTGTCTAGTTCCTCTTTGAGGTGTTTATCGAACCACGCGACCATCCGGTTGAAGAAATCTAATTGATTGGCGTAACTCCATCGTGATGGGACATGCTCTTCGCCCTCGTATCTTGCGTACTCGACTTCTTTTCCGAGTCTGCGGAGGCCGACGAAAACCTCATCGGCCTGCTGGTATGGTACAGCGCGGTCCAGTTCTCCATGTAAAATCAGGAGTGGCGTATTTACACGGTCGAGATAGAAAAGAGGAGAGTTTTCGACATATCGATCCCGGTACTGCCAAGGCGTGCCTCTCATTCTACCCGTCCCGGTTTCTGAAAAGCCTGTCATCGAGCTCGATCCGCTCCTGTCCAGATGGCCATATCCGCTGATGAGATCAGCGAATCCGGCAACTTCGACGGCGGCCCTAAAGCGAGTCGTTTGCACAATCAGAGCGAGCGTCGAGTAACCACCATAACTGTGCCCCATTACCCCTATGCGTTTGGGATCAGCGATTCCCAGGTCAACAACGCGATCAATGCCTGGTGCCACCGTCTTCAGCAAGTCTAGCATGGGACTTCCATCGCGCAGAGGCGTATCTGGCACAAGAACGGCGTACCCGCGGGTCGCAAACAGTTGGAGGTTCTCCAGGCCGGAACCCAAAACGCCAAAACGGTAAACCGTCTCGGAGAGGTACGAGCCTCCATAGAGATTAACAATTAGCGGATACTTATTACCTTCCTTATAATTGGATGGTAGGATAAGTGCGCCATGGAGCGGAATTCCGTCGACGCTATACCAATCGATGACACGGGTCGCACCAAGTGCTACCCCATTTAAGTCAGGACCGTTGCTCGTGACACGTCGTCGATTGGCGAAAACCGAAGAGGCAATCCAAATATTCTCCGGATGCTTGGCGTCTTGCATAGCGTAAGCCACGGTTTTCCCGTCGCGACTGACATCCTGGCTGAAGATCGGATTATTCCCGAAGTAACTGTCTTCTTCAAAGAGCTTTGACGCTTTGCCGTTTGAGAGATCTACCGCGTAGATACCCACCTGTTTCGTGGTCTCGTCCCGAGTTTCGACAACCAGCGAACGTCCACCATCAGGTGACCAGACCCGACCGCCAGTAGACGGCCCAAGCACCTCGAGAATCACACGGTTCGGAATCTTCGCCGCGACTGAAAGGGAATGGTCACGAAGCGACGCCCTCCAGACTGAGTCTGTGCCCAGGCGTCCATGCCTTTCGGAACTGATGAGATAAATGTAGCTGCCAATCGCATCCCACAATGGCGCACGGTAGTAGTCACTGAAGGAAGGATGCCCACCAGCCGTCAAATTCTGCGGATCGCCGCCAGCAATCGACACTATGAAACAGTCCCCTTTCGCCATCTGACCCGACGTTGTATAGGCGAGAAAACGACTGTCCGGTGACCAGCTAACAGAAATTCCGAGTTCAAATTCAATATCGGAGACAAGGGACCTGGCTGCCTGGCTAACAAAATCCACCAACACCAACTCGAAAACGTCTTGTTGCGTGTTGGGCTCTGTTCCTTTCAAGTGCGTATAGGCCACATAATGTCCATCGGGTGAGATCCAGTAACCGAGCGGGCGAGCCCCCTTCACGAAGCGATCAACTTTTCCAGTTGCTTCGTCCACCAAGGCGAGATCTGCAAGATACAGGTTTCCCAAGTGCTCTTCTTCGAGTATTGTCGATTTTGTCGAAACAGAGGACTCTTGTACTTGAGTAGTAGGCAGAGAACTGTAGACTGTGACACTCGCACCCGCCGACCTTGCCTCTTCGGTCTTACCCTCGTGACTCGGCTGCACTCCACTCAAATCTGCCGCCTGCTCAACTGTCATTCCCTCCGGCAACATTCTACTTAGGATCTTGCGGCTGTCGGGCGTCCAGCGTGCAACTTGAAAATTGAAAAACGGCCGCACAATCGCGTCTGCGAGTTGCCGCGTTTGCCCCGTGGCTGTGTCCCAGACCCACAGACGGGGTGTTCCACTTTGATCGGAATAAAACGCCAGATGTTTTCCGTCCGGCGACCAGACTGGAGCCCAACTGGCATGCTTACCCTCGGTCAGAGGCCGTGATTCGTCGTTCTTCGTATTTGTGATCCAGATTTCGCAGCCAACGGCTTCGGTGGGGACGCCAGTGGCCGTATACCTCCCAACAGGTACACCTCGGGTTTTACGATGGTCTTGCACCGCGTATGCAACCCAAGTGCCGTCGGGTGATAGTGCAATTGGTGTTCGTCCCGCGAGAGTTAGGACTCTTATTGCGTCCTCGACCCGCAAGGGCACTTGTTCGGCAGCACAGTACGCCCTTCGGGTTGGAACGAAAACCAGCAAGATCAGGCCCGTGAGAATTGGCCATTTTTCTCTTCGTGCCCTCGGCACCCACGCCTCCGGATTGCTTCGTGCATGGAGTTTCGCCAGATTCACCTCCAACTCCTCCTTCGTGGTTGCAAACTAGAACCTATTTAGACAAGGTCCTGGGTTCGCAATCCAGATGCCGTTGCGCCCCCAATCAGGTGTTGTCGGAACTTGCACCGCAGCCCTACTAACAAACTGGGGTTTTGATACCGTCTTGGTTCTTTTCGACATGACAAGCGGTGATTTACTTTCGTTTTATATCCTGGACGTCACTTGACCCGATACGCTTCCGCGCCTTTTCCTTCTCCGTTCACAACGACGCCCCCCTAGGGCAAAGCAGCGGAAGGTGCTTTGAAGCCCCCCTGCAAGGCGGCTCCGTAGGCCCCCTCATCAACTACACAGCTACGCAAACGAGTCGACTGTCGCCGACTCGTTTGCTTGTGCCACACCTAGAACATGAGTTTCAAAGCAAATTGTATGGAGCGTGGACCGCCCATTTGGTAAAGCGGGGTGAAGGCGCCCGCACCCCCAACGCGACCTCCGCTCAAATACTGCCCAAGCAGCTGTGTTGATTGTCCGAACTGCGGATTGAGAGATCCCGGAAGACCGAGGTCTCCGACAGGCTGTCCGAAGTTCGGGTGGTTGAGCACGTTGAACACCTCAGCACGGAACTGCAACTTTCCTGACTCATGAATAGGGAAATCGCGGTGCACCGCAAAGTCCCATTGGTATGCTCCAAACCCACGTAGAGTGTTTCTCCCAAAGTTCCCCTGGCTAGAGGGAAGACCAAATGTTGGATCGATCGGAGGGGCCGCAAACGCGCTTGCATTGAAGGCGCGGCCGCCTGGGAAGCCCTGCCCGTATAGGTAGAGTTGCTGCCCGACAACGAGATTAGGTCGCACATTAGTAAGGAACAAACTCGAAAGCGCACCGTATCCCGAATAATAAACGTCAACCGGGGGCGAGGATCGCGATTGGAAGACATTCTCGAGCGACCAGCCCTTCAGAAATGCATTCGTGAAAGCATTGCCATTGGGGGCATGCACATCGTAGATCAGCGCCAGAGACAAGGCGTGTCGGATATCGAAGTCCGATGAGCCACGGTTAATATTTGGATTCAGCGCCGTCAGCGCATTGGAAGCATTGCCAATCGAACCCGCAGAGGCGGTATCAATAGAGTGCGACCATGAATAAGACGCGAGCGCCTGAACGCCATGCGAAACACGTCGCCGGAATTGCAGTTGCAGCGCGCTGTAGTTGGACGTCGCAGCGTTGTCTACAAGATAGGTAATAGAATAATTAGGGTTCGGAGAAAGAACCGTAGCTTGCTGTACAAGGCGACGCCCATCTGAACCGATATACGTCGCAGTTATGGCTTGTTTACTCCCGAGTGCCTGCTCCAAAGCGATGTTCCATTGAAGCGTGTATGGAAGCCTGAGATTGGGATTGAAACCGAACAGGACCTGGCCATTGCTACTCGTCGGGGCTGTAATCGGAGGAGGTGCATCGGTTCCCGGAACTAGAGGAAATGTCGCCCCAACCACCGTTTGCGAGTTGCCGAAGGGATAATTAATCGGGGACAGTGAGTTGCCCGCTTCGGCCGTTGCGAGGTCAAAAAATAGTCCAAATCCGCCTCGAAGCACCGTCTGCCAATTCTGACCTGGAGAGAGTTGGTACGCTATTCCAATTCGAGGCGCAAAGTTACCGTAGGTCGTCTCGAACGGCGGTGTCCCTGCCGGTGCTAAAGCCAAGTTCGATAAGTTACTGAGATTGAAACCGGTCACAGCTGTTATGTTTGGGCCGCTGATCGAGGATGGTGCAAAGTCAACGTCCCACCGTACACCATAGGTAAGAGTCAGTCGCGGAGAGAGCCGCCAAGTGTCTTGGACAAAGGCCCCAATGTTGCGGAACAACAGCTTCGCATTGCGGCCGGATCGGAGGCTGACCCTCGGCTTGGTGGACGTTTTCGCTGTGGCTACGCTCGCGAAGGAAATACTTTGAGCGTATTCCACACCACCAAACTCCGGCGACAGGCGGCGAAGATCAAAGCCAAACTTTAGGGCATGCGCCCCCTTCTGCAGCGAGACACTATCGACCACATTGATTTGACGCTGAAAATTCTGCGCATTCTGGCCGACTCCAAGATTCTGTCCGCCGGAAAACCCTAGTGAGCGGATCGTAAAAGTGAGTGCGGCATTTGCCGATGAAAAGCCGCTGGGGAATGGCAACGATGTAAGAGGAGTGGCTCCCCCGAAACTATCGGAATATTTGTAGCTCAAGGAATCACTACTGCTGTAATTGAAGCGGAAGTCGTTCACGATCGCCGGGGACATGCTCCAAACCGTACCTGCGGTTCCAGTCTCAGTCGTGATTTTCGCTGGAAAAACAACGCTTAACGGACTACCTGAAAATCCACGCTGATCCACTTCTGACGGCGAATAGTTATATCTTCCGAAGATTGACAGATTTCGGTTCAGCCGGTGATCAATCCTAATGCTATACGCATCCAGAGTGGCAGGGTTAGAGAAGCTCGCGTTGAACTGCGCGATACCGGTTGCGAGGTTGTCAGCCCCGTTGGGCTTCGGGTAAGCACTTAGGTAGGTTTGCAGCGCAGGCTGTGCGCTCTGCCGCGCGGGGAGATCGGGAACGTTCGTCAGGAATGTCTGCGGTAGGCGGAGGCGAAGTCCCTCATAAGAGAAGAAAAAGAAGGTCCTGTCTTTGATGATTGGGCCGCTGAAGGTGCCACCGAAATCGTTTTGCCGCTCCTTCGCCTTGGGGAGTGTAGGACTCACTGCGGTATTAAACCAATTATTTGCATCGAAGACGTCGTTCCGCAAATAATCGAATACAGTTCCATGCCACTGATTAGCGCCCGAGCGCGTAACAATGGAGATCTGGGCGCCAGGCGTGCGCCCAAATTCTGGAGCAAAAGTCGACGTCTGAATTCTGAACTCCTCAAGGGCATCCACTGAGACCAGACTGTTCGTGCCTCCCAGAGCGCTATAGGAACCAAGGGCGCCCCCGAGTCCATTGCCCGTTGTCGAGAACGCACTGACCCCGATGTTTGCGCTCACGCCATCTACCATCCAGTAGTTCGAGCTGGCGCGCTGACCATTGACGCTAAACTGACCTGTGTCAACGCCATTATTGGCAGTAAGAACGACGCCTGGCGTTAGCTGGATCAACGTTTGGAAACTCCTACCATTCATAGGGAGGTTCTCCGCAAATTGTCGGTCCACTACCGTGCTGACCGATGCATCCGTCGTGTTGATCATTGATGCGGCAGCCTCAACGGTGACGCTCTCCGCGACCGAGCCAACCTCGAGCCTGAAGTTTTGCGCGATGTGATCTTGTACATTAACAATCAGGCCAAGCAAATCGACCTGTTTAAATCCCTGTTTCTGCACGCTGATTTGGTACTGCCCAGGATGAACGCTTGGAAAAACATAGATGCCGGCGTCGTTCGTAGTCGTGGTTGTGACCGTCCCGCGCTCCACACTTTGAAGTCGCACTTCTGCACCCGCCACGGCGGCAGCGGTCCGGTCCGTGACCAACCCCGAAACCGCAGCTGTCTCCGTTTGCCCCAAGACAACACAACCAAACCCCAAGACGATGAACAACGACGGACTAACGACCCGCATGAAACGCGGCAGTGTCATCATGGAGTGGACTCCCCCTTGTCTCTTTAGTGGCCGCCATTCACGAGGAATTCGCCATCGAAAATTCAAATGATTTCGATTTGTCCGCGAGTAGCCGGAAGGACAATCCTCGGAGGTGATTTCTGGTTGATGCGGACGGAGCGGAAAGCAACTTATGGATGGTTTGCTTTGTTTCCCCAGTACGCGTAAAGAATTTTCTTGCCGTGGGGTTCGTTGTGCTGTTTGCTGGCAACTTCAGTCGTTACAAACGCTGAATTAATCTTGACAAGTACTCTTGGATCATCAAAAGTCATCGCCCAACGACTTTGACCGTCGTCCTTGTGGAGAATGCCCAGGCTATGCGCCACCTCTTTAACGCCGGCCTTCTCACCCCAGACATGAAAAACCACATTTGCCTTGAACTGGCCGGGGGCGTCCAAGTCATAGGCGTAAAACACGAGTGATTTCCCTTCAACATAAAAAACTCGCCCAAACGAGCGTTGCCGCTTTCCGTTCGAATCCGCATCGTAAACATCCACGATGTGCAGGTTCCGTGTTGCTACCAGATCACCCAATTCCAGCTTGGCCGACTTAAGATCGTTCTGACGGCGGAGTTCCTCTTCTGTCGTGTCAAGTTTCGCTGCCAGATCCTCCCTCATCTGTTTCTGAATGCCAAGTTTGACCTCGGACTCCGCGAGTCGCTCACTGAGTGCCTCGGCCCGACTTTGAAGTGTGGCGA
>Ga0137394_10001438_pt1 | contig 17387 bp, 31 predicted proteins | sample czobulk116metaG_FD_108278 | JGI IMG/M metagenome (GOLD analysis project Ga0137394, IMG submission 108278) | Vadose zone soil microbial communities from Angelo Coast Range Reserve, California, USA - czobulk1.16 metaG | ecosystem: Environmental > Terrestrial > Soil > Vadose zone | place: USA...
ATTATAATCGGGCTGTGCGGGCGCTTCGGGGTATTGGTGTTGACGTATTTAACGAGGTCGGAGACGAGTAAGTTCTGTCTGTCTTTTCGGTGTTCGAACAGTTTGAACCCCGCATCGTTCCAGAGTCTTGCGCAATAATGCAACAGGTATATTTGCGGCAGGAACAGCCATCCAAAAGTGGCGGGCAGAGCGCTCAACCAACAAGGTACGAGATTTGTCATTATGTTTGCGTCCTGATCTATATTTTGCGTTACTGTATGTGGCAGGGCGTACTCCAGTGTCACGCAAAGAGGGCGCGGCCTCATGCAGGAAATGCCGTCACTCTTCACTGCGGGAAATGTCACAAAAGTCGCCGTCTCGTCCACTTTGCTGAGATTGGTGTCCACTCGTCAGAGGCAATCGTATTCTACAGAATGTCGCGAGACCAAGGTCCATTCCACAACTTTCATCTCGCCAGGAGAAAGTCGATCGCGGCAGACAAGGAAACGATACTAGCCGCCGAAGTGTCAGGTGACGGCTTCGCGAAGCTGATAGGACAAAAGCTGGCAATCATCGCCCTGTCTTACCCACACTGCCAACCATTGAACGTATCCCGTATTAAGCTTGGCTGGTATGATACGCTCAGGTCCGACGGAATGCCAGTGGCTGTACGTCAAATTCGCTTGATAATATGACCTCGCGTCCTAGGATCTTGACTTACAACCACCAAGGCCCTCGGCCCGTCCTGCGTAATGGATATGTCATTCCCTCGTGATGGGGACGATTGGGGGTCACCACTCACCGAGATTGGTCCGGAGGACAGCGTTAGTAATACCTTGGTTGGGCAAGAAACTCCCCCACGAGGTATGTCCTCAGCGCTCCACCCTAGGACACCCACCAACGTAACCGCGCAGATCCTCCGAAGTCAGGAGTATCAGTCTCAGCGAAAGTCCAGTCCTCCGCCGCTGGAATGGCCGAGTCCATGAAGCGTAAGCGTCCTTCCTTCGTTTTTTCTGGTGTTGCGCCACCAGAACGGAAACGAAAGGTCCGTCTTATCATACTGGAGTGGGTTCCCCTGAGGAATCTGAGCGAATATACAGATGAACGCCGGGCATACACCTAGTGCCACTCATCCCTCACGACCTTCAACGTCTGTGAGGAGCGATGAGAAGGTCCAACTCGAAAGTCATCAGTCCACTCGACCTACAGCTTCCTTGGAAGGCTCGCTGGCGCAGGTAATCTCCAAGATCGAAACGCTCACTACCACGATAGTGGAGCAAAACAGGAAGATCGAGATGTTGGTTCATGACAACACAGACCTGCGGGATGAGATTCGGAATTTATCGCAGACGCTCCAGTTGTCCAAGAGGGATCTACAGAGAGTCGAGTACACGATCCCCAAGATGATAGGCGAGCTGAAGGGCAAGTTCGAGAAGATGTTGGATAAGTCGGAGAGCCGCCTTCAGGGACCTATAGATCGACTCCTGGAGGAACTAGGAAGAATGCGCGCCAATCCTTCCGCACCGGTCCATATGCCCAGCATCACCACATCTCGGTTAAATGCACCATTTGCACCCGAACCAGTCCCAGGCGATAGCGAGTATGCCCCTCGTGATGACTTTATTCCCGCCGATCATCTCAACAAGCAACATTATCAAGAGAACTTTGAGCAGCACGTGCCAGCGGGACCGCCGGTGCGTTTCGCAGCCACCTTGATCTACACCGAGTCCCTGATCACCCGCTACTCTCGCAGCACCACAAGTACGGCAGATCCGGCTTCCGTCACTTCCGAGGGCGCGGCCGCGGATTTCGCGGACACTATTCGGGGAACCGTCCCTCCGTCCACCGACCGTATTTCCCTCCCCTCCCAGAAGGCTACGGGATCGTACGCGTAACGGCAACGACGACGCTGCCTACTCCCACAGCGACGACGCCAGTCTTGACGACACCCGTGCCCGTGCCCGTCTCAGTCGCCGCTGGGTCCCCCGCTCCCCGACACGTCGACCCGTACCACTCGCACGCATACCCGCCGCACCCCATCCCGATCCCATCTTCTACACCCGCATCCGCGTCCGCATACTCACGTGACCCCCGTCCTCACGTACCCTCACACTCGCACGCAGACCGCAGGGCATTACCGCCGCCGTCGCCGTCGCCCGCGCCATCATCGTCCTATCAGAGACGCTGGCACGCCTCCCATCCACAAACATACGAGCGCGCGCAAACCTCTCTGCCTCCGCCTCTGCCTCTGCCTCCTCCGCGCTCGCAATACCGCGACGACGAGCGGCACCGCGTCCCGCCAGCCCCGCGCTCCGAGGCGGACCCCCATGATCACGACGGCGACGACGGGTACCGAGATGTACGATACGGAAATACTTCATACACCGCGTACTCGCCATCCCCAAGCGACGAGCAGTTGCGGTGGATGACCACACCGAGCGATAGCGTCGGGCAGCTCCATAGCCAGAGCCGAAGCCAGAGTCCCGGTCCTGGCTCGGGGCCCAGTCGGGGCTACGCCGGGCACGCGCCTGTAGACGATGTGGGTGGCGGGCGGAAGTGAGATGAAGATGGATTAGACCCAAGATTTGAGCTGGATTTGCTTGATGCGTCGTCTTTTTTTTACTCCGTGTGGATCTTTCCTTGTCTGCCGTCGTGGGGAAGGATTCTACGCTTCCTTCCGCTTTTCTTTGTTCACAGAATAAATACCCTCGCATGCCACGCTTTTTGTCGCTTTCGTCGCTCTCGTCGCTGTTATCTGCCTCCCTGCTATCGGATATCGATATCTAATTGCTTTGCTCTGCACCTACGGGTCCCTAGTTTACTAGGCTTTATCGTTTATAGCCAATGAGGAATGTACATGGAAATAATGAAGTTGTCATATGTAGTAACAACCGAGGTGCCTGTCCAGAGGGAAACATAAAATCCCAAATATCGCACACATGATCGCAAATAGTTGTCGTCGTAACCTGAATTAGAGCCAGCATCATAGAGAAAGCATACCGGCGGGGAACCGATTAGAGACGTAAGGGTATATAAAGAAAGAACGGGAAATGAGAAAACTGCGAGACAACGGACGAGTGGATGGAGAATGCAGTGGGATCTCGTGAATCATGGAAGCAAGTCAACGATAAGTTGGTTAGATAAAACCTCGTGAGAACTGAAGGGTGAATTAACAGAGGGATCGCTCAGCCACAGTTGCATGTCAAGACCTTCCAGAGGGCGCTCGTTTCTTGTGGTGGCTCGCCGCCCTGCGGGACTCGGTCGTGCGACATGCCAACATCGCCCGCGCGAGCGCGTACTGGACTAACAGCTGGAGGTGCCGCAGTTGACATCATGGGAGAAGCTCGGCTGTACTGCTGCTGATTGTACACGTCTTCGGGCACGTCACTGCGGGGATATTCAAAGCCACCTGCGGCATAGGGATGATGTGGGCTCGGATTGTGGCTGTTGCGATGCACCGCCGATACGGGGACGTTAATATGTGCCGCGACCGAAAGAGGTGTAGTTTGTCCTGGCGTGTTGCCGCCCACTGGGGCGAGCATTTGCTGTGCCTTGTAAGTGTCGAGTATGAATGTTAACTCGGAAAGAGCTGAATCACCTTGGATGTCCTGCGACGTTCGGATTCCCGGCGTTGGAGATCTCTTCGACGATCTGGCTGAGGCGATTGAGGAGGTGCGGCGTTTGGGACCTGGGAAAGCATTTGACTTTTGCTTTGCTGTAGGGTGCGTGAGCAGACTATTCAGGAGCGGCGCAGGACAACTTACTGCCGAGGCTTCCCAACCACGACCACCTGTGACAAGATTGTTAGTACACGCTGAATGAACTGAGAGGGACAATAAATACCATTCAAGGCATTCCAGTCATAAACGCCATCGTCAACGTCGTGATTATTCTTCATCACTTTGGCAAAGAGTTCGCGCAGGAAATCATAATCGGGCGTTTCCTCGAAACCAAGTTTGCGGACATAATTGAGGTAGATGCCGAACTCCTCTGCACGCCACACGACGAGACACGTCAGAAGCAGCCAAACAAAGTGATAGGGTTGCCTCGATTTACCAGGATAGCCTTCGCAGAGTTCCTTTATAAGCGTTGTCTGCTTCTTCTCACCGATCTTTTCGTACTTCTGCTTGTTCGTCGCCGCTTTGAGGCCTTGCCAAGGCAGGCTTCCGCGGAGGAAGTACATAAAAACATGACCGAGCGACTCGAGATCATCACGTCTCGATTGTTCTGCGGCATGGTTCAGAAGTCGGAATCACACCCAAACGGGCAATCGTCACACCTCGACCCAAGTGAGTGTTGATGCTCATGTATCGCGCGGTGCCACTCAGACTCTTGCGTTCGCGATACGGTATGTGCTGCTTCGTCTTTGGGTCACGGTATTGCTTGGCCATTCCAAAATCCACGACGTGAACCACTGGTTACCAGGTCAACGAATCACATACGAGAGTCGGGGTATCAGAGAGGGGGAGAGAAAGACATAGAGGCGCACCATTTGCAGCCTTGGTCCCAGGTCGACCAACGAGGAAGTTGTCAGGTTTGATGTCACGATAAATCAAATTCTTCTCGTGTATCGTTTGCACGCGCGAGATCTACGGAAAACGCTCATCAGAGGAAACGCGCGCGCGCGCGCAGCATAAAGTTGCCCGGGTGACGACGCACCATTTGCCGCGCGGCCATGCACACCGTCTTGATCGTGAATTTGCGCCCGCACATATCGAATAAGTCCTCGAGGCTGGGCCCCAACAGGTCGATCACCAGGATGTTGTGCAAACCCTCTTGGCCGAAGTGGTATATCTGCGGAATACCAGCTGGGGTTTTTACAAAGTTTTCGGTATGAGGAACAATATATGCTTGCGTCGAGAACAAAAGCGACGCGACGTACGACACCCAGCCAGTATCCGATATGACCGGCATTCGTCGCGAAGTTGAGGCGCTTCCGCCTTTCGGGGCTCCTTTAGAATCCCGAAGGGGTTTCGGGTGAAAACGAAATGAACAATGGGGTTTTGCGCAGCAACAAAGTGCAAACGTCGCTCACAAACTTGATTGCCACGCTCTGAGAGTTGAGCAGGTTGACGCCTTTTACGAGGAGCTAGGTCAGGTAGGGTCCCTGGGGCTGACGTAGAAGGAGGGTGTGGACAGACCCTCAAAGATGACACCGAAGGAGCCTTCGCCTATTTTCTTGCCAACTCTGTAGTGAACGCCGACGATGTTTTGAGACGAGCCAGTGCTGCCGTGGGTGTGTGCGGACATCTTGAGGCAGACGGAGAGGGAGAGGGAGGGAAGGGAAGGAGAAGGAGAAAAAGAAAAGGGAATAGGATGGAAAGGAAAAGGGAATATTAATGCCCGCTCGCTGTAGCAGTGTGCAAGACGGCCCAAGTAAACTCTTCTTGTCGCTCTCGGCGTTACCCGCGTTACCCGCGCTTAGCACTACCCGTCACTTTATACAAATTCACCTCCACCCGTTCAAATCCTCTTCCCGCACAGTGTACCCACAGCGATTGTTACGACAACCAACGCAGCTCGGAGAATCCCCTTCACCTTCCGCACACGCTGCCACTGCTCGCCCCCGACAATATCGTAGTCTGAGTACCGCGGGGAGTGCGTGAGCCACCAGAAGAGCGTCACCGATCCTGGGAACGTCGCGAAATTTTTGCCGTTGGTGCTCTCACGACGGTAGTACGAGTTGCAAAAATTCCATACTGTCCGAACGAGCCGTTTCTGCAGCCACGAGTTGTACTTCGCGCTCGCCTCTTCGCGGATAGCGAATGACCGCACCGCGCCCGCGAGGATAGGTTTGACCAACTGCATGGTGTATCGGATCTGACACGTGCATTCTCTTTAGGAAAGACACCACGACGGAATCGAGGGTTTGACCGAAGTGACACACATACCTGCGATTCTTCCATGTAGAAGACTGACGTATGTCCACCTCCGCTGTTTGGCCCTGTGCCCTCACACAGTTCGTGCCGAATCAGTCTCATGATACCGCGAGACCACTACTGCGGACGTACCGAGGAACATGAAGTAGTTGGGAAAGTTGGGCACCGCGATGCCATAATAAGCTTCGGGCCCACCCTTCGACTCCCAATAGTCGTTAAGCTGAAGACCCCCAACGCCGAGAACCTCCAGGCGATTGTCAAGCTGTCACATACCCACCGAAGCTGTCAGCGTAGGCGATTCTCGCTCGACGAAGGACGCACGAGTGAGAATCCGGTTCCAAAAATCAGTACATCAAGTGGGACAATGTCACCAGTCTTGAGTTGCACTCCTTGCGGCACGATGCGTTCGATTTCATCAAAGGTCAATGTCACATTCGGGCGGTGTAGGCTTTCCAAGTAACCAGAATCAACAATAATGCGTTTGCATCCTGGCGCTGCGTAGACAACGTGAAACCGAGGTGAGCATATGCATCAAAGGAGTACGAGATAGCCAGAAATCCGTACGGAACTGAGGAATGAGCTTGCTATGGTACTTCTCGGGCGCCTTCATCTTGATATATTCCGTCATTCGCTTACGATTTCGTCCTATGTTTATCACCCAGACCGGTACAATTGCACCTTCGGACTTACTTTCCGTACTTGGTGCAGATGTTTTGAATCAGCCTGGCCAAAGGCTGCAAAACTGAGGTCGGCCTGCGACGTTGCCAGTCAGCGCACACAGAATAGGTGACCGCAGAGGTACCCGAAACGACTCACCCTACACAGAAGGAAGGCGCGGTACGCCCTCATGGCGAACGGGACGTGGGCAAAGACCCACTTAGCCCAAACGGGATAGTCGAATGGCGTCTGAGAACACCAAGAAAAGAACACGGTCAACCTCACATGCCTCTGACCCGATAACACCTAAACTCTAAAGCTCACTCGGGGTGAATACCACTGCGGGGTGCGGCAAAAGTTTATCACTTCGACCGAGGGGTCCTTCGAAATCAGGGGCACGAACTGTGCGCTAGAAAATGCAACCACATCAGGCGCGGCTTGGGGAAAAGAAAAAGAAGGAAAAGCAGCACGACTCACGCCGAGCACCCATTCCCGACCACGCCGACCCGCTTGCCCGCGAGCGGGACGTCATGCCGCCACTCCGCCGAGTGCCACCGCTCGCCTCGGAACGTCTCGATTCCGCCTAGCTCCTCCGGCACGCGGGGCCGCAGGAATCTGCCCGTGGCGCTGAGCACGACGCGCGCCGTGACGGTGCGGGAGGCTCGCGACGCGACGTCCTCAAGCACGACGGCGTACGCCTGCGCGCGTTCGTCCCACGTCGCGCGCACGACCTCCGTCCCGAAACGCGTGTGCGGGTGCAGGCCGCGGCGGGCCCAGACGGCCTCTATGTACGCGCGCATGTCGGGCTGCGAGGGGTGGTAGGTCGTCCAGTTGGGGTTCGGCGCGCTGGAGAGGGCGTACGAGTGTCCCGGCACGTCGCATCCACAGCCCTAAGCCCGATCCGTCGTCAGCTTTATCCATGCATGTCGATGCAGATGCAGATGGATGAATGAGGGTGACGTGACGTACGGGATATGTGTTGTCCTTGTGAAATTAGAGATGAATTGGAAATACATGAGCTTCCTTCTTTCGTCGAGACTCGCAAAGCAAAGAAATGTCCCCCGCTTACCCTCCACACACCGCCGACACCGCCCTGCGCCTTTTCGTATATCTGAGAAGCGACGCGGTGAAATCGGATGTTGAGCTCGGGTGTCCGTGGTCATCAATATCGTATTACGCACCGTGAAGCCCTCGAACCCGAGATCCTCCTTGAGCGCGATGGCAGCAGCGATGCCTGCGAGTCTTCACAGCGCTTGCGATGAGCACATGGAATGGAAGAAGCGTTTGGTGCTTCGCTCACCCTCCGCCGATGATGACTACGCGCGTCATTTCTTCCGTTTCCGGTCGGAGCGCGTCACAGTCAGCAGTCGAGATTGCTTTGGAGGATGTCATGACTACGGTGACGGGCCTTCTGCCAGCTGCTGCGTAGTCGTGGGTTGACGGGGAAAAACTTTTGTTCGCACGGATCCGATCTCACCCGTGTCCATATGCGAACCCCATGGGGCCATGTCCCACCAACTCACCAACTTTACCTTGCTTTGCTCCAGTGAGATTCAGACCACGATCCAGAAGCTCGAAATAGTAATCATGTTAAAACTTATGCATTGAGGAACTGACGACTGGCTGGATATCATACGAAAAGTATTACAGAAACTACAAGAGGGCGATGGGTACAGACAGAAGCAAACGGAGGGGGGTGGGAATGAAAAAAATATTTAGTGTAGGGACGGCCGGACCGGAGCGACGAGAAAGGAAGGGAGACATCCCGATGAGGACAAGACATCCCACGATCGGAGCTTCATCGGAGCTCGAAACTTGTGCTCACGTTTTCTGGAACGTGTTGGAGAGACAGCTGCTGGTATCTGCCAGTTGCGAGTGCGTCAGTGATTCAGCATTGCGGCGTTGGATGGTACTTACGGCTCCGAGTTTTGGTGGAAGTAAAACCCGCTCATGGTAGCCACTCCAGACCCCGAGCGGGTGCCGAAATGTGGAGTGCGGTGCGAGCTGGCATGCTCTTCGTGGACAGAACCGCCAGAGCCCCTTAAGGATTCTGGCTTGTTTGCCAATGGCGCCGCATCAGCCTCCTCCCGAATCGCCGATGGATGGCGGGTTGGGGTCGTCGGTGACTGCGCATGCGCATGCGAATTGAAATCAACACAAACATAATAAAAGCCTGCGCAAGGATTGGGGGGCGGATTTAGAAGATAAGCTGGGAACAAGGTGTATAAAACGAATTACCTGCAAAGCTCGCTCCATTGATATCCTGCACGCGGTGGTCGGGAACCAGGAAACGCTCTTTCCATCGCATGAACACAGCGCCCGGGTAGCCGTCCACTGTCAAGTACGGTGCCTTCAGCTTGTTCTTGACGTGGCGGAAGGCCGGGAAGCGGCCCCAATGCGTCATATCACCCTCCTCATCGGCACCCCACCCTCTTGTCAAGAAGCCATGCCGACTGCCGATGATTTCGGCATCAAAGTAAGTCGTGAGCTCCGGCCAGTCATCCGTAAGCCCTCGGATGCAGAGATAACCACAGAGGAAAGAGGAAGAGAAGTCGACATCCTGGAGTATCACGAGGCGTTAATTTAATCATAACAGACTAGTCAACTGACGGATCAACCGACCACTATGGAGACCGTCACATCATAACTATTGCGCCCGCTCTTCTGGGTACCTTGAAATGTTGCACCGGGATAGAGACAGTGGTGACCCTGAGACCGCATACGGATCCGGGTGATGTCGACGTATGGGTCTGGAGTGAGCGAATGCTGCAGCGGGGTGTGACTTGACCTTATTGACGATGAAACAGAGGAAACGGCCGAGCGGAGTCCGTCGGGAGTGACGGATGTAGTAATAGCTAATTTCGCGCGTTTGTTTGCGGCGGGGGAGATGGGGGCTTCGTGGGGGACTCTGGGAGGTAATGGTCTGTCGGAAGGCGAGAAGGGGGATGGGGACTGTACAGATGGGGAACTCTCTACCATCGGGTCCAAGGCGGGACTGTCTATGGCAGGAGCACGAGGAGAGTCGTCGTTGACAACATGTGTTGGATATGCGTGTAACCGATGTGGTTCGTCGTCTATGGCGGAATACTGCAACAGGTCGTGAGGTTGTTGTTGTTGGATCGTCTGGAGGGAGTAGCGCTCCTTGCAGGGACGACACAACATGAGATGGTCATTAGCGTCCGAATCAGGGCAAAAGTAAGTGGGGTCGAGGTCTTGGGAGAGAGGAGAACGACATGAGGAACATAATTTGACCTGTGACTGGAGGTGGGGATCCTGTTGTTGTAGAAGGGGAGGAGGAGAAACGGGCATGGCTTGCGGAGGAGAGGATAGGGTGAGTGTGAGTGTAGATGAGGAAGAGGATCGAGGGGGTGAGAATCCCGGATTCGCTCGACCCGATGAACCCGCCTTTCTGGTTCGTGCACGTGCAATCTAAACCCGTATCGACTATTTATCATTTCGCTCAAATTCACCCCCGCACAGCCATCCCTTAAGCCATCATCCAACGGCGCTCCGTGATCCATGGACTGCCGACGTATTACCTTCGGTCCATAGATGTGCAGCAACGAGCATGCAAAAAAACATCCATCTACCCCTGCCGCGTTCACTCTAAAATGCCCATCAGACAGATCAGACGGTGGCCAGCTGACTGATCTCGTTGGTTCCCCGGTCCACGGAGAAGACAAACAAATGCCGGCACAGTCCGAACAAATCGTCCGCGTTTACAATTCCGACCATTGACACCCTGCCCGAGGGGTCGAGCCTTGATCCCATTCCATTTTATCACTAGCACCCGTGTCCGTCCTTTGCACCATGACACCGTGGTGAACGCACGACTGCAACGCATTTACGCGATATCTTTCTATCAGTGACCCTGGGTGCCTGCCTCTCCGGGCGTGCAGTCCCTCCCTTCCATCCAGCTCTAGGCTACCCTGACTGTCCAGATCCTACAACCGATAGATATATGATCCCCTCCCCCGAAACCGCGGCCCCTCCCCTTTCCGTCCATTTTCTCGGTCGTCTTTGTGCCTGACTGTGGCACCGGCGCTTGTCCCCACGTCTTCGTTTCCAATCTACGGCGGCGGTGCCCGTTGGCCATTTCCCGTGATGTCTCCGCCCGTATCAATCCATCCCCCAATCGAAGCATCAACCAATTAAAGTTGGCGAACGAAGCTGATCACCCTTTGTTTGTTATCATTTGCGCGCCACCTTGACCCTCTTGATGCTTCACCAAGCTAACCGACTCCGAGCCGGCGACACCCAGGAAATCAACCATCGAATCTGCTCTCCTGAAATGAGTTTCCTGCTCGCGTACTATCGCCGAACCGGAAGGTGGTGTCGGGTCGTTCCACTAAGCTCATTACAGCGCTGACTAGATCGAATCCAGCTTCGGACGACGAGGTACGACATTATTTTCGAGAGGTTTGTATGTACTATAGTATATCTGGGGCGTTCCGAGTGATCTAGAGCACGAAGTCGTTGAAATATTGGAGGTCGAGATATGAACCCAGCCCTGGGGCAGCGCACGCAAGATGTTGGAGCAAGGGTCCATTTTCCCGATACTTCTCGGCTTCGCACCTTATCCGCCCCAAGATGTTCGTATCTTGACGATCTTTTACATTCTATCTGGTAAGTGGACTCGTGCTACACGTACAAGGGTCGGTTGTACCCAGAAACGCTTCTTCCACGCCGTGTGGGGCCCTTCCTGCTTCGCGGCTTCGCTTCTTCCCTTAATCCGGCAGTTTTCTCAGTACCCCGTGCCATGTGCCGGCAGGCCATAGGGGAAAAATTGTTTGAACAGATTGAGATAATGCCCCTCGGCAACGTCTGGGTGGCTCCTGTGATGCAGCACCGTCAGTCAACCCAATACCCACGCCCGGCACTCATAGAGCGCGGATCGTAAAGGCTGGGCGACGCACTTGACCCGGTTGATGAGCGAGACTTGCCCAGACGGTAGATTGTCATACTCAGAGAAGTTCACTGCTACGGCGTAGATGATATATATCGAATCGATCGATTATCATCTATGCGAGGGTCTCGGAGAATCCGGACTCACAATCTGTCTGGTCGAGCTGGCCGCGGCGCTCTTTGAGCTCGAGCACCTCAGGAGGGACTAGATTCACGCGTGCACCAAGTAATGAGTAAAGGTTCTAGGAAGGAGGGAGGAGGACGCACACTGTAGCACATGCTCGCTGAGCCGCAAGTCGCTCGCGATGTTCTGAAAGAATGGGATCGAATACCGCGGCGAGGTACCTGCAGCTGGTGCCAGCACCCGGTGCGACGTTGCGCGAGCGAGGCCCTGCGTAACCGTCTCCAGTCCTGTGCATCAAAGTTGACATCCATTACCGTTACCGCCGCACAGGTTCAGAAACACTTCAGAAACACCGCTCGCGCGCGAGGGGGCCATTGTCACAACTTCTTCCCCCCGCACCCCACAAGTACGTACAGAGACAGGAGGACTATATCATGCATACGGCATATAGAAGCGAGAAGTGGGGAGAAGGAAGGAGGGACGTAAACGGGTACGGACCTTTGCCGATATTAATGACGAACGTGTATGGGCGCGGGGGCACGTCGATCCATTCCCCAGAGAGATTCTGCACCTGTAGGCCAGCGTGATCTGAGGCTTGCAGCAGCTACGGTATTGTTGCATCCGAGTCCGAGTCACCAGTATGACCATATCCCAGTGTATGGTAAACACAATCCCCAACGTTTGACACATGGCATCGCAACGTGCGCGACGCGCGGCGTGTGAACCATCCCAGAAATCATCAACGAAAAAGTCATGAATCTACGCTGGAAGCCTGGAACTCACGAAGGTTAAAAAGCCAGCGTCAAAATGCGGTCCCACACCCTGCTCAGAGGCGACCTCGTCTCGCGTCGGATACTTGACGATCTGATCCGTCAACCAAGACAAGAGATGTACCTGATCAGCCATTGACGGCCCGCCGTCTCCTTTCCCCACATCCGGCGCGAGGGTATGTGTGGGGGGGGAGAGACGTGGGGGACCTTGGCGTTTAATTCATATCACGCATCTACAATGCTGCAATCATGATGACCACCGTGACAGGCGATGCCATGCATGATCCGAGTCTCCCCTGAGTCCCCTCCCCCCCCCAAAAAAAAACCCACATACACGCGCACGCGCCAAAAAAAAAAAAAAAAAAAAAAGAACGAACGAAACGTACCTTTGAGCGATGCTGCATGCGCTCTGGCGCATCGTAGAACCGTGCCAGTCCATCCGGCGGCAGTCCGAGCGCCTCCGCTACGAGCTGGACAAACTCGTAGCTCAGATTCTCGACCTCGCCGAGGTACCGCAAGTATGTCTCCTTGAACCCCGACACGTCCTCCTCTTCCGGCCACTGAACTCTGAAATGAGCATATCGAAGGGAAGAAGGCCCGGGCGGCGGGGAGGGGCGGATGAGGTGTGATTGGCGATTGGCGATTGGCGATTGGCATCCATCATTTACATTTATCGTTATCGTTTGGTCGTCCATCATCACATCAGTATACATATAGCATTAACGCTCGAAAATGGGGGGTACGGGCTACATCGCCTCGCCCTTAGCTAGGCTGGTCCGGGGGAGGGGGGGGGGTGCGGGGACGCCGCCGATCATCATCATCAAAAAAAAACGCACCTGAGACGGACCCCAAAGACGCAAGTATTCAGGCTCTCCCGGCCTCCACGTGCACTCGAACGGCGTCGCGATGTCGAACTGCTCGCGCTGGTCGGCGGCGCCTTTGGTCCTCTCTACGCCGAGGCCGGAATACCCGAGAAAGTGGGGCGAGTTTGCCATGCGCAGCGCGTCCTTGCGCTCCTGCGGGAGCGCGAAGACGCGCGGCAAGTACGCGGTCACTTCGTCAATCAGAGTATCGGCCACCGGCGGGTGTTCGAGGTAAAGGAAGCCAACGTTGATCAGGGCGTTTTGGAGCTGCTTGATAAAGACGGTGCGAGTGTCTGGGGAGGAGAGAAGGGCGTAGTTCAAGATCGGGATGCTCGTGAAGTTGTCTAGGACGGTCATCGTAGCATATACTACAGTGTTCGGTCGGATGCGAGTTATGGCTATGGAAGGTCTGGCTTTAATTAGAGTCTTTTTATCCACTACGGGCCGCTTGAGCAACATGATATGATAACGACGAACAACAGCATCAGCATGTGAGTGGTGAGCGTAAACAAGTCATGAACGTATGGAATCCTGGTAACTGTCGTGATATATGATCTGGCCGAACCATCCATCAAGTCATCCGTAATCTGGCGTGCAAGTTGCCCTGGCAGTGTGAAATCGAATGTCATGAACCGATCCTCGTTCTCTCCTAATCATACCTTCTCCGATGTGTTTGTGGGGGCAGCGCTGTCGTTGGGCGGCGTACGGTCTCGGTCTTTGGTGTCTCTTTGGAGCGATGTATTATGCTCCTCGAACTTTTCATCCGAACTATCCACATCCGCCTCTGCTGCTGGAGTCCTATCGGGGGGTGTACCCGCAGCTGTTGCGGCTTCCACGTCTGAATTTGGACGTGCACCAGCCTGGATTGTTCTCCGCTTGAGTGTATATCCTTTGATAAAGAGAACTTTACCATCGGATCAACGTTAATTGTTTTCTAAATAGATATACGTGATGCGACGCACCCATGATGAATCCTAGACCAACAACGGGCACGTTAAAGATCCATATCGCGCTAATGGACTGCGTATAGGCGTGAATGATCGGCCCTTTTTCGGGTTCCTATAGAAGTAGTGCATTCAGCCTAAAACCTAGGGACTACAGACTCGTTTCGTCACCTACCGGTAGCCTTTGGAGCGTCCGAACACTCTCGCTTAGAGCAGCGGCGGAAGTATCAAACCCACTCAGGTCAGGGATCTTATTGATCTTCTTCCTGAGAATGCTCGTATAAATGGCTTGTCCGACAGCAATTCCAACTGTGCCGCCCATTGTCCTGACGTGCAAAGTCAGGGAGGAATTCAGTGAGGCCGAGACCAAGAAACAAGCGCACCGGATGAAGCCAAAAGCACCTGTAGAAGTGGCCATATCTTTGGTAGGCATGGCCGCTTGCAGAGCAATGAGCGGCGCCTGAAGGGGAATCAGTAACTTTGGCCAGATGGGCAGGCTCGAAATACCTGGAATAAACAACCGATCCCAAGTGCCGTGACCATCGGGTAAAGAATCTTCTTCGCTCTTCACGACAGAAGATCAGTAAGACATAGAAACTACGAACCAGTGTCTTACGCATTAGAACGGTCATCCAGCGTAGTCATCAGGCCCCATCCAAGGGTCATGATAGCCCAAGATCCCCAGATGACGGCACGATATGCTCCGAATCGAGTAACAATGATGCCTGAGAAGATCGCAGTTACAGAGGCGCCCAGAGAATACGGAATCATTCTTCAAAACACTTTGAGCTGTATGCAAAGCCGTCAAATATCATCCTCACCTGACTCCAGCGCCAGTTGCAGACGATCCAAGGACTTGATAATATAGCGGGAGGTAGAATGCGCCTGAGAGATCATAAGCTTCATGATCGGGAGCCAAGAAGGTTCAGAGGGTGTAAGAAGTACCTGCGAAGAATGTGGCAGCGTGGAAGAAACATGTGACCAAGAGGATGCCGGTGGTACGTGTCTGCACGGAAGACTCAGCGATGGTGATACACATCAACATAGTATGCACGACCAACTTTGAAAAGCCGAGGGGGGACGATAGGTGATCGGTGAGTCAGGATCTCGTTGATAGAACCGATGATTAAAAGTGTGCATCCGACGGCAAGCAGAGCAATTGTCTCCGCGGAAGACCCTTGCAAATCAGCCATCAGTATATGAAAGCCTTGCTGCGCAGATCTGACACACAGCTAGTTTCGCTACTGTTAAGACCGATAAGGACACAGACGGCACCACCCATCAGCAGGGCCAGACCTAAGAAATCGAATTCGTTCACGTGCTGTCTTAGCGTCTTCCCTTTGTGTGGGTTGAGGTTGAGGAAGAAGAACAAGATAACACCGGCAACGCCGCCAGTAGGTCTGCAGAAGTATTGTGGAATCCTGTATAATAAAATGAAATAAATGTGCGCACAAGTTAATCCAGAAACACCTGACAGTATCGGGTCAGCTATCTGATCACAAGCTATGAGCATTCCCTTACCATCTCCAGGACACATGGTCAGTGAACACCCCCCCCAGAAGCGGCCCAACTACGCTACGGATATTGAGCGATTGAGAGCCTGCTTGATCGGAATGGCACAGCACTCACCTTGCAATACCCCATGTCGCGCCGACGAAACCACCGTACTTGCCGCGACTTGTATGAATTGGTATATCAGCCGTAGCGATGAGAGGGCTGAGTATACATACTCTTGTAAAGAAACAATGTCGGATATGATGATTTGAACGAGCTGGATGAGGCCACCACCACCCATTCCTTGGATGGCTCGACAGATAATGAGCCAGGTCAAACTTTTTGCAGCGCCGCAGAGCGCAGAACCCAACTATCGATATCATCGGGGTAAGAGCACATATGAGAAGGCGTGTATACTAAGTCATTTGTGAAACATACCAGGAATGACAAGATGGCAAAATAGAGAACAGGTTTTCTCCCGATGAGGTCGGACAGCTTTCCATACAGTGGGGCGAGGGCGCTAGCTGCAAGGAGGTAGGAACTGGAGGGGGATGAATGGAAACGTGCCACGAAAAGAAGCGAATGACGAACCTGCCGACCCAGCTGTAGTTCTTCCCTCCGCCAATATGCTCGACGATGGTGGGTAAAGCAGTAGCAACGATGGTCTATGAAACGACAGTCAGTGACAAGGGAGGATCGATGGACAATGTTACCCACCTGGTCCAGAGCAGCCAGAAAGATGCAACACATAAGGCCAGAAAATACTATCCAGAGACGGTTTTCCGGGAGGACCTGCTCTTCATTGTCCTTCCACGATGCCCGAGCTTTGCCTTCCTCAGGCACAGGCGTCACCGTCACCGTTTCGCCATGGGAATGGGAATTAGTAACAGCAGCATCTGGATTGGTCGCGTCTCTGGGATTGTCTGACATGGATAGGCAGGATAGCAGGAGGTGATGGAGTCAGGGAAAGCATCCGTAGGTGACGATGCAGTATTTAATAAGAGATAGAGTTCCACCAGAGGTGAACTTGACCGGCATCCACAAATTCACAAGTCGGCATTGCGTAATAAAGGCACAGGCACGCCACCAAATATCCTCTTCGCAGTGCCGCACAAAGCGTAGTGGCCCACTTCTTACAAAGACAACAGTCTAATGCCGTGTTGATTCGTATCTGCTTGACCCTGACATCATACGGCCTCTATCAAGCACCGTACTGTACAGTATTGCTATTAGATGCCCGTGCGCGTCGTTCTCCCTCGCTGTACTACTACCTGGCCAGGGTCAGTCTTAGGTTCTAGCGACGATGGCAGCATATATACTTTGACACTTCATGGATCTGCCTCTACCAAATGAGGGTGTAATAATGCCTAGCTTCTTCTCCCCTCCTGCCAATGCGATTGATCGCACAACCGCACAGTTCCCGTAGTTGGTTTCGGTTTCGCACATGGTTATGTCATCCGATTTCCCGGCAGCTGAATGACTCCGAATCTGAGTCTGAGGCTCACTGGCACTTCTGTGCTCGATTGCGTTGCAGCAGCGTTGGTTCTCGAAGGCCGAGAAATCGAACCATCTTTCGCATTGATGCTATTACCACCGACACATCCAAACAAATTAATCGATGGCTTCATGAGCCCGAGTTCATCAAGCGAGGGGGGGAATGGCAGCAAGTCTGTCAACTCTGGCCCGCAAGGCTTAGAGGAAGCTTCCTCACATACGAGCCTTGGCAGCACGGCCGCGCGAGTAAATCCATGCAAAGTCGCTTACAGTAAGCA
>Ga0137394_10001439_pt1 | contig 17385 bp, 14 predicted proteins | sample czobulk116metaG_FD_108278 | JGI IMG/M metagenome (GOLD analysis project Ga0137394, IMG submission 108278) | Vadose zone soil microbial communities from Angelo Coast Range Reserve, California, USA - czobulk1.16 metaG | ecosystem: Environmental > Terrestrial > Soil > Vadose zone | place: USA...
GACAGCCCGCAAAAGCGCACGCGCTCGAGCCCGAGCGCATCGAGCAGCCCGACCAGGTCGCGGCCCAGGTCCTCGATCCGGTACGGCCCGGGCGGCACCGCCGACTGGCCATGGCCGCGGCTGTCGTACCGCAGCACGCGGAACCGCTCGGCGAACGCCACTATTTGCGGATCCCACATGGTCACGTCGCTGCCCAGCGAGTTGGACAGCACCAGCACCGGATTTCCCGGCTTGCCGTCGAACCGGTGGAAGAGCCGGACGCCGCCCACGTCGACGAAGGCCATCTAGGGCTCCTCCCTGCGCCGCCGGCGGGCGGCGAGGACGCGATCCACGAACGCCGCCGACTGCCCGAGGTAGCTTCGCGGGTCGAACACGGCGGCGAGATCCCTGGCTGGCATGTGCTGCGCGACCGCCGGATCCTCGGCCAGCACCTCGCTCAACGGCCTGCCCGTCTCGGACGAGCGGCGGCTGGCCCGCTCCACCATCTCGTGCGCCTGCGGCCGGCCGACGCGCGCCGCGAGGGCCATCGCCGCCGCCTCGGCGAGGATCCGGCCCTGCGTGGCTTCCAGATTCGCGAGCATGCGCGCCGGATCGAGCTCCAGCCCTTCGACGGTCTCCACCATCTGGCGCAGCGCGCCCGCCGCAAGGATGCACAGCTCGGGGAGCGTCTCCCATTCCGCGTGCCACCCACCCAGCCCGCGCTCGTGCTCTTGGACCATGGCCGAGAGGAGAGTCGAGACGAGCCCGGGCGCCCGCGCCGCCGCCGCGAGCGCCACGGCTGCGCTCACCGGGTTCCGCTTCTGCGGCATCGTCGACGAGCCGCCTCGACCCTCGCCGGCCGGCTCGAACGCCTCCGCCACCTCGGTCTGCATCAGGAGCGACACGTCGCGGGCGATCTTGCCGAGCGTGCCGGTGAGGAGCCCGAGGAAGGTCGCGACTTCCGCCACCCTGTCGCGCTGCGCGTGCCAGGGGATCGCCGGCAGCGCGAGTCCCAGCTCGGAGGCGAGCGCCTCGGCGACCTCGAGCCCTTTGCTGCCGAGCGCAGCGAGCGTTCCCGCGGCGCCGCCGAGCTGCAGGACCAGGACGCGCGGCAGCATCTGGTCGAGCCTCGCGGCATGCCGCTCGACGGCGTCGAGCCACCCGGCCATCTTCGCGCCGAGCGTCACCGGCGCGGCGTGCTGCAACCAGGTCCGCCCGGCCAGCAAGGTCCCCTTGTGCTCCTCGGCGCGGCCGGCGAGCGCCGTGGAAAGGCGATCCAGGTCGTCGCGCACGATCGCGGCGAGCTGCCGGAGCTGCAGGACCAGCCCGGTGTCCATCGCATCCTGGCTGGTGGTGCCCCAGTGCACGTACCGGGCGGCGGAGGCGTCGTCGCGCGCGACCAGGGAGGTGAGAGCGGCGACCATCGCGATGGCCGGGTTGCCCGCCTTGGCCGTCGACTCGGCGAGCGCGGCCAGGTCGAACGACTCGGCGCGGCACCGGCGCGCGATCGCCTCCGCGGCAGCGCTGGGAATCACGCCCGTCCGCGCTTCCGCGCGCGCGAGCGCGGCCTCGAAATCCAGCATTCCCTGCAAGCGGGCGCGATCGCCGAACGCGGCGGACGCTTCCGGGGTGCCGAAGAGGCGCGCGAGCAGCTCAGGCATCGGGGTCCCTCGGCCGACTCCCGCCGGACCGTATGCGGAAGCCGCTCTCGGCGTCAAACGCTCCCAGCGCATATCGGTCCGCGCTGTGAAAGCACAGCACCGCCGACAATCTCAAGAGCACAGCGCCGCCCTATCCGGCGGCGGCTGGCAGGCCGACGTAGTTCTCGGCCAGCGAGACCGCAGCGGCGCGTGAAGACGTGACGTACTCCAGCTCGGCGAGCTGCAGCCGGCTGCTGAAGGAGTCGCTCGTCTCGTCGCGGTGGGTCACCGCCGTCATCCAGCGGGAGAACCGCTCCGCCAGCCACACGCGGCGCAGGCACGTCGCCGAGTACCGGTCGAGGAGGTCGGTGCGTCCCGAGGCGAAGAAGGCGACCAGCGCACGGGAGAGGACGCGCACGTCGGCAACCGCCAGGTTCATGCCCTTGGCGCCGGTCGGCGGAACGATGTGCGCGGCGTCACCCGCGAGGAACAGCCGGCCGTGCCGCATCGGATCGATGACGAAGCTGCGCATCGCGACGATGCCCTTCTGGACGATGGGGCCTTCCGCCAGGCGGAATCCGTCCTTGCCCGACAGCCGCGCGCGGAGCTCCTCCCAGATCCGCTCGTCGGACCAGCGATCCTCGTCGTCGCGCGGTTCGCACTGGAAGTAGAGCCGCTGCAGCTCGGGCGACCGCGTGCTCACCAGCGCGAATCCGCGCTCGTGCCGCGTGTAGATCAGCTCCTCGGTGGAGCGCGGCGCCTCGGCGAGGATGCCGAACCAACCGAAGGGATACACGTGCTGGTAGTCGGTCCGCACCTGCGGCGGAATCGCCGAGCGGCAGACGCCGTGGAATCCGTCGCAGCCGGCGATGAAGTCGCAGGAGATCTCCCGCTCCGCACCTCCGTGGCGGAAGCGGATCCGCGGCGCGCGCGTCTCCGGGTCGTGCACGCTGACGTCCGACACCTCGAACAGCAACGCTCCGCCGGCCGCCGTGCGCGCGGCGACCAGGTCCTTGATCACCTCGTGCTGCGCGTAGAGCGTGATCGCCTTGCCGCCGGTCAGCTCGTGGAGGTCGATCCGGTGCGTCTCCCCGCCGAAGCGCAGGTTGATGCCCCGGTGGACGGCGCCTTCTCGCTTCATCCGCTCCCCGAGACCCACCTCGGTGAGCAGGTCGACCGTCCCCTGCTCCAGCACTCCGGCCCGGATGGTGGACTCGATCTCGGCGCGGCTGCGCAGCTCCAGGACGATCGACTCGACACCCTCGAGATGCAGGAGGTGCGAGAGGAGCAGCCCCGCGGGCCCGGCGCCGACGATCCCCACCTGCGTGCGCATCACGCCAGAATACGTCTCACAGTGTCGGCGCTCTGAAAAGCACGACGCGGCCTAACCGCCTCTCCAAGAGCCCAGCGCCGCCTCGAGGGGCGGCGACTGTGGTGCGCTTCAGACTTCCACGAGCGGCAGCCCGGGCAGCACCTTGTCGACCGTGATGGGGAAATCGCGCACGCGCACACCGGTGGCGTTGAACACCGCATTCGCGACGGCCGCGTTGGCGCCGCAATTGCCCAGCTCACCGACCCCCTTGGCGCCAAGCTCGTTGGCTTTGTCGTCGAATCCGTCGAGCACGACGGCATCGATCTCCGGGATGTCGGCGTGCACTGGCACCAGGTATTCCGCGAAATCCCGGCTGACGAAGGCGCCCGTGCGCGTGTCGACGACCGCGTTCTCCAACAAGGCCGAGCTGACCCCGAAGGTCATGCCGCCGATCAACTGGGAGCGCGCCGTCTTGGCGTTGAAGATGCGGCCCGCCGCAAAGACGCCCAGCATCCGCCGGAGCCGGACCTCGGCCGTATCGACGTCGACGCCTACTTCGGCGAAGTGCGCGCCGTAGGCGTGGATCGAATAGTTCTCGTAGTTCGGTTCCTCCCACATGCCGGGGATCTCGCCCTCCGCCTCCACGGCCCCGGCCGGCTTACCTGCCGTCCGCAGCTTCTCGCGGAGCGCCTTGCACGCTCGGTGGACCGCGGTGCACGTGTTGGAGGCGCCCCACGAACCGCCAGAGCCCGCGCCGGGAGGATAGTCCGAGCGACCGAGCTCGACGCGTATGCGATCCATCGGCAGCCCGAGCGCCTCGGCTGCGACCTGGGCAACGATGGTGTAGGTGCCGGTTCCGATGTCGGTGATGTCCGACTGGACGACGGCGATCCCGTCCGTACCCATCCGCACTCTCGCCTTGGTGGGCAGCTGGAATTGCATGCGCATGGCTGCCGCCATGCCGTAGCCGACCAGCCACCGGCCGTCGCGCACGCTCGCGGGTTTCGCCGGGCGGCGCTCCCAGCCGAATCGGCGCGCGCCTTCGCGCATGCACTCGACCAGGCGGCGGTCGCTGAAGGGAATGTCGGCTTCGGGATGGATCTTCGGCTCGTTCAGGATCCGCAGCTCGATGGGATCCATGCGAAGCGCAACCGCGAGCTCATCCATGGCCGACTCGAACGCAAACAGGCCCGGGGCCTCACCCGGCGCGCGAACGTCTTCGCCGTGCGGCAGGTCCAGCGGCGTCAACCGGTGGCGCGTCAGGCGGTTGGGCGCGGCGTAAAGGCCGCGCGACACGGTGGCGGTCTGCTCGGCCCACTCCGCGATGGGACTCGTGTGCATGGTGACGTCGTGGCCGATGGCGACCAACCGGCCGTCCCGCCCGGCGCCCAGTCGAACCCGCTGGCTCGAGATGGGACGCACGCCGAGGAGATGAAAGATCTGCTGCCGGGTCATGACCACCTTGACCGGCTGGTTCAACTGCCGGGCGGCGAGCGCCGCCAGGATCGTTTCGGAGTGGATGCCGAGCTTGGAGCCGAATCCCCCGCCGACGAATGGGGCCACGAGGTGGATCCGCTCCGCGGCGATCTGGAGCGTGCTGGCGATCGACGTGCGCGCCTCACCGAGCATCTGGGCGCTGACGTAGACGATCAGGTCCTCGCCACGCGGTGCCACCAGGCAGTTATGCGGCTCCATCGGCTGAGAGAATTGGTACGGCGTGGTGTAGCGCTGATCGACCCTGACCGCGGCGCCGTCGAACGCGGCGTCGAAGTCGCCCACCGCGCTGTCGGTCGGCAGTCCGGCATTCACCACTTTCGGGGCGTACGCCTGGTCCTGACGCGTGAAGAAATCGAAATGTCCCGGCTCGACCGCGTACGCGACGTCGACGAGATTCGCCGCCGCTCGTGCCTGCTCGAAGGTCGTGGCGACGACGAGCGCCACGGGTTCGCCGTAGTAGTGAACGTCAGGCCCGTTCAGCACCGGCTGGGCGCGCGAGTATTGCGAGGGGATCGACGCGTCCGGCGTGCCTTGCGCGGGCGCATTGCGATGGGTCATCACCATGCGCACGCCAGGCGACCGCTCGGCGCGGGCCGTGTCGATCTTCGCAACGCGGCCTTTGCCGATCGTGGCGCCGACGATGAAGCCGTAGAGCGGTTGACCGACGTCCCAGTGCTCGTAGGCGTAGGTGGCCCGCCCGCTGACCTTCAGCGGGCCGTCGATCCGGTTGATGGGTTGCCCGATGATCGCCATCGTTGTTTCCTCAGCCCCCTTGGGCCACCGCGGCGTCACACTTCCGCGAGCGGCAGCCCGGGCAGCACCTTGTCGAGCGTGATGGGGAAATCGCGCACGCGCACGCCGGTGGCGTTGAACACCGCATTCGCGATGGCCGCTCCCGATCCACAATTGCCCAGCTCACCGACGCCCTTGACGCCCAGAGCGTTGGCTTTGTCGTCGGATCCGTCGAGCAGGACGGCGTCGATTTGCGGAATGTCGGCGTGCACCGGCACCAGGTATTCGGCGAGATCCCGGTTGACGAAGGCGCCGGTGCGCGTGTCGAGGACGGCTTCTTCGTGCAAGGCCGCGCTCACCCCCCAGGTCATGCCACCGATCAGTTGGGAGCGCGCCGTCTTGGCGTTCAGGATGCGGCCAGCCGCGAACACGCCCAGCATCCGCCGGAGACGGATCTCGGCCGTATCCACGTCGACACCGACTTCCGCGAAGTGGGCGCCATAGGTGTGTATCGAGTAGGCACGGTAGTTCGGATCGTCCCACATGCCGACGATCTCACCCTCCGCCTCGAGGCCTTCCGCGGGGATGCGTCCGCCCGAGGTCCGCAGCTTCTCGCGCAGGGCTTCGCACGCGCGATGCACCGCGTTGCTCGAGTTGGAGGCGCCCCACGAGCCGCCGGACCCCGCGCTGACCGGAAAGTCTGAGCGCCCGAGCTCGACCCGCACGCGATCGAGCGGCAGCCCGAGCCGGTCGGCGGCGACCTGGGTCAGGATCGTATAGGTGCCGGTTCCGATGTCGGTCATGTCCGTGCGGACGACGGCGTTCCCGTCCGGACCGATCCGGACCCGCGCCTTCGTCGGTCCCTGGAAGTGCAGGCGGATGCCGGCCGCCATGCCGCAGCCGACCAGCCACCGGCCGTCGCGCAGGCTCGCGGGTCGAGCGGGGCGCCGCTCCCAGCCGAAACGCCGAGCCCCCTCGCGCATGCAGTCGACCAGACGGCGGTCGGCAAACGGAACGCCGCGCTCGGGATCGAGCGTGGGCTCGTTCCGGATCCGCAGCTCGACGGGGTCCAGCCCGACCGCATACGCCAGCTCATCCATCGCCGACTCGACCGCGAGAAGGCCTGGCGCTTCGCCCGGCGCCCGGACGTCTTCCGGGTCCGAAAGATCGAGCGGCGTCAGACGGTGACGCGTCAATCGGTTGGGAGCGTCGTAGAGGCTGCGAGTCGTGATGGCGGTCTGCTCGACGTACTCCGAGTGCGGACTCGTATACATGTTCGCCTCGTGGGCGATGGCGACCAATCGGCCGTCCCGCCCGGCGCCCAGGCGAACCCGCTGGCTCAACGTTGCGCGCGAGCCGACGAGATGGAAGATCTGCTGCCGGGTCATCACGACCTTGACCGGCTGGTTCAACCGGCGGGCGGCGAGCGCCGCCAGGATCGTTTCGGAATGGATGCCCAGCTTGGAGCCGAACCCCCCGCCGACATACGGGACGACAACACGGATCCGCCTTGGGTCGATCCGGAGCGTGCTCGCGATCGAAGTACGGGCGTAGTTGACGACCTGGGCGCTGACGTAGACCGTCAGATCGTCGCCATCCCAGACCGCCAGACACGCGCCCGGCTCCATCGGCTGGGAGAACTGATACGGCGTCGTGTAGCGCCGATCGACTTTGACGGCGGCCGTGTCGAATGCGCGGTCGAAGTCGCCCACTGCCGTGTCGGTCTCCCAAAGACTTTTCACTCGCTTGGGGGCGTACGCCTGATCCTGACGCGAGGCGAAGTCGTAGTGCCCCGGCTCGGCGGCGTAGTCGACGTCGACGAGATTCGCCGCCGCTCGTGCCTGCTCGAAGGTCGTGGCGACGACGAGAGCCACCGGCTCGCCGTAGTGGTGAATGTCGGGGCGGCTCAGCGCCGGCCGGGCGCGCGCGTACGCCGAGACGACCGACGCGTCGGGCGTGCCTTGCGCCGGCGCATCTCGATGAGTCATCACCAGGCGCACGCCGGCGGAACGCTCGGCGCGGGTGGTGTCGATTCGCGCAATGCGGCCGCGGCCGATCGTCGCGCCGACGATGAAGCCGTAGAGCGGTTGACCGACGTCCCAGTTCTCGTACGCGTAGGTGGCCTGGCCGCTGACCTTGAGCGGGCCATCGATGCGGTTGATGGGTTCTCCGATCACGATCGTCTCCTCAGCCCACCTGTGCCGCTTGAGCCAACGTGCGGCAGAGGGTGCGCTTGGCCAGCTCGATCTTGAAGTCGTTGTGACCCCGCCCCACGGCGTTGGCCATGGCAGCCTCGGCAGCGGCGCGAAAAACGGCCATCGTGGCCGGACGGCCCGCGAGAGCGGCCTCCGCCTCGACCGAACGCCAGGGCTTGTGCGCCACCCCGCCGAACGCCACCCGCGCCGCGCTGATCGTCCCTCGATCCGTCGCGACGATCGCGGCAACGGATACCAGCGCGAAGGCATAGGAGGCCCGATCGCGCACCTTGCGGTAGAGTTGCCGGCCCGGCGGCGGGGAAGGCAGGACCACGCCGGTGATCATCTCGCCCGGCCGCAGGACGGTCTCGACGTGCGGCGTATCGCCCGGCAGGCGGTGGAAATCCCCGATCGCGACGCGGCGGACGCTCTGGTCGGCGCCGAGCAGCTCGATCTGGGCCTCCAGGGCCCTCATCGCAACGGCCATGTCCGAGGGATGAGTGGCGATGCAGGCGTCGCTCGCGCCCAGGATCGCGTGAGTCCGGTTGAAGCCGCCGATCGCCGAGCAACCTGAGCCGGGGGTCCGCTTGTTGCAGTCCGCGGCCGTGTCATAGAAATAAGGGCAGCGGGTGCGCTGCAGCAAGTTGCCGCCGACGGACGCCTTGTTGCGCAACTGGCCTGAGGCGCCCGCGAGCAGCGCCTGGGAGAGGACCGGGTAGCGCGTGCGCACGCGGCGATCGGCGGCGAGGTCGGAGTTTGTCGCCTGGGCCCCGATCCAGAGTCCGCCGTCCGGCAACTCTTGGATGTCCTTGAAAGGGAGACGGCTGATGTCGACCAGATGGGTCGGCTGCTCGACCTCGAGCTTCATCAGATCGAGCAGATTGGTGCCGCCGCTGATGAACTTCGCCCCGGCTCTGGACACGGCGACGACCGCTGCCCGTGGGTCCGTCGCTCGCTCGTACGTGAAGGGCCTCATCCGCGACCTCCTTTCGCGACATCCCGAATGGCAGCGATGATGTTCGGATAGGCGGCGCACCGACACAGATTGCCGCTCATCCGCTCGCGGATTTCCGCGTCGGTCAAGGCGATCCGCGGGGACGCCACGTCGGCGGTGGCCTGGCTGGGCCACCCGGCCTCCACTTCGGCGAGCATACCGATGGCCGAACAGATCTGGCCGGGGGTGCAATAGCCGCATTGGAAGCCGTCGAAGTCGACGAAGGCGGCCTGCATGGGCGCGAGGGCGCCGGGCGAGCCCAGGCCTTCGACAGTGACGATGTCGTCGCCCTCGTGCATGACGGCGAGGGTCAGGCACGAGTTGATGCGCCGGTCGTTGATCAGCACCGTGCAGGCGCCGCACTGGCCGTGGTCGCAGCCCTTCTTGGTGCCCGTCAGGTGGAGATGTTCGCGTAGCGCGTCGAGCAGCGACGTGCGCGGGTCCAGGTCGAGGTGCCGCACACGACCGTTGACGGTCAACGCGATCTCGGCGGTCTTCGTCTCGGCGGATGAGGACATCACGCACCTCCGCGGGCAGTCGGTCGAAGGCTCCATGAGCAACCGGTCCGGCTGACCCCGTGGGCGCGCCTCCGGCCATCGGGACAGCCTTTGGCGATCGCAAGCGGAAAGATCAACCGTGTTCCTCCGCACCTGCTCGGGCCCGACGTTGACGGATCAGGGGCAATTCTGTCGTACTGGCGGTCTCCAGCGTCACTTCAAAGGGGGTTTTCCGCCATGCCGAGGCAGACTCTCTCGCGCCGCGCGCTCCTCGCCGCAACGGGCGCAACGGCCTTTTCCGCCGTTCTTCCCCGCCGCGCGTTCCCGGCGGGCAAGGCGAAGATCCGCATCGGCTTGCTGCTGCCCTACTCCGGCACCTACGCGGCGCTGGGCAACAACATCACCGACGGGATGAAGCTCGCCGCCCGTGAGCACGACAACAAGCTAGCCGGCCGCGAGCTCGAGTGGGTGGCGGTCGACGACGAGTCGGATCCGGCGAAGGCCCCCGCCAACGTGAACAAGCTGGTGGTCGGGGAGAAGGTCGACGTCCTCACCGGGCCCGTCCACTCCGGCGTGGCGATGGCGATGATGCAGGTCGTCCGGCAGGAGAAGACGCTCACGATCGTCACCAACGCCGGCGCGCAGGCGGTCACCGGCCAGCTCTGCGCACCGAACGTGTTCCGCACCTCGTTCTCCAACTGGCAGACCTCGTACCCGTGCGCCGACGTGGTGCTGAAGGACGGCCGCAAAAAGGCCATCCTGATGTTCTGGAACTACAGCTTCGGGCAGGAGTCGATGGCCGCGTTCAAGGAAGGGTTCACCAAGGGCGGCGGCACCATCGTGAAGGAGATCCCCGTCCCGTTCCCCACCACGGAGTTCCAGGCCAACCTGTCGGAGATCGCGGCGCTCAAGCCCGACGCGGTGTTCGTCTTCTTCGCCGGCGCGGGCGCGGCCAAGTTCGTCAAGGACTATGCGGACGCGGGCCTGAAGGACAAGATCCCGCTCTACGGCAGCGGCTTCCTCACCGAGGGCGTGCTCGGAGCGCAGGGGCCCGCAGCCGAAGGCATCAAGACCACGCTGCACTATGCAGACAGCCTGGCCACCCCGGCCAACCGCGATTTCCGCGCGGCCTTCAAGAAGGCGACTTCGCGGGATGCGGACGTCTACGCGGTGGCGGGTTACGACACCATCCACGCGCTCGCGAGGGCGCTCGACAAGGTCCAGGGGGACACCGGCGCCCGCAAAGAGCTGATCGCGGCGCTCGAGTCGGTGCAGTTCGAGAGCCCGCGCGGACCGTTCCGCTTCTCCAAGGCACACAACCCGGTGCAGAACGTGTACGTGCGCCAGGTGAAGGCCGGCCGCGAGATCGTGCTGGGCGTCGCGCAGAAGGACGCCGAGGATCCGGCGTTCGGTTGCCAGATGGCGACATGACCCTTCCGCTGTTCGCGCTGCAGCTGCTCAACGGCGTGGAGTACGGGCTGCTCCTCTTCCTGGTCGCGAGCGGCCTGACGCTGATCTTCGGCGTGCTGGGCGTGCTCAACTTCGCGCACGGCTCGTTCTACATGCTGGGCGCGTACCTCGCGTACTGGATCGGCGAGCGCACCGGCAGCCTGGCCTGGGCGCTCGCCTTGGGGGTGCCGCTCCTCTTCGCCACCGGATGGGTGGTGGAGCGCCTGGCGATCTCGCGGCTCTACGGCCGCGACCACCTCTCGCAGCTGCTGCTCACCTACGGCATGGTGCTGCTCTTCAACGAGCTGCAGCGCGCGCTCTTCGGCAACGAGGTGCACGGCGTCGCCACCCCGCGGCCGCTCGCCTTCGGCCTTCCTCTCGGGGAGCTGCAGTCCTGGCCCGCGTACCGCGCCTTCACCTGCGTGGCGTGCCTCTTGGTCGCGGCGGCGATCCGGCACGTGCTGCTGCGCACCCGCTTCGGCATGCGCGTCCGCGCGGGCGCCGTGAACCCCGAGATGGTCGAGGCGCTGGGCGTGGACGTGCGCCGCCTGCTCTCCATCCTCTTCAGCGCCGGCACCGCGCTGGCCGCGCTGGCGGGCATCCTCGCCGCGCCGCTCACCACCGTGTACCCGGGCATGGGCGAGGGCGTGCTGATCGTGTCCTTCGTGGTGGTGGTGATCGGCGGCATCGGCTCGGTCAAGGGGGCCTTCTTCGGCGCTCTGCTGGTCGGGCTGGCGGACACCCTCGGCAAGGTGCTGGTCCCGGCCGTCTCCAGCGCGATGGTCTACGCCGTCATGGCCGCGGTGCTGCTGTGGCGGCCGCGCGGCCTGTTCGGCCAGCCTGCCGAGGCGCGATGACGCTGCCGCGGAGCGTGCGGGCCGGCCTGCTCGTGGGCGCCATCGCGCTCGCGCTGGTGCCGCTCTCAGGCGACCGCTTCTGGGTCCAGTTCGCCGGCAAGGTGATGGTGACCTGCATCTTCGCGGTGAGCCTGGATCTATTGGTCGGCTACGCGGGGTTGGTCAGCCTTGCCCACTCGGCATTCTTCGGCCTCTCCGCGTACCTCCTCGCCGGCCTCACCAACCAGCTCGGCCTGGTCAGCCCGCTCGTGACGCTTCCGCTCTGCCTCGCCTTCGCCGCGCTGGCGGCGCTCTTGATCGGCTGGCTCAGCCTGCGCGCCACCGGCGTCTACTTCGTGATGGTGACGCTCGCGTTCACGCAGATGCTCTACTACCTGTTCAGCGAGTCGCCCGCCCTGGGCGGCTCGGACGGAGTCTTCATTTCCCAGCGTCCTCGGCTGGCGGTCCTGGGGCGCACCCTCGTCGATCTCGGCGATCGCACCGACGCCCATGCCGCGATCTGGGTCGCGCTGGTCCTGTCCTTCCTCTTGCTGCGGCGGCTCGTGCGCGCGCCGTTCGGGCGGGTGCTCACCGCGATCCGCATCAACGAGCCGAGGATGCGGACCCTGGGGTACGCGACGCGCCGCTACAAGCTCGCCGCATTCGTGCTGGGCGGCGCTTTGGCGGGGCTCGCCGGCTATCTCGACGCGACGCTGTACGGGTTCGTCAACCCGGCGCAGTTCGGCTGGCGGCAATCCGGGCTGGTGCTGGTCACGGTGCTGCTCGGAGGCAAGGGAACGCTGTACGGGCCGGCGGTGGGAGCTGCCCTCCTCGGCGTCCTCGAGCATTTCGCCCAGCGCGCCACCGAGCACTGGAGCGCGGTGGTCGGAGCCGCGGTGGTCGCGGTGGTCCTCTTCCTGCCGCGCGGAGTCGCCGGGCTCCTCGAGGGCAGCCGTGGCTGAAGGGTTGCTGGAGACCGAGGGCCTCACCCGCCGGTTCGGCGCGCTGGCCGCCGTCGACGGCGTCTCGCTGAGCATCGAGCGAGGCACGGTGCACGCGATCATCGGCCCCAACGGCGCCGGCAAGTCCACGCTGCTCAACCTGCTCTCGGGCGAGCTGCTCGCCACCTCGGGACGCGTGCGCTTCCGCGGCAAAGACGTGACTCGCGCACCGCCCGACGTCCTCTCGCGGATGGGGATCGGGCGCAGCTACCAGACGGCAAACGTCTTCCCCGAGCTGACCTGCGCCGAGTGCGTGTGGCTGGCCGCGCACTCGCGGGTTCCCGCGCCGTCGTGGCGAGGCGACGACCCCGAGGCGGCGGTGCGCGGTGAAGCCGCCCTGCGGGCGTGCGGGCTCGCCGGCCGGAGGCTCTCGCGCGCGTTCGAGCTCAGCTACGGCGAGCAGCGCCAGCTGGAGATCGCCATGATGCTGGCCACCGATCCGGAGCTGCTCCTCGTCGACGAGCCGCTCGCCGGGCTGGGCCACGACGAGGCCCGGAGGGTGCTCGCGCTCCTGCGCGAGGTGGCTCGGGAGCGGACGCTGGTGCTCATCGAGCACGACATGGACGCCGTGTTCGCCGTCGCCCAGACCGTGACCGTGCTGGTCAACGGGCGATTGCTGGAAACCGGCCCGCCGGGCGCGATCCGCGAGAGCCCGCGGGTCCGCGAAGCCTACCTGGGCGAGGAGGAGCCGTGACCGCGCCGCTGCTCGAGGCGCGCGACCTGCACACCTTCTACGGGGCGAGCCACGTCCTGCACGGGGTGAGCCTCACCGTCGCGCCCGGCGAGACCGTCACGCTCATGGGCCGCAACGGAATGGGCAAGACGACCACCATCCGCTCGGTGCTGGGGCTCACCGGGGCGCGCTCCGGCGAGGTGCTGGTCCGCGGGACCCGGGTGACAGGCTGGCCCACCCACCGGATCGCGCAGCTGGGGATCGCCTTGGTGCCCGAGGGGCGCGGCATCTTCCCTGCGCTGTCGGTCCGCGAAAATCTAATGATGGCGGCGCGGCCAGGCCGCTGGACGCAGGACCGCGCCGTGGAGCTGTTCCCGCGGCTGGCAGAGCGTCTCCATCACCTGGGCTCGCAGCTCTCGGGCGGCGAGCAGCAGATGCTCGCCATCGCCCGCGCGCTCTTGACGAACCCCGAGCTGATCATCCTCGACGGCGCCACCGAAGGCCTGGCGCCGCTCGCCCGCCAGCAGATCTGGTCCGCGTTGCGCCGGCTGCGGTCGGAAGGCACCGCGGCGCTCATCGTGGACAAGGAGGTGCGCCGGCTGCTGGAGATCGGCGACCGCCACCTGATCCTGGTCAAGGGACGGGTCGCCTTCTCCGGGACCACGGCGGACTTCCGGGAACGCGCGGAGCAGAACCTGGCGCTGCTCCGCGCGTAGGTCCTAGAACAGGAAGAACCCGGCGAAGAAGACGCGGGAGTTGTTCGCCAGCGCGCCTCCCACCTTGCGTTGCAACGTGCGCGCGTACTCGATGCCGAAGCGCACGCCCGGCCAGGGATCCACGATCAGGTTGGCGTCCCACCATGTCTGGTGGAACCAGCTCCCGGTCGCGCCCGCGTTGAAGAGGTCGATGTTGTCCGAGTACACGTTGCTGTAGTTGCCGGCCAGGACGACCTTCCCGTACGAGATCTGGGCGTCGAGCAGAAGCGTACGCCAGTTCACGGTCCTCAGGATGCCGTTCCTGTCCCACCCGGCCATGCCGGGATCGATGTCCTGGAACACAGCGTAATTCGCCGCCGTGATGCCGGTCGGCTGGCCGATGGCGACGCCGCCTGTCAATCCGGCGAAGAGGTCTGAGTAGCCGCTGCCCGTCGTGGCCTCGCCGAGCAGCGAGATGGCGAGCCCGCCACGCTCCTTGGCCGGGATCACCGGCACGAAGGCATCCACGGCGATGGCACTGCCCGTCACCGAGGCGGTGGAATTGGTGTTCGCGCCGCTGCTCACCCCGTTGACCGCGGCCGCTGTTGCCAGCTTCAGCTTGCGAATCGCGCCGGTGACCGCCACCGAGGCGGGGCTGATGGTGGTCGACGTCGATCCGATGCTCTGCACCCCTGTCCAGCCATTGATGTTGAGCTTGAGCCCTCCCTGGAAATCGGGGAGCTCCGAATCCATCTGTGGAGGCCGCACCGCGGCGGCAGCGATCTCCACCGAGAAGACCTTCGCGTCGAAGATGCGGCTGAGCCTGACCTGCGGGTTGCGCCCGAAGAGCTGCCCGGGCAGCCCCTGCGGCTGCACGCTGGTGGGCAGGTACGCCGCCTCGAACGCCATCACGTTCCAGGTCTGCCCGATCCAGAAGGTGACGATGTCGCTCTCGACTTGCATGAGCGCGTGGCGGATGCGCGGCGTGGGATTGGTGAAGAAGGCGGACTCGGTCCCGTTCGGCGGGCGCAAGCTGGGGTTGAAGGGCGAGTTGCCGACGAAGTCCATCTCGAAGTTTCCCCTCGCCCGGACGCCGGCCACTTCCGGAGCGGAGAAGCGCAGTCCGAGGCGGGTGCCGCGCGAGCTGAAGGTAGTGCGGCCGTTGTCGCCCGGGACCGTGCCGGGCAGGTTGAGCGTCGGGTGGCCGCCGTAGGAGTCGAGGACTGCCCGCTGCGAGTCGTGGATGACGTCGCCTTCCAGGTACCCATAGATGGTGGTGACGAAGCGCCCGATCACGAAGGTCGGCGAGGTCGCCGCGCGTTGGCCGACGGTGATCATGTCGCGCAAGGCGGCCGCGTACTCTTCGTCCGACATCACCCCTTTTTTGTGGAGCGCATCGAGCGTGGTGAGGGTCAGAAGGAAGTCCGTCCGCTCGGCCACCTTGGGCGGGACCTGCGGCGTTGCGGTCCCCGCCGGCGCGCTGCCCTGAGGCGCAGGCTCTGGACTCGCCGCGTCGGAACGCGCCACCGCCGGCGCCAGCATGAATGCCGAGAGGACGACAAGGGCTCTGCCGGTCACATCAGCCTCCTTGAAAGATGCGGAAATGAGGCAGGCCGATGTCTGCTCGCGATCCCCCCGTCGGGAGCCTGCCGCGTGCGAACGATTGCACAAATCCACCCCGGACTTCCAGGGGAGGGGGTCCCGCGGGGCTGGAGCGGTCCTGCCGTGCTGCGTCAGGCGGCGCTGGCGGCGGTCCGGTACCAGCGCAGGTGCCGCCGCGTGATCCAGCCGATCAGCGCGTCCATCCCGACGGCGAAGCCGGCGAGCAGCAGCACGGCGACGAAGGCGGCGTCGTGGTGGAAGGTCCGGGACTGGAAGAGGATGAAGTAGCCGAGCCCGTCGATGGAGATGAAGAACTCGGCCACCACGGCCCCCACCAGCGCGCGCCCGACCGCGAGGCGCACGCCGGCCAGGAGGTACGGCAGGGACGAGGGAAGCGTGATCCCGAACCAGACGTCGCTCCAGCGGGCGCGACAGGCGCGGGCGACCTCCAGGTACTCGGCCGGGACGGAGCGCGCCCCGTCGGCGGCGTTCATCGCGATGGGGAAGAAGGAGGCGAAGACGACCGTGGCCAGCCGCGCCGCGGAGCTGTAGCCGAACCAGATGGTGAGCAGCGGCAGGATGGCGACCATCGGCATCGCGTAGAGCCCGTTCACGTAGAGCTTCAGCAGGCGATCGGCGGCCTTGATCCGCCCCATGGCGAGGCCGATCAAAGTGCCAGAGACGACCGCGATGAGGAGCCCCTCGACGACCGCGTGGAGCGTGACGCCGGCCGCCCGCAGCATCCCGGCGCTGGCCAGCGCCTGGGGGAACGCCCGCGCGATCCCGCTGGGCCGCGCCACGTAGGCGGGCGCGAAGAGCCGCACCACGACCTCCCACGCTCCGAGCACCAGCAGGCCGCCCGCGAGCTTGACCAGCGGTGTGGACTGCGAGAGCCGCTTCATCCGGCGAGCCCGCGCCAGGCCGTGAATCGATCCTCGAGCGCCCGACCCACCCCCATCAGCGCGACCCCGAGAAGGGTGATGACCAGCACGGTGGCGAGGAGCCCGGCCGTGTCGAAGTTCCGACCCGAGGTCATCAGGAGCTGCCCGATTCCGCTGGCGCTGAGGAAGAACTCGGCGGCCACCACGCCGACCAGGCCGCGGCCGATCGCCTGGCGCACGCCCGTCATCGCGTACGGAAAGGTGCCCGGCAGCATGACGTCGCGCCAGATGGCCCACTCGCCGGAGCGGTAGGAGCGCGCCACCTCGATCAGCTCGGGACGCACGCTGTCCGCGCCCTCGATGGTGTTGTAGAGGACGGGGAAGAAGCAGAAGAGGAAGACCACCAGCACCTTGGCGCCCATCTCGAGGCCGAAGATGGAGAGGATGAAGGGGATCAGCGCCACCATCGGCATCGCGTTGACGAGCAGGATGTAGTCGGAGAGGGCGACGCGGAGGACGCGCGCGCGAGAGAGCAGCAGCCCGAAGGGAAGCGCGGTCAGGAGCGCGATCCCGAAGCCGGCGACGAACAACGCGAGCGATCCGCCCAGGCTCGCGCGCAGCTCGCCGGTCTCGATCATCTCCCAGAGGCGCAAGAGCGTCGCCGAGAGCGGGGCCGCGACCGCCGCGTTCGCGCGCCGCCCGGCGAATTCCCAGAGCGCGGCCCCGCCGAGCACGCTCACGGCGTAGGTCGCCCACCGCACGCTTCGAGACTCCGGATCCAGCATCGCGCCCCCTACTTCTTCAGCAGCGCCTCCGCGTCCTTCCACACGCCGCGGTCGACCAGCCGCTCGTACGCCACCGGCTCCTTCCCCGGCTTGATTCCGCCCACGTCCTTCTCCGCCGCGATGACGCGGTCGAGGTTGGCCTTGCCGAGCCCGTCGTCCTCGAGCGGCCAGTACTTGATCTGGTAGAAATGCGGGAGCGCCTGCTTCGACACCTGCACGGTGCGGCCGGTGACGGTAGCGATGCTCGCGACCCGATCGGCGTTCTTTGGATCGACCATGAACCGGGTCGCGTCGATCAGCCCGGCGAGCACCCGCGCGAAGGCGGGGCGCTTCTGCTCGAGCGACTTCCGGGTGGAGACGATCAGGTTGTAATGGCTGACCGGCGCCACCTCCTTGAAGGTCGACACGATGGCCAGCTTCTTCCCCATCTGCTCCTCGAGCACCGGGACGTCGTCGGTGTGCAGCACCCCGACCTTGATCTGCCCCGCGATCATGGCCGCGCCGACGTTCGAGCTGACGCTCATCAGCTTCACCTGGTCGACCTTGAGCCCGCAGGGTTGGAGAAAGGCGGCCAACGCCACAGCCCGCGCACCTCCGACGGAGTCGACGCCGACGGC
>Ga0137394_10001440_pt1 | contig 17382 bp, 15 predicted proteins | sample czobulk116metaG_FD_108278 | JGI IMG/M metagenome (GOLD analysis project Ga0137394, IMG submission 108278) | Vadose zone soil microbial communities from Angelo Coast Range Reserve, California, USA - czobulk1.16 metaG | ecosystem: Environmental > Terrestrial > Soil > Vadose zone | place: USA...
TGAGCCACGAACTTCGTTGACCTTTTCGACAAGGCCGCAATCGATGGCGTCCATAAGGCTGACTTTGTAGTAGCTCCAACCGCCTCTTCCTTTGGCGGCTTCGCGGGTGAAGTTGTAAAAGAGTGTGTCGCGACCGAAATGGGAGGACCAGATGGCGAGATCGAAGCCCCAGGTGATGCGGCCGGAGGCGGAGGCCCAGAGGGTTTCGGCATCGGCGTGGAAGGCGAATTCGTCGAGGCCGACGTCACCGCCGTAGGCACGAAGGGCGTGCGGATTGGAGCTGAAGGAGAGGATGCGAGAGCCGTTATCGAATTTAATGTAGCCGACTTTGAAATCTTCGGTGAACCCGGTGTTCTTGCCGTCCCTATAGACGGGAATTTTCCAGTTCTCGATTCCGTGGGAGAGGACGGAGCGCGTATGGTTGTAGACTTCGCAGAATTGATAGCAGGTGGAGACGTATTCGATGGCGGTGGTTTGATCTTTGCTGGAGAAAAGGTAGTCGCGTCGTGCATGGAGCAGGCGTTTGCGGACGTTTTTGAAGGCATCGCAGAAGGTCCAGCCGATGCGGACGGATTTTTCGGCGAGACGGAGCGGGGAGTCGTCGAGAATCCAGCGCAGTTGGTAGGGGAGGAAGATTTGGGAGGCGGATTCGTCGCAGTCGATGTGGAGGGTGGGGAGGTGCATGGTTAGTTGAGAGTTGAGGGTTGAGAGTTGGCCGGTGATTGCTCATTGGTAATTTGTTATTTTGGGGGACCGCAAATAGCTGATAGCCGATAGTCGATGGCCGATAGTCGATGGCCGAGCATGAAGTGAGTCTCGTTACCTCGACTGCTACAGGGGATGAATGGGAATTCATATTGAGTCTCCTTACGTCGGCTGCTACGCGGCTAGGCGCGTTCGTCGATCCAGGCGACGAGGCCGTGGCGGAAGCGGCGGCTATTTATTGGCTGCGCGGTTGGGGATGGTGGTTTGGCTGGGTCGGGGTGGCCGGTTAGCCAGCCGACGATGAGGCCGTTCACGTTCAAAATGGCGGTGCGACGCGGGTTGGGTTCGGGATTGGCCGGGTCGCGATAAGGGTCATTGGGATGGACCCAACAGATGTATTTACCGCGTCGATTTTGGAAGCCGACGATGTCGAAGATATCGGGGCACGGGGCAGACTGAGGGATCCAATCGACGAGGGCACCGCAGACGTCAAACATGGGAATTGTTCCCTGAGGCTGACTGTTAAATTTGCGAGTTCGGACTGCGGAGCGCGGAATCTCGCTGCCAGGGAAGGCGAGCGGGGAGATGGGGACGCGTGTTTGTTGCGAGTTTTGGGTTTCGTGTTTCGGGTTCTGAGGCGTTTCGGCGGGGGTGTCTTCGTTTGGGGGATTCTCGGCCGGTTTGGATGTGGGGACGGCTATTTGTAATTTGTAATTGGTCACTTGCGATTTTTCAGTTTCCGAAGGAATCGCGCTTGGTTGGTGCGCAGGTTTCGAGTTGTCGGAGGCTTCGGGTTTAGGCACGGCAATTTGTAATTGGTAATTGGTCACTTGTAATTTTTCATTTTGCGGATTCACGGGGGCTGGTTGCGGAGGCGCAATATTGTGAAACATGGCGGAAAATGGCGCACCAGCGAGTTGAGGGTTGAGAGTTGAGTGTTGAGAGGCTTTGCGGAAGTTGAGTGTTGAGAGTTGAGTGTTGAGACGGGTCCAAGTGCGGAGTGCGGAGTTCGGAGTGCGGAATTTGGAGCTCTGAGGGAGTTTCGGGGTCGGTGGTGGTTTTAATTTTGATGCCGAAGAGTTGATCGACTTTGTGGACGATGGAGATGGTTTCCTCGTGTGTAAGCGGCTCTTTGAGGTCACGCTTGCGCCTTTCCTTTTGAATGGTTTCTTTTTCGGTCACTTGCATCTTGTCGTGGTGGCGCTGTTTTTCGAAGGCAATGCGGTCGCGGCGGGTGCGTTCACTCATCTGAGTGGCCAAGGTACGGGTTTGGATATTAAGGGTTTTGGCGCGCTTCTCCGCTTCGGGCGTGCCGGGCATTGGCGCCGGAGCCAGGAGCGTGTCCTGGACGTCAGCGGCCATGAGAATTTCGTTGGCGTGGCAGAGGTCGTCGGAGTTCTTGAGGTCCCGGATGAGTTCGCGCGAGGAGTCGGCCCGGATTTTGGCGCAGGCAAGACGTTCGCGAAGAGCAAGCCAATCGAGGTACCCGCCTGATTTCCAGCGCGATATGTTGGGAGGCTGAAAGCCGGGGTAACCGAGATCGTCGAGGCGCGCAATGATGTCCTGGAAGCGGCTCCCGTTCTCGATCATGCGGTTGACGATTTCACGGATGGAGACGGGTAAACGAGCGACTTTGCCTTTTCGAGTAGTGGAGCCGTAGCCGATGGGATCGCTGTCGCAGGTTTCGAGTTCCGGGTTTTGAGTTTCGAGTTGAGGAGGGGACTCGACTCCTTCTTCGGGTTGTTCTCGGTCGCTATCTTCTGATTCAATCTGACTATCAATTTCAGTTTTCATATTGGATCAGTTTTACCGCGTGGGAGGCTGCAAACCTAACCCGCCTGACCCGGGTGACCCGCCTGACCCATTTGCCCCATTTGCGCTACTTGACCCGCCTGACCCGCTTGAGCCGGGCGGAGCCGTTTTTCGGGTTTTTCTGGCATCTTTGGCGCTAGATGAGGGGAGTTTTGGATCGACAGAGCGCCATGGTTCAGTATTCTTGCGATACATCCGGAGAGCTGTCTCGCTGCGTACATCGTGTCTTGCGAAGGCTTTTCCTTCGACCGGAATGGAAGTTATGAACTCAGTCGCTCGCTATTTGTGTCCCGCACTGCTATGCCTGCTTGCGCTGGGCGCAGCCGGCCAGGCTCCGGTGATCGAAAGTTTCACACCGGCTTCCGGACAGATTGGCGCATTGGTCACGATCAATGGCGCCAACTCTTTGCGCACACCAGCATTCAAACCATGGTGGGAATTTGTTCCGGCTCCATGAAGCTACTTCTCGTCCTGACTATTTCTGTTCGACTCTGCGAGTATTTGGCCGTAGCGGATCTGGCTGGCAACGAACAGAGGGTCATCATCAATCAAGACTCAGCTTTGAACGAAAAGGAAGGAGAACAAATGAATGAGCTCCTCAATAAGGCGATTGCGAGTACGAACACAGTCTATCTGTCCGCCGAGAAGGCGTTGCTTCTTGCGCCGCAAGCGGTGGAGTCAGTCTTATCTGCAAACCTTACAAATAACGATCCGGTGGCTCGAGCCATTGCACGATCCGTCTTGGATATGAGGCGTCGTCCCGATTCACCGAACAATACAGCCCTTAAGATCCTCTCCAGCACTGAGGAGAGGTCTCTCAAGACAGTTCGAGGAACGCCGCATCCTGATGTCACAGCAAGTCAGCTCTATGCTTCATTAGGGCCAGCTGCAGCAGAGTACTTGGCTTTGAGGCTGGTCAAGGACGCCGAATGGCAGGATAAATTGCAAGATTGGAAGGCCAAAAGTGTGCTTCGATATTTGCATGCCGCTCGAAACCCAGACGCAGCTGATTTAGTAATTCAGTTTGCTACTGAGACGAAGCGGGGGGACTTGCGCAGAGAGGCGGTTGAAGCTTTCCAGGGAATTGACCGTCCTCAACTCCAGCGCAAGCTCGAAGCTCAACGAGAACGCTTGCGGAACTTGGGTAAAGTGATGCCACCAGAACTCTCAACGTTGCTTAGGAACTGAAAGGCATTCCTTTAATTGCGGTGGACTGGAACAGTGAGTTCGTTGCCACCTAGCGAGCAGGTGAGCGCCAGAATCAGATATCAGCGCAAGTGTCAGTCCTTTGACCGACCCCTTTTTCGACCTCTTTTCGACCCCTTTTCTAGGGCATTAATAGCCTTGTTCGTAAAAGTTGATTATCCAAATTTCGGGCAGTGGAATTTTGACCAACGTTCCCTGCGGGAAATGAAACCACTCTCCTTCGGAGCTGAGATCTTTCGTGAACTTTGCGCGCAAGCCCGGGTTGGCGTCCAAGATTAGCGTGCCACGCGCGAGCGGTCCGAAATAAAATCGCGCGATGTCATATGAGCAGTCGAATGACTGGGTGGTGTAGAACATCTCGACGTGGAGCGATTGAAGCTTTGCCGCAGCGTAGTGATACCGATGAAGGATTCTTTCGTGGATGTCTGCCAGATACGCGTGTGTGGCGGCTTCGCAGCCTTCTTTGGCTTCGTAATGCAGCGGTGGAATGTTGTCGCGAGGCACGACGCTTAACTGGCGAGAAAACGTCATTCGGTCGGAAAGGATCTGCGTCTTGGAATCGAAACTGAAATAGTGCGAGCCAAATCCTGCCCCATTATTGATATCCTTGGCCCTGCCGCCGGCGCAGACCCTTTTCTTCAGGAGCACAGAACTTTTCCTCGCATCCATACGTGCGACCAGATATAACTGGTCTTCGTAATGCCCAGTGCCATGGCTCCCTGAAGAATCTCCCCAGCTCACCAGCAGAAGATTTGTCACGCCGTTTAGCCAGCCAAGGGCGATCCTTCGAGACCTAACATAATCCCAGTTAACCTTCTTGTCCCGATCGATGTCTCCTTCAACCTCAGCTTCATTGAAAAGGTAGTTCTGCAGCAACAGGTCGCTGTAGTCTTTGAAAACGAGCCTGATTTCGCAGTCGTGGGGAACTCCGTTCGAGCCACGAACCATTTGAGGCAGCCGGACATTCTTTAGTTCGTAGGCTGGTGGCGGCTGTCCCGTGCTGATCAGACCACAGTCGGTGATTTCAGGAACCTTGTAAGCCTGGGCGAACAAGGGTGCGGCAAGCAGGAGGGCGGCCGCAATCGAGGCGAGCTTTTCTGGTCCGCGAGTTTTTCCCGTCTTGATCATTCCGGCCAGCCTGTCGAACCACCTTCCTTCCCGCTTTAGAAACGAAAGCTTAGGCTTAGGCTCGTCGCGGCGCATAGCGTCAGTCGCTGGGTTTGCATACGCGATGATTGTCCGCAAGATGCAACGTAAATGCAATAGTTCCGCGAGGTCGACTACAGCGACAGGGGATTGCAGATTTGAAATATTTGAAATTTGAGATTTGAAAGGGGGAAGGAAAATCACCGCAAAGAGGGAATGAATTGCGGGTTTCGGATTTCGAGTTATGGCCGAGCACACAGGATTATGGCTGGCAAGTCATGGGAAAGGAGTCTTAGTTTATGCGATTCATTTTACGGGAGGGCTGTTAGGATCGTTGTGATGGAACTCGATAAGCCAGCGAATCCTCACGGAATAAGGAGGGTCCGAAGAGTGATCAGGATTTGCGTCGGAGTGCTCTGCGCGCTGGCTGTGCTGCCATTGGCGCTTCTTCTAATCCAACCGGCGACTGATCGGGTGAGGTTTCGAGTGGTGGATCGAACGACTGGCCAAGCGCTCACAAATGCTACAGCCTTCCTCTGTGACAGATGGACGACGCTGCCTGTTGAGAAGTTAAAAATTCCCGGCTTTAATCGCTGGAGGAATGTCCTGGCAATCGGCACGAATGGCGCTTTTCAGATTCAGACTGTTCCGCGAGTAAAGAGCAGTAGCGCGTACCGAATCATCTTTTCCGAGAAGGATCATTGGAATGCGATTTTATACGTTGAAGATGCAGAATTCAGGATTTATTACACCAAGTTGGGAGACGTATTCATACGCAGGACGAACGCGGTGACCATAAAGCTGGTCCCGCGTGACCCGCTTGACCCGCGTGGTGTAGTAATCAGTAATCAGTGGTGAAGTAATGGCGCAGAGAACGCGAAGGGGAATGGCAAAATGATCGACGTAATGCCCAATTGATTTCTCGCGCGCAGGTTTAGCCGGTCTTTTCTTACTTGCCGTGCAGCGCGGTTCGGTTCAGTCTCCGCTTGCTGGGGAGATAAGCGCCAGCGTAGAGGATGAGAAATTGAGGAGCAACCTTTGAAGCAATTAATTGTGCTGCTTGGACTAGTTGTCCTTTGGGCGTTGGCGATCGGCAGCAGCGCGATGGGCGCAGGAACTCACAGTGTCAAGGGTTATACGAAGAAGGACGGAACGCACGTAGCGCCGCACAGACAAACCAATCCCGACAGCTCGAAGCGAAATAATTGGAGTGCTAAGGGGAACGTCAATCCAGATACTGGGAAGAAGGGCACGAAGGATCCTGACCAACCGAGCGCGCCTAGCAAGTGAACCGCCGCAAGCGCGTGAGTCTACTACCCCGCCTGCGCGAGTGAAACAACGATCATTGAGAATCGCCGTTGTTTTTTTGGTTTTCGTTGTAATTGATTTCTCTTTTTGTGTTTTGGTCTTCTGGGATCGGCCTTCGCTTCTCGAAAAAACCTATGATTGCTTTTTCTTGCCACTTATCCTGGTGCCTCAAGACTTTCAATTTCAATCCGCTGCGGTAATTCTGCTTGTGCCTCCACTTGCCTGGACTGCAACCATGGCTACGTTCTTGGAATTGGGCATTGCGATCAGAAAGCCGAAGAGCTCCAACGGAGGTAACGAGGTTCCGCTCTTTGAATCCATTCGGCGAATACTTGGATGCAGGACTGAAGAGCAAAGATCGTCCGGACAGCTGAGGCTGAGCGAAAAAATAGACAAACTTATACGCTATGTGAATGTTGTAATTATCGGCTGGCTTGTTTGCGCCGTATTGCAATTCGCGCCCTTTTTAGTCGGGGCGCTTATACTCGGTTTTAAAGGACCGTTCTATCAGGTAAGAGAGCGGTGCAACTCAATTGCGGAACTCTATCTTTGGCCATCAACCGTCCCTGGCTTGACTGATCTGCGCGACGAAACGAGATACTTAATTGTTCCAGCGTTGTTTTGGGGAGCGGTCCTGTGGGCGAGTATGCTGGCCGGCGTCTTGTCTGTGACACATTTCGGCAGAAGAGGCCAACGTGCGCCGTCTTCCCAATAGGGATTTCGTGTCAGCGGTTTCATGATGCAATTTCAAGTGAAGCAGGATACTTTTTGTTCGTGCAAAAGAAGGCGCTGATAGGTGGATTCCTTTTGATACTTGGATCCTTGCACAGAACTGAAGGAAAGCTGCCGATCCTTTTGACCAACCTCACGATGGCCGAGTTCGTTCATGTAATAAATGACGAAACGAAATTGCAGCTAAACCTGGAACTTCAAAATTATGGATTCGGCGAGCGCTTGACGTTAGATCGCTCACGACTTGCCGAATTCACCGCAGAAGACCTGGTGTCGGCGCTCCGGCCTTCTACGAACTATACGGTCGTAACAAATGGAGCGGTATACACGTTAGTGCCAAAACACAGGATCGCTGACCACGCCTATGAGATGAGTTACGCGGTGGACGATTTTGGGGTTACCAACGCCCACCCCTTCGTGGCAGGTTCAGATGCTGGCACAGATGCTTCCTTTCGAGTTCGGCTGCGTCGAACCATTTTCCTTTTCAAGAGAGTCGGGACCACTTTTTCTGGAAGAGCCGGGATGGCCTCATTGGCCGAGCAATTCGTTGCGACCTGTGACTCTGGCCATGAAGACTGCCTCCGTTCGAGATTGGATATGTGCGTTTTTCAACACACAGCGCAAAGCGTATTGGATCGCTGAACGCGTGGCGTCGTTTGCAGGGTCGTCCTACAACGGCATGGCGTTTAGTGTCTATTGCCCAGAGCAGCTCGCGAGTCTGAGTGTGTACGATGCACACGACCCGGAAATAGTGCGCCGCCGTGAAGAGGAAGAAAATCAGTATCGGCAGCGATTCCACCGCGAAATCTTCGTGAACAGAACTAACCTTTTACTACAACCTTACCTCTTTAAAATCTTCGCATCCAAAGACGGACAAATCGCACAGTATCGCGTTCAGGTGAGTCCACGTAGCCTTACGGAGGTTCCTGATTTTGGCAAATATAGTTTTAGCGGGACGCTGAGGATAACGAACGTATTTGGCGGCTTAGTGGTGGAGTGCGCGATCAATTCGGAACGCACGAAAGCCCTTTCACTAAAGGCAACGGAGCATGTTCCAGCCTTTACTTACCTGTTCACAGTTGGTGAGAAGTTCGTGGAGAGCTCGTCGTTCATCATCACAGTGTCGCCGGCTCCGTTGATACGTAAGCAAGCTCCAACAGTCAGCGATTATCACTTTCAAATCTCGATCTTCACCGACAAGGAATGAAACGGGACGGATCTGACGGCCGCAACCTAGGTGCGGATGCCAATCCGTGAAAAAACTTCCGCGGCATCCACAACTTTCGAGCGGAAGCGGGGTTTATTCATGCAGGATGATCAAGGTTCTCGTGCGGCCGTAAGTCTCTGTTTTGATTTGGACCCAGTTTTGGACGTTCAATGCGGGGGACTATTTCCAATGGACGAAATGTTCGGAAGTGTGAATCGGCCGACGTGTTTTGCTCCAACTACACGCTTCTATGGATTATTTCAGCGTCGCGGCGACTGACTATCTCTTTTCGTTCCTCAGCCTCGCCAAACCGAACCCATTGTTGGTCCATTTCAATTTCTAAATTGCTGAACCTTTTGCTGGTCTCCGCCTCCGTAGCCGATTCGTGCAGCAAGGAACGAGCAAGCAACAATAGGTGCTTATTCTTTCTCCAATGCCACGCTGCTTTTTCTTCAAAGCGAATTCGGGAGTTTATTCCCTGAAGTGTCGCAGGCAATGCAGCAATAATACCTACGACATAGGGGCTTGCATAACTCCTCTTCCATTTACGAGCGTTGCCATTGCGAATAATCCCGCTCCATCAACTAAATGCCCCCGCGCGCCTGACAAAAGAAAGAGAACCGCGGTGAGGAAAAGCAGCGCTCACCTTGAATGAGATTTCCAGTATCCGCTTAACGTTTATTTGACAGCACAGTTAGTTCTCGCTCAAAAGCTGGATTATATCCTTAGCAAGTTCCCGGCATTTTTTTTCGGACGGGCCCCTGAGGTAGACATATGCGTTTCGGAATCTAAATTCAAGGATATTGGGCTTGATGAAGAAAGCCTCGTCAGGAATTCCAGGCGCCAATTCCTTGATGGGCGCCAGCTCGATGGCGCTCTTGTACCGGGCATGGGCTAGAGCTACAGAGTCGTCAATTACTATTCCGAGCTCCACAAGCTGGCCGTCCGCTACAAAATCCATCTCCTCGACGTTCTCTGTCGTGTGCCGAAGCTTATGCAACTCGCCAAATCGTCGGCTGCGTGCCTTGATCCGACCGGGTAACTTGTCTGAAACATTGTTCAAGTGTGTTTTGTTCATAAGCCCCTTCTGCTGGATGCCAATGTCTGACATTCGAGTTTCGCATGAGAGAGTTGAAATCAGCGCCAAAAGGAAACCGGCTTTTACGAAGGTCATGGGTTATGGACACGGGTTCTTGTCGGGACCGTGAGGGTCTACGTATCTTGACAGCTCAATATCAGGATATGTGCGGGATACTCTCAATTTTATCGAGTACGTTGGTAATCCGTACGCTACCTCAATCGCCTTACTTTCAAGCACAATCAAACTATAAGCAACTCCGTAGGAAGGATCAAGCAATTGACGGGATCGTTGTCTGCTAGACACCTCGTTACCGCATGATAGTTGTAGTGAGGCTGGCTCGGTGCACAATCCTTTTGAGCTAACTCGAACCTTAGAGACGGTTGGAAACCAGGTGCAAGATTCCAATACAAAAGCGTGGGAGGCCCCTGAGGCCCCTCGGTTCCACCCCAGACGTAGAGGCACTCTGCGTCAATTCCGATCGTGCGCAAGAGTCCTTTCAAAAGATTTGCGTTCGACATGCAATGACACATTGTTCCTTGGCCATATGCTCTCAATAGGTTCAGAGCTAGCGGTCGATTCGGATGGTACTTTACGTCTCTCGCAATTCCTCCCATGATTGAAGTCGCAATACTGTTGATGGTTCGTCGCAGGTTTGAAAAGGAATGGAATGAGCATTTAGCAAAGGTAAGGCGAGAGATTGTATTGGATGATAAAAGTTTATTGCAGCAATCGTATAGTTTTCGTGTTTTCTCTAGCGAATATGAAGGCACTATTTCCATTGTTGTGCAGATTAAACCCAAAGATATTGGGCATGGGGATGATTTTCTTCAACGCGTGTTCAAGGGCTCGCTGGTTCTAAGCAATGGCGTTGGACCTATTGTGAAATGTCCCGTCGCGCCGGAACGTAATCAGATGTGGTCTTCTGAAGCCAAGGCGCGGGTCCCAAGCGTTCTGTACACTTTCTCTTTCGATCGGGCGTTTCTAGCGAGATCAACTTTTACCTTGAATGTAAGTGATCCAACGGCTTCCACAAACGAACCGTCCAGCACTTCATACCATTTTCCGTTCTCAGCACTGCTACCGCCAGCGAACGACTGACCCACATTATAAGTGAAAACATCGGTCAATTGCTTTAAGTGTCTGTGGAAGTGTCAAGAACATGTCAACCGGCGATTTCAAAAATGAAATAAATGAAATGATTGTGGCTGGACGACGCCTTATGTTACTGGCCTCGGCGGGCTGGTTATTCTCCGGGGGCTGTCATTTACCTGCAACTCGCCAGGAAATTAGTTTTACGGGCAGCATTACGGCGGGAGAGCGATTTGAGCATCGGCTAGGTGAGCGCTTTATCTTCGCGTTGGAGCCGACGGAATTTGGCTGGCGGATTGCGATTTATGAGAAAAGCCGAGACGAGGATTTATCGCGCCTAACGCCACCATTTCATTTCGTCCCAAATCCGAGGTGGATCGAAGGATGGCACTTTCGGAATGAGGAGAACACCGGCCCGAACGTTGGATCGGTGAATGCGCCCCAACGAGAACGGGAGTTCATTTTCTCGCCGAAGGTAGGCCGGACAATTCAGGGTCCAGCGGCAAGGGCAAGTGCAACCTCAGAAGAGCTAGTTCGCGTCGAGTCTTTCGGGAAGGGGACGCTCTGGATCACGAACATGACGTTGTCCCCACCAGAGAGGTCCAAGCAGGCGAGACTGATGCAACTTAGCTTCAAGTGCGACGTCTCCTGGCCCCGTCAGTGACTCAGTTCCCGACGCAAATCCATGCAAAAGCTTCCCATAAAGTTTCTGAGTTATGCTTCAATGGTGCGGATGCCAATCCGTGAAAAAACTTCCGCGGCATGCACAACTTTCGAGGCGAAGCGGGGTTTATTCATGCAGGATGATCAAGGTTCTCGTGCGTCCAGGCATCCGGGGAATGACTCGCTGTTTGACGATATGGTTTGTGATTACTCTCGTCGTCGGCTGCGCGGGTATTAAGGGCGAAAAGAAAACGACCCAAGCCGCATCTACAAGTGTCACGATCGACGAGCCTCTTTCTGAGGTGGCGTTGGCAATTGAACAAGTCGTTCCGCCTCCAGGCGGATCGATGGAGGGAGGTCATTATATCGTGAAACTGATGGATGGGCGGCGAATCGCGGCGGACCAAATAGATTCTGCGACCACGAGAGTCAGAGTCCAGTCCTGGGCTGACCCGCCACTTGGGCCGAAGCGAGTGACCGGCCACGCATCCGAAACGAATGTTATCGCGGAAATTCGGAAAACTTTAATCGAGCCTAAACCTGAACGGTTGAAGGAGCTGATTGGAGGGTACGAGGCGAAAATTGAGCGGCTGGAACAATCTCTGCGGGGATTTGATCCCGAGATATGGCTAAAGGCTTTTCACGAGACAAACCGAACCGTTCGCCAACAAGCCCGGGATCTGAGGGAACGAGAATATCCGAGCTCACAACATGACACCGACCGGGAGATCATTGCTCAAATGCATGCGCGCAAGGCGCAGCCAATCGAAACGCCTGAGGCACAACTTGAGTACCTGCGTCAGTTGAGAAGCGCATGGCAGATTCTGCAGCGTGAGGAAAAAGCCCGAACCGCCGAGATACAATTTTATACCGACGTGAGCTCCGGGAGGGAGGCCATCTATAGCGTAGAGGAGGTCCAAAGAGCCGAGGGCCGCATACACTCTTTAACGGCCGAAATGCCGCCCGAGCGCATTCTTCAAACATTGGGTCTGACGCGTGACAAGAACAAATTGGCTAAAATCCGACTTGCGGCCAGAAGCTTTCCCCCGATGACGATCGGAGGTTCGCCTGACGAATTGAGGATCGAGTATCCTTTAGGGGGCGGCTACACGCTCGATTTGATTTTTGGCGCTTCGTTGAGTGACCGAGGCAGACTCATATACGCAGATTTGGGAAGGGCCCGATGGCCGGATGCGCTGCCACGTTGGCGAACTGTCACGGTCTCTCGACCATTTTTAGAGGTAGTGATGGCCATCGAGCAGGTCCAGCCGCCTTTGATCGATAAGGGAGGGCACCCGGCAGATCCGGACACGGTTTCGGCAAGTTACGTCCCAAACAGCAGCTATCGAGTGTTGATCCGGGACGAACCCGACCCGAGGTCGGGGGCCCGGGAGATATATGCGACGAATATCAATCGTAAGACCACACAGCTCCAAATTCGGTCGTGGTCCAAAGATCAGGAGCATCCAGATCTTTCGAGGAACTCAAGACGGAGTGAGGATGAAACGAAACTCCTGTCGAAGATTGAGCGAGTTTTGCGTGTGCCGCCGACTGATAACGAGGTGGAGCAAATGGTTCGGCTGAACCAGGCAAGGATTGAGCCGCTCGAGGAATCTATCCCTGGATTGGAGAAACTATGTGAGAGCGCGTTAAGGGAATTGGGAGGGTTCGAGTCGCCTTGGGATTGGCAGAGGCGCGCAGACGCAATCGTGGAACAGACCTATCCGCGATCGGAATATTTGCGGGATCTTCAGGCGACTCGGTTGATGCTCGAACGTCGGAAAGCCGCCCTGAATGCCGAATTGGGAATTTACCTGGATTATATGCGGACGGACGGTTTCGCAAGCGAAGCCATTAAGGCGAAAGTTCACACGGACGAGGTGAGGGTTTTGAAGGCGGCCAACGTGGAAAAAGTATTGGCGAGAATCCCAGGGATGATGAGGGCGAATAACCGGAAGTGGCAGGAGGTAGCCGACGACGGCTTCACGGCGCGCGACGTTCTAAGGATCTCTTCGTTGCTCGACAGTGAGCCCACAGGAATAATGATTCACTTTTTAGCCTCCGCTGCTGAGGCTCGAAAGAGCTTTGAGTCGAGGCAGAACTATCTGCAAGGAAACAAGGAGATGCTCGCGGGACTGGGCGATGTAGCTTGCCTAATTAGGAATTCAAGGCCTTCGGTTCAATTCGTGGTGGCAAATTCAGTGGTCTCAATTGATTGCGGTTCAGTTAATGACTGCCTGCAAGTGGCGTTTGAGGTCGTCAGGCTCTTGCGCCAAGAGGGGTAATCATTCGAGCGGTTCCTGAAAAAAGGTTAACTAATCTGATAGAGTGTCGGAATCGCGAGGGCCAAAATCCAAACGGGTGAGCGTCATCGAAACCAATCATCCGGTTTGGACAAGCAATGCTCACACAAATAATGTTTGGACACGCGAAGTCAGATGAAGCGACTCTCGGAAATGAAGGTTAAACAGTGCGTTAAGGTACTTTCTCTCGTTGGCTTAGTCACTTTCTTCGCCATGGTTATCGTATGGTCATCAAAACCAGTGTGCCTGCGGTTACAAATCACGGTAGATGAAGGGTCCCGTGCGACCGTCAATCATGAAATGATTATCCATGTTTCATTGGTAAACAACTCGCACCGTGCAATAACATTGATTGAATCGAATCCTGAACATGATTTCGTTTTTTTGGTAATAGGCCCGCAGGGTAAGAAAGTTCCGTTGACTGAATATGGCAAACGGATTACAGATCCGACTGCTCCCATGTTTGGAGTTCAATTCATAACGCTTAGCACTGGAGAGGAAAAGCGTTATTCCGTTCAATTGGATAGGCTTTATCAACTTGATGCTCCCGGAACCTACACGGTCAGCGCAACCATTAATGTGTTGACTCAGTCGATGCTCGACAAGCTGAAAATCCCCATAACCCCATCAAATAAGGTCCAATTTCGTCGGTTGGAAGCGGCAAATGTGAAAGCAGGGTTATGAGAAAACCCGCTCAAAATTCCCGACGTACTGTCGATAAGCAAACGTTGCGCCTTCAGATCGAATCTGCTGCGAGTGCATAAGAAAGATCTTTGACGTAAATCCATTCGTGGATGGGTTGCGCTTTTCAGAGACGGGACGACAAAAACCCCGATTAATTTCGTTTTTCAGCCCCAATGCTGATTTTGTGTGCGAGGTTTTGTCGTACGTGTTTGGACAGCGCAAGGTCGACATTTAGGTAGATGAGGAGGGCCGATGAGCCCAATGTGGGGCGAGACTGCCGGAGGCCAGGCTGCTGCTGCTTTGCGCGGTTTCGGGCAACGACGATTTCCTGAGAAGGCAATCCCCTCCACGGAGATCGCCTCGCACGGTGGCAGCGTTCAGCAACCTCGCCTAATCTTGCAGTTGCCCTGCCAAGGTAAGCTGGATATCGTTTGACCTGCCTGCAACTGCGACATGGACCACAAAACCACCAGCTTGAATAATTAAACGAAACAGAACATGAAATGGCTTACGTTACTCCCTTTAATCCTCGGAACCGCCCTGTTTGCCGCCGATAAACCGAAGGATGGCACTTATCTTGATCCGGCGAGCGCCGGGCAGGACTACGTTGACCAGGGCGAATACAAGAATGATTGGGGCGGCGCCCAGGTCATCGCCCTCGGCGATGATAAATTCCGCATGGTGACTCACAAAGGGGGTCTGCCGGGAGACGGTTGGGACAAAGAAACGAAACAGGAAACGCCCGGCAAACGTGAGGAAAAGAAAATTGTCTTCACCGGCAAGGACGAATACAGCGCCGAGCTTGAGAACGGCAAGATCGCGATCAAAACGGCAAACGGCGGGCCCTGGACCATGGAGAAGACCGAACGCAAAAGCCCAACGCTCGGCGCCAAGCCGCCCACGGGAGCCGTCGTTTTGTTTGACGGAACCAGCGCCGAGGCCTGGTCGGGCGGGCACATGGATGAACGCCACCTTCTGGCGGCCGGATGCAAGACCAGGCAGGAGTTTACGAACTTCGAGGCCCATTTTGAATTCCTGCTCCCGTTCAAACCGCTCGGCCGCGGCCAGGATCGGGGCAACAGCGGCGTCTATTTGCAGGACCGCTACGAAATTCAAGTCCTCGATTCATTCGGCCTCAAGGGCGAGAACAACGAGTGTGGCGGCATCTACACATTGGCCAAGCCCGCCGTGAACATGTGCTTCCCACCCTTAACCTGGCAAACCTACGACATCGACTTCACCGCCGCCACCTACGACGAAAGCGGAAAGAAAACCAAGAATGCGGTGCTTACTCTTAAACACAACGGCGTCCTTGTGCACGAGAATCTCGAACTGAAGTCGAACACTCCGGGCAACGGAAAGAACGAAGGCCCCGACGGAGGACCTTTCCAGCTTCAAGGCCACGGCAACCCAGTTTACTACCGCAATATCTGGGTGACGCCGAAGTAGTATCCGCGTTTTGGAGTGCGGTCCCGACGCGTCGGGACCGCTTTGGCATTGCGCGCTGGACGGACCATAGAGCTTGCGACGGTTCGGCGAGTTTGAAGGAAAAGCGGCAGAGGACTGCCGCACTCCAAAAGCTGGCGCCCCATTTGAACGTCCGCGCGGTTCATGAGTTCAATGCGCGAGTTGCGACTAGGAAATCTCTCCATGAACCGGAGCAGAAACAGCCTCCTCTCCCCGGCCCTCTCCTCCCTCTGGGGAGGAGAGGGAGAACGGTCCCGGGGTTCATGCGCGATTCTACGATTTGAGTTACAGGCAGTAGCTGCAATCAGCGTGCGCTCGCAAGTTCCAGCGCCCACGGGGCCGCTTCCTTTAGCGCCTTGATTCGGACCCGGCTCGAGTGATCCACGCACTCTAGAACTGCTGTCCCCCGAATCGATGAGCGCCACGGTTACTGGACTGCGGCCTGAGCATTTCGGCACGATTTCGCAGAAGAACGGATCAGGAGGTTTGGCTAAAAAAAACTACGATGGTCAAAATGCAACAGTTGGGGTTCGTGCGTTAAAAAAATTCATACTGCTCAAAGGTGCTTCAATTCGAGTGGTTTAGCTTCATTGTGAATATCTAATTTTCGCGATGGCATCTCCGCTGCTAAAGGGGCATGCCGCAAAGAACCCTGCGGCCGATCACAAAAAAGAAACAGAAACCAGTCGCGGGCTTTACCGCCGCAATCACAAACGTATGAAGAAAGTCGAAGCGATAATAAAACCCTTCAAATTAGAAGAGGTTAAGGACGCCCTCGGGGATGTTGGGATCGAAGGGATGACCGTCAGTGAAGTTAAAGGTTTCGGCCGCCAAAAAGGCCACACCGAAATCTACCGCGGCAGTGAATATACCGTGGACTTCCTCCCCAAGATCAAAATCGAAATGGTGCTCCCGGACAACCGTGTGGAGGCAGCCGTAACGGCCATCGTCGGCTCGGCCAAGACTGGCAAGATCGGCGACGGAAAAATCTTCGTGTCCCAGGTGGAGGAAGCGATTCGCATCCGCACCGAAGAAAAAGGAGAGCAGGCGGTTTAAGCGGAAAGGCAACTCGAAATGAAAAAAATACTAACAACAATTACCCTGTTTCTATTCGTCACCGCTGTGCCGATCGGGCTCCTGGCAGCCACTGAGGCCGTAGCGTCAGCTCCCACCAATGCCGTGGCCGCAGCGCCAGTTCCCACCCTGAAAGACCCCAACGTCGAGCAGCGCCTGGCCGATCTCGAGGCCTACGTAGGCAACGGAGCCCGTTCGAGCGTTGCGAATACGAATATCAGCTCGAAGATCCCCGGCCCCGGCCCCGGGCACAATGGGTTCCAGATGATTTGCGCCGCGCTGGTGCTCTTCATGACGCTGCCTGGCCTGGCGCTGTTTTACGGCGGATTGGTCCGTCGTAAGAACGTCCTCTCGGTGCTGGCGCAATGCATGGGCATCGCGGGACTGGTCACCATCCTCTGGTGGATTTGCGGGTACAGCCTCAGTTTCCATAGCGGCGGCAAAATGTTCGGCAGCCTCGATTGGAAATTCCTCAAAGATGTCACGTCCGATCCGAATCCCGATTACAGCGGGTGGGTTTCGCATAACATCTATTCGATGTACCAGCTCATGTTCGCGATCATCACCCCTGCGCTGATCGTTGGCGCGATCGCCGAACGCATGAAGTTCTCAGCCGTGCTCTTGTTCGTCACGGGCTGGATGTTTGTGGTTTATTTCCCTTTGGCCCACATGGTCTGGGGCGTGGACGGCATGATGAACGGCGTCTGGAATGCGGACGCCAAGATCAAGGCGATCGACTTCGCCGGCGGAACAGTGGTCCACATGTCATCAGGCTGGTCGGCATTGATCCTCTGTCTGATTCTTGGCAAGCGCCTGGGCTTTGGCAAGGAACCGATGCCGCCTCATAGCATGGTCCTCTGTATGGTCGGAACCGGCATGCTTTGGGTGGGTTGGTACGGATTCAA
>Ga0137394_10001441_pt1 | contig 17379 bp, 15 predicted proteins | sample czobulk116metaG_FD_108278 | JGI IMG/M metagenome (GOLD analysis project Ga0137394, IMG submission 108278) | Vadose zone soil microbial communities from Angelo Coast Range Reserve, California, USA - czobulk1.16 metaG | ecosystem: Environmental > Terrestrial > Soil > Vadose zone | place: USA...
ATGAGGTCGTGCAGCGCCTGCTTGCGCGGTGTGACAGCGGCGATGACATAGCCCAGCATAAAAACCGCGCCGGAGAAAATCTTGGCGATCTCGCGCCAGAGCGCTCGCAGGATGGATACGCGGCGGCCGTCGAAGCGCGTGACATGGAGGCCGAGAATCGCCTTGCCGAAGGTCGCCCTGAGCCGAGACGCGTGCAGGATCGGCCAGTAGAGGAAGCCGAGCACCCACACTGCGATCACCGCAACTGTCATGTCATCCGGTGCGAGCGCCATGGTGGCGCCGACGAGGAGCGCGGTTGAGAGGACGACAACGATCGCGGAGTCGGCGAGGAGAGCGAGGAACCGGATCCAGAATCCGCCGTACTGCGTACCCGTTGGCTCGGACATTGTTGTTTGACCTCCGAGCGCAGACTATTCCGGGTGTGCCAATGGAATCAAGGCACTATTTACGCCTTGGGGCTCCCAGCCCCTCAGGCAACTTGCTGCAGCACCTCGCGAATCGTCTGATACAGCCGATCGATCTGGGGCTTCTCGACGATGAGCGGCGGGGACAGCGCGATGATGTCCGCCGTCACACGGATCAGCACCCCGGTCTCGAAGGCCTTCACGAAGGCCTCGTAGGCGCGCCGGCCGGGCGCCCCGGGGCGGGGCTCGAGCTCGATCGCCGCTACCAGGCCGCAATTGCGGATGTCGATCACGTGCCGCGTGCCCCCCAGGGAATGCGCCGCGTCTTCCCAGTACTTCTCGAGCGACTGAGCGCGGGTGAGGAGGCTCTCGTCCTCGTAGGTCTCGAGCGTGCCGATACCCGCGGCGCAAGCAACGGGGTGGCCCGAATACGTGTAGCCGTGAAAGAGCTCGATGCCCGATGAGGAAGATTCGGGCCCCTGCATGAAGGCTTCGTAGAGCGACTCCCGCACGAACACGGCGCCCATCGGCACGGTCCCGTTGGTGAGGCCCTTTGCCGTGGTGAAGAGGTCCGGCACGACGCCGAAGCGCTGGGAAGCAAAGGGATGGCCCAGGCGGCCGAATCCGGTGATCACCTCGTCGAAGATGAGAAGGATGCCGTGGCGCGTGCAGATCTCCCGCAGGCGCTCGAGATAGCCTTTCGGCGGCACCAGCACGCCGGCCGAACCCGCCACCGGCTCGACGATCACCGCCGCGATGGTCGAAGGATCATGCAGCGCGCAGAGCCGCTCCAGCTCGTCCGCAAATTCCAAACCTTTTTCTGGCTGGCCGCGGGAGAACGCATTTCGTCCCAGGTCATGCGTATGGCGGATATGGTCTACGCCGGCCACGCCCGGGCCGAACATCTTCTTGTTCGCCTGCAGCCCGCCCACCGCCATGCCGCCGAAGTTGACGCCGTGGTAGCCGCGCTCGCGTCCGATGAGGCGGAAGCGCTGCGCTTCGCCGCGCGCGCGATGGTAGGCAAGCGCGATCTTGAGCGCGGTGTCGACCGATTCCGAGCCGGAGTTGGTGAAAAACACCCGCGAGAAGCCCTCGGGCGCGATGCGCGCGAGCCGCTCGGCGAACTCGAAGGCGATCGGATGGCCCATCTGGAAGGTGGGCGCGAAGTCCATCGTGGCGACCTGGCGCTTGACCGCCTCGACGATCTTCGGCCGGCAGTGCCCCGCGTTCACGCACCACAGCCCGGCAGTGCCGTCGAGCACCTCGCGGCCTTCGGGCGTCCAGTAGTACATGCCTTCGGCGCGCGCGAGCAGGCGCGGCGCCTTCTTGAATTGGCGGTTCGCCGTGAACGGCATCCAGAAGGCCGCCTGCTCGAGGTCGGAACCGAATTCGGCGCGCTTGTTCATGCAGAGACATTACACCGCAGTGCGGTGCACTAAAAAGGGGTCAGACCCCTTTTTCTCCTATCCCTGGTGGGCGACGACGCGCTGCTTCTGCACGCCCAGGCGCTGGATGCTGAGCGTCATGACATCGCCCGGCTTCAGGAACACCGGCGTCGGCTTGATGCCCAGGCCCACGCCCGGCGGCGTGCCGGTGGCGATGACGTCTCCGGGAAGCAGCGTCATGTACTGGCTGACATGCGAGATGATCTTGGCCACGCCGAAGATCATGGTGCGCGTATTGCCGGTCTGCATGCGCTGACCGTTCACGTCGAGCGCCATGTCGAGGTTCTGCGGATCGGGGATCTCGTCGGTCGTGACGAGCCAAGGACCGATCGGCCCGGCGGTGTCGAAGCCCTTGCCCTTGTCCCACTGGCTGGTCGCCATCTGGAACGAGCGCTCGGAAACGTCATTGATGATGCAGTAGCCGGCGACGTGGCTGAGCGCCTCGGCCTCGCTCACGTACTTCGCGGTGCTGCCGATGACCACGCCGAGCTCGACCTCCCAGTCGAGCTTGGTCGACCCCCTTGGCTGGATCACGTCGTCGCTCGGCCCGCTGATGCAGGTGGTGGCCTTCATGAACACGATCGGCTCCGACGGGATCGGCATGCCGGCTTCCTTGGCATGGTCGGAATAGTTGAGGCCGATGGCGACGAACTTGCCGATGCCGACGTACGGCACGCCCAAGCGCGGACTGCTGTTCACGAGCGGCAGCGTGTCGGCCTTGAGGCGCGACAGCGTCTTCAGCTGGCGCGGGGAGATCTCGTTCGGGCCGATGTTGTCGATCACCTTGGAGAGATCGCGCAGGCGGCCTTCGCCGTCGATCACGCCCGGTTTTTCGTAGCCGGGCTTGCCATAGCGGCACAGCTTCATATCGTCATTCCCCCGTCGATCGAATAGGCGTTCCCGGTGGCGAACAGCGATTCGTCCGAGGCGAGGAACACCAGGATCCCCGTGATGTCGTCCACCGTGCCCAGCCGCCCCATGGGCTGGCGCGCGACGAAATCCTTGCGCGCCTGCACCGGATCGGCGAAGGCGTTGATCCTTCCCTGCAGCGACGGCGTATCGACCGTGCCGGGGCAGATGGCGTTGCAGCGGATGCCTTTACTTACGTAGTCGGCAGCGATCGACTTGGTGAGCCCGATGACCGCGGCCTTGCTCGCCCCATAGACGAAGCGGTTGGGCAGCCCGCGGATGGACGAGGCCACCGAAGCCATGTTGATGATCGATCCGCGCCCCTTCTTCAGCATGCCCGGAATGAACGCGCGCGACACCAGGAACATCGACTTGACGTTGACCGCGAAGCCCTGGTCCCAGTCCTTCGGGGTGGCATCGAGGATGCTGCCGTGATGGACGATACCGGCGCAGTTGAAAAGCACGTCCACATCGCCGGCTTCGCTCGCCACCCTGGCAATAGCCGCTTCGTCGGTCGCGTCCAGCACGCGGGCGCGAAGGCCCTGCTTCCCCTCGAGGTCCGAGAGGGCGGAAGCGTTGACGTCGGTGGCCCAGACCTGCGCCCCTTCGCGAGCGAAGGCGAGCGCCGCGGCGCGTCCCATCCCCTGCGCCGCCGCCGTGACGAACGCTACCTTGCCTTGCAGACGTCCCGCCATGAGGGCAGCGATTATACTTCGCGTAACCGTGAATCAGCTTGATTTCGCAGGCCGGACCGCAGTGGTCACCGGCGGCGCGCAGGGCATCGGCGCCGCGATCGTGGAGCGGCTGCGCAGCTCGGGCGCGCGCGTGCAGATCTGGGACCTCGACGGTACCCCGAGAGTGGACGTGTCGGACCCGGCCTCGGTGGACGAAGCGCTGAAGCACGCGCTGAAGGAGCTCGGCAAGATCGACGTGCTGGTGAACAACGCCGGCATCGCCGGCCAGAACGTGCCGACCGTCGAGTACCCGATCCAGGAATGGGAGCGGGTGCTGCGCGTCAACCTCACCGGCCAGTTTCTGTGCTGCCGCGCCGTGGCGCCGCACATGGTCAACGCGCGCTACGGCAGGATCGTGAACATCGCCTCCGTCGCCGGGAAGGAAGGCAACCCGAACGCGGTGGCGTACTCGGCGTCCAAGGCGGGCGTGATCTCGCTCACCAAGTCGCTCGGCAAGGAGCTCGCGCAGACCGGGGTGCTGGTGAACTGCGTGACCCCGGCCGCGGCCAAGACCGCGATCTTCGAGCAGATGACCGAGAGCCACATCCAGTACATGCTCTCGAAGATCCCGATGAACCGCTTCGTCAACGTCGACGAGGTGGCGGCGCTGGTGTGCTGGCTCGCGAGCGAGGACTGCTCGTTCTCGACCGGCGGGGTGTTCGACATCTCCGGCGGAAGGGCGACCTATTGATGAGCGAGAAGAAGAAGCCCCAAGCGCGCTCGGTGCAGTGGTTCGGCCGCCAGGACATCTACGGCTTCATCTACCGCAGCTGGATGAAGAACCGCGGCGTGCCGCAGGACCAGTTCGACGGCCGCCCGGTGATCGGCATCTGCAACACCTGGTCGGAGCTCGTGCCCTGCAACTCGCACTTCCGCACCATCGCCGAGCACGTGCGCGCAGGCGTGCTCGAGGCGGGCGGGTTTCCGCTCGAGTTCCCGGTGATGTCGCTCGGCGAGACGCTGCTGCGGCCTACGGCCATGCTCTACCGCAATCTCGCCAGCATGGACGTAGAGGAATCGATCCGTGCCAACCCGCTCGACGGAGTGGTGCTGCTCGTGGGCTGCGACAAGACCACGCCTTCGCTCTTGATGGGCGCTGCGAGCGTCGACATTCCCGCCATCGCCGTGTCGGGCGGCCCGATGCTGTCCGGCAAGTACCGCGGCACCGACATCGGATCGGGCACCAACGTGTGGTCGATGTCCGAGGACCTGCGCGCCGGCAAGATCACGCTGGAAGAGTTTCACGAGGCCGAGTCGTGCATGCACCGCTCGCACGGCCACTGCATGACCATGGGCACGGCCTCCACCATGGCCTCGATGGTCGAGTCGCTCGGCGTCGGCATGCCGGGCAACGCCGCGATTCCGGCGGTCGACGCCCGCCGCAACGTCCTCGCACGCTCCGCCGGTCGACGCATCGTTGAGCTGGTCAAGGAGCAGACTCCCCTTTCCAAGGTACTGACGAAATCAGCGTTCGAAAATGCGATCCGCGCCTGCGCGGCGATCGGCGGCTCCACCAACGCGGTCATCCATCTGATCGCGCTCGCTCGCCGCATCGGCGTCGACCTCACGCTCGGTGACTGGGACCGCCTCGGCCGCGAAGTGCACTGCCTGGTGAACCTGATGCCGTCGGGCAAGTACCTGATGGAGGATTTCTATTACGCAGGCGGGCTGCCGGCAGTCCTGAGGGAGCTCGGCGAAAACCATCTCCTCAACAGAGACGCGTTGACGGTCAACGGCAAGACCATCTGGGAGAACAACAGGGACGCGCCCTGCTACAACCGCGACGTGATCACGCCGTTCTCCAAGCCCTTCAAGGAGAACACGGGGATCGCGGTCCTGCGCGGCAACCTCGCGCCCGACGGCGCGATCATCAAGCCCTCCGCCGCGACGCCGAAGCTGATGCAGCATCGCGGCCGGGCGGTGGTGTTCGAGAGCATCGAGGACTTCCACGGCCGCATCGACGACCCCGGGCTCGAAGTCGACGAGAGCTCGGTGATGGTGCTGAAGAACTGCGGGCCCAAGGGCTACCCCGGCATGGCCGAGGTCGGCAACATGCCGCTGCCGCCGAAGCTCCTGAAGAAGGGGGTCACCGACATGGTGCGCATCTCCGATGCGCGCATGAGCGGCACTGCATACGGCACCGTCGTGCTGCACATCTCGCCCGAGGCGGCGGCGGGCGGCGCGCTCGCGCTGGTCCGGAACGGCGACACCATCGAGCTCGACGTCGCGAAGCGCATGCTTCAGCTTCTGATCCCGGACGAAACCCTTGCCCAAAGAAGAAAACAGTGGGTCCAGCCCCAGGCCCCTCTCGAGCGCGGCTACTGGAAGCTCTATTTCGACCACGTCCTCCAGGCCCACCAGGGCGCGGATCTCGACTTCCTCGTCGGGAAAAGCGGCGCGTTCGTGCCGCGCGACAATCACTGAGGAGCAAGCGATGCTGCAAGCCGTCGAGCTCACCATCCGGCTTCATCTCGAGGACGACGTCGTCATCGCGCGCACGGAAATTCCGTCTGGCACGCTGATCGCGAAAGAGAAGGTGGCGACGGTGGTGGCCATCCCCGCGGGGCACAAGCTGGCGGTGCGCGACATCGCGCAGGGAAAACCTGTGCGGCGCTACAACCAGATCATCGGCTTCGCCACGCGCGCGATCAAGGCGGGCGACCACGTGCATGTGCACAACATCGCCATGGGCGATTTCGCTCGCGACTACGCCTTCTGCAGCCTTAAGAAGGATACGGATTTCGTGGCTAGTCCTGCCCAGTTCCTTGGCATTCAACGGGAGGATGGACGGGTTGCTACGCGAAACTACATCGGCATCCTGACCAGCGTGAACTGCTCGGCGACCGTGGCCAGGATGATCGCCGACCATTTCAGGAATCGCCTGGATGACTACCCCAACGTCGACGGTGTGGTGGCGCTGACCCACAAGAGCGGGTGCGGCATGGCTTCCGAAGGCGAAGGCATGGACGTTCTCCGGCGCACCATGGCGGGCTACGCGCGGCATCCGAATTTCTTCGCCACCCAGGTCGTCGGGCTGGGCTGCGAGGCGAACCAGATCAACAACCTGCTTTCGACGCAGGGCCTCAAGCGCCACGACCGGCTCCACGCCTACACCATTCAGGAAAAGGGCGGTACATCGAAAGCGGTGCGCGAGGGTATCGCGCGCATCCAGGCCATCCTGCCCGAAGCGAGCCGGGTGAAACGCGAGCCGGTCGCCGCAAGCCATCTGACGCTCGGCCTGCAGTGCGGCGGCTCCGACGGCTATTCGGGCATCAGCGCCAATCCCGCGCTCGGAGCGGCGGTCGATCTGCTGGTCCGCAATGGCGGCACGGCCATTCTTTCGGAGACGCCCGAGATCTACGGCGCCGAGCACCTGCTGACCCGCAGGGCGGTGTCGAAGGAAGTCGGCGAGAAGCTCATCGCGCGCATCCGCTGGTGGGAGGACTACACCGCGCGCAACAGGATGGAGATGAACAACAATCCCTCGCCTGGCAACAAGGCGGGCGGGCTCACCACCATCCTCGAGAAATCGCTCGGCGCTGTGGCGAAGGGCGGCACCACCAACCTCGTCGATGTCTACGAGTACGCCCAGCCCGTGACGGCGAAGGGCTTCATCTACATGGATACGCCCGGCTACGATCCGGTCTCCGCCACCGGCCAGGTCGCCGGTGGCGCCAACATGATCTGCTTCACCACCGGGCGCGGCTCGGCGTACGGCTGCAAGCCCGCGCCTTCGCTCAAGCTCGCGACCAATACGCCGCTCTTCGTCCACCAGGAAGAGGACATGGACTTCAATTGCGGCACGGTGATCGACGGCAGCGAGACGATCCAGGAGGCCGGTGCCCGCTTCTTCCAGCTGATCCTCGATACGGCGTCCGGGAAAAAGACCAAGAGCGAAGAATTCGGCTACGGCGAGGACGAATTCGCGCCGTGGACCATCGGCGCCACGATGTAGTGGACCTCTCCGGGCACCTGCCGGACATCGCGATCGCCGCGGCGCTCGCGTGGGGCAGCGGCCTTCGCGCCTACGCGGTGATCTTCGCCCTCGGCCTCGCGGGCGCCACCGGCTGGCTGGAGCTTCCGCAGCACCTGCGCCTGCTCCAGCATCCGCTCGTCCTCGGCGCGAGCGGCCTCATGACCGCGGTCGAGTTCTTCGCCGACAAGCTGCCCTGGCTCGACAGCCTGTGGGACGCGGTGCACAGCTTCATCCGCATCCCTGCGGGCGCGGCGCTGGCCGCGGCGGTGTTCGGCGACTCCGACTCCGCCGTGACGCTCGCCGCCGCGATCCTCGGCGGAACCCTCAGCGCCGGCGTGCACTTCGCCAAGGCCGGCATGCGCGCCGCGATCAATACCTCGCCCGAGCCGTTCAGCAACTGGACCGCGTCGCTCGCCGAGGACGCGGTGGTGCCCTTGGGCCTGTGGCTCGCCTTCGCGCATCCGCTCGCCTTCTTTGCCGGATTGATTCTTTTTCTGGTTGGGGCCGCGCTGCTTCTGCGTCTCATCTGGCGCGGGCTGCAGCGCCTGCTCGCATGAAGCCGCGGGTGCACCTAGACGCTCCGCTGGAGCGGCCGGGCGAGGTCTCGCTCGACGACGCGTCTGCGCACCATCTCGCACGCGTGCTGCGGCTGCGGGAGGGCGATGCGCTCACCGTATTCAACGGCCGCGGCGGCGAATGGGACGCGCAGTTCGTCGGCAAGCGGCGCGTGCGTCTCGTGGCCTTCGACGCGGTCGAGCGCGAGTCGCCCCTTCGCATCACCCTGATCCAGGGCGTCTCGTCCGGGGACCGGATGGACTACACCGTCCAGAAGGCGGTGGAGCTTGGAGTCGCAGCGATTCAACCCCTGATTACGAGGAAAGGCGTGGTGAGGTTGGAGGGTACCCGTGCGTCAGCTCGAGTCGACCACTGGAAGAAGATCGCGATCGCGGCATGCGAGCAATGCGGCCGCAACCGTGTTCCTGAAGTGCTGCCGCTAATCGACTTCCACCAATATCGGCCGGATGGCACCGGGGCGCGACTGCTTTTGTCCGCCCAAGGCGAGTCGATCAGGGAAATGAAAATGGAGGGCGGGGCGACGATCGCGGCCGGGCCGGAAGCCGGCTTCGCGCCCGACGAGCAGGCGGCGCTTGAGCGCGCAGGTTTCGTAAGAGCAAGCCTCGGGCCGCGCGTGCTGCGCACCGAGACCGCGGCGCTTGCCGCGCTCGCCGCCCTCAACGCACTGCGGGGAGACTTCTAGCAAGAAGCTGCGCCATGGGCTCGTTGCCCTTGGCGCGCGCGATCTCGAGCGCCGTCCTGCCCTTCGCGTCCTTCGCGCCGAGGCTGACGCCGCGTCCCTCGATGAAAAGCTCGACCGCGAGCGCGTCGTCGCGCTCGACCGCGGCGAGGAAGTCTTTCGGCTCGTGATACTTCAGGCCCATCGCGGTCAAGTCCTTCCGCGCCTGGAGCGCACGCTCAGGTGAAGCCGTCACAGGCTTCCCGATCTGCTTGCGTGCCATCGAAGCGACATCCTGGCCGATCGAGGCGACGCGCGAGCGGTACTCGGTCGGCATGTCGGCCGTCGCTTCATCTAGCAGCCCGGCGATTGCCCGGTTCGCTTCGGAGCTGCGGCCTGCGAGCACGTCGTCCATGGCCTTGTCGGGATCGGGATCCGACGCGCTGCGCATCAGGATCTGCGCCAGCGTCAGCGCGTGCCCGAACGCCTTCCAGCCCTCCTCGTCCTGAGGGGCCGCGGGCTTCGCAGTAGCCGCGGGCGTTGCCGGTGGCGCGGTGGTTTCGGTGGTGGCGGCACACCCTCCAACCAGTGGAAGCAACAGCGCTGCGCTGAGAACGGTCGCATTCGGTTTCATGTGACTCTCCAGAGGTGGAGAGCATAACGCGGGCCACCCGCCCGCGTTTACGCCTTACAATTTGTAGAAACTACAAAATGGCCACGCTGCAACACCCCGAAAGCTTCGTGCGCTGGTTCCGCCAGGTCGCGCCGTATCTGCACGCCTTTCGCGGCCGCACTTTCGTGGTGGCATTCGGCGGCGAGATGTTCGCCGAGCGGGCGCGCTTCGCGAGCTTCATCCACGACGTGAGCATCCTCGCCGCGCTCGGCATCCGGCTCGTGCTGGCGCACGGCGCCCGTCCGCAGATCGAGGCCGAGCTCAAGGCGCGCGGCATCCGCTCGCACTACGCGCACGGGCTGCGGATCACCGACGAGCGCGCGCTGCAGGCCGTCAAGGAAGCGGCCGGCGTGCTGCGGGTCGAGATCGAGGCCCTGCTGTCGCAGGGGCTGCCGAACTCGCCGATGGCCGGCGCGCAAATCCGTGTCGCGTCTGGAAACTACATCACCGCGCGGCCCATCGGCGTGGTGAAAGGAACCGATTTCCTGTTCACCGGAGCGGTCCGCAAGGTCGACGCCGCGGGCATCGCGCGCCGACTCGACGCGGGCGAGGTGGCGCTCGTGCCCCCGCTCGGCTACTCCCCCACCGGGGAAGTATTCAACCTGGCGTGGGAGGACGTCGCGGAGAGCGTCGCCGTGGCGCTCAGGGCGGACAAGCTGCTCATGTACACCGACCGGCTTCCCGCCGATGCCAAGGGCGAAGTGATCGCCGAGCTGACCGCTCAGGAGGCCGAGATCCTGTTGAAGAAGGAAAGCCTCGGCGCTTCGACTCTAAGGGTGTTGCAGCACGCCGTTCGGGCCGTCAAGGCCGGGGTCGCGCGCAGCCACATCGTGACGCGCCGCGCCGCCGGCTCGCTGCTGCTCGAGCTCTTCACGCACACGGGTGTCGGCAGCATGATCACCGCGGCGACGGTGGAGAAGCTGCGCCCGGCGCGCATCGAGGACGTGCAGGGGATGCTCGCCTTGATCGAGCCGCTCGAGGCCGAGGGCACGCTCGTCAAGCGCAGCCGCGAGTTGCTCGAGGCCGAGATCGGCAACTTCCTCGTGGTCGAGCACGACGGGGTGATCGTCGGCTGCGCGGCGCTCTACCCGTTCAAGGAGGAAAAGAGCGCCGAGTTCGCCTGTCTTGCCGTCGCCGAAGGCTATCGCGACGCGGGCTACGGCGAGGACCTGCTGAAAGCCTGCGAGGAGCGCGCCCGGAGCCTGCGCATCCGGCGCCTGTTCGCGCTCACGACGCACGCCGCGCACTGGTTCCTCGAGCAGGGCTTCCGCGCCGGCGACGTGGCCAAGCTGCCCTCGCGTCGCCAGGCGCTCTACAACTGGAAGCGCGGCTCGAAGGTGTTTTTCAAGCGGCTCTAGGAGGCGGGGGTGAGAATCGCCTAACCCCCGCACCCCCTTATAATTGGACGCATGGCAAGAACGGTGAAATGCGTCAAGCTGGGCCGCGAGGCCGACGGCCTCGACCACCCGCCCTATCCCGGTCCACTAGGAAAGCGAATCTGGGAGAGCGTCTCCAGGGAAGCCTGGGCGCAGTGGTTGAAGCAGCAGACCATGCTGGTGAACGAGAACCGGCTCAACCTCGCCGATCCCAAGGCGCGCAAGTACCTGATGGAGCAAACCGAGCGGCACTTCTTCGGCGAAGGCGCCGACACCGCCTCGGGTTACGTCCCACCGCAGAAATAAAGGGGTCAGACCCCTTTATTCCAGTAGCTCCCGCTCGACGTCCTCGATGCGCGTGTGGCGGACGTCGCGGCCTTTCACCATGTAGACCACGTATTCGGCCATGTCCTTGGCATGGTCGCCGATGCGCTCGACCGCCTTGGCGATGAACAGGATCTCGAGCGAGCGGGTGATGGTGCGCGGGTCTTCCATCATGAAGGTGATGAGCTGGCGCATGATGGCGCGGAACTCGTCGTCCACGGCCTGATCCTGCTTCACCACGCGCATCGCCTCGGAGACGTCGAGGCGCGCGAACGCGTCGAGCGACTGGCGCAGCATCGCCGTGGCGCGGTCGGCGACGTGCGAGAGATCCAGGCGCGGCATGTGCTGGCGGTCGGCGGTGTGGATGAGCTTCGCCATGCGCGCGATCTTCTGCGCCTCGTCGCCGATGCGCTCGAGGTCGGTGATGGTCTTGATCACCGCCACGAGCAGGCGCAGGTCCCCCGCGGCGGGCTGGCGCCGCGCGATGATGTGGCTGCAGGCCTCGTCGAGCTCCACCTCGATGGCGTTGACCCGGTGGTCCTCGCCGATCACCTTGTCGATGAGCTCCATGTCGCCCGAGATGAGGCTTTCCATCGCGCGCGTGATCTGTTCCTCCACCATGCCGCCCATCTGCAGCACGCGGGAGCGTACGCGCTCGAGCTCGGCGTCGAACTGCTTTGAGGTGTGTTCAGCCATGACCAGCCAGCCTATCAGCCTGGGATGACCGAAATGTTACGCCTTTCTGGCGGTCAAAGTTCTGATCCCGGCGGACTCGGCGAGGAGCAGCACGTCGGCGGGCCGGTGTGCGAAAAGTCCGTTGGTCACCAGGCCGGCGAGGTTGTTCAGGTCGCGCTCAAGCTCGGGCGGATTGAGGATCGTCATGCCGTGGCAATCGATGATGAGGTTGCCGTTGTCGGTGGTGAAGTTCGCGCGCAGCTCCGGCAGGCCCCCGCGCTTCACGATCTCGCGGCCGACATAGCTGCGCGCCATCGGGATCACCTCGAGCGGCAGCGGAAACCTGCCGAGCACCGGCACCAGCTTCGAGGCGTCGCAGATGCAGACGAACTTCGCCGCCACCGCGGCGACGATCTTTTCCCGCGTCAGCGCGCCGCCTCCGCCCTTCACCATGTGCAGGTGCTCGGTCACCTCGTCGGCGCCGTCGACGTACACCGGCAGCTCGTTCACACTGTTCAGGTCGAATACCCGGATGCCGTGCGATTTCAACCGCTGCGCGCTCGCCTCGGAGGCGGCCACCGCGCCCTCGATGCGGCCTTTGATGGTGGCGAGGGCGTCGATGAAGAAATTGACCGTCGAGCCGGACCCTACGCCGACCACCTTGTCTTCCACCACGTACTTCAGCGCCGCCTTGGCTGCCGCTTCCTTTAGCGAGTTCTGATTCACGCCTTCGGGTTACTTTTTTCGCTGCGGCGGAAGGTCGGTGCAGACGCCCTCGAAGGCTTCGGCGGCCATGCCGACCGACTCGCTCAGCGTGGGGTGGGGATGGATGGTCTTGCCGATGTCGGTGGCGTCGGCGCCCATCTCGATCGCCAGCGCCATCTCGCTGATCAGGTCGCCCGCGCCGGTGCCGACGATGCCGGCGCCGACTACGCGGTGCGTCTCGGTGTCGAAGACGAGCTTGGTGAAGCCCTCGTCGCGCGCGTTGGCGATGGCGCGTCCGGATGCCGCCCACGGGAATTTCGCCACGCCCACCTTGGTGCCGTTCTTCTTCGCTTCGTCTTCGGTGAGGCCGACCCAGGCGATCTCCGGGTCGGTGAAGGCGACCGACGGGATGACGCGGGCGTCGAAATGCGATTTCTGGCCCGCCGCCGCTTCGGCGGCGACGTGGCCTTCGTGCACCGCCTTGTGCGCGAGCATCGGGTTCTTGGTGATGTCGCCGATGGCGTAGATGTGGGCGACGTTGGTCCGCATCTGCGAATCGGTTTCGATGAAGCCGCGCTCGGTCACGGCAACGCCCGCCTTGTCCGCGCCGATCTTGCGGCCGTTGGGCACGCGGCCGACCGAGACGAGGATCATGTCGTAGGTCTTGGCCTCGGCACCCTCAAAGGTCGTCTTCAGGCCCTGGGACGAAGCTTCGACCTTCGTCGCCTTCGCCTTCAGCATGATCCGGTCGAAGCGCGGCGCGTTCACCTTCTGCCAGACGGCGACGAGGTCGCGGTCCGCCCCGAGCATGAGCGCGTCCATCATCTCCACCACGTCGAGGCGCGCGCCCAGGGTCGAGTACACAGTGCCCATCTCGAGGCCGATGATTCCGCCGCCGACCACCAGCAGCTTCTTCGGCACGCTCTTCAGCTCGAGCGCGCCGGTCGAATCGACGATGCGCGGATCCGAGGGCAACTCATTTTCTCCGAGCCGCAGCTTCGCCGCCTGCGACCCGGCGGCGATGATGGCGGAGGCGAAGCGCACCGTCTTTTTGCCTTCCTTCGTCTCCACGACCATGTGGTGCGCGTCGGAGAAGCTTCCCACGCCGGTCAGCACGGCGACCTTGCGCAGCTTCGCCATCGCGGCGAGCCCGCCGGTCAGCTTTCCGACCACCTTGTTCTTGAACTCGCGCAGCCTGGCGAGGTCGAGCTTGGGCTCGCCGAACGCGACGCCGTGCGAAGCGAGCGCCTTGGCCGCGTCGATCACGGCTGCGGTGTGCAGCAGCGCCTTCGACGGGATGCAGCCGACGTTGAGGCACACGCCGCCGAGGGTCGGATAGCGCTCGACCAGCACCGTCTTCAGGCCGAGATCGGCGGCGCGGAACGCCGCCGAGTAGCCGCCCGGCCCGGCCCCGAGCACCACCACGTCGCACTCCACGTCCGCGCCGGTGGAGGGGGCCGGCGATGCCGTCCGCGGCGCCTCCGGCACCTTGGGCTTCGCGGGGGCCTCGGCCCTCGCCTCCTGCGCTTCGAGCAGCAGGATCGGCGAGCCCTGCGAGACCTTGTCGCCCACCTTGATGCGCAGCTCCTTCACCACGCCCGGACCCGGCGAGGGAATCTCCATCGTCGCCTTGTCGGACTCGAGCGTGATGAGCGACTGCTCCTTGGAGACGGCGTCGCCGGGCTTCACCAGGACTTCGATGACCTCGACGTTCTTGAACTCCCCGATGTCGGGGACTCTGACCTCGGTGCCGGCGGCCATCTAGAGGATGAGCTTGCGGATGTCGGAGAGCACCGAGACGAGGAAGCTCGAGAAGCGCGCGGCCGTAGCGCCGTCGATCACGCGGTGATCGTAGGAGAGCGAAAGCGGCAGCATCAGCCTGGCGTTGAAGAGATCTTTTCCTTTTTCGTCCTTCCCCGCATATACGGGTCGGTAGGCTCCACGGGAGACTCCCAGGATCGCGACTTCGGGCGCGTTGATGATCGGGGTGAACGCGGTGCCGCCGATGCCGCCGAGGCTCGAGATCGAGAACGTGCCACCCTGCAGGTCGCCGGGCTTGAGCTTGCCCTCGCGCGCGAGCTTGCTGATGTCGGAGAGCTCGTGCGCGAGGTCGAACACGCCCTTGCGGTCGGCGTCGCGCACCACCGGCACCACCAGCCCGCCGGGCGTGTCGACCGCCACGCCCACGTGGTAGTACTTCTTGATGATGATGTTCTCGCCCGACTTGTCGAGCGAAGAATTGAACACCGGGAACTGCCGCAGCGCCGTGACGCAGGCCTTGATCATGAAGGCGAGCATCGTCAGCTTGAATCCCTTTTTCTCGGTCTCGGCAGTCTGCGCCTTGCGGAAAGCCTCGAGATCCGTGATGTCGGCCTCGTCGAACTGGGTGATGTGCGGAATCGAGATCCAGTTGCGGTGCAGGTAGGGCCCCGACAGCTTCTGGATGCGCGAAAGCGGCTTCGCCTCCACCGGGCCGAACTTGGCGAAGTCGACTTCCGGCCAGGCGGGCAGATTGAACGGCAGCGGAGTGCCCGCCTTTGCCCCGATTTGGCTGGGTGTTTTTGAAAGTGCGCCTTTGACGAACGCCTGCACGTCGGTGTGCAGGATGCGGCCCTTGGGCCCGCTGCCCTGGACCTGGTGCAGGTCGACGCCGAGCTCGCGCGCGAACTTGCGCACCGAAGGGCTGGCGTGCGGCTTCGCGCCGATTTCTTCCTGAGGCTCCCTCGGCACCGGGCGCGGCGCCGGCGCGGGTGCCGCCGCCGGCGTGCTTGCCGCCGGCCTGGAAGGCGCCTGCGCAGGTGCGGGCGTGGCTGAAGGCGCGCTCGCCGCCGCGGCTGGCGCGCCACCCGCGGTTGCGGAAAGGACGAGGATGGGCGAGCCCTTCGATACCTTGTCGCCGACCTTGATCTTCAGCTCGCGCACCACGCCTTGGGAGGGCGACGGAATCTCCATCGTCGCCTTGTCGGACTCGAGCGTGATGAGCGACTGCTCCTTCGCCACCGCATCGCCAGGCTTTACCAGCACCTCGATGACTTCGACCTCCTTGAAGTCGCCGATGTCCGGTACCGGGACCGTGGTGGAGCTGCCGTCGCCCGAGGGCCTGGATTCGGGCCTCGCCTGCTGCACCGCCTCCTGCCTCGCCTCCCGCTTGGGCTCGGGTTTCGGCTCCGGGCGCGGCTGGGGCCTGGCGGTTTCGTCCTTCGCCTCGAGCTCGAGGATGGGCGAGCCCTTCGACACCTTGTCGCCCATCTTGATCTTGATCTCGCGCACCACGCCGTCGGAAGGCGACGGAATCTCCATCGTCGCCTTGTCGGACTCGAGCGTGATGAGCGACTGCTCCTTGGCGACGGCGTCGCCCGGCTTGACGAGCACCTCGATGACGGCGACTTCCTTGAAGTCTCCGATGTCCGGGACGACGACCTGGGTCATGAGTCGCGGTTCATACCACGCATTTATACAGTGGTCGGAGCGGGCTTTTCCGGATCGATGCCGTATTTCTTGATGGCGTCAGCCACCTGCTTGGGCTTCACCTCGCCCTGCTCGGCGAGCGCCTTCAGCGCCGCGACGGCGACGAAGTGACGGTTCACCTCGAAGAAGTAGCGCAGCCTGGCGCGTGAATCGGAGCGTCCGAAGCCGTCGGTTCCGAGCACCTTGTAGGAGCGGCCCTGCGGCACGAACGGCCGGATCTGCTCGGCGAAGGTCTTGATGTAATCGCTCGCCGCGATCACCGGGCCCGATTTTTCCTGCAGCACCGTGGTCACGTAAGGCACCCGTGGCTTCGCCTCCGGGTGCAGAAGATTCCAGCGCTCGGCCGCGAGGCCGTCGCGGCGCAGCTCGGTGAAGCTGGTCGCGCTCCACACGTCGGCCGCGACGCCCAAGTCGCTCTCGAGCAGCTGCGCGGCGGCCTCGACTTCGCGCAGGATGGTTCCGGAGCCCAGGAGCTGCACCCGCAGCTTGCTTTTCGATTTGGACTCTTTCAGCAGGTAAAGACCCTTGAGGATCCCGTCCTCCGCGCCCTGCGGCATCGCGGGATGCTCGTAGTTCTCGTTCATCAGGGTGATGTAATAGAACACATCCTCCTGGTTCGTCACCATGCGGCGCAGCCCGTCGTGGACGATCACCGCCACCTCGTAACCGTACGTCGGGTCGTACGAGGCGCAGTTGGGGATCACCGACGACAGAACGTGGGAATGGCCGTCCTCGTGCTGCAGGCCTTCGCCGTTCAGCGTCGTGCGCCCCGCCGTGGCGCCGAGCAGGAAACCGCGCGCGCGCTGGTCCGCTGCCGCCCAGGCAAGGTCACCGATGCGCTGCATGCCGAACATGGAATAGAAGGTGTAGAACGGCACCGTCACCCGGTTGGAATGGCTGTAGGAGGTGGCGGCCGCGATCCACGACGAAAAGGCGCCGGCCTCGTTGATGCCTTCCTCGAGGATCTGGCCCTGCTTGTCCTCGCGGTAGAACATCACCTGGTCCTTGTCGACCGGCTCGTACTTCTGGCCTTCGGAGGCGAAGATGCCGAGCTGCCGGAACATGCCTTCCATGCCGAAGGTGCGCGCCTCGTCGGGCACGATCGGCACGATGAGCTTGCCCATCTCCTTGTCCCGCACCAGCGCAGTGAGGGTTCTGACGAACGCCATCGTGGTCGAGATTTCCCGCCCTTCGCCCGACCCCTTCAGTATCGGCTCAAACGCACTCAACGGTGGTACGGCGGGCACGCTGTCCGCCTTGCGCCGCCGCTGCGGCAGGTAGCCGCCGAGCGCTTTGCGGCGCTCGTGCAGGTACTTCATTTCCGGCGCATCGTCCGGCGGGATGTAGAACGGCAGCTCGTCGAGCTTGTCGTCCGGGATCGGGATGCTGAACTGGTCGCGCATCTCCTTGATGGTCCCCGTGTCGATCTTCTTCAGCTGGTCGGTGGGATTCTTCG
>Ga0137394_10001443_pt1 | contig 17374 bp, 9 predicted proteins | sample czobulk116metaG_FD_108278 | JGI IMG/M metagenome (GOLD analysis project Ga0137394, IMG submission 108278) | Vadose zone soil microbial communities from Angelo Coast Range Reserve, California, USA - czobulk1.16 metaG | ecosystem: Environmental > Terrestrial > Soil > Vadose zone | place: USA...
CATCCACGCAGGGTGATCCAGTCGAAACCGAAATCGCCCATGAACTTGTTGCTTCCCTCCGACATCAGCATGATGTCGTCCCCGCCCTCGCCGAAGTGGTTGTCCTGTCCAGGACCGCCCTCGAGGACATCGTCGCCCCCGACCGCGCTGAGCCCGGCGGTCAAATCGAAGACGTTCCCGCCATCGCCAAAGATGCCGCCGTCGTGTCCGTCGCCGGCTTCGACCCAGTCATCGCCGTCGCCGCCGAAGATACCCTCGGCCCTCTGAGCGCCGTCGAGGATGACGTCGTCCCCGGCGCCACCGAAGTGCTCAACCCCGTCGTCTCCGCCGAGCAGGAAGTCGTTCCCTTCGCCGCCCATCAGAAGGTCAGCGCCGAACCCGGGGCCGGAGCTCAGGGCGTCGTTGCCGGGGCCGCCCTTGAGCACGTCGTCGCCGTTGCCTCCGAAGAGGACGTCGTCGCCGTTGCCACCGACCAGCGTGTCGTTGCCGTCGTTGCCTTCCATCCGATCGTTGCCGTCGTTGCCGTAGAAGGTGTCGTCGCCGATATCCCCCTGCGCCCGGTCGTTACCGGCCGTCCCGTTGAACACGACGTTCTTGCCGGTGTGCAGCGGATCGAAGAAGAGCTTCGTTCCATCGGCGGTCGTCAGGATCTGCATTCCAAATCCCAGATCGACGGGGGCGGTACCCGTAAGAGTCGCCATATCGAAGTTGAAGTCCGCCGTCTCGAACACGTTTTGCATCATGCCTGACGCGTCCGTGTTGCGCATGGCCAGCTCGGCCAGCGAGTTGCTCTCGAGCTGGAACCTGAAGTTGAGGCCGTCCGTGCGCTGCAGGTAGTAGAACCGATCGCCGTTCTGCAGGTTTTCCAGCTGCAGCTCGAAGACGAAATTGAAGGTCGAACCGAGCAGACCGCCGAAGGCGGCCTGACGCTCGGCCATGCCGCCGGGCCAGAAGTCGACGTCGTCGAGACCGCTGGTGGCAGCGGGTTGGAACATGAAGAGGTTGTTCGCAAGCAGGCCGGTTGCCGCGCTGCGCTTCGCTGCGAGGGTCGTCGCGGTGTTGAGGGCGCCGGCGTTGGCCCCCTTGCCGTACGCCGCGATGAAGTTTGTCAGCGATTCGCGGTGCTTCAGGTTGAGCCCGAACTCGAACCAGTTCGCGTACGGCGTCACCGCCGAGTTGCGTGTCGCGGTGAAGAGCTGCCGGCGCACCGAGTTCAGCGACGGGATGCCCTCGCTCCGGCCGCGCGCGATGTTGATCGCCGGCAGGTCGAGCGGCAGACCGACGAGCGTGTTCCGCACGGACGCCGTGACGAACTCATCGAGCTCGTTGCCGACCTGTCGCGACAGGCCGCGAACGATGCTGCCGGCTGCCTGTGCGGCGGGCAGCGTTCCGGCGGTCCCTCCGTTATTGAACGCGGCAGGGTTGAGGAACGCATCGAACAATCTCGCGTCGTTTACCGACCCGTCGGCATTGATGCGGTTGATCACTTCGGGCAGCATCGAGTGACCGAGGCGATAGACCGTGTGCGCGAACTCGGCCGAGATCGCACCGTTGATCGAGGTGATGCCGCCCAGGAACGGGTTGATCAACGGCTGAATCTTGCGCGCGAACTCCTCGAACACGAGGTGCTGGTATTGCATTTCGGTGCCGAACCGCGCTGCCTGGAACAGCCGCTCACCGTAGGTCCATCCCGAGGCGGCGTGCGGAGCGTGCCACGCAGCGACTTCGGCCGCTGTCAGGAAGCCGGGCGTGTTGATGAGCCCATCGATGTACGCGACGAGCCGGTTGTGCTCGGCGTGGAAGATTGTGTGCATCGTGGTCAGGGCGATGTTCTCGTTGCCGCGGCCATCGCCGGTGACGAAGTGCAGGTCGAGCAGCTCGTTGTCGTAGGTGCCCGCCGGGGACGGCGTATCCAGGCTTCCCCCGGCGACCAGGTCGGCGTCAGGACCTCCCGGTGTGGGGACCGCACTGTGCGCGACGTCATTGAGGAACTGATGATTCGTCCTGAGCGCGTTGGCGGGGATGGCGACACCCCCACCGGCCAGGCTGCCCTCCACGAGCCCGGTGGCTGTCACGATCTGGGGGAACCCGTTCGGGCCAGGCTTGAAATGGCCGTACGGGTCGGTCAAGAGCAGCGGCACGTTGAAGAGATCCGCGTCGGTGATCCGGATGCCGAGCTTGGTTGCGGCCTGCGCCTTGACCTCGCCCCAGTTCCCGATGTTGCAAATCTGATCGCCGGCGAGGCCGGTGCCGCGGGGCGAGCAGAACCCGCCGTCGAGCATCCTGCCGTCCTGAACCGGCTTCCCGCCGACCAGCACGTACTGACGCAGGAACACCTGGTGGGACGGATGCGAGGTGTAGGTCTGGTTCTGATCCACCCACGGGGTCGTCTGGTTGATCCCGTTGTGGTTCGCGTCGACCGACGCCCGGGGCATGGTCATCGTGTTGAAGGCAGGATCGACGCCCGAGCGGAACAGCGGGTCATCCGGCTGCAACGGGATGATGACCGTGCCGTTGCCGCCCTTGTTCACGAGGTCGAGGCCGTGGTCGAAGAACTGGCCGAAGAACGTGAACATCAAGTTGAACGGCGCGGAGAGACCGAAGTCCGGCGTGGTGTTCGGGATGAAGATCGAACTGGTATCAAAAGTCTCCGGAAACACGGCGGGACCAGGACCAGGATCAGGCGTTCCCGCCCCGGAGCACACAAAACCGCCGGAGCCGCACACGTTCACGGCCGCCGCTGCGGCCGCGGGGTTGGCCGCCGTCTGGTCGACGATCAGGTTGCTGATGATACGCGGCTGGGAGTCGACGACGTCTCCCGTCAGCTGCGTGTACGACGTGCCAGCTTCCGCAGGACGGAAGTTCGGAACCGTCAGGCGCGGGAAGAGCACATCCGACGCGCCAAACAAGTGCTGATCGGGCACGGCCACGAGGTTGTTGCACGACCCGTCGACCGTCCGCAGGCCGAGCGGGAGCTGCGCATTCGGCGTTCCGAAGAGGTTGACCTGGTTTGGTCCTGGCCCGAGGAGCGTTCCACACGGGTTTGCCGCCGTCCTCGTGACCGAGTGCTCCTGGGCGATTTCGATCCCATGAAAGATGAACCGCAGGTCTTCGGCATCGATCGCGAAGCCCGCTCCGACCGGGGCTGTCTGCGCCTGGACCGTTGGCACGAAGACGGTATTGATGGTGGACAGCATCATCGCGCACACCAAGGCGATCGACCATGGCTTTCGCGAACGAACGCCGCGACAGGTGAACGGCTTTACAGATTTCATGACTGGAACCTCATTTCGGTTTCGAGCAACGGTTGATTGACGAGCGTGCTGCCGGCGTACGCGCCGCCGGGCGGAGTCCTTCGTGCGCCACCAGGCGCGTGACTTCTGACGATTCGCGAGCGCACACCAGGCGTTTCCATCATTCAGCTCTCCGTTCATTCACTGACCGTTGCCGGGGGATCGGAAATACACGGACACGAACGAAACAGCACACGGGTATCCGCAGCTCGCCGTGGCTCAGCCCACAAGGTGCGTCTCCTCGAAAGGAGACGGACCGCAATGAAATTACGAGGTCCCGAGAAGAGCTACTGCGGTGGAGCGCGGAGCGAGTGACCGTCGGCGAGCAGGACCAGCTCGAACTCTGAGCGCCATCCTCGTCGAGGGGTCGTCACATCTTCTCCTGTCGAAACCGTGACCGGAACGCTGAGCTTTTTCGGTGAGCAACAGAGTAGGAAAAGATCGGTGCTGCGAGAATGGCTCATCAGTGCCTGCTCCCGTCAGTCGCAGGAGGGTAGTCCCCCACCCTCAGACCTTCGGCTAGGTTCTGATCGATGGCGAAGACCGCGAGCTGGAGACGCGTGCAGACGCCGACCTTGGTGAAGATATTCGTGAGGTGATGCTTCACGGTGTAATGCGTGATGCCGAGCCGTCGCGCGATCGTCCGGTTGGTGTCGCCGCGTCGGACCGATTCGGCGATCTCGAGCTCGCGCGGCGTCAACCTGAAACGGTTTCTGGGCGCCGGATTGAGAGGCCGAAGACTCTCGACGAGGTCGTGCAATCGCTCGCGGCCGAGCCAGCAGTAGCCGCTCACAACGCTGCGCACGCTGTCGAACAACACCTGGGGCGACGTCTGCTCGAGCAGGATGCCCGACACGCCGATCTGCGACAACTGGAAGATGAGCGTCTTCTCGAGCGCCGTCGTCAACACGATGGTGCGCGCGGGATGGCCTGCGGCGGTCAGATCCTGCAGCATCTGGAGCAGGCGGACGAGCGGGCGCCCGGTCAGGCTCACAATCACGATGTCCGGCTTGTGCGCCTCGACCAGCCGCACCGCTTCGTCGGGATCGGCGGCGGAGGCGACGACGCGGAAGCCGCGTTCACCTTCGAACAGCTTCCTCAAGCCTTCGCAGAAAATGAGCTGCTCATCAACCAGCAGGATCTCGATCGCGGGCGTGTCGTCGATGCGTTCGGTCGTCGCGGGTACGGGTTCCATCATCTGCCTCCGAATGCCGACAGCTCTCGCTGGTGTCTTTGTGTGGCTGACACGAAATGACTACGGCGTCGCGCGGTCGGACGGCTCATGGCGTCTCCACCTGGTGTTGTTTGAACGCGCGGCACGAATGCGAACACCTACAACGCCGCGGCCATCGCGGCGTCTTCAAACACCCCTGGGTCGCGCTCCAGCTTGTGATTGATGGCGAAGACCGCCAGCTGCAGACGGGTAAACACGCCCACCTTGCCGAAGATCGTGGTCAGGTGGTGCTTGACCGTGTTCTCGGTGATCGACAGCTGTCGGGCGATGGTCCTGTTCGTGTCGCCGCGCCGCACGGCGTCGACAATCTCCAGCTCGCGCGGCGTCAGCCGGAATCGCGTTTTGCTGATCGGTGCGGGACGTACGAGTACTTGCGCCAGGTCGGTGAACTGTTCCCGTCCGATCCAACAATGGCCCGCAGCGACCGCGCGGACGCTCTCGAACATCAATTGCGCCGACGTATCTTTGAGCAGCATGCCCGACACGCCGAGCTCCATGGCCTGAACGATGTGTCTCCGCTCGATGGCCGTCGCCAGCACGATCCTGCGCGCGCGATGATGCTCGGCCCCGAGGTGCAGCGCCTGCAGCAGTCGAACGAGGGAACGACCCGCGAGGCTGACGATCACGATGTGCGGCTTGTGTGCTTCGACGGCCCGCAGCGCGTCCCCCGGACTCGACGCGTCCCCGACGACGGTAAAGCCGGGTTCGCCTTCGAGCAGCTTCCTCAAGCCCTCGCGGAAAATGAGGTGCTCGTCGACCAGCAGGATCTCGATCGTGGGCGTGTCGTCGATGCGTTCACTCGTCGCGGGTACGGGTTCCATCATCTGCCTCCGGATGCCGAGAGCTCTCGCTGGTGCCTTTGTGTGGCTGACTCGAAATGACCACGGCGTCGCGCGCGCGATGGCTGATTGATTGCCATCGGACACGGCGCATGGGCACGACGGTACGGGACCGTTCGGCGTCCGCCGCGGGCGGATCGTCTTCGAAGACGTTGCGAGATTGAAGAGAGCTACTGCGGGGGAGCGCGGAGCGAGTGACCGTCTAGGGCGAGCGCGGACAGCGGTTCGAAAATGGCGTGGGCCAGCAGCTGGCTGACGGCGCGATCGACCTGCGGAGCCGCAGACGCAACCGCCGGCAGGGCGCAGACATCGTGGCCGTCGCCGTCGCCATCGTCATCGTCATCGTCACCGTCGTCGTCTGCGTCGGATGAATCGGAAGACGACGCAGCGCGGTTGGAGGTCCACTGACGCGCGCCGGCTGCGTCAGCGGCGTTCAGCACATGGAGCGCCGGCGAGCGACCGATCGGCGAGACTGGCCCCGAGGGCGCGCTGTTGGTCAGCAGCGAGAGGCCAACCCCCAGGACGAGCGTCGAGACGAGCAGGACCAGTTCGAGTCCCGACCGCCAGCCTCGTCGGACCATCGTCACAAGTATTCCCTCTGAAAACTGAAATTGCCGGACGGGTGTCGCAGGACCCTAGGTTAGGTGGACCTGAGGGGTGCCGGAATGGCCCGACGGTGGGGGGTCATCCCCCCCATCGGTGCGGGAGGATGAGACGAAAACGAGGACGTCGTGCACAGACAGCCGCGGGTCCCGTCGGCGTCAGGGCCTTCGGACCCTGACCGTCTCTATTGCGGCGGCACGTCTCCACCCGACGATCCCGCGGACACGCGGCGACCGTCGGCCAGCGTGACCACGCGCGCGTTGGCCATCGTCGAGCGGTCCTTCGCCATCGCGCCTTCGACGGTCACCTCGTCGCCAATATGGAGGGACCTGCCCGTCCAGCCGCACTGGACGAGCACTTTGGGGCTGGCAAGCTCGAGGCTCCAGCTGGTCACATTTCCCTTGTCGTCCTTGACGTCGATATAGAAGTGCGCATGAGGATTCGTCCACTCGATCCTCGTCACGAGGCCCGTGAGGGTGACCGGCTTGCTGGCGTCGTACTCGGCCGCGAACGAATGATGTGCCGCAACTGGTGCGGCCGCTACCATGAGTCCAATTCCGGCTATCACAACAGCGAGCTTGGCTTTCATCGAACAACCTTTGTTCCGATCGGCACCCGGGTTAGCGGCCCCGCGCGGGATCGGAACGGCCCGACGGTGGGGGTCATTCCCCCCGTCGGTGGGAGCAATCGGACGAGGGGGAGGACCGGGCTTGCAAAGCCCGCCCCTCCCGGATGTTTACGGTTGCGTGAGGGCCGCCAGTCGCGGGTGCGATGGGCGCCAAAGCTCCGACCTGACCGCGCTCAACTGCTCGGGCAGCGTCCGGTAGTTCCCGAGCTCGATGGTCTTTTTCTCTTTGTTGTAGGCAACGTTGCTCTCGGGCGCCATCTTGCCGACACCGACGCCGTCTGGCCCGAAGCGGATGTCGATCAGCGTGAATTCGTAGTCCGACGAGGGCGGCGTGCGGGCCGGCTCGCCGAATCCCAGATGCTGATCGGTGGCGATGACCACCTGCCGGCCGGTTGGGGTCTTGATCTCCTGCGCGAACTGGAAGTTCTGCGCGCGGCGTTCGCGTGCGCGTGCGCCCAGGCCGTGCCGGCCGGGGCTCTGCACGAAGCCTGCGCGACGCGTGACGGTCCGAAGGGCGGGGAGCAGCCTGGCGGGGCCGCTGTCGATCGTCGTGCGGAGGAGGTTCGCCCGTTCAACCTCCGTCGACCAGCGCTCGATCACGATGTCAATGCGGCCAAGGGGCTCCGGACCGCCAGGTGTCATGTTCACCGCCGCCGCGACGAGGCGCTCGACGAATGGCACGAGGTTCCCGGTGGCACCCGGACGGGGGCTCATCGCGAGGCACACGATCGCGGCAGCCGCGGTCGCCAGGATGGGTCGAAGGGTCAGACGATTCATTGCGTCACCTCTTGTTTTTGTTTTCACGACGGCTCTGGCGTGCGTGCAGAACACCTAGATGGCCGCGGCCATCGCGGCGGCCACCGGCACCCCAGGGTCGAGCTCCAGCTTGTGATTGATGGCGAAGACCGCCAGCTGCAGACGGGTAAACACACCAACCTTGCCGAAGATGGTGGTCAGGTGGTGCTTGACCGTGTTCTCGGTGATCGACAGCTGTCGTGCGATGCTCTTGTTCGTATCGCCGCGCCGCACGGCGTCGACAATCTCCAGTTCGCGCGGGGTCAGTCGGAATCGCGTTTTGCTGGTCGACACCGGACGCACGAGTGCCTCCGCCATGTTGGTCAACTGTTCCCGCCCAATCCAGCAATGGCCCGCCACGACCGAGCGGACGCTGTCGAACATCAGCCGCGCCGACGTGTCTTTGAGCAGCATGCCCGACACGCCGAGCTGCAGCGCCTGGACGATGTGCCGCCGTTCGATCGCCGCCGTCAGCACGATCGTCCGCACGCGATGATGCTCGCCCGGGAGGTCGTGCAGCGTTTGCAGCAGTCGAGCGAGCGGACGACCCGTCAAGCTGACGATCACGATGTCGGGCTTCTGTTCTTCGACGGCCCGCCGCGCGTCGTCCGGACCCGACGCGTCACCAACGACGATGAAGCCGCGCTCTGCTTCGAGCAGCTTCCTCAAGCCTTCACGAAAAATGAGATGCTCGTCGACCAGCAGGATCTGAACCGTCGGAGGGTCATTGGCGCCCGCAGGGGCGACACGTTCCGTGTCCATGAATACCACTCCAGTTTCCCGAGCCTCTCGGGGAATCTCGATGAGCGACGCGTCGCTCTCCGAATCGTCCACCGCTGTCAACGGTCCGGCTGAAGCCGGACGCTACATACGCTGGTCCGGCTGAAGCCGGCCACTGCGTGCTGTGGGTGGGGCCGGGCACCGGACGTGCCCGACCCTCCCATTTTTGTCGCGTCGTTTCACCGGTCCCAACCTGCGGGTCGGGACCGGCGAGGTCGTACTACGGAATAAGCGGCGTGCCGGCCACCACGGGCGTGTTCATGTCCGTGACGATCTCCGCCGCCGAGCGCGCGGTGTTCCAGACCCTCACTTCGTCGATGAATCCCTGGAAGAACTCACCAGTCGACGAGGCGTTGCCGCCGATGCGGAGCGCGCCGTTGCTGGCGGTGATGGTGCCACCGCCGGGCGTCGTCCCGACGAGGATGCCGTTGACGTAGAAGCGCTGATTCGCCCCGTCGTAGGTGGTGGCGACATGCGTCCACGTGTTCAGCGGCAGTGCCGCCACGCCCCGGACCGCGCGGTCCGTGGTGATCCCGGTCGGGTTCACGCGCACGTAACCCGCCGGCACCGGAACTCCCAGCGACAAGGGCGCGCCGTCATGCGCATACAACGCATACGAGAGCAGCCCTTCACCGGCCAGACCCCGTTCCTTCATCATCACCGTCTCCCAGCCGCTCATCAGGGCCGGGTTGACCCACGCCTCGAGCGTCATGCCCGTGGTCAGGTCCAGTGGGCTGCCGGTGGTATCGGTCACCGACACCCAGTCGTTGACGCCGTCAAACTGCAGCGCGCGGCCGAAATGGCCCGTCGTGCGGATCGCCTGACGGATCGTGCCCTGGAACGACGCGTTCACCGAGTTGACGGCGGTCACCCCGCTGGCTTCCTCGAAGCCGAAGGCGGCCACCAGGCCCGCGGGCGCACCCGTCGAGATGACCAGCGCCACTGAGGTTCCGAGCGACACCAGCGTCCCCGCCACCGGGGCCTCACTGATGACCCGGCCAACCGCGACCGTCAGACTGCTGGCTGTCGTGATGGGCCCGGCTGTCAGCCCTGCCGCGCCAATCGCCGAGACCGCCGCCGCCTGCGTCTGCCCGACGACGTTGGGCACCGCCACCAGGGCCGGCCCGATCGAGCGGACCAACGCGACCCCGGTACCGGGCGCCGCTGTCGTACCTGCCGGCGGAGCCTGGCTGATGATGTTGCCAGCCGGGACCGTTGCGCTGGTCGCCGTAGTCACCGTGCCCACCGTCAGCCCTGCCGCTGCGAGCGACGTCGTCGCCGCCGCCTGCGAGAGACCGACCACGCTGGGCACCAGCGTTCCACTGGCGATGGATAGCGTCACGGTGCTGCCGAACGGACGGATCGCGCCGGCCGCCGGGTTCTGGCTGATGACGTTGCCGATCGCCACCGTCGTGCTGTTGGCGTTAACCGAGGCGGTCACGAAATCCGCACCCGTGAGTATCGCCGCCGCTGCGGCCTGTGACAGACCGACAACGTTAGGCACGGCCACTGTGGTGACACCACCACCCGCCCCAGGAGACGGGAGCGTTACGCCGTCGGCGAACCGCAGCTGCTCGATGTTCAGCAGCGTGTCGGAGCCGTCGGAGAACGGAATGTCCTTGTTGAGGGCAGGAACGTGTGTGACGGTCACGCTGCCGTTCGCGTTGAGTGTGATGACGTAATCAACAGAGGCAAACGCGAACACCGCCGTGTCGCAGTTGAGCGGCGCCGCTGCGGCGCAATCGGGCGGTGGAACGGCCGGCGTCACGATGGTCTTGACGATCGTGATGTTGCCCGGGTTGAGCCGCTGCGGATCAGCGAATACGTCGTCAACGAGATCGCGAGGGTCATCAACGAGCCTCACGGTTCCGTCGTTCAGTACCGCTCGGAGCTGCACGTTCAGCCAGCGGTCACCGTCGATCAGGTCGTCGCCGAGCTTGCCTTCGATCACGTCGCTGCCAGTGCCGCCCAGCAGGATGTCGCCGCCCATGAACCCTACGCCCTTGACGCCAGGGATGGCAGGGTCTGCCAGGCTCTTGTTGAAGAAGGCAGGCCCCATCAGCGTAGTCAGCGAGATCTGTCCTGCACCAGGCGCCGCGCCGATTTTGGCGGCGCCCGTGGCCGTCAGTTCCATACCGATGACCAGGCATTCGGCCACTTCACCCGGCGGGTCGCAAAGAACAGAGTTAGACCCGCCAATGAAGTCGTCGAAATTCCAACCCGACGCCCCGTCCACAAAACGGTATTTGTTCCGGAGGTCGTTGAAGTTGACCGGAGCGTTCGGGAGAGCCAGGAGGTTGAGCTCGATATTGGCTGGGACCGGCCATCCTCGCTGGGTGATCCAGTCGAACCCGAAATCGCCGAAGAACTTGTTGGATCCTTCTGACATCAGCATGATGTCGTCCCCACCCTCGCCGAAGTGGTTATCCTGTCCCGGACCGCCACCGAGGACATCGTCGCCCCCGTCCTTGCCGACCCCGGCGAGCAAGTCGAAGACGTTCCCGTCGTCGCCGAACATGCCGCCGTCGTGTCCGTCGCCGTCGTAGAGCCAGTCGTCGCCGGGGCCACCGAAGATGGCCTCGGCCCTCATCGCTCCATCCACGATGACGTCGTTCCCCTGGCCACCGAAGTGCTCTTCGCCGTCGTCCCCGCCGTGGAGGAAGTCGTTCCCGTCGCCGCCCAGCAGAATGTCGCCGCCGAACCCGGGCCCGCTTTCCATGGCGTCGTTGCCGGGGCCGCCCTTGATGACGTCGTCGCCGTTGCCTCCGAAGAGGACGTCATCGCCGTCGCCGCCGATGATCGTGTCGTTGCCTTCGCCGCCTTCGATCCGATCGTTGCCCCCGTTGCCAAAGAAGGTGTCGTCACCGACATCCCCTCGCAACCTGTCGTTGCCGGCCCCGCCATTGAAGGAGATGTTCTTGCCCTGGTGCAGCGGGTCGAAGAACATTTTCGTCCCATCGAACAGCGTCAGGAGCGAGATCCCACCGCCAAGATCGACGGGCGCCGTACCGGTAAAAGTCGTCACATCGAGGTTGAAATCCGCCGTGTTGAAGATGACATCCATTCCACCCTGGAAGTCCGTGTTGCGCCTGGCCAGCTCGTTGAACGAGTTGCTCTCGAGCTGGTCCCGCATGTTGAGGCCGTCCAGACGTTGGAGGTAGTAGAAGCGGTCGCCGTTCTGCAGGTCTTCCAACTGCTGCTCGAAGACGAAATTGAACGTCGACCCGAGCACACCGCCGAAGACGGCCTGCCGCTCGGCGAGCCCGCCGACCCAGAAGTCGACGTTGTCGAGCCCGCTGCTCGCCGCGGGAGCGAACATGAAGGCACCGTTCGCTGCCACCAGCACTGCGGCGGCGGCCCGCTTGGCCGCGACTGTCGTCACGCCCGTGATGGTCGGGTCCGTGCCGTACGCCGCGACGAAGTTGACCAGCGACTCTGCGTGCTTCAAGTTGAGGCCGAACTCGAACCAGTTCGGGTAGGGCGCAACCGCCGAGTTCTTGGTCGCGGCGTAGAACTGGCGCCGCGCCGAGTTCAGCGACGGGATGCCCTCGCTTCGGCCGCGCGCCAGGTTGATCGCCGGCAGGTCGAGCGGCAGACCGACGAGTGTGTTCCGCACCGAGTCCACGACGAACTCGTCCAGTTCGTTGGCGACCTCCTGCGACAGGCCGCGCACGATGCTGCCCGCCGCTTGAGCAGCGGTTAGCGTTCCGGCGGCTCCGCCGTTGTTGAACGCGGCCGGGTTGAGGAATGCGTCGAACAATCGGATGTCGTTGACCGTCCCGTCGGCATTGATGCGGGCGACCACCTCGGGCAGCATCGAGTGACCGAGGCGATAGACCGTGTGCGCGAACTCGGCTTTAATCGCAGGGTTGATCGAAGTGATGCCGCCCAGGAACGGGTTGATCAGGGGTTGAACCTTGCGGGCGAACTCCTCGAACACGAGGTGCTGGTATTGCATCTCGGTGCCGAACCGCGCCGCCTGAAACAGCCGCTCTCCGTAGGTCCAACCCGAGCCCGAGTGCACACTGTGCCACGCCGCAACTTCGGCCGCGGTCAATCCGGTGGCGGGCGAGTTGATGAGCCGATCGATGTCGGCGACGAGCCGGTTGTGCTCGGAGTGGAAGAGGGTGTGCATCGTGGTCAGGGCGATGTTCTCGTTGCCGCGACCGTCGCCGGTGACGAAGTGCAGACCGAGCAACTCGTCGTCGTAGGTGCCCGCGGGCGGCGTCGACAGGCTGGTCCCGGCCACCGCGTCCGGATCAGGCGACAACCCCGGACTGGGGACGGCGGCGTGCGCGATGTCGTTGAGGAACGCGTGACCGGTCCGGAAGGCGTTGGCGGGGACGATGACGCCGGTCCCGCCGTTCGCCGCCGGACTGCCCTCGAGCAGCACGTTGCCAGGCAGCACGAGCTGCGGGAACCCGTTCACGCCAGGGATGAAATGCCCGTAGGGGTCGGTCACGAGCAGCGGCGCGTCGAATATGTCCTGGTCGGCGAGCCGGATGCCGAGCTTGGTCGCGGTCTGCGCCTTGACCTCGTTCCAGTTCCCGATATTGCAAATCTGATCGCCGGGGATGCCCGTGGGGCGCGGCGAGCAGAACCCGCCGTCGAGTACCTTGCCATCCTGAACCGGCCGCCCGGCCACCATCTGGTACTGACGCAGGTACACCTGATGGGACGGATGCGACGTGTAGGTCTGGTTCTGGTCGACCCACGGCGTCGTCTGGTTGATCCCTTCCTGGATATCGTCGGCGGTCCCGAGGATGCCGTCCGGCCCCGGCTGATTCGTCGCCCGGGTCATGACCATGAAGTTGGTCGCGGCGCCCGCGACAAACAGCGGGTCGTCCGCCTTCAACGGCATGATCACCGTGCCGCTGCCGCCCTTGTTCACGAGGTCGAGGCCGTGGTCGAAGAACTGGCCGAAGAAGGTGAACATCAGGTTGAACGGCGCCGAGAGCCCGAAGTCGGGCGTGATGTTCGGGATGAAGAGCGAACCGGTGACCGGATCCGTGACATCAGCCAAGGTCGTCCCCGCGCACACGAACCCGCCCGAGCCGCACGGGTTCAACGCCGCCGCGGCGGCCGCCGGGTTGTTGGCCGTCTGGTCGACGATCAGGTTGCTGATGAGACGCGGCTGGGAATCGCTGACGAATCCCGACTTCTGCGCGTACGACGTCGGATCGCCTGCGGCCTGCCCGCCAGCACCATCCGGATCGAAGGGCAGGGTCTCCGCTGCACGGAAGTTCGGAACGGTCAGGCGCGGGAAGAGCAGATCCGCCTTGCCGAACAAATGCTGGTCGGGAATGGGCACGAGGTTGTTGAACGACCCGTCCACGGTCCGCAGGCCGAGCGGGAGCTGCGCATCCGGGTTGCCGAAGAGATTGACCTGGTTGGGCCCAGACCCGAGGAGCGTGCCGCAGGTGGGGCAGGCCGTGGTGACGGCGGACGAATGGTCCTGGGCGATTTCGATCGCATGATAGATGAAGCGCAGGTCGCCGGCATCGAGAAAGAATCCCGCGCCGACGGGAGCTGTCTGCGCCTGCACCGTGGGCACGAAGACGGAACTGCCGAAGGTGGACACGATCATCGCGCACACGACGGCGATCGACCACGGCTTTCGCGAACGAATGCCGCGGCACGTGAACGGTTTTACAGCTTTCATGATTGGAACCTCATTTCGGTTTCGAGCACCGGTTGATTGCGGATTTCGCTTTCGGGCAACGGTTGATTGCCGAGCGGGCCGGCGGACGCACCGCCGGGCGGAGTTCTTCGCGCGCCACCAGGCGCGTGACTTCTGACGCTTCGCGAGCGCACACCACGCGTTCTCATCATTCAGCTCTCCGTTCATTCACTGACCGTTGCCGGGGGATCGAGAAAGGATCTGACACGAAGGAAAGTCGACCGAGCTCGCGAACCGTCGTCCCGAGCCATGCCGCGGCCCGGGTTGTCGATCGCTGTTCTGCTCGTCGTGGGAGGAGTGCGGAGCGGCCTCGGACTTACTCTGGCACCACGCAGGTCGACCCTTTCAGGGTCGCCAGAAAGATGAATGCACTCAGGCAGGCTGAATGCGTTGTCGGGATGGCCGCGATGGAGTGCGGATCCGAAGTCGGGAAGGCCCGATTGCGGGGGCCCACGAAGCGAGTGTCCGTCCGACTCGAGCGGGCGCGGTCGGTCGCATTCTGAACGCGCCTGAAGCGCGGTCTGCCTGAGATCGGCCGTCAGGCTCGTTGACACCGGGGCCAACAACGCGCCCGCGGCATCGTCGTTGTCGTCGTCGTCGTCGTCGTCGGATGGGTCATCGGACTCCCCGCCAGGCCTGGCGGCCGTCCACACATGCGAGTCCGGCCTGCCGTAGTGAGCGTCGCAGTCGACGATGTGCCCGCCCGACTGGGTGACCAGCAGGACACCGCAGCACGCGGCGATCGCCGACATGATCAAGGCCGGTCGAAGCCCTGAGCGCCATTCCCGACAGGTCGTCCGCACATTCACCCTAGCCGAAAACCGAATTGACCGAAATTGTGTGGAGGCAGCGAGATTAAGCGAGCATGAACGCGGCTGGAATGGCCCTTCGGTGGGGATACCCCATCCCCCCTTTGGGGGACGGCGTTCGGTGGTGGCAGGTCTCAGCCAAAAGCGCGATCCTGTTGCTGCCACGCCGGCGTGAGAACGGCTCCAGTCGCGAGGAAACGGGATTAGAAGTCGCCCGGGGAGCCGCCGCGACTATGCGGGAGGTTACAGGGAGGTTACATTTGGCGTAGTTGGGGCGTCGGGAACGAGCGCGGGATCTTCGATCGAGAACGGTTTACCGGAGCCGCGGTGACAGCGGCGCCTCGCGCCTGATTCGCTGAAACACTTCCAGCGACGCTCGCTCCGCGCTTTCGGCTCTTCCGGTCGCAGCCATGTTCGATCTGAACCGTGCCTCTGCCTGAAGGCGCCAGCTCGAGTCAGCTGCCCCCCCTGGCGCTCCGCGCGGATCCGTGTCGGCTCTCCGAATCGCATCGGCGCGGGCCCGCCAGCTCGTGGAGCGCAGGCGCAGGTATTCTCGAGCGTCAGTCACGAGCCCTTGATGCTCGGGTGGCACGTTCGCGAGGGCCTTCAGACGCGCGTCGGCCGCCTGCAGCTCGGGCACGATGGTGCGCTCGGCGAGTCGTGCGAGTGCTTCGGCGGTCATACGTTGTCTTTTGAAGGCGTCCCACGCCGCCTGATACGTTGCGGCGGTGCGCTCTTCTGTGGCGACCACGCGATTGATCTCGGGCGTCACGTCGGCGATGTTGCGGAGCGGCATGGCGCACACCACCGCGATCACAGCGCAGACCGCCATCGCGGCGCCCACGTACTTCGGCTTCGGCTCCTCATGGCTGACGCGTCGCCCGAGAACGAGCCCACATATCAATCCCACGGCCAGCCCCGTGACTTCAGCGGTGTGCGCGAGCCCGCTCAACGCGCTGTACACGAGGAACACCGCCGCACCAACGCCAAGCCTTTTCATCGCAATCAGCGGAATCGTGAAGCCGGATTCCACGCTCTCGTCCGCATCCGGCGCGCTCTCGTCCGCGGCCGGATCGCCTCGGCGACGCTGGGCGAGTTGCCAGATCAGTTCACTGATCAGTTGCCAGGTCAGTAAAGCGAGCAGAAGACCATAGAGTCCGAAGATCGCGCCTGATGCGCCGGTGGTCACGCCAATCGGATAGGACGAGAGATTGACCAGACCCGCAAACGCGCCCGCCGAGAGATACACGCCGGTGAACGTCAACCGTCCAAAGAGACGCTCGAGCACCGCGCCAAGCTGGATCAGGACGGCGACGTCGATGAGGAGATGCAGTATCCCGGTGTGCACGAATGTCGACGTCACGAGACGCCACCACTCGCCGTTCGTCGTACGCGTCCCGAGGCTCGCGCCCCACGCGACGAGCGTATCCGGATTGCTGATCGCGCCCGCGCCGGAGAGTATGCCGCCGATGACCATCACGTTGACGGCGACGAGCGCCGGCGTCACGTACGCGTGTCGAGTCCGCGCACGAAGCGCCTCGCGGAACGACTGGTACTCCGGCCCTGGTTCGGTTGCCGCGACCTTCAGTCGCTGGACAAAGTGCTTCGCGATGCCGAGGTATCGCGCCCGGTCCTCCGCCGAGGTCATTCGGTACGCAAGACCGCCAAAGACCGCGAGCAGGAGAATGAGGTTCATGTCGTGGGAAGGTCAAGACCTGTGCCAGGAGACCACTCAATTCGCGCCCGTTTCTGAGTGTGTTTGACGCGGTGGCGGGGCTCTGTGACGTTTCTGGTACCCTCACGCCCGTTCACGTCAGGGCCGACTCACCGTTCAGAATGCAGTTTGCGACTTCAGACAGCGATTACAGACCGCGCATTGCAGATGATGCCGATTGCTGATTCTGCTCCTGCTCCCGGCAATGCCGGATCGTCGCGCCTTGCCAGCCGGCGCCCGCGCTCCGGAAAATTTTGTCAGCGAATTTCGAACCCGGGACACTAAAATCCCGCATCATGTCGAGTCTGTCGTCTCTTCCGATCGGTGCGTGTGCGGCGCTCCTCGCGGTGACGATGTCCGCGCAGGCGCCGCCGGCACAGACGCCCGCCGGCCGGGCCGTGGAGTCGCGGTTTCCGGCCGGTCCGGGGCGCGACGCGCTCTTCAAGGTCTGCAGGGAATGCCATGGGCCCGAGAGCGTGCTCGGCCAGCTGAAGACCCGCGAGGAGTGGAGCAAGACCCTCGACGAAATGGCGAGCAACGGCGCGTCGGGCACAGACGAGGAGTGGAAGGAGATCCTGGACTATCTGGCGACGCACTACTCGCTGATCTTCGTGAACAAAGCGACCGCCACAGAGCTCGAATCCACCCTTGACGTGTCCGCCGCCATCGCCGAAGCCATCGTCAGCGCCCGGACCGGACAGGGTGCCTTGAAGACAATCGACGAGCTGAAGCGGGTCCCGGGCGTGGATCCGCTGAAGATTGACGCGCGTAAGGATCGCTTCGTGTTCTAGTTCCGCCGAAGGAAGGTTCTCAATGCGCAGAGTCATCGTCTGGGCCGTTCTCGTCGTGGGCCTCGCGATCATCCCGGCGTGGGCTTCCGACTGGCTGACGCACAGCGGAGACCTTCAACGCACCGGCTGGCAGAAAGACGAGACGAAGATCACGAAGGACAGCGTCAGGAACCTTCAGCTGCTCTGGACGATCAAGCTCGAGACCAAA
>Ga0137394_10001445_pt1 | contig 17371 bp, 18 predicted proteins | sample czobulk116metaG_FD_108278 | JGI IMG/M metagenome (GOLD analysis project Ga0137394, IMG submission 108278) | Vadose zone soil microbial communities from Angelo Coast Range Reserve, California, USA - czobulk1.16 metaG | ecosystem: Environmental > Terrestrial > Soil > Vadose zone | place: USA...
GCCGACCGCGCCCGGGTTGGCTTCGGTCGTGGTTAAGGTGGCGGGGGACGGGGTCAAGGAGGTTGGGCCACCGCTTTCGGACGCGGACGTCGAGTCGCTGAGAGCCGGTGACCGCGTGCGGATCACCGGCGTGCTGTACACGGCGCGCGACGCGGCGCACGGGCGCCTGTACCCGCTCATCGAGAAGGGTGAGACCCTGCCGATCGACGTCCGGGGGCAGATCATCTACTACACCGGGCCGTCGCCGGCGCGGCCCGGCGAGGTCGTCGGGTCGATCGGGCCCACGACCGGCGGGCGGATGGACAAGTTCACGCCCGCGCTGCTCCGACTGGGGCTCAAGGCCACGATGGGGAAGGGCGCGCGCTCGCAGCCGGTGAAGGACGCCCTGCGGCAATACCGGGGCGTCTACTTCGGCGCGATCGGCGGCGCCGGCGCCGTGCTCTCCCGGTTCGTCAAGCGCGTCGAGATCGTGGCCTACGAGGACCTCGGCACCGAGGCGATCCGCCGTCTGGAGGTCGAGGGCTTTCCGGCCATCGTCGTCAACGACTGCCACGGTGGAGATCTCTATCAGGCCGGGATGAAGGCCTACGCACGGGAGGAGACATGAGCAGTCGGGCGATCGGCCAGACGCGGCCCCCCATCGCGGCGCCGCACCTGAGAACGGATGCGTGGTGGGCCTTGCCGGTCACGGTCGCCGCCGTGCTCGGCACGTTCATCGTCTACTCGACGTGGGCGGCCATGCAGAACGCGCATTATTATGTCCCGCCGTACCTGTCGCCGTTCTACTCGCCCTGTCTCTACCGTTCGTGCGCGCATCCAACCTTCGGCGGGGGGTTGTCGGATATCCATCTCCCCGTGATCGGCCTCCTCTCGCCGGCGTTCCTGATCCTCTCGGGCCCGGGCCTGTTCCGCCTGACGTGCTACTACTACCGCAAGGCCTACTATCGCTCCTTCTGGCTGGCACCACCCGCGTGCGCCGTTCCGGACGCGAAGCGGGGATACACCGGTGAGACACGGTTCCCGCTGATCCTGCAAGCCTTCCACCGGTACACGTGGTACGTCGCGGTGCTCTTCATCGTGATGCTGACCTGGGACGCGCTGCTCGCCCTCAAGTTCCCCAATGGCTTCGGCATCGGCGTGGGCACCATCGTCATGTGGATCAACGTGCTCTTCCTGGCCGCCTACACCTTCTCGTGCCACTCCTGCCGCCACGTCTGCGGCGGCCATCTCGACGTGTTCTCGAAGGCGCCCGCGCGCTACCGGGTCTGGCACTTCCTGACGCGCCTGAACGAGCGCCACCCCCTGTACGCCTGGCTCTCGCTCGGGAGCGTCGGGCTGACCGACCTCTATATCCGGCTCGTCTCGATGGGGGTCATCCGAGACCTGAGGATCATCTGATGGCGAATCAGGACTACGAGACACACGAGCACGACGTTCTGGTGATCGGCGCCGGCGGCGCCGGGCTGCGCGCGGCGATCGAGGCCGCGGCGCAGGGCGTGTCGGTGGGCCTCGTCTGCAAGTCGCTCCTCGGCAAGGCGCACACGGTCATGGCGGAAGGCGGGATCGCCGCGGCGCTCGGCAACGTCTGGCCGGAGGACAACTGGCAGGTGCACTTCCGCGACACCATGCGCGGCGGCAAGATGCTCAACAACTGGCGGATGGCGCAGCTCCACGCCCAGGAGGCGCCCGAGCGCGTGCTCGAGCTGGAGCGGTGGGGCGCCCTGTTCGATCGCACCAAGGACGGGCGCATTCTCCAGCGGGACTTCGGCGGCCACCGCTACGCGCGCCTGGCCCACGTCGGCGACCGCACCGGCCTGGAGATGATCCGGACGCTCCAGTACCACGGCATCCACCAGGGCCTCGACGTCTACATGGAGTGCAAGGTGGAGCGCCTCCTCACGGACGGCGACCGCGTGTGCGGCGCGTTCGGGTACTGGCGGGACACCGGGAAGCTCGTCCTCTTCAAGGCCAAGGCCGTCGTGCTGGCGACCGGCGGCGTCGGGAAGGCCTGGAAGATCACGTCCAACTCGTGGGAGTACACGGGTGACGGGCAGTCGCTCGCGCTGTGGGCGGGCGCCGATCTGATCGACATGGAGTTCGTCCAGTTCCACCCGACCGGCATGGTGTGGCCGCCTTCGGTGCGCGGCATCCTCGTGACCGAGGGCGTGCGCGGCGACGGGGGGACGCTCAAGAACAACAAGGGCGAGCGCTTCATGTTCAACTACATCCCCGAGTTCTTCAAGGGCGAGACGGCCGACAACGAGGCCGAAGCCGACCGCTGGTACGCGGACAAGAAGAACAACCGGCGCACGCCCGACCTGCTCCCGCGCGACGAGGTCGCCCGCGCGATCAACGCCGAGCTCAAGGGCGGGCGCGGGAGCCCGCACGGCGGCGTCTTCCTCGACATCAACACCCGTCGCCCGGCCGACTACATCCGCAAGCGGCTGCCGTCCATGTACCACCAGTTCAAGGAGCTGGCCGGCGTCGACATCACCAAGGAGCCGATGGAAGTCGGGCCGACCTGTCACTACATCATGGGTGGTGTCCGGGTCGACGCCGACACCACGGCGACGACCGTGAAGGGGCTGTTCGCGGCCGGCGAGGTGGCGGGCGGCATGCACGGCTCGAACCGACTCGGCGGGAACTCGCTCTCCGACCTCCTGGTGTTCGGCCGGCGGGCCGGACTCTACGCGGCGCTCTACGCCAAGGACTTCGGCGGTCCGCTGACGGTCGAGTCGCGCCAGGTGGAGTCGATCGCCCGCGACATGCTGGAGCCGTTCTCGCGGAGCGGCGGCGAGAATCCGTACGCCATCCAGGCCGATCTTCAGGACACGATGCAGGAGCTGGTCGGGCTCATCCGCACGGAGCACGAGCTGAGGGAAGCCCTGAAGCGGATCGAAGCCCTGAAAGCGCGCGCGCGGCGGACCCGCATCGACGGCGGACGGACCTACAACCCCGGCTGGCACACGGCGCTCGATCTCGCCTCGCTGCTCACCGTGGCCGAGTGCTGCACCCTGGGCGCGCTCGAGCGGAGGGAGAGCCGCGGCGGCCACACGCGCGACGACCACCCGTACACCGACGACGCGTGGGGCAAGATCAACGTGGTCATTCGCCAGAGACAGGGGGCGCTGGCGCTCAGCCGGGAGCCGCTGCTGGAGATGCCGGCCGAGCTGAAGACGCTCTTCCAGGAGAGGAAGTGATGGCGACCGTCACGATGCGCGTGTTCCGCGGTGACGCCGGTGGCGGCGACTTCAAGGACTATCGCGTCGAGCCCGAGGAGGGCATGGTCGTCCTCGACGTCATCCACCGGATCCAGGCGACCCAGGCCCACGACCTCGCCTGCCGGTGGAACTGCAAGGCCGGCAAGTGCGGGTCGTGTAGCGCCGAGGTCAACGGCAAGCCGCGCCTCATGTGCATGACCCGCATGGACTTGTTCAAGCCCGGCGAGACCATCACGGTGGCGCCGATCCGGACCTTCCCGCTGATTCGCGACCTCGTGACCGACGTGTCCTTCAACTACGAGAAGGCCAAGCAGGTGCCGCCGCTCCGCCTCAAGCCGCCGGAGCCCGACGGCACCTACCGGATGATGCAGGAGGACATCGATCGCATCCAGGAGTTCCACAAGTGCATCGAGTGCTTCCTGTGCCAGGACGTGTGCCACGTCATCCGCGACCACGAGGAGAAGAAGCGGACCTTCGCCGGGCCGCGCTTCTTCATCAAGATCGCGAGCCTCGACATGCACCCGCTCGACATCCGGGACCGGACGGAGTTCGTCAGGGAGGCGTCGGGCGTCGGGCTGTGCAACATCACCAAGTGCTGCACCGAGGTCTGTCCCGAGCACATCCACATCACCGACAACGGCATCATCCCGCTCAAGGAGCGGATCGCCGACGACCTCGACCCCATCGTCTGGCTGCTGCGGAAATTCAGAGGCCAGCGCACGGATCGGGCGTGACGGACCTCGCAAAACCTCGAGAGAGGGTAGCACCTCTAGCTCGCGATCGAGCGTATCGATGCCCTGAAGCACCTCAAGCTCGGGATCGGGCATGTCGGAGCCGGGTCGCACCTCTAGCTCTGGATCGGGCGTGTCGATGCCCTGAAGCACCTCAAGCTCGAGATCGGGCGTGTCGGAGCCGGGTCGCACCTGTCTCAGGCCACCCTCGGCCGAAGCCGTCCTCACGGTCCCCGCTACAATGAAAATTCACGAACACCAGGCCAAGGCGCTCTTGCGCGAGTTCGGCGTGCCCGTGCCGGCCGGGAACGTCGCCGCGACGCCCGCGGACGCGAGGGCCGTGGCGACGCGGCTCGGCGGCCGGGTCGTGGTGAAGGCCCAGGTGCACGCCGGCGGTCGCGGCAAGGCCGGGGGCATCAAGCTGGCCGACGACGCGGAGGCGGCCGAGCGCGCCGCGCGCCAGATCCTGGGCATGCGGCTCACGACTCCCCAGACGCCCCCCGAAGGCATCCAGGTGCGGTCGGTGCTCGTCGAGGCGGCTTCGGCCGTCGAGCGCGAGCTCTATCTCTCGATCACCCTCGACCGCGCGCGCGCGACCCACGTCGTCATGGCGTCCCAAGCCGGAGGCATGGAGATCGAGGAAGTCGCGGCGCGCACTCCCGAGCAGATCATCCGCGAGTGGGCGCACCCGGCCCTCGGCGTCCAGGACTACCAGGCGCGCCATCTCGCGTACGGCCTCGGGCTGGCCGGCGACCAGTTCAAGCAGGCGGTGGCCCTGATCCGGAGCCTCTTCGCGCTCTACCTCGCCCGCGACTGCTCGCTGGCCGAGATCAACCCTCTGGTGGTCACGAAGGACGGCCGCGTGCTGGCCCTCGACGCCAAGCTCAACTTCGATGACAACGCCCTCTGGCGCCACCAGGACGTCGCCGCCCTGCGGGACGTCAACGAGGAAGATCCGCTCGACGTCGAGGCCTCGAAGTACAGCCTGAACTACATCAAGCTCGACGGAAGCGTCGGCTGCATGGTCAACGGCGCCGGGCTGGCCATGGCGACGATGGACATCGTGAAGCTCGCCGGCGGCGAGCCCGCCAACTTCCTCGACGTCGGCGGCGGCGCGTCGCCCGAACAGATCGAGAACGCGTTCCGGATCCTCTCGTCCGATCCGAGCGTGCGGGCCGTGTTCATCAACGTGTTCGGCGGCATCCTGCGCTGCGACCGGCTGGCCGCGGGTGTGATCGCCGCCATACGGAAGCTCGGCTTGCGGCTCCCGGTCGTGGTGCGGATGGAGGGGACCAACGTGGAGCTGGGCAAGCAGATGCTCGCCGAGTCGGGGCTCGCGCTGACGACCGCCGACGACATGGGCGACGGCGCCAAGAAGGCGGTGGCCCTCGCGCGGGGCTAGCCGGTGGGTACCGCTCCTTCTCCTGACGGCGGGTGTCGCCGCGAGCACCGGGTGCTGGCGACCGGCCGACGAGCGCGCCTACGAAGAGGTCGTCGCCACGATGTCGATGGTGAAGGCGAGGGCCTTCTTCGAGAAGTACCCGCAGAGTACCTACCGGGACCGGCTCGTCGACGACATGATCCGGTGGTGCCGGCGCGAGGACACCGAGGCGTGCTATGAGATCATCGTGCGGACGATGCCGACCGATCATCGCCGTTATCAGGAAGTGGTCGACTTCCGCGAGAAGCGACTCGCCGACCAGCGGCGAAAGCGCCCGCCGAGCTCCGAGGGAAAACCGGAGGGCGCTCGGTAGGTGAGCATCCTCGTCGATCGGTCCACGCGCGTGGTCGTGCAGGGCATCACCGGCCGCGAGGGCGCGTTCCACGCCGCGCGATGCAAGGAATACGGCACGACCGTCGTCGGCGGGGTGACTCCGGGCAAGGGCGGCACGACGCACGACGGGTTTCCGGTGTGGAACACCGTCGCCGAGGCGGCCGCGAGCGAGGGCGCGACCTGCGCGCTGATCTTCGTCCCGCCGCCGGCGGCGGCCGACGCGATCATGGAAGCCGCCGCGGCCGACATCCCCCTGGTGATCTGCATCACCGAGGGAATCCCGGTCACCGACCTGGTCAGGGCGAAGCACTTCCTCGTTGGAAGGAAGAGCCGGCTGATCGGACCGAACTGTCCGGGCGTCATCACGCCGGGCCACGCCAAGATCGGCATCATGCCCGGCCACATCCACCGGCCGGGACCGGTCGGCGTCGTCTCGCGTAGCGGCACCCTGACCTACGAAGTGGTGGGCCAGCTCACCGGGCGAGGGATCGGGCAGTCGACGTGCGTCGGCATCGGCGGCGACCCCGTGCAGGGCACGAGCTTCGTCGACGTGCTGCGCCTGTTCAGCGACGATCCCGACACGAAGGCGATCATGCTGATCGGCGAGATCGGCGGCACCGCCGAGGAGGACGCGGCGGCGTTCGTGAGGGCCCAGGTGAAGAAGCCGGTCGTCGCGTTCATCTGCGGTCAGACGGCGCCGCCCGGGCGCCGGATGGGCCACGCGGGCGCCATCATCGCGGGCGGCAAGGGGACGGCGGCCGAGAAGATGAAAGCGCTCGAGGACGCGGGGGCGACGCTCGTCAAGAGCCCCGCCGACATGGGAGCCACCATGGCCAGGGTGATCGGACGATGACCGCCCAGCGCACGCTTGCCATCGTCAAGCCCGACGCGGTGGCCAGGCGAGTCGTCGGGCGGATCCTCACGCGCATCGAGGACGCCGGCTTCACGCTCCTCGCGGTCAAGCTCATCAACATGTCGCTCGCGGAGGCGCGCGGCTTCTACTTCGTGCACCGGGAGCGGCCCTTCTATCAGAGCCTCTGCACGTTCATGACACAAGGCCCCTGCCTGCTCATGGTCCTCGAGGGGGAGAACGTGATCCAGCGCTGGCGCGACCTCATGGGCGCCACGGATCCGGCCAAGGCCGCCCCGGGAACGATCCGCAAGGACTTCGCCGCGTCCATCGAGGCGAACGCGGTGCACGGCTCCGACTCGCCGGAGTCGGCGGCGATCGAGGTCCCGTACTTCTTCTCGAGCCTCGAGCTCTGCCCGCGGTAGATCCCGACGCGTTCGCCGCGCCGCTCGGCGCCAGGGAGCGCTGGTCGACGCTCGCCGCCATCGTGCTCGGCATCGCCGGCATGACCGTCCTCGGCGTCGTGCTCACCGCGCGGAGCGGCGACCTGCGCTGGCTGTTCCTGGGCCTGCCGCTCACGCTCGTGCTGCTCCTCGTCGCGCGGTTCGCGCCGATCGGCTATCGTCTGACGGGTGAGGGCCTGCGGATCGAGCGCAAGGCGGGTCCCCGGATCATCGCGTACCGGCGAATCCGCGGCGTCGACGCGGAGGCGCGCCCGATGAGCGGCTTCACCGTCACCGGATCGAAGGGCGTGTTCGGACGGTTCGGGCTCTTTTGGAACCGTGGAGTTCGTCGAGCGGCTCAAGAGCCGCCTCGCTATACTCGACCGGAGCGCCGGCGCCGGATGATCCGCGTCGCCCGGCCGCCGGAGGGACGCGCATGGCCTTCGCGACGCTGAAGTACGAGCTCGCCGACGGGATCGCCACCGTCACCATCAACCGCCCGGAGAAGAACAACGCGATCTCGATGGAGATGCGCGCCGACTTCCGCGCGCTGTCCGACGAGCTGTACGCGAGCGACGCCGTCCGGGTGGTGGTGTTCACCGGGACCGGCAAGACCTTCTGCGTGGGCGCCGACGTCTCGACCTTCGAGACGGACTGGAACACGCCGGTGTTCCGCGCCAACACGCGGCTCCTCACGAGCTTCTTCAACGATCTCGAGGGGCTCGAGAAGCCGCTCATCGCGGCGATCAACGGCACGTGCGTCGGCGGCGGGCTCGAGCTGGCCCTCGCGTGCGATCTCCGGATCGCGGCGCGCTCCGCGCGGTTCGGCCTGCCCGAGAACAACCTCGGGCTCATCCCCGGCATCGGCGGCTGCTCGCGCCTGGTCAAGCTCGTCGGGTTCGGACGGGCCAAGGAGCTCGTCCTGACCGGCGAGATCGTCGCCGCCGACGAGGCGCTGCGCTTCGGGCTCGTGAACCGTGTCGTGGAGGACGCCGAGCTCGCGGGCGAGGCGCGCGCCCTCGCGTCGCGGCTCGCCGCCAAGGCGCCGCAGGCGCTCGGCCTGGCCAAGCGAGTGATCCAGAGCTGCGTGAGCGCCGACCTCCACACGGCCCGGACTCTCGAGAGCTTCGGCCAGTCGATCCTCATCAAGACCGCGGATCACCGAGAGGGCGTGAAGGCCTTCCGGGAGAAGCGCCGCCCGCGCTTCGAAGGTCGCTGAGACCCCGTTCGGGTCCCGAACTTTCGGGCTATCATGGGCTCTCCCGTGTTCACACCGCCTGCAGGCACGACGAGATGAGCATCACCAAGGTCCTGGTCGCCAACCGGGGTGAGATCGCGGTGCGGGTGATCCGCGCCTGCCGCGAGCAGGGCATCGCGTCGGTGGCCGTGTTCTCCGAGGCCGACCGCGAGGCGCTCCACGTCCTGATGGCCGACGAGGCGTACCCGATCGGCCCGCCCGCCCCGGTCGAGAGTTACCTCGCGATCGACAAGCTGGTGCGCGTCGCCAAGGCCGCCGGCGCCGACGCGGTCCATCCCGGCTACGGGTTCCTGGCCGAGAACGCCGCGTTCGCCGAGGCCTGTGCCGCGGCCGGGCTCGTCTTCGTCGGGCCGCCGCCGCAGGCGATCCGCGCGCTCGGCGACAAGACGGCGGCGCGCCGCATCGCGCGCGGGCTGGGCGTGCCGACCGTGCCGGGGACGTTCGAGCCCGTCGCCGGGGACGCCGTCCGCGCCGCGGCCCGCGCGATCGGCTATCCGCTCATGATCAAGGCCACGCTGGGCGGCGGCGGGAAAGGCATGCGGGCCGTCCACGCCGAGGGCGAGCTCGAGGCCGCGCTCGGACTGGCCCGGAGCGAGGCGGCGTGGGCGTTCGGCGAGGGCGCCGTCTACCTCGAGCGCCTCCTGGCGGAGCCGCGACACATCGAGGTGCAGGTGCTGGCCGACGCGCACGGGCGCGTCGTCCATCTGGGCGAGCGCGAATGCTCGATCCAGCGGCGACACCAGAAGCTCGTCGAGGAGTCACCGTCGCCGTTCGTGGACGACGCGATGCGCGCGCGGCTCGGCGAGGCCGCGTGCCGGATCGCGACGGCGGCGGGCTACGTCAACGCGGGCACGGTCGAGTTCCTCGTGGACTCGGACCGGAACTTCTACTTCCTCGAGATGAACACGCGGCTCCAGGTCGAGCACCCGGTGACCGAGATGGTCACCGGCATCGACCTCGTCCGCGAGCAGCTGCGGATCGCCGCCGGCGACGCGCTCGGGTTCGCGCAGGGGGACGTGACGCTGCGGGGGACGGCGATCGAGTGCCGGATCAACGCGGAGGATCCCTTCGCCGGCTGGATGCCGTCGCCCGGCACGATCACGGGGCTTCGCGCGGCGACCGGGCCGTGGGTGCGCGACGACTCCGGAGCCTACGAGGGCTACACGGTGCCGCGCTTCTACGACACGCTGCTCGCCAAGCTCGTCGTGTGGGGCGCCGACCGACCGGCTGCCATCCAGCGGATGACGCGCGCCCTCGCCGAGTACAAGGTGGTCGGGATCCGCACGACGATCCCGGTCCTCGCCCAGATCGTGCGCCACGAGGATTTTCGCGCCGGGAGGCTCTCCACGGGCTTCCTCGACCGGGTCATGCCGACGTTCGCGGCGGCAAAGGATCGGGCCCGATCGATCGCCGTCATCGCGGCGGTGCTCGCCGAGTACGAGCGCCTGGGCCACCGCACGATCGTGGAGGCGAGCCCGCCTCCATCGGACGCCTGGCGGACCGGCCGCCACCCGGGCTGGCGATGACGGAGCCGGTCCGTATGACGCAGAGCCCGAGACCGGGCGTGTCGGAGCCCCCCGCAAAACCACCCAGATCAGATCGGGCGTGTCGGAGCCGGGTCGCACCTGTCTCAGGCCACCCTCGGTCCAAGCCGGCCTCAAGGACCCCGCTACAGTGAAGTTCGTCGTGACGATCGGCGACACGACCGAAAGGGTGGAGGTGAGCGGCGAGGCCGGGCGCTATCGGCTGACCATCGGCACGGAGGTCTGGGAGGTGGACGGGCGACTCACCGCCCAGGGTATCTACTCGCTCCTCATCGGCGGTGTGTCGTACGTGGCCGACGTCTGGGACGAGGACGGTGCCTGCGTCGTGGACGTGGGCGACGAGCGGTACGTCATCCGGGTGGAGGAGGAGACCCGCTTCATCATCCGGACCAAGGGCGCCGGGCCGGGCGGCCACGGTGCCTTGACCTTCGTGGCCCCGTTGCCCGGCCGGATCGTGCACGTCGCCGTCAAGCCGGGCGATCGGGTCGAGAAGGGCGCCACCTTGCTGGTGATCGAGGCCATGAAAATGGAGAACGAGTTCAAGGCGGGGACCGCGGGCACCGTCGCCGAGGTGCGGGTCGAGGCCGGCCAGGCGGTGAACGGCGGCGACGTCCTCGTCGTGATCCGCTGATGGCCGACGCGGCGATCCGGTTCCGGGACGTCAACAAGTGGTTCGGGAAGCTGCAGGTTCTCGCCGACATCAATCTCACGGTCGCGGCGGGCGAAGTCGTGGTGGTGTGCGGTCCGTCCGGCTCCGGAAAGTCGACGCTGATCCGCTGTGTGAACGGGCTCGAAGGGATCCAGGGCGGCGACCTCGTCGTCCTCGGCGAATCGATCGTCCGGCCCGGCGTGAGCATGTCCGCGCTGCGGACGCGCGTGGGCATGGTGTTCCAGTCGTTCAATCTCTTTCCGCACATGACCGTCCTCGAGAACATCATGCTGGCGCCGATCCGGGTGCGGGGCCTCAGCGCGGCCGAGGCCGAGAAGACGGCGCGCGCGCTTCTGGGGCGCGTCCGCATTCCCGACAAGGCGGCCAACTATCCCGCGAACCTGTCGGGCGGCCAGCAGCAGCGGGTCGCGATCGCGCGGGCGCTTGCGATGCAGCCGAAGATCATGCTGTTCGACGAGCCGACCTCGGCGCTGGACCCGGAGATGATCAACGAGGTGCTCGACGTCATGACCGACCTGGCGAAGGACGGCATGACCATGATGGTCGTCACCCACGAGATGGGGTTCGCGCGGAGGGTCGCGCATCGCGTCGTCTTCATGGACGCGGGACGGGTGGTGGAGGAAGCCACGCCCGAAGCGTTCTTCGCCGCGGCGACGTCGGACCGCGCCAAAGAGTTCCTGTCGAAAATCTTATCCCACTAACCGGAGGCTACTGATGAAGCGCATGCTTGCTGTCATTGTCGCCCTGGCCCTGGCTCTCTCGCTGGCACCGCCGGCCGGGGCCCAGCAGGACACCCTCGCGAAGATCAAGGAGACCGGCGTCCTGACGATCGGGACGCGCACCGGCTCGCCGCCCTTCGCGTACGTGAACAAGAACAACGAGTGGGTCGGCTTCTCCATCGACCTCGTCGAGCAGCTCGTGCGGCCGTCCGTCGAGAAGGCGGTCGGCCGTGCCGTCAAGGTCGAGAAGAAGGAGTCGACGCCGCCGACGCGGATCCCGCTCCTGTCCTCGAACGCCGTCGATCTCATCGCCGGCACGATGACCGACACGCCGCAGCGGCGAGAGGTCGTCGACTTCAGCCTGACGTTCTTCTACACGGGCGCCCAGCTCATGGTGAAGAAGGGCAGCCCCATCAAAGGCGTCAACGACCTCGCCGGCAAGCGCGTCGCCGCGCAGCAGGGCTCGACCAACGCCAAGATCCTGCGCGAGAAGTACCCGCAGGCGCAGCTCCGCGAGTTCCCCGACCAGCCCGCCGCGTTCCAGGCGCTCCTCCAGGGCCAGGTCGACGCGTACACGAACGACGGGATCCAGCTCTACGGGCTGAAGGCCAAGGCGCCGAAGCCGGACGAGTGGGACGTCGTCGGCGATTTCTATTCGGAGGAGCCCTACGGCATGGCCATGCGGAAGGGCGACGCCAAGCTCAAGGCGGCCGTCGACGCGGGGCTCAAGACCGGCTTCGAGTCCGGGAAGTACTTCGAGATCTACGAGAAGTGGTTCGGGCCGCAGGGCGAGCTGCCGTATCCGGTGTCGGCGCAGGTGAAGACGTATCTGTTGAAGCAGATCGGCAAGTAGCTCGCCCGGCGGACGGTGAGCTACCAGTTCAACTGGAGCGTGCTCTGGAGCGGCCAGTCCGGGAACTGGCTGCTCCAGGGTGTGCTCACCACCCTCGCGATCTCCGTGCTGGCCTGGCTGCTGGCGGTGGCGCTCGGAATCCTGTCGGGGGCGATGCGCACGGTGCCGTGGAAGCCGCTCCGGGCGCTCGCGACGTTCTACGTCGAGTTTTTCCGTAACGTGCCGCTGCTGGTGTGGATGTTCTTCTGGTACTTCGGCGTCCCGCCGCTCCTGCCGCGGGGCGCGCAGGACTGGCTCTTCAGCCACCGCGCCGAATTCTGGGCGGGCATGTTCGCCCTCGGCGTCTATCACGGCGCGCGCATGTCCGAGGTCATTCGCGCGGGCATCCTGTCGATCCCGCGGACCCAGTTCGAGGCGGCGGTGGCGATGGGCCTGACGACGTTCCAGGCGTACCGCCTGGTGATCGTGCCCATCGCGCTCCGGCTCATCGTGCCGCCGGCCACCAGCGAGTCGCTGAATCTCCTCAAGAACTCGTCGGTCGCGCTGACCATCAGCGTGGCCGAGCTGACCTTCCAGACCCGCCAGATCGAGACGTACACGGCCAAGGCCATCGAGGCCTTCACCGCCGGGACCGTCCTCTATCTGGTGTTTTGCGTCGGGATCGCGTCGATCATGGCGCGCGTCGAGCGGCGCTTCGCGATCCCCGGCCTCATCGCGCGCGGAGGCTGAGCGTGCTCGACTTCGGCGTCATCGTCTCGAATTTCAAGTTCTTGATCGTCCAGGGACTCTTCGGTGTGGGCGGCTTCGCGGGGGGCACGCTCCGCCTGGCGATCCCGGCCATCGCGCTGGGGTTCGGCCTCGGGATCTTCGTCGGTCTCGCGCGGCTGGCGCGCTCGCGCTGGATCAGCCTGCCGGCGACGCTCTACGTGGAGTTCTTCCGGGGCGTCCCGCTCGTCATGGTGATCTTCTGGATCTGGTTCATCATCCCGCAGCTCCTGCGGCTTCCGATCCCCGAGTACGGGGTGGCGCTCACCGCGTTCGTCATCTTCGAGGCGGCCTACTTCGGCGAGATCGTCCGGGCCGGCATCCAGTCCGTCCCCCGGGGCCAGGTCGAGGCGGCCACCGCCGTCGGGCTCACCGCGGCGCAGACGATGCGCTTCGTCGTGCTCCCGCAGGCGATCCGGAACATGGTGCCGGCGCTGGTGACGCAGATGATCGTGCTCTTCAAGGACACGTCGCTCGCCTCGATCATCGGCTACATGGACCTGACCAAGGCCGCCCAGATCGTCAACAACCGGGAGATCAAGCCGTTCGAGCTCTACCTCTTCATCGCGGTCGTGTATTTCATCTTCACCTACTCGATGTCGCGGTTCGCCCGGCGATTCGAACGGCGGCTCACCACCGCCTGACAAGGAGCTCGACGATGGCGCTCATGCCCGCCGCGTTCACGGACGCGCTGCTCCGCGAGGCGCAGGAGACGCACCCCTGGCTCCACCATCCGCTCTTCCACCTGATCTGGGACGGCAAGCTCGACCGCCGCCAGCTCCAGAGCGTGATCCGCCAGCAGGGGTGCTTCTTCCTCGACACGCTCCGCCACGCCGCCTGGAAGATCATCTCGGTCGGCGGCTACTCCCCGACCTTCGAGGACCTCGAGCGCCAGCGCGCCCTCATCCCGCTCGTCGTCGAGGAGGGCGGCGAGGACACGGTCGGCGGCACGACGACCGCCCACGCGTTCCTCTTCATCAAGCTCGCGGGCGCGCTCGGCATCTCGAGGGATGAGCTTTTCGCGACCGAGTACCTGCCGACGACGCTCATCGAGAAGGACGAGCTGTTCCTGCTGCAGCGGTCTTCGACGCTCGAGGCGCTCTGCGGCGGCAACATCGCCACCGAGTCGCTCAACCCGATCCACGTCAAGCGGATGGCCGACGCGATGGAGCGGCACTACGGCGTGCCGCGCGCGGCGCTCGACTTCTACCACGTGCACGGCGAGGTCGAGGGCGACCACGCCGAGCGCGCCGTCCGGATCCTGTCCCAGCTCGCGCGGACCGACGACGAGCAAGCCCGCGGGCGCCTCGCGATGCGACGGGCCATTACCGCACGACGGATCTGTGCGGACGGGATGCTCGAGGCTTTCGTGGGCCGCGGGCGGTAGCGGCGGAGGCGCCGGGCACGTGCGGGAGGGGGCCGGGGGTGCGACCGGCTCCGTCACCCACTCGCCCGCTTCGCAGCTCTTCGAGCTGCGGGCGGGACTCGGGGGTCCCACTCCGCCGGTCGCACCCCCGGCCCCCTCCCGCACGTGCCCGGCGCCTCCGACTCCCCGTCGCGGAGCTTGAGACCCCTGCGGCGCGCGCGCAGTGGCCCATCTCTACGGGTGCTTCTGGCGCTCGGTCGGACGGGGGCGCGGGCGGGCGGTTACTTGATCGCGCCGGCCGTGAGGCCGGAGACGTAGTAGTCGAGGAAGAAGACGTACAGGATCACGATCGGCACAGAGGCCAGGACCGCGCCCGCCATCAGCGAGCCCCAGTAGTAGATGTCGCCGCGGATCAGCTCGCTCGTGACGCCGACGCTCGCCGTGAGCTGATCCGACGAGGACGTGAAGGTGAGGGCGTAGATGAACTCGTTCCAGGAGAGCGTGAAGGCGAAGAGCGCCGCGCACACCAGCCCCGGGACCGCGATCGGCAGCACGATCCGCAAGAGCGCCTGGATGCGCGTGGCGCCGTCCACCATCGCGCACTCCTCGACCTCCTTCGGGACGGTCCGGAAGTAGCCCATGAGCAGCCACGTGCAGAAGGGGACGAGGAACGTCGGGTAGGTGACGATCAACGCCCACTTCGAGTCGCCGAGCCCGAGCCAGTTCACGACCTGGGCCAGCGGTAAGAACAGGAGCGAGGTCGGCACCAGATAGGTCACGAAGATCCCGGTGCCCAGGCTGGCGACGGCGAAGAACTTGAGCCGCGCCAGCGCGTAGGCCGCGATCGTCCCGATGACGAGCGAGACGACCGTCGAGCACACGGTGACCAGCAGGCTGTTCTTCGTCCAGGTCAGGAAGCCGGTGTCCCACAGGAGCTTCTGGTAGTGCTCGAGGGTCGGCCCCTGTCGGATGAGGAGCGGCACCGCGTTGCGGTCGTAGAGCTCTCGGTTCTGCTTCAGCGACGTCAGCGCCATGTGGTAGAAGGGGAACACCGCGAAGATGAGGAACGGCATCAGCGCCAGATGCGCCGCGATCCGGTTGCGCAGCTTGCGCCGCGGCATCAGTAGGCCTGCTTTCTGACGAACCGGAGCTGCGCCCATACGACGATCATCAGCGCCGGGAAGAGGTAGAGCGAGATCGCCGCGCCCTCCCCGATCCGACCGGTCTCGAGCCCGATCTGGCGCGCCAGCGTCGCGAACAGGTGGGTCGAGTTGATCGGTCCGCCGTGCGTGAGGACGTAGACGATGTTGAAGTCGCTGAAGGTGAAGATGGTGGAGAAGAGGACCACGATCGCGAGCACGGGCTTCAGGAGCGGCAGCGTGACGTGCCAGAAGCGGGCGACCGGCCCCGCGCCGTCCGCCTCCGCCGCCTCGTAGAGCTCGCGCGGGATCGCGACCAGCCCCGCCAGGATCGTGATGGCGAAGAACGGCAGACCGCGCCAGATGTTGACGACGACGACCGCCGTCATCGCGTAGTACTGCTGGCCCAGCCAGTTCGGCCCGGGCGGATTCATGAGGCCGAGGGCCAGCCCCGTCCAGTTCACGACGCTGTAGAGCGAGTTGAACATCCACGACCAGCCGAGCGTCGACAGCGCGGTCGGGATCACCCACGGCAGCAGCACGGCGCCGCGGATCAGCCGCTTGAACCAGAGCTGCTCGTTGAGCAGCAAGGCCAGCGAGATTCCGAGGAAGAGCTTGGCGCCGACCGCGGCCCCCGAGAAGACGAACGCGTTCTGGAAGGTCTGACGGAAGGCGTCGCTGCCCCAGAGGTCGATGAAATTGCGGAGGCCGACGAAGTGGCTCGGCCGGCCGATGAAGGCGTTCGAGACGGAAAAGTAGAGCGCCATGCAGAAGGGATAGGCGACCAGCAGCAGGAGCAGGATGAGCGCCGGGCTCACGAAGATCGGCCCGAGCCACTCCTCGCGGTCGAGGAGCCCCCAGGCCTTGGCTCGCAGCGAGGTGCGATCCGCCGCCGCGGCGACGCCGACGGTTCCGATCGCCATGTCAGCTTCCCGCCATGATCTTCTTCATCTCGTTCTCCGCCCACGCGATGGCGTCCTTGGTCGAGGTCCCCGTCACCGCCTTGGCGAGCATGTTGGGGAGGATGAACGAGTTGGTGATGAGCTGCACCTTGTCGGAGGCCGGCGCCGGCCAGCCGTAGGTGTGGTAGTTCACGCCCTCCCCCTTGAGGATCGCGAGCTTCGGGTCGGTCTTGAGCACGGCGTGATCCTGCATCTTCGTGTAGATCGGCAGGTTGAAGCCGCCGCCGGACATGATGTACTCGTCGTACACCTCTTTCTTGCCGAGCAGATAGCGGATCCACTCCTTGGCCGGCTCGACGTTCTTCGAGAACTTCCAGATGCCGATCGAGCGCGGCGCGTCGACGTCGTGCCGGCCGGCCGGGCCCGACAGGCTCAGGTGATGATTGATCCCGTCGGCGGTGACGAGCTTCTGGTCGCGGGCGACGATGTAGGCGCTGACCGGATTGTGGATCCAGCCGGCCTTGCCCTGCTGGAGCGACTCGTTGTTGCTGGCGTCGGTCCACGAGAGGACTTCCGGCTCCATGCAGTCGCGGTACATCTTCTTGTACCACTCGATCACCTCGGCGGTCTGCGGCGAGTTGATCTTGACCGTCTTGCCGTCCTTGTCGACCTCCCTGGCGCCGTGGCACCACATGACGGCCGAGCCGGTCGAGATCGTGTCGAAGTTCTGGCTGATGGGGATACCGACCGGGTTCCCCATCTTCTTCAGCTCGCGCCCGACCTTGTAGAGGTCCTCCCATGTCTCGGGGGCCTTGAGCCCCGCCTTCTTGAAGAGGTCCTCCCGGTACGCGGAGACGAAGACGGCGTGGTACTGCGGCACCGCGCGCCACGCGCCGTGGACGTGCGCGGCCTCGTAGCCCGACCCGATGACCTTGCCGTACTTCTTCTCGAGATCGGCCACCAGGTCGGAGACGTCGACCAGCTGCGGCTCGTAGAGCCAGGGCACGTGCATGCGCATCTCGACCAGGTCGTGGCCGGCCTGCGTCTGCACCTCGGAGGCGTACTTGGCCGCCTGCTGCGGCGCGGCGATATGGTCGATGCGGATCTTGATGCCGGTGTCCTTCGTGAAGCGCGGC
>Ga0137394_10001446_pt1 | contig 17343 bp, 19 predicted proteins | sample czobulk116metaG_FD_108278 | JGI IMG/M metagenome (GOLD analysis project Ga0137394, IMG submission 108278) | Vadose zone soil microbial communities from Angelo Coast Range Reserve, California, USA - czobulk1.16 metaG | ecosystem: Environmental > Terrestrial > Soil > Vadose zone | place: USA...
AATTTCGAACAGGTGTACTACAATGACACCCCGATGGCGCGCCAAAAGAATAGCGAACTCCTCAGCCAAATTACAAAGTGACCGTCCCGAAAAACTACACCTATTATACTTCTCACTTAGAAGTTTGGAGTACGCTATGGATAAGAACGAATAGACGAATAATGTAAAATACCCTTCATACCATCAAACAATGACCGACCGAGACTTGAACCCGTCCCCAGCAACTTGCTCATCGTAGATCTCGCAGTTTCGAAATAACGTCCTGCATACTCGCAACATTCCACTCTCCACTCCATCCTTGACGACGCTCGCTGCGGTGCGAGTAAACCCGGGGTTCCGGGGAGGGGGCAGCTGAGCGAAGACGCAGGAAGGCCAGGCGCGATTCTGATCTCGGTGGCGAAACCATCAAGGGAGAGTCCTCCGGCTCCTTTCCGTCCTCGAGTGACACCGACACGGTGTCTACGTGGTCATCCACTTCGAAATACGAATCTGGGCGAGGCTGCATGGAGCCGTCATGCGGTAGAGAAATGGATGGCTCCCTGTGAGAGTGCCAAGATGGTGCCGCATCCGGACTGGAAGGCCTGGGTTCCGTCGTCTCGAAGAACTCGACGGTTTTCTCGACGCCTGGTCGCGGACCTTCCGCTAATGAGGATGGAGGCGAGAGAGATAGAGGCGTTCCTTGCTGCGATGTTGGAGATTCCGATTGCATCGATGGGACGACGGGAGTGATGGGCGAAGTGATGAGTGGGGGAAAACGTCTTCGTGGAGAACCTATGTTAGACTTTGGTTTTGGCAAGACAAGGTCGGGGGGTATCCTCTCGCCCAGAAAGCGAGCAAGTTTTGAGACCCGTCTGCGGCGATGGCGTGCCTCCCGCTCTTCTTTCCATTTCTCCCAATCGGGCGGGGAAGGAAGAAACGACCTAGAGGTGGAGATGGAGAAGAGTGATGATGGTCGCTTCCTAAACGAGGACGCTGAGGGACTCGGAATTTGAGTAGAAACGTAAGAGGTGTGGTCGTCGATGTCAGATTCAAGTCTTGGTTCCGTTTGGTAAAATAGCACGGGTGACCGACCAAATCCTTGGGAGAGGTCTGCGGGCCCCGACTTACTGCTGCCCGTGTCCTCCCACTCGGTGTCGGAATCTCGACGATAGACAACTTGCAGAGGTTCGAGTGCAACGCGTACAAGTTTCTTTGTCACGGAGAGGATGGGAGTGTACAGTGTGGCCGCACTACCCTTCCTGGATTTTTTCCGGGGAGAGGATATAGGGGACATAGGGGATAGCATATCGAAATGGGGCATTGGGTTCTCGCCCAGTATCTTCATGAGCTTGCGAGCAGACTTGACTCGTCGAGAGCGCTGCGATGGCGTGAGTTCGGGGAAGTCTTCGTGTCCGATGCTTGGCACATCACTAGAGAGACTGGTCGTGGACTCGGACATTATGTGATTGATGGAAAATTATTAAAGAGAGGCCGAAGAGGGTCAAATAATCAATCGTCGTGAAAAGGTGGTCGAAGAAACGGAGGGCGACGCAGTCGCTGAAGAAAAAAGAAAGCAAAGGCGGCCAGTAGTTGACTGAAAGAAAAGAAAGGTTAACAGGATTTGGTAGCCATCATGGCCAGAAGACCTTATAGGCCACATCTACACAGACTCCGGTTGCATCAGAGCGGCAGCGACCGTTTTCAGTTGGAGGCTGCTTCTGCTGGAGAAGGGTCAACCGCGATGCCCCTGCACCGCCTATTGGCGCTCATCAAATGTTTGATAGCAATCTTACTGAGGACCTGGTTGCGTCGGAATCGCACTGAGAATGACGCGATGACGACGCATCGAGACGTGCTATGCGGAGCCCCATGCTGTGAAAAGGGCCGGAGGGAGTTGCGATCCGGTTTATTTTTCAACACGAATGCTCACCGAGAAACAAGTAGAGATGTGGCCTTCACAGCCAAGGATGACAAATTCAGGAGACGACGGTTACCGGCGATCGCGTTGTCATTGTGATTGCGCCTCGTCGCGTCCTGATCACGACTCGGATCGTACATCCCATCAAACTATCGATTTTTGGGTACAGCTATGTTTATGTAATACTCACGTGACAGAAAGAGAGGTGGACTCCTCTCCCCAGTGCAAGAACTCCCAACATGTCTTCCCGGGCTCATTACCGAGGATGTCTTGCAACTGCTCTAACGGAAGTTCGCATAATTCACGCATGCTACGAACGCGATTCATCACATAACCTGCGTTCTTCGCGGTGATACCCGGCAACGTATGCAGAAGATCCTCCGCTGGCCCATGCATAGCCTGGCCAGCAGCAGGGTCACTATCCGCCCCGACGGCCACGGCGGCCGCATAGTCCGGCTCGCGAGAATTGGATTTGAGATCTTTGAAAATGTCGGCTGTCGCGTATGGAGATGACGACCACAGGATACGGACGCGAGGGAAGGCGAGTGTCAGCAACACGAGTTTCTGCTGAACAGATGGTGGCTGAGATGTTTCCGGAGCATTGCTGCTGCTTCCCGGTTTCTTCATCGGGTACTTTCCCGTCGGCTTTGCATAAGACTTTACGTCTTGCACTATCTGAAATATCCTAAATCATTCGGGCAACCGCAAAGAGCCATATGGTGCACCTCCAACGAAAATGATTTTTGTTCTTCGAATTCGATCAAAAGAATCGGTTGTTTGTAATGGACTGACATTAATTCACATTGGGTGTATCTGTATGAAGAGGCTTAAGCCGAGGTTCGAGCGGAGACAAGGCACCGCACAGTCTCCCACTATTGAAACTTGACACCAAGTCAGGTATGCTCTTTCGTTCGACACATATGTCGGGCGTCAGGATATAATCCCCCACTATGAGAGTTGCAGGAACAACGGCCATCTTTGAGGCGTGTAAGAGGGATGGGAGTGTCGAGCGAAACTCGCGCATGTCGACAATAACCTAGGGGAGTGCCAGCATTAAAAGCCACAGGGATGCCAGTAAGAATTCCTCACTCGTGATTCTTCTGCGGAGAGCTCTTTCCGTCCTCCAGCAACGCGAGAACTGATGGTTTTGATGATGGCTTCTCCCACGTCAGAGGCAGCACGTTGATTTTCGTGGATGGGGAGCAGCATAGTCTGGGAAAGTTTGGTGATATGGTCCTCCGTCAGTTGTTGAGTACTTACCCCGCGTTCCTTTATGAGTCTTTCGAATGCGTCCTTCTCCTTGCGCAGGCTTGCAAGGTACTTATGCTCTTCTGCAGTCATTTGATAAACCATGAAATACACGCGTACCCCAAGCCTGGGATGTAATGCTTTATATACCTGTACATCCATGTTCAGGAATCACCTTCGATGGAATGCCTCGGGAACATACCTCTATGCGCCGTACGAAGTCTTGATTAGGTTCGTACATCACTATGAAACGAGGTTGCAGCTCCGCAAGCATACGATCATCGCCGTCATCTGCATAGGCCCGAACAATGACCGTTTGCGCAGGAACAAGTAGCCCGTAGCAAGATTCGAATTCGGCATCGTCAGGTGGGAGGTAAGCCTCCAACGACAACGCCAGGGCGAGTTCCGCATCAGTGGACACATTTTCTTGAGTCGAGAGGCTAACATACGATACGTTAACTGTCTGCTCAGAGCGTCTCAAACAACATACGTACAACTCAGCGAGAATGCCTTCTTCTGCACTGGGCGCAGCAGATACTTGGTCTTGTCCTTGGGCTCGCACACTGACAGTACCTAGGGCACCGCCGCGGACACGACGTCGACTAGCAATCCTCTCCGCTCGTTCACGGTCTTTCTTTCGCAGTGCAGGATTAAGTTCGTCATCGCCCGGCGCGCTCGAACGGTTTTCCGTGGACGACGGCTGATTTTCAGCTGAGCGCGCAGAAAGCCGCGCCTTCCAGTACAAATACTGCCGTAGTTTTTTCTCTAACATCTGCCGACCTCGCTGTCCGGATGGCGCGCCCGGATCCATGGATGCCAAATATTCACTCAAAAGTGACGATGTTTGTGTGGAAGAAGTCATAACAAGGACCACATTGTTTCCATGGGATGCTATACAAAATGAAATGTGAATCCCGGTCGTGCCAAAAAGCTTGATATACAACGCACTGGATGAGAGAGATTCCTGTCGCATGATTTCCTCTTCGATTTCCTTCAGAGTTTCAGAGAGCAAATGCCACTTAGGCAGTTCTTCGAGAATCGGCTCTATGTTTTTTGGAAGCCAGGCTGGCCGAGGACGTGACTTTATGTGGCCCTCCCCGCCCATCGTGGCAGGTGCACGAGGAATACGGCCCTCAGCTTCATCGAGTGCTTCCCATGCATCTTCATCATCGGATATCTCGATGACGTCTGTCAATGCCCGCGTTCGCTTCTTTGTGACTTCTCGGAGTACATAGCACCGCTTTTTGGCCGTCTCAATGATGATGTGAGCGGCATCGGTAAGCAACCAAGGAGATTGATTCTGACGGGGGTTCCCTGCCACGGATTGTGTATTTGACGCGATGATTGTCTCGAGGTACGTATGGAACGCAAGAGGATCATAATTGAGCAAATACCTCCATTATCTCATGAGCATAAGACAATACATGCATGTTGAAGAGCCTACGCGAGGAGCCTTCTTAAGGTTGCGAGGTCGCTGACGAGTTGTTTGGTTCGAGGCCCGACCTTATGCCAAACAGGATCAAGTTGGCGGCGGACAATGGCATCGAAAGATCGAAAATAGGCATTTTCTACGTTCAAGTCATCTAGATCGAGCTAGGAAGAGATGAGCGGTCGGAAGCAATGAAAAGACCACAAAACTGCAACCGTCGTGTTTGACCGTTTAAGCTCCGCCAATGTCGTCGACATACACTGTACCAGCCCACCATGGATCTCTTTCATAGACTCGGTCATCGGCTGGTACAATTCAATGACGTCTGCACGTTTACGCTCGAGTGAATCCTTCACGCCCTGATGGAATCTAGGACACTGTCAAATCTGCAGTTCGACGCCTTTGAAAGTACGGACCGAGGATAGATTTGGACAGAGTGAAGTTGTAGTTCCTTCATAATGCTTCTCAGGGGTGAAAGTCCGGAAGTGATATGTTCTGGTTGGTCGGAGAATGCCTTAAGGAACCCCGTGTTGTTCTTCTCGCGATAAAGCCGTACAATGAACGCTTCCAAAGACAGGGCAGTCACTCTGCCAATAAGCTTAAGGCGATGCCAGCGACTGAACGTTGTTGTGCTCACTTCTCGGCATGAAGTACCAGCAAACCGGTGACAAGCCCCGTTGGGAGATCAGACTGTAACATATCCACGACCAAGATTCGGGACGTGACAGATATCAGGCCGCCGTTTTTATACAAGTCCTGACTTGATTAACGGTTAGTACGGCGACGTTATGTCAAATGAAAAAATTGTGTAGGAAGTCGAGTCGGTATACCAGGGATCTAGGATCTACATATGACGGCGCCAAGACAGACAAGTCTATGCAGTTAAGATCCATGCAGGGGAAAAACACACTCAACTCGAGGCACGAACGAAGCGACATACCGATCTTTCTTTCCCATCTCGTAGCCCACAGACCTTAAGCCCGGCTTGCGACATCCCATGATACCCAATTCCTCCCCGATGGCAGCTTCCTCATCGGACGACGCATTGACAAGAAGAACAAGGTTCGATGGTTGGTCGTATATTTGCATGAGGGTGCAAACAATCTTGCGTAATCCTAGTCCCCGAGCGAGGAGAACGAATTGACTAGTTGAAGGATCGTGGATCTCTTCAAGGATGGAGAGGTGGAAAGAAAGAAGACCCCCCGGCGACATTCTTGTTTAGTAAAAGTAGTGTGAAAGAGTATAGCGGGTGGAATCCAGCTAAGACACGCAGAAGAACGAGGCTTTGGCTGGTCGCAGGCTTAGACCCGCGGGCGACGAAGAGAGAATTGCGGCTTCCTGAGAAAGAAAAGGTGAGAGAAAAGTTCCCACTGTCTGCGATACTCCATTCAACAGAGTTTCAATTGCATACTTGGTGATTTTCAGATTGCAGTTCGCGTCGAGTGCGGTGCAACAGCAACAAGCGAAATAGAGTCAGTGCCCAGAACCCTCAGGCCTCAAACTCATGCTTACAAAGCGCGGCAGATTCCGCCACGACACGTGCGCCTCGACCACCAGACCGAGACTGACTGGATTTCCAACTGAACATCCTACCGCCATCACTTCAGTCTGCCGTTACTACACACCAGTCTATTCAATAACTTGAAAGAAATATCTTCTCGTGAAACGATTAGCCGTCCTCTATCGAGAATGGTTGATGAATCTGGGGCTTTCGGTCATATTGAGAGACGCTAGCCTGAGTGGGCGTGGTCTCACCGGTGCTATATCTACGGTAGGAGGCGGATAATAGCAGTTGGCCCAACAAGGTTTAGGCGAGCCACTTACCGTCATCAATATCTCCTTGCTGCAGTGCGCCATGCGCTGGAAAAATTTACCGCCGACGACTCGGACCCGATTCTCGCAAGTGCTACAGTATATATCGTCTCATGCACGCCTCCCTTGTTGTAACTGCGCGGCCTCTCAATCAACCCGAGTTTCGCCGCAAACAGGGTCTTTTCTTGGCTCCGGACAATCTTGCTGTATATGTTCTAACAAGGACCCAACTTTGGATCCCAGAATAATTCAAATTATAACTGCGCACACACCCCCTGCCCACTTGGCTGCGCAACTCACGGGGAGCAGCATTGCCGGTATCACAGAAGTAACCGGTCTCGCAAGCAGAGAAATCCCGGGGTGTGTTACGAAGCTGAAGCAATCTCCACTCCTTGCGACGCTCGAGATTAAGTTACCGCCTAATCACAATTTTGCCTAGGGACAACTATACGAATAGCTGCCACCCAAGACGAGCGATGGAGCACCCTTGCCATATTTCCGACGTTCAGCTTTGAATGGAACGGTGGAAACCTATTCCATGGGCCCGGGATACCTTCGCGCCGTCCGCCCAGGGTCCTGTCTTCCCTTGTCAATTCTGGTATCTCTGCAGTTACTAATATTCATTGGCAACACTTCTACACACTCGAGTCACAGTCTTGTGCGTGTTATTCGTAGAGTGCATGCCCATTCCAGTACTGATCGTTCAGACGTGTGAGATTCACCGCAGGCCCAGGTGCATGAGCGACTTTGACTTCTTCTCTGTCAGACCAACTCAGGCTATACTCTGGATCATTCTCCCTCAAGCCTAAAGCGTGCCCCCTACACCCGTGCGTTGTGATCACATAAATGCGGAGGATAAAATTTGCCGATTAGACTTTTTTTTACAAATCACTGAACCAAACGTCTTAATTCCGGGTGGTGTGGTAAAACAGTCAGGATATACGCTACAGCCTCTGTGTGAATGTCTGAGTGCAAGAAATAGTGTCTTTCCCAGATTCCTGCTCCAGGGGCACCGAATATCAAATTCGTGGGGTGGATAGAAAGCCCTGTCCTGCATGTGCATTACTCAAGCCAAGGCCAACATCGGCATCAAAGGGACAACCCTGAACCTGTCGAAACATTTTTTTGTGTACGGCATCGAGATTAGATCTTGCACTCCGTGCCCTGCGTTGCGTTGCACTCCTGTGCATGCCCTTCCGTGTCTGGGATTCTTCGTTCTTCTTATGATCCGTTTCCGTGTTCAGATCGCCAGTGACGTCCGAGCGACATCCAACTTCCCGACAAGTGTGTCTCGGGTTAGGTCCTAGCCAGTTGCGGGGAGTGTATCAATTGAAAATTCTTTGGGTTCCCAAACTCACAGCGCTCCGTCCGCGTTGCCACAGCCCTCTTTGATCACGATTTTTATCCCGTTTATCCGGCGGCATCTACTCAACTTTACGAATATCGACAATTCTCATTTGACCTCGCGAGTATGCTTTTTCCGTGTCGAGCTCTGCGCTGTCCTTGAGATGACACGCTCAAGTAACGGTTTCACATGCGTTGCGCGCGCTCCGTCTGTGACATGTGAGCATGTTCCTGGCATTACGGCGCTATGTCGACCCCTTTGCTAGCAATGCTCCTTGGTTTTGGTACTGAGCCACCAATGCCCTCTGTTCCGGAGGAGCGGTGCTGTCGCTTTTGTAAAAACTTTACGGCAACCATGAACGTTTCGAGCCTCAGGCTGGACCCTTGCCCACGTAAATTGCAGTTCCTGTCAGTGTAAGTGGTGTGTCAGTCCCACCGAACTATCTGTTGTTTCAGGGTGCACTGTGCTGTGGGAACGTCTCTGCCCGACGAGCTACTAAGGTTTCCCGGCAGCTGGTTTGCTTTTCAAAAAAAAATGATTTGATTGTTTCAAAGTTCTCGGATGGCGGCAGCGGCATCACGTTAAAGGGATGGCAGGACATCGTGCCCATCGTATGTCACGCAGGGAGGAGTGTTGTATTCCTGACTCGAAGGGATTAGAATCGCATCCTAGACACCCGCATCACTGTGACGAGCCATCAATGTGTTTGCCCTCAGCCCATTAGGGGCTCTGGCAGCTCTGCTGTGGTCAGGATGAGGCGTGGGCGATTTACAGGTTGCACCGCACGCGTTGACGCCAGTTTACGCAACGATCGATCTCAATACATGGTTAATTGGTGCATCACCGAGCTGCGCACGGCGAGGCAGCGGTGTGAACACCGTCGATATCCACACGACCGGCTTGTTTCACATATCCAGTGACGTCATAAAGACCAGCGATGGGCTCACAGGTACCTTCGATCCTGTACCTGGTTCTCGTCCGAGATTGCCTCGGATCGAGGTTGTGGGCTTCCTGCAGCATCAAGGCACGCAATACTTACTTCTTTCGGATCTACGGGTTTGGGCTGAGTAATTGGCCTATTGACCGCTGCTGCTGCGGGGTTCTTTGGCGAATTTGCATCCGTTCGTCCCCGTTAACTACCTATGGGTCCTGTCTGGCCAGAGCTTTCGCCGGTCTTCTGGAACATTGTCGTTCCTATCCGGCGCTGTGACCGAAATGGCCAAGGATACGCCCGGGGCGGGGTGTCAGTTTTTTCTATTGCTCCATGATCGGCGTGCTGTACGTAGTACTACGTACCACTGGCATATGATGACGAAAAATTGGAGCTTGTGGGTCCACCATCTTCGTGTTCGAAAGGTGAGATGGCTAGAAAATCAGCCAGGGTGGAGGAAAGAGAGGGCCCAGATCGCTGGCATGATGGCCCTCAACCCAGCGGGCGGACAAGTACTATATGATCTTTGGTGAACAGGTGAGATCCCGGGCAATGCCGCGGTAAAGTCAGGGTTCTTGATCGCCGAGCGTTCCGTAAAAGCCGACATATCAATTTTGCGCGTGGAAGGTGCCGACTTGAACGGAAGTTCCCGAGATCGTTCCCGTTGTTGTGGCCGGTGGCCAGCGGGGGCTAGCCCTCGACCGATTCAATCGAGCGACTCTCAAAATGCTACTTAACTCGTCCATGTCGACCATTCGTCCCTTGCCCCCTCGCATTCTCTCAACACACCTTCTCTCCTTAACTACTCTGCTGTAAATAGCCTAATCTCCCTCGTCAAGCATGCCGCTACTGTGAGTCCCCTAATTCCTCCATCCTCCCTCAACTCACTTTGCCCGTCTGTCTCTAGAAATCGCAATGTTTTTGTACGTTCGAGTTGGTTCGAGATGTATTTGTCCTTACCCTGTCACTCGTAGTTCGACATCTCGATCGATGGCCGGGACGTTGGTCGTATCGTCTTTCGGTTGTTTGACGACGTCACTCCCATAACGGCGCGCAATTTCCGTGAACTTGCCACCGGACAACATGGATACGGCTTTGCGGGCTCCCCCATCCATCGGGTCATCCCCGACGTCCGTCGTTTCTCAGCGTCCTTGTGCAGAGCATTGACATTTCGTGTCCACAGTTCATGATTCAGGGTGGTGATATCACTGCAAGAGATGGCACGGGCGGACGTTCGGCTTTCGGGCAACCATTCCTAGGTGAGTCTCAGTTTCTCGCGGCGAGGGATGTGTTCGCTTAGGTCCATAGATGAGAATTTTATTATCCGTCATGACAGGCCCGGCCTGCTATCTATGGCGAATCGCGGTCCCGGATCTAACTCTTCCCAGGTACAGCACTGTGACTCGTAGCGATCTTGCGCTCATCCACTCATGATACGTCGTAGTTTTTCATCACCACTGCGGCGGCGTCCTGGTGCGACGGGAAAAATGTCGTATTCGGGGAAGTTCAAGAGGGCCTTGATGTTGTCAGACGGGTGCAGAGCTATGCATCCTCTGATATTCTCCGCCGGCCTAGCGCGACGATCCTTGTCGCACGATCGGGGCTGCTGTAACTTTATCCTTTTGGCAATATCCTCTGATTCTCATTGCATTTTGTTCCCTACACTTTATCTAATCTATTGACGTTGCGCGCTGCCTCCGCATGGTACAGTACTCGGGCACGTTTCCATATTGAAAAGTCTTGGCAGGACGTCAGGGATGGTCCTCTGTTGATCATGTCGGAAAAACTTAGTATGTTAACATATTCAAGTCCTCTCTTACGGTAGAAACCTCCATGAACACGTTGACGATGAGCCTGACTGTGGGGACGTTAATCCCAGTAGGAGTGATCTGTGATGGGCGCTTCGAGTGCTACACAAGCGCTCGTTGAGGCACCAACTGTGAGTACTGTGAGTCCCCATATGGACTCGTTGCCCGCATTTGCACGCGCATCCCGGGCTAGCAACACCGTTCGTATCATATGCGTAGGATGTTCAGTGCTCCCAGGGATGAAATATTCTCTCAAGAGTCGACGTAAGAAATTTGAGTCAAAAAAATTCCGACCCTGTCATGGATGAGAATTGAGGAAGGAAAACCATTCAAATCGCCTGAATCGGGGAAGCTTTTTTCGGGTTTATATCATGTGCAGTGCAGGTGCAGATGGGGACACCCTCGTGATGTGCACCTCGTGAATCATGATCCGGTGGAGGGGGGGGGGGTGCGAAAAAAAAAAAAAACAGATCCAGATGCAAAGCAAAAGGCGTAAAAAAGCGTAGCATCGGTGGTTTTTGCACAAGCTCGGTCGATACCCTTCTCTCCACCAATCGAAGAAGACCCCCGGCCGCCATTCGCTTACTGGGAACTGGGAGCCCGGTGCCTACAACAACTCTGGCGCCACTATCGCAACCACGCGCCTCACCGTCTCTCGAAACAGAACTTGCAGAAGCAGAAGCTCTCTTTGACGCGTCTTGTCTACCTCTACCGCCGAGAACGTATGTCTGTCTGTCACGTGGTGCATCGCATGAAACCCACCAAGAGCGTCGCAAACTTTGAAAGTGTTGGAGCCTCCCCTTTCCACTCATCGGCTGATCGCAGCAAAGCGATGTGACGGTGCAATCGTGAAAGATGACGCTTTAAGCCTTTTTTTCTTTTTTTGGGGGGGAAATTAATTAATTAATCGCGGGTGAAATATATACGCCGCGATTGGTCGCATGGGGATAATTCTTTTGGAGGTCCCCAAGATGCTCGAGAGCGTCGACATCGAACATCCCACTCCTCGAGGATCTACAGTTCTGCAGTTCTAGCCCGAAGCGCTTATCGACAAGCGCCCCGCTCTCCGTTTACAGTACAGTATGTAAATATTGAGTAATGGGCAATAACGATACTGCCACCGCACCCCTGATATGCCGTCACGCACGGTCGTCGTCCACTTTTCCTCCGGTTTCTCAGGCCCCCGCCGTTCAGCGCGTATCGTCATCCATCCTGGCTTTTTTCTCGCGTGCACTTTATTCGACATAGATCTGCTCACGTTGAGGTCGCATTTTTAATTTCACACTTCATCCAGGCCTTTCCGGGGCGAAGCGACGTGCGATGTTTTGGTGTGTTAGATTGCCATGCGGGCTACAGCGGGAAATCCTTCTTCATGCGACAAATCCGGTCGGTCCGATTGGAACGCCAAGTCATCCCGCCGTCTTGCTCCCGTTGGATTGTTGTGCCAGAAGGCGAACTCCCCTCCCGCTGCATTGGCTCAATTCAATGACGAGAATTCGCGAAGCAACTTGTTTGCATTGCATCCAAACTCCCCCGCTTGCTTCGCAATGGTAGTGGGGTTCAGACGTTCAGGCCGTTCAGGGGCTGTCTAAGCAGCCATCTTGGGCCCGATCCAGAGACGTCGTTGCCTTCCTATCTTTGTAATGTTTTCCCCAACTCGGCCTGTATTGTCCGGTGGTGCACGCGGAGAGTATGAAACGGTGGCTTAGAAGAGCAGAAGATCCAGTGACTGCGGACGATAAAGTAATGGCGCGATGTCCCGCCAGGACAATGGCGCACTGGCGGGGATCAGTTGGATTGAGAGCTCGGTGCGCGTGCGGCGCGTGCTTTCTGGGGATTGGATCCCTTTTTTTTTTGGTTCTGGGCGTATACCGCCGTCGCTGAGTTGGATGCCGGCTGATACTTCCGATAACGCCCACCTCTCGATAACAATTTGTATTTGAAAGGCCCACGTTCCGAAGTCAGCTGCCTTGGGACGGTAAATATGCCTTATCGACTGTCAGACAGACCTCATGGCTCATGGCAATAATGATGAGGCAAAAAAGGTAAAAAAGATGTACAGCGGGGTCTATGTACCCGGTTTAGATGACGACGAGCATCACCTTGGTCGAGCTGCCCGTGTTTCCCCGTCGACGCTACCCGATCACACATTCATCCGGAAGCTTAGGGGCACCGTCAGGACCCAAGTCGAGCTCTGGCGGTAGCTCACCCATGATCTCGGCTGGGGGCGCTCCGTGTTCCTGCATCTGCAAGAGATTGGCATTAGCACTCTGCCTCGCTTGCATAAATGCAGGGAAGCGTGATGAGACCTTGCCCATTAGTTCCACGACCTCGGCTCTCTTCTTGGGATCGTCATCTTTGTACCCAGGGTCTTCGAATACGGCAATAATCTTTGAGGCGCACTCGTGTTGCGCCTGGAATCGTGCCAGGTCTGACGCCGAAAGATTGTCCTTGTTCGAGGCGAGGTAGGACGGGAACTATACATAGAGACGTCAACAGATAAAAGCACGGAACGGGAGGAGAAGGTGCTGACTTTGACGTTGAGTTCCTTCAGCGGCTCATACAGGACCTCCTTGCCCATTAATTGACCCATCATGCCCTCAAGGAGCTCTCGCAGCGAGTCCTCATCCTTGGACTCGAGCAAGTCGGCCAGGTCATCATCTGCTGAAGGGGTCGCCTACGAGAAAGGAATTCAGCGTGCTCGGTCTCGCCCAATTGCAAGTCGGGTCACTCTACCTGCAGCTCCGCATCGCTCTGGCGTAGGCGTTCTGCCGCCTCGTCACGAATCTTCCGGAACGCGTCCTTGGATTCGCCAGCCGCGTCGGATTCGCCGCCATCAGCGATGTCCGGTAAAATGTCGGCCATGCTCTTGGCTACCAAATCTTCCAACGTTGCCAGAAACTCCTTGTCGTGAGCCGTTTCATCCTCCGCATTAGCACTACCTCTCGCGCTTGCGCCAGCCGCCGAGCTCGACGCGCCTGGATCTAGCCCGCGTAACATATCCTCCATCCCGCGTGTGAGCGCGTCCATAAATTTCGCCTCGTCCTCGGTGTCTGGCGGTCGGGTAGAAGTGGTAGGCGGACGGGAAGCAGAAGCTGTCGCTGCTTTAGTGGTAGCTGTCGTTTGAGGTGCGGATTTCGCGGGTTGAGGGGCAAAGTCCTCGAGTACATCTGTCGAGCGTGCGCGTCCGGTGGATTACCTGGTGTCTAGTAGTTATTGGAGTCCGCACCGTCAAGATCATCAACATCAACATCGTCATCCACGTCGACGGGGCGTTTTCCAGGGGCATTACTGGTGGGCGATGTCATAATGGAGGTATTCAATGAAACAAGTTTACAAGGAGATGTAGAGCAAGGGAAGATGCGACACTGATTGCCGTGACTGTAATGACTGTAATGTACCCCACACGTGAATTCCGGGTAGACAGCCTAATCAGTTCAGTCACGCGGTCGCGCACTACAACTTGAATCTATCCCCGACCCAGCCATGGCCGCCCAACCCCAGACCAACCCAACACAGACGACTCTTCCACCAAATCTGAGCGGACCACCTCCGGACATCGCGTCTCTCGAGTCGATAAAGTTCCGAGTCGCGCAGCTGATCGACTCGATCCAAACACTCGCATGGCAGCTCGAAGCCTTCCATCCGCCACCCCCATGGCCCGATCTGCTCGCCAAATACGCCGTCGTGATGGCGCAGACGCACAACCTCTCACGCGCTCTCGCGTCCAACGGCGCCCTCGCCAGCACGGCGCTGCACCCGCGCGCGCCGCTCGCAGACGCGTCGCTCGACGGCGCGCTCATCCCGCTCCTGCGTAACCAGCAGACGACGGACGTGCTCCGCGCCGAGTCGGCCTCCGTGCGTCGCCTCGGCACAGCGCTCAAGTTGCCCGAGGATGCCCCGCCGCACGCGGTGCTCGAGGCCGTCTCTGAGGTCGTCGTAGCGCACGACGCCCGCGCCGAGCGCGCGCAGCGGGCGGTCGCCATGTTGAGGGAAAAATACGATTGGCGCGTTCGCGTTGCCGTGGACCCTGACGAAGTCTGGGGTGATGATGATGGTGGCGGAGACGTCGTAGACGGCAATGGCACCGGGGAAGCTCCTGCCGCTCCAAAAGCTCCCGACAGTCCCGCGAGTGCAAACACGAGCGAAGAGGAGGAGGAGCTTGAACACGTCCTCGGGCCAGGTATTCCTAATTCGGACCATGAACATGAAGATGTCCAGATGGCAGAAGGATGATCCTCGCGTTCTCAATAATGCTTTTGATTTCCATCGCTAATGTTTCCGAAGTGTGTGCATCAGGCCATTACTCAGGTGGTCACAGGGGTTCCATATCTCGTTTTGGGTGATATCGATTTCGCAGCCCCATACTTGTATCAATAACAAGGAGCATCCTTAATCAATACACGGCTATGTTCCACTAGCCGTGTTGCCCAATCTACGTTTTGATCATGACCCATCCTCTTCGTTCCCAATAGCACCACAAGTCCTAAATACAAGTCATACCACATGCGCTTCGTACGCTGACGCGCGAACACGATGGGTGGCGGCGCCCCGTATCCTTCAAGGAGGGCTCTCGACGGCTCCTCGGAGGGCGAGAAGGCCCGCTCGAGAAGCGGGTCTCCGTATAAGAGATGAGCGAAGGACGGGAGTAGCAGAGCCAGTTGTGGCTCCCCCTCAGCGTCCGTGACGAAAACGGATTCCGCGCCGGTTGTAAGAGCGACGAGAGAGGGGACCTCGACGTCATCGAATAAAAACGCGCCGATCGCACGCGCGAGGTAGCCCCGCAGCGCCGCGACGTCCTCCGTGGACGCGATGATGCCTACCGACTTGGCCGCCGAGAGCGCCTCATCGATGAGGCGAACAAACGTTTCCTGCCAGTCGTACAAGCCCTCGCTCTCGAGTGGCGGCGGGCCGCACCATTCGCTCTGCAGGTTGTGCAGCGTGCGGATCGCGAGGCCGAAGCGCAGTTCCAGGGCGGCTGCGCTATCCGGAGAGATGCCGCGGCGGACGGCGGCGAGCGTCTTTAACTGGGCGGATGGGGGCAGCGGTGGCCCTGGGAGACGGGCGAGGATGTACGGGCGAGGAGCATCGGCGTTGAGCGCGATGGGCACCGGGAACGGCAGAGGGACTGGAGGCGGACCCGAGGATATGTGTGCGTGCAGCGCGCCCAGGAGTTTGTACTGGGATTCGAGATTGTTTGGCGCTGTGAGTGGCGCTTCGCCTTTGAGAGGCTCCGAGAGTTGGAGAGTGACGAGATATGTGGCCGTGTGAGGGACGCAATGCACGAGGTACGCGTGGAAGCTTGCGCCCGCTGCAGGGTCTGCCTCCGTCACCTCAACCAAGCTCACCGTGGGTAGTTCTGTCGGTGGTTGAGGAAGGTGTGCTGCGAGAATCGCGCTAGCCTCTTGGGGCGTTAGATGTGAGTAATATGCCATGAGTTAACCGAGAAAAAAGGAGGAATTGTGATGATCAGTCGTAGTATATTAGTTTTGATCCTGTCAGTTATCGCGGTAGTAATATCTGGGGGTGGATCTTGATGAGTTTTGCGGTCACCATTACATACGGAGTCCTTTCAAACGGTACCTTCTACGCCACTATCTCTGTGCCACAGGAAGAGTACAGTGAATAAATGTGTTACTTCGATATGGCGTAAGGGGGCGACGCATTTGCGCACGTGTCATAACCTTGTGATCACATGACCAAGAGCAACGATACAGACGGGGATACCAGACATACTCAGGCGAAACGTGCGCGTAGACATTGTACATATACGAAGGCTACCCTGAGTTTCACCCTGAGCTAGGCCAGTGGCAGCCGTCGCCCCGTGCCTGTGGTGCTGAATCTTCATTACTATGGCCCCAGCGCCCATCACAAACATCGAGCCATGGCCGCAACCCCCACGATATCTAAGCTTCCATGCTGTACGTATTTTTCTCTAGCTGCGCACATCCCCATCAGGAAAATGGTATCTGCGCTGGATTTGAAGTACACACCTCTGCTTCGAGTTCGCGCCTCACACGTTGCTCTTCGTCCGCACGAATGAGCACATGGAACTCGTCTAGGTCCTCGATGATAAAAGACTGGCCTGGCCTCTCGTCTAACGTGAGTAGTATCTGCTTTACTGCGGAGTCACTTGGAGGGAAGAAGATTCAGAGACGAGAATTTTGATATGCCCTGCTATTCAAGCATACCACGTAATGAGGGCACCTATCCCGAGATTCTCCATCAGGACTTGTAGTGAATTAATGTTCAACTCACCTTTGATTGCGCGCATTGTCGTTGTGTGTGTGTGGTACCTAACGAACGTGAATGATAATTGAATTTCACTCCCAGGTCGGCGATATGCGGGTAGTCAACGCGGCCCGGGGGATACCGCCAAAATGTGAATGGCTGACCCTTGGGGTGGGAATAGACTTTAAGAATTTACAACTCGTCTATGCAAGCGTGTCAGCACGGAAAAACCAGGTAAAAGTAGTCGGAAAAGCACATTGATCAGCACTGCGACACCTTGTCAGATTTCGGAGTCCCGCCCCTCTCGGACATTGCATTTGATGATCCTACTAGGCTCCCGAGCTCCTTTTTACAAGTGTGTCCAAAGTCGGTTCTCCCGCATCTCCCATCTTCATCCTATACGTACACCATTGACCATGTCTGCGTGCGTGATTCCGGGAACAGTGCACAATGCCGTATCCACTCACATGTCAGTGTAGTCTTCTCTCAATGTTCTCACCCTCATTGACTGCGGCTGCTGGTATGTCCCACGTTTTGTTGTCACGAAATTGACGCCTAGTGAACCTCCCCAGTATCGCCGCTCGACGCTGTTGAAGCGGCCAAGAGACTTGCCGCATATACTGCAGTTGACAGGCACATCCG
>Ga0137394_10001448_pt1 | contig 17327 bp, 13 predicted proteins | sample czobulk116metaG_FD_108278 | JGI IMG/M metagenome (GOLD analysis project Ga0137394, IMG submission 108278) | Vadose zone soil microbial communities from Angelo Coast Range Reserve, California, USA - czobulk1.16 metaG | ecosystem: Environmental > Terrestrial > Soil > Vadose zone | place: USA...
CTGCCGCCGCCGCCGCCCGCCCCGATGCCGATGGTTCTGCGGAACTACAAACCGGTGACGGCCGAGCGCCTGAAGAATCCGGACGCCGGCGACTGGCTGATGGTCAGGCGCACCTACGACGGGTGGGGGTACAGCCCGCTCGATCAGATCACGCCGGCGAACGTCACGCGGCTGCAGCCGGCGTGGGTGTTCAGCACCAGCGTCACGAACGGACACGAGGCGCCGCCCATCGTCAACAACGGCGTGATGTTCGTCGCGACGCCGGGCAATCAGATCGTGGCGATCGACGCGAAGAGCGGACGCCTCCTCTGGCGCTACAAGCGGCCGCTGCCCGACGATGTCATCCTGCTCCACGCCACGAGCCGCGGCGTGGCGCTCTATGGCGACAAGATCTTCTTCGCCGCGGGCGAGGCGGTGCTCGTCGCGCTCGATGCGGCGACCGGCAAGGAAGTCTGGACGGCGCAGGTCGAAACGAACAGCAACGGATACTACATGTCGGTGGCGCCGCTGGTCGCCGACGGCAAGGTGATGGTCGGCGCATCGGGCGGCGAGCTCGGCGTCCGCGGCTTCATCGCGGCGTACGACGTCGAGACCGGTGAGGCGTTGTGGAAGACCTACACGGTGCCGGCGCCCGGAGAGCCCGGGAGCGACACGTGGCCGCAGGGCGATCAGTGGAAGACCGGCGGCGGATCGATCTGGGTGACCGGTACCTACGATCCCGCCACGAACCTCGCGTTCTGGGGCACGGGCAACGGCGGCCCATGGATGGGCGATCAGCGCACGGGCGACAATCTCTACACATCGTCCACGGTGGCGATCGATGTCGCGACGGGCCGCATCAAGGGCCACTTTCAGTACCACCCGAACGATTCCTGGGACTGGGACGAAGTGTCGCCGCCGATTCTCGTCGACTACAGACGCAACGGCCGGGCGATCAAGGGCCTGGTCAACGTCGCGCGCGACGGTTACCTGTGGTTTCTCGAGCGGACCGACGGCCGCATCAACTTCGTCGAGGGCATGCCTTACGTGAAACAGAACGTCTTCCGGAGCCTCGATGCAAAGACGGGACGGCCGGACGTCGATCCCGAGCGTCAGCCCGGCACGGGAAGAGAAGCCGAGTTCTGTCCGTCGCATTGGGGCGGCAAGAACTGGCCGCCGATCGCGTTCAGCCCGAAGACGCGCATGATTTACATTCCAGCGAACGAGAATCTCTGCGGGCGGATCGTCGGGCGGCCGGTGACGTACACCGCCGGCCGGGGCTTCACCGGCGCGACCAACACGATATTCATGGCCCCCGACGCCGACCACATTGGCGAAGTGCAGGCGTGGGACGTGGACACCGGCAAGCGGAAGTGGACGCACACGTTCGCCGCGTCGACGAACTGGGGGCCGATGCTGGCGACCGGCGGCGGGCTCGTGTTCAGCGGCGGCACCCAGGATCGTCTCTTCCGCGCGTTCGACGCGTCGAGCGGCGCGCTACTCTGGGAGTTCCCGACCAACTCGGGCATCATCGGACAGCCGTCGGCTTTCATGGTCGACGGGCGTCAATACATCGCCGTGCAGTCGGGTTGGGGGATCGATGCTCGCTCGATGCAGGGCCGTTTGAACCGGATCGTCCCCGGCGATTTTCCGGACGTTCCGGAGGGCGGCGCCGTCTGGGTGTTCGCCGTCAAGTGACGGCAATCGGGACAAGGCTCACGCTCACAGCTGAAGGTGATAGACCACGCTCATCGAACCATCAGCGACCGTGTCGGTCGCGATCGGGGGCGTCAACAGACCTGTGTTCCGCGTGTGGAGAAACGCGCGGATGCCGGTCACATCGCAAGGCAGCCGAAACACCTGAAAGCCGGTGATCGTCATGGTCGCGGTCTGCCCCTTGAGAAACGGAGCCCACGTCGGAGCGTCCGGCAGGTTCTGGCCGCAGTAGGTATCGCTGCCGCTCATCAGATACACGTAAAGCTGCGCCCACGGTACCTCGCGCGCGGATGTGACGGTGATCGGAATCGACAGCCGCCCGGATCCCCGCGTGATGAATGCGCCCGGCGGCGTTCCCGTGACGGCGATCGTCGCGCCCGACGCAGGCGATGGCGTCGCCAGCGTCAGCGTCGATTGCATGGGCGTCGGGCCGACCGAGTCGGCGCACGCCGTGCTCAGCAGCCCCACGAAGGTCATGGCTATGACGTGTGGCCTCATGATTTTTGAGTGTAGCGCGGCGAATTACGGGCGAACAGCTCGGCCGTAGACGCTCGCAACCGCCTCCCTCGATGGATCAAAGCCACGCAACACGTCGAATTGGAGGGAGAGCCGATCCCTCACGTGCGGCCCATCGTATAGAACTCATCGTTCGGTCGCAACGCCAGCATGTTCGCCATCCGGTTCGACAGTGCAAACAGCGCGGCGATGGCGCCGATGTCCCAGATGTCGTCGTCGGACAAGCCGTGCCTTCGCAACATCGCGAAGTCGTCCTCGCCGACCTCGTGTGACCGCTCCGCGACCTTGACGGCAAAGTCGAGCATCGCGCGCTGACGCGGCGTCAGCTCGGCATTCAGGTAGTTGACCGCGACCTGATCGGCGATGCGCGGGTGCTTCGCCCTGATCCGAAGAATCGCGCCGTGGGCGATCACGCAGTAGTGGCAGTGATTGAGGCTCGAGGTCACGACGACGATCATCTCGCGCTCGGCCTTCGTCAGGCCGTCGGGTTCTCCAGCAACGCGTCGTGGTAGGCGAAGAACGCCCGGAATTCATCCGGCCTGTGCGCCCACGCCAGAAAGACATTCGGAATGAAGCCGGCCTTCTGATGCACGGCGACGATGCGGCTGCGGATGTCCTCGGGCAGATCGTCGAGCGCCGGGACCGGGAAGCGGCTGATCGCGATGGTCATGTCGCCGGCCAGTGTAAACTAACGAAGGCGCGCGATCATCGTGCCGCGCCCCTCGGTCGAGTCCCTGAAGAACGTTTCCCAGGCGGCGCGAATGCGCTCGAGCTTGTTCAGGTCGTCGCTCGATTCGCGCGCCTGCGACACCAGGTAGACGAACGCCTGCCGGAACACTTTCGGCGCGCTCGCCGCGTCGGGGCGCCGCGCCCCGTTGGCGGCAACGATGTCCGCGATGCGCACGTCCTTTCGCGTTCCACGAATCTCGACGCCGATTCTCGGCGCGTCTGCGGCGCTCTGACCCGATGTCACGCGCGTGACGACGAACATCGGCGGCACGTCGGCCTCGGCGCGCAGCCCCATCGCGTACTGGTCCAGCGCCGAATAGCGCGAGACGGCGTCCACGGTCCTGAAGATGCCGTTGCCCAGATCCTGGATGTCGTTGCCTTCCATGTGCGACGCATCGGAATCGAAGAAGAAGCTCCAGTGCGCCTCGTCGCGGCCCAGCAGTTCCTTCGAATTGATGTTCCCGTCACGGAACTCGAGGAACGCAAGCCACCGGTGGCCGCACTCCTGTCCCATCAGGCTGAGCGTGTTGTTCTCACCGAGAAACCGCGCCCGTGGATCGTCGGGGAAGCGCTGCAGCGTGTCCATGTCCACCAGGCTGCGCAGCCGGCCGCGACTGCCGAAGTCCCGGCTCGAGTCGTAGATGTCGACGCCGATCCCGCCGACCTCGTTGGCCACCGTGAACTCGAACGCAAACGTCCCGACCCGCGTCGTCTTTGTGTTCGTGTAGAGCACGAGCTGATCGAAATCGTCGCCGTGCGATTCGTAGAACTTGCGCGTCAGACCCACGAAGTCGAGCTCCTGGCTGCTCGAGAAGCGCTCGCCGATCGCGCCGCTGCCGCCGGAGATGGCGCCCGACGCCGGCACGGTGCTGACGTCAATCGGGCTGAAAATGCCGGTCTCGCCCGGTGAGACGCCGACGACGGCATCCGACGGGGCGACAATCGCGCCGTACACGAAGTCGATCGTGCCGTCAGCGCCGAGACGGAGCTGGACGTTGACCCGATTCCGCAGGCTGCCGAATTCCGGCACGTCACACCACGTGAGCAGCAGCGCGTCGCCATCGACCCGCCGGAACACGCCGCCGGCTTGCGAAGGATCGAGATCGTCGAACACTGGCGCGATGCGCGGCGGACCCGTGAGAAAGCGCGCCACGTTTCGATCCGTGCTTGCGTGGTCTTCGGTCACGAAGGTGACGTTGCCGTCGGAGTTGACGAACAGCTGGGTATAGCGGCCCGCGTAGAAGGGAAAGGTAAAGGGCAGCGTGAACGGCGCGCTGTCGTCATCGCCGAGCGGAATCTTCTCGCCGACGGCGCTTTGAAACTGGCGGTCGGACCGCCGGGCGTCGTACCCGCCGGTGCCGTTCCGCGCGAAGGCCACCGCGGTGGCACGCAGGTCGAAGGCGTTTGCCGGCAGGAGAAGATCGCCCTGATCTCTGATGACAGCCACCTGGCCGATATCCTCGGCCGTTGCGGCCGCCGAGATCGATGCCGGAGCCGATCGACGTCTCGCGGACGCTGCCTGGTGCTTCCACAGCTCCTCGTACACCTGGCCGCGCCGCGTCCGTCGATCGCCGGTCGGCTGCGGCTCCGGCAGCGGCGCCCGCGTCGAGGTCACCGACGAGGGCACGATGGGGATCGAGCAGGTGCCGCCCGTCGATGATGGCGGCGGTGGCGTGGGCGGCGTGGTGCTGCCAGTACCGCCGCCGCACGCGGCCACGAGAAGCGTCATGCCGATCGCCACGATCGCCAGGATCGCCAGGCAGTCGAGGTGCCCGCTGGTCCGATGCATCATCGCTCGGATTATACGCACGGCCGTGATCCCGTTGTCCGATTCCCGCGTCGTGCTCCTTCGCAGAGGGCCAATCGCGGTACCAATCTCGATCGGCATGGCCGAACCCGGGATCATCCTTTGAGACTTCCCGTTCGTCCGATCGTCATCGCACTCGCGAATTTCAGACTTGAAACTTCGGACCTGCGACATCAGACTTACGCGCGAGGTTTTGGCATCGTGGGTTCACGCGACGATAGAGATGAGCGCGCGCGGCTTCGGCGGGACGCCGGATGGAGCCGGCGGAGCGTGTTGCAGCGCGCTGGCTGGATGATCGCGGCGTCCGCGTGGCCATCCGTGGGCGTCGCTGCCTTGACGCAGGCGCGACCCTCTGTTCGGATGCCGACGGCCGGCGGTCATCCGATCAGCGACATCACGGCGCGGCTCACCGCCTACATGAGCGAGGCGGGAGACCGGGCGCTGCCCGACAAGGTGCTCGAGCAGGCGAAGTGGCACATCCTCGACACCATCGCGGCGATGATCTCGGGCTCCGAGCTGCCGCCTGGTCGTGCGGCCATCGCCTTCGCCCGGGCCAACGCCGGCAACGCACTCGCCACGATCGTCGGCGACACCGCTCTCTGTGGCCCCATCGATGCGGCGCTGGCGAACGGCGTGCTGGCACACGCGGACGAGACGGACGATTCGTGGCCGAGCGGATGGCATCCCGGCTGTAACACGGTGCCCGCCGCGCTCGCGGCCGGCGAACAGTTCGGCATCGGCGGCGCGCGCTTCGTGCGGGCGGTCGCGCTCGGGTATGACATCGGCTCGCGCGTGCTCGTTGCGACTCGTGCGGGGCTCACCGACACGCACAAGGCGACGCACGCGGTGGCGGGCGTGTGGGGCGCGACGGCGGCGGCGAGTTGTGCGGCAGGCCTCACCGCGCAGCAGATGCGGTGGGTGCTCGACTACACCGCTCAGCAGTCCTCGGGGATCGCGTCGTGGTATCGAGACTCCAGCCACATCGAGAAGGGATTCGTCTTCGGCGGCATGCCGGCGAGAAACGGCGTCACCTCTGCGCTCCTGGTGCAGCTCGGGTGGAACGGTGTGGACGACGTCATGTCTGGCCGCGACAACTATCTGCTGGCCACGTCCCCGCAGGCCAAACCCGATCTGCTCATCGGCGGGCTGGGCGAGCGTTACGAGATCGCGCGAACGAACATCAAACGCTGGACCGTGGGCTCACCGATCCAGGCGCCGCTCGATGCGATGGAGGCGCTCTTGAAGCGACAGCCGGTCGATCCCGATCGCGTTCGGGAGATTCTCGTCCGATCGGCTCCCGAATCGGTCGTCGACAACAGCGACCCGCCCGACATCAACATCCAGCACGCAATGGCGCTCATGGTGATCGACAAAACGGTCACCTTCCGCTCGATTCACGATCTGTCGCGGCTGCAGGATCCGCGTGTGCTCCGCCTGCGCGCCAAAGTACGGCTCGAGGCGCCCGCCGGCAGCGGCCGTGATGGCCGGGATGCCGTTCGATCACCGCTTCTCGAGATCACCCTTGACGACGACACGCGTCTCACGCAGGATACCGGGGCAGTGCTCGGCACGGTCGAGAACCCGATGACGCGCGAGCAATTCGTCGCCAAGTGCCGCGATCTGATGACGCCTGTGCTCGGCGAGTCGCAGTCCGGGCGGCTCATCGATCGCGTCCTGGATCTCGAGCGCATCAAGGACATCCGCGAGCTTCGACCGCTGCTGCAGCGGACCTATCGTCCCGGCCCGCCAAAGCTGTCCGATTATCCGTCGCGCAAGTGACCGCAGGGCGGGCACCAAGCCCTCCGGCGATTGGAGAAGCGCACGGCGCCCATGATGATCTGCTCCGGGCCGATGCAGTTGTGGAACTCACCCATCCGTGGGGACCCTACCAGTCAAACTTTGCGCCGATCCGCAAAACGCGGGGAGGCACGATCGCGAGCGGACGCAGGAACGAACTGCCCGAGCTCCAGCTCGTGTTCTGAATCGGATTCGCGTTGGTCAGGTTGTACACGTCGATGAACGGTGACAGGCGCGTCTTCCGGACGCTCGTCACTCGCTCGATTCGCAAATCGACGAGCGACACGTTGTCCTGCCGTCGCGCATTCAGAGGTTCGGCGGGAATCCGGACGCTGCCGTAGTTGAGCGAAGCGACAATCGTGCGGCCGAAGTTCTGCCCGGCCTGATACCGATAGACCGGGCTCACCTTCAATCCCCACGGGCCCGCCCACGAGGCGGTCACCTTTGCGGCGATATCGGTCGACTGCTCCTGGCCGTCCTGCGCCGCGTTGATGAGATCGTTGGGCGTCACCGGAAGCTGGTTCTGCCGGAAATTCGTATCGAAGAAGGTGTTGGCCTGGGCGTAGCTGGTCGTGTGCGCGAACGAGGCGATCGCCGACCATCCGCGGCTCATCCGCTTCGTGGCGGTGATTTCCCAGGTGTAATAGTTCGTTCTGGCGTTCGGCACGTTCGTGAGGACGTTGCGCACCGGAAGCCCCACATACTGAGGCGCCAGATTCCACGCCTGCACGGCTGGCCCATCGTCGCTCGTGCCGACGATGCCGTCAGCACCCGGGTCGGGAACCGTCACAGGGACAGTGAACCCCGAGAACGGTTGGTTGGCGTTCAGCAGTTGCGAGAGCTGGCGCTCGGTTCGCCACACGAAGCCGCCTCGCACGCCGAGATTCGCCGCAAGCTCGCGCTCGAGCCACGTGGCGACCTCCTCGGTCCGCGCGTCCTCGAGCCCCGGGGCGATCGTGGACGTGCCGCCGCCGCCGAGCGCGCCGAGCAGCCGACCCTCTTCCCCGGGCTGCCACAGACGATCGCCGTTCATGTCGTTCCAGAGGTAGCGCCGCTGCCACACCGGCGGATTCGGATTGGCCGTCGCGCTGAGCTCCGCGCCGGGATTCCACCAGTAGCGGCCGTAGTTGCCCTTGAGCATCGTCTTGCCGTCGCCTGATAAGTCGAAGGTCGCACCAATCCGCGGCGCGAACGTGTTCCAGATGTTCAGGGCGTCGACGGCGGGAAACGTTTCTGTCGCGGCATTGAATCGGCCCGCCTGATGAAACTGTTCCGGCAGGAAGTTCCGATACCGGTCGAACCTGAGCCCGACATTGAGGCTGAGTCGCTTCGTCACGCGCCAGGTGTCGGTCGCGTACGTGCCGTATGTCCACAGACCATTCACCGACTGGGTGGGATTGCCCAACAGGTACACCTCGAGCGCCCCGCCGTTGCGCAGGATGTGGACAACGTCTGCCCACGATCCGGCAGGATCGCCCTGCGCCGTCGTGTCGCGGAAAATCTCCCAGCCGACCTTGAAGTTGTGATCGCCCAGCCAGCCGTGCTTGAAATAGCTGACGGACCCGAGCAGCTGGTTGCGCCGGATGTCGAGCTCGCGAATGCGCGAGGCCCCGGACACGAGGTTGTTCCCAAGGTCCTCGTAGCGCGGCGTCGAGGTGTAATTCGTATCGGGCCAGTCGAACCCATACTGGCCCGCGCGGACCTCGAAGAACAGCGAGTCACCCAGCACGGTGTCCCATGCGATTTTGTACAGCCGTGGATACAGCCACTGATTGAACGATGCATCCTCGGCTGAGAAAATCCCGGTCGCGCCGAGCGCGAAGGCGTCGAGGCGGTTGGGCTGATGCTTGGTGTTGCGCTCCACGTACCCGGTGAGTTTGGTGTTTTTCGAGAGCGTGTAGGTGACCTTGCCTGTGTAGGAGGTGAGGCGAGTGCCGAACGGCTTGACCTGGAAATTCGTGACTCGAGCTTCCGTTTCCAGGTCGCGTACCGCGCCGTACCACCACAACCGATCCTTCACCACGTAGCCGCCGATGTCCGCGCTGGTGTCGCGAAACTTGTGAAGCCGGTTCACGTCGCGCGGGCCGAGCCCGCCGCCGCCGGTGATGCCGCGCGCGATCTGCGCGTCGTCGATGTTGAACGATTGCCAGGCCTCGTTCTCGTAGTGCATCGTCCCCGAGCCGTGATACGTGTTGCCGCCCGACTTGCTGATGAAGATCATCTGGATCCCGGGCACGGCCATCTCCGCCGTGTGCGCCGCCGCATTCACGGCGATCTCGTCGAACGATCCCATGTCCACGTAATTGCCGAACCGTTCTGTGCCCTGCGTCGAGTTGATGCCTTCGATCATCGGGCGGTTCTGACCCGTCGTGCCGTAGGCGTAATAGTTGGACTGCGATCCCGCGGAGCTGCCGCCGACGTCGATCCGGGTCAGCTTCAACGCGGGCGTTTCGGACAGCACCGCCCAGTAGTCGCGGCTTCCGCTCGGAACGCTCGCCAGCGTCGCAGCGTCGAAGGTCGTCGTGATCTTCGTAGACGCCGCGTCGACGACCGGCGACGCTCCTACCACCGTGACGTTCTCCTCGACACCGCCGACGCTCATTTGTACGTTGACTGTCGCCGTGAAGCCGAGACCGACGCGGATCTCCGTGCGCTTCACCGGAGTGAAGCCGTCGAGCGTGAAGACGATGGTGTAGTCGCCGGGCGGCACGGCGGCGACTCGATAGGCTCCCTCCTCGTTCGTCGTCACGACGCGCGTGCCCATCATCGCCGGGCCGTTGATCGTCACGGTGACGCCAGGCAGAACGGCGTTGGTGTGGTCCGTGACCCTACCATCGACCGCGCCCATCGTCGCGCTCACTGTCTGCGCGGCTGCCCCGCCGACCGTCAGGTGGCCTACGAGAAGTATCGCTCCCACTAACCGTCGCATAGTCCCTCCTCGCGTGTCGTGAGAGATTGCGCCTCAGGCCGCCGGGCTCAGCGCCTGGCATCATCACCCGGGCGTCCCGCCCGAAAACGGGGATTATACCGTCGCGTTCCGCGATGAGCTCAAGTCATGCGTGCATTCCAAGCCAAGCCACCGCGCGCGCTCGTGAGGACGACCCTGGTTATAGTCAGCGCAGGTACGGGATCGTTTGCGGGCCGTGCGGGAGGACGCAGAGCGTCGCGTAAGGTCCGGCGTGACGCATCGCGTCAGAGACCGCGGTGCCCACATCGTCCACCGGCTGAAAATGGGCGGCGCGCACCGCGTCGGGCGTCAGCCCTCCAGTCTTGACCATCACCGTCGCCTTCAACTGCAGCTGCGCCTGAATCTGCACTTGCCACTGATCGGGAATCGAGTAGCCGGGCGAAGTAATCATCGCGAGCAGCTTCTCGGGCGACGGTTGTGAGGCGAGGACCTCACCGTACGATCCGTGGGACGGCAGGCCGTCGCAACACTCGGCGGCGCAGACGATCGTCCCTCCCGGTTTGACGACCTTGGCGGCAGCCGACATCCCCTTCACCGCCTGATACAGATTCTGATCGAGCGGAAAGCCGGAATTGGTGGTGAGCACGACGTCGAACGGCGCGTCCACCGCGCGCATCGCGTCGCGCATGGCGGCCTCGCAGGCGGCGCGGTGCTCCGCGAACAGGTCACCCGCAAACACGGCCGTGATCTTCTGGTCGCGATTCAGCGTCACGTCCACCGAGAAGTCGACGCCGACCATGCGGGCGATCTCGCGGACATCGTCGTGGATGGGATTACCCTCGGTGATACCCCACGTCGCGTTCGGGTGGCCAATCCGCTGAGCGTCGTGCAGCACGAGCACCGTCTCGAGACCCGCGAGCCCGGGGGCCACCATCTTCGGGCCCCCGCTGAAGCCGGCGAAGAAGTGCGGCTCGACGAACCCGGTCGTGATCCGAATGTCCGCGTCCAGCCACGCACGATTCAAGTAGACTGCCACGCCTGTCGTTGTCTTGCCGATGTACGCGAGCGACGCGGGATCACGGCTGTCGTGGTTCACGACCCGATAGCGGCGCGCGATGTCTGCGCCGAGCATTGTCTCCAGTTCCGCCGGCGTGTTGGTGCGGTGGGTCCCGGTCGCGATCAGGATCGTGACGTCTTCCGCAGATATGTCCGGCATCTCCGCGAACAACGCAGTGAGGGTCTCCTGCCGGGGCTGCGCGCGGGTGATGTCGCAGACCGAAATCGCCACTGTCTGACCTGGCCGGACGAGCTCCCGAAGCGGCGGCCGGCCGATCGGCGCGCGAAGCGCGGCCGTCAGGGCGGTGTGCGGGTCTGCGACCGCCGGCCTGAATACCGGCTCGATGATCGTGACGCGCTCGCGCGGGAGATCCACTTCGAGCCCGTCGACACCGTAGTCGAGACGTATGCGCATACCAGCCTGAAGTGCGGGCACTGTATAGCACAGCCGGTCAGAGGCAGCAATTGGTCCGCGATCTGACGACAACATCCTGTTAACAGGCGGCGCTCCTGGCGCGTCTTCTGTCGTAAGGGGACGAGAGTCCTGCGCTCGACGCGATGTCTCTCGGCACCCAGACTGGAGCACCCGATGCGAAGCCTCGCGACACCGGTCATGGTCCTGCTGTGCACAACGGCGACCTTCTTCGCCGCGCCGTTCTCGACCGCGACGAGCGATCCCGGCCCGCTCATCGTCCACGAGTGGGGCACGTTCACGTCGATCGCAGGCGCGGATGGAATGGCCGTCGAGTGGCTCCCGCTGGCCGGTCCGGCAGACCTGCCGTGCTTCGTCGAAACAAGTCGCTTCAACGTCAAGGGAAGCCTGTGGGGCACGGTGCGAATGGAGACGCCGGTGCTGTACTTCTACGCCGCGCGCGAGACGACCGTGAACGTCCACGTCCGGTTTCGACAGGGGGTCATCACGGAGTGGTTTCCGCGCGCCGCGGTCGCGCCGGGCAACGGTTCCGAAAGCACAATCGCTTGGCGAAACGTGAAGGTCTCGCCGGGTGCCGTTGAGGATTTTCCGGTCGAACACGGCGCCAGCCATTACTACTCGGCTCGCCGAACCGACGCGGCACCGCTCCAGTCGGGTTCGGCAAAGGAAAAGTTCCTCTTCTATCGAGGCGTCGGCCGCTTCGCGCTACCGATCGCCGCGACCGTTGCCGGCGACGGCACGGTGGCCGTCAGGAATCCGGGAGGCCAGCTCACCGGCGACGTCCTCCTGTTCGAGAACGTCCGAGGACGGATCGCATATGAGGTCCGGCGCGCCTCGAGCGGCTACGCCACTGTCGATCGCCGAGTGGCGGATCAGGAGCCTGCGCTGGAGCTCGAGAGCATGCTCCTGGCGAACGGCCTCTATCGGGAAGAGGCGACCGCCATGATCGAAACATGGCGCGATTCGTGGTTCGAGGAAGGCACGCGACTCTTCTACATCGTTCCGCGACCGGCCATCGAGACCATCCTTCCCCTGGAGATCGCGCCGGCGCCGGCCGATGTCGCTCGCGTGTTCGTCGGTCGCATGGAGCTCGTCACGCCGACCACAACGCAAACGATCGCGGACGCGCTATTCGGGAAGGACGTCGCGACGCTTCGAAAGCATGGACGTTTTCTCCAGGCGATCGGCCGTCGGATCGTTTCAGCGAGCGCGCCCAGCGATCGGGCGCCACTCGAGCGACGCCTGCAGCAGGCCTACTCCGCCTGGGGGACGCCTCAGGCGGAGTGCGACGGTGAACGGCGACCCTGAAAGGGTCGCCCTACAACCCTACCTCTTGGCCTGGTCGTGCGTGGTCGCGCCGAAGGAGGACGGAATCTCGAACCCCTTCCGGTACTCGCGCGTCAACAGGCGGTCCGCCTGCTTGTCGTCGACGAACTTCTCCGCCTTCCCGTCGAACACCAGTGCGCGGCCGACCTGGTAGGAAATGTTGCCGAGGTGCGGCAGCGACGAAGACAGGTGACCCTCGAGCACGTCGCATGTGAGCACCTTCGGATCGCCCGCGCGAATCGCGTCGATGAAGTTCTGGTAATGCGGGTACTCCATCGTTGTCAGCCCTGTAGGCTCGCTGTTCGGATCTGACGTGTCGGCTCCGGGCCCTTTTTCGTTCTTGGGCCCGAAGTAGGACTGCCACTTGCGCCCGTTCTCCTCGATCCAGAGCCACCCCTTCGAGCCGTAGAACAGGTTGCCGATCCGCACGCCCCCTTCGTCGTTGGTGAATCCGCCGCGCGTGCCGAACTCGAGAACCTTGCCGTCGGCATACTCGAACAGGCTCGTCTGCGTGTCGGGCGTTTCCTGCGACGCCTCGGCGCCGAAGTACCCGCCCACCGACCGGATCTTGATCGGGTGCTCCTGTTTCTGCAGACCCCAGCGCGCGATGTCGAACTGGTGCGGGCCCTGGTTCCCGCTGTCGCCGTTGCCGTAGTCCCAATGCCAGTGCCAGTTGTAATGAAAGCGATTGCGGTTGAACGGCCGCTTCGGGGCGGGACCGAGCCACAGGTCGTAGTCCACCTTGGACAGGTATCGCTCGTCGTAGGTGGGCTCGTACGTAGTGGACGTCACGGTCAGCGCGTACTTCTCGCCGGGCGCCATCGGGCCATCCGGGTACTTGCCGATGGCGGGCCGCGGTTTGTAGCACAGGCCGCGGGCCATGTAGACCTTGCCGAGGCCGCCGTCGTGGATGAACTTGATCGCGTCGCGAACCGCCGGACGGCTGCGATTCATCGTGCCGACCTGAACGATCTTGTTGTACCGGGCGGTTGCCTCGACCATCTTGCGGCCTTCCCACACCGTGTGCGACGAGGGCTTCTCGACGTACACGTGCTTGCCGGCTTGCAGCGCCAGGATGGTGGCGAGCGCATGCCAGTGGTTGGGCGTCGCGATGACGACAGCATCGATGTCTTTGTCGTCGAGGACGCGCCGCAGATCCTGGGCGAAGCCCGGCTTGAACGTGGCGATGTCCTTCAGGCGCTCGTCGTGGATCCTCTCCGGCGCGAGATTCGCGTCGACGTCACACAGCGTCTTGATCTCGACGTTCGCCAGCTTCGCGAACCCGCGCTTGAGCGAATTGCCCTGACCGCGGATGCCGATGCTGGCGGTGACGACGCGATCGTTGGCGCCGAGAATGCGTCCGCTGACGTGGGGTGCCGCGTGGACGCGCGCATTGAAGAGCTCGCCGCCGACGGCGAGGCCCGCCGCCGCCGCTCCCACGCGGGATGCGAATTCGCGCCGTGTGATGCCGTTCTGCTCGTTTTTGCTGGCCACGGTGACTCCTCGCTTTTCAAGGCGCAGGGCAACCGGCGAGATCGTGCCGGGATGTCCCGCGTGCACCCGCATCCTAGCACCTCATGCCTCCGGAGCGGCAGATTGAAGAGCGGCCGTTGCCCGTCTTTTGTTGCACAAGGACTGGATTCCGGCGCGCGTTGCCCGGATGAGCAAGGCGCCACGACCGAGAACACCGGGAGTATGTGAGGGAGGAGCAACGCAGCCAGCCCCGGTATCCCCAACGCGGCTGCCGCGCTGGCGTGGAGGAGGGCTGTCGCCTGACAGGCAGTTCTTGATCAGCCGAGACAGGCCACCAGGTAGTAGGATTCCTCACGAAGGAGACCTCCGATGACGACCGACTGCTCTCGCCGCCGCTTCTTCGGCACGGCTGCCGCCGCCGCCGCATGGCCAGTGCTCAGCCGTGTGCCTGGCGCCGAATCGGACGCTCGGGCGGAACGAGCCACGGTCCTGCTAGAGCCGGAGACGACCGACACTTTCCGTATCGGTCCGCTGAAGATTGGCGTCGCCTCGTACTCGATGCGCGAATTCCCGCTCGACCAGGCGCTCGACATGGCCAGGACCCTCGGCGTGAAGTACATGACGTTCAAGGACGTCCACATCCCGCGGACCGATCCGCCAGAGGTCACACGCGCGCTGCGCGCGAAGATCCAGGCCGCCGGCATCACGATCATGGGTGGCGGCACGATCACCATTCCGAACGATCCGGCGAAGATCAGGAAGGAGTTCGAGTACGCGAAGAACGCAGGCTTCCCGCTGATCTTCGTGGACCCCGAACCGGCGGCGCTGGACACCATCGAGCAGATGGCGAAGAGCTACGAGATCAGAGTCGCTATTCACAATCACGGTCCCGAGGACAAGCGCTGGCCGCGCCCCCAGGATGCCTATGCGGCAGTGAAGTCGCGCGACAAGCGCCTCGGCCTCTGCATCGACATCGGTCACACGCTGCGCACCGGGACCGATCCCGTCCAGGCATGCCGTGAGTGCCGCGACCGCCTGTACGACATGCACGTGAAGGATCTGGCGATGAAGAGTGACAAGGAAAGCCAGGTCGAGGTGGGCCGCGGCGTGATCGACTTCCCGGCTCTGTTCAAAACACTGATCGACATCGGGTATCAGGGGCAGGTGGGTCTCGAGTACGAGATCAAGGCCAAGGACCCGCTGCCCGGAATGATCGAGTCGATGGCGTACATGCGCGGAGTGCTCGCGGCTGTGGGATAGCGTGTAGCGAAAACGAAGTCATAAACCGGAGAGAGATCGCAGAGCACGCGGAGAGAATATTTCTCTGCGATCTCCGCGTGCTCCGCGGTCAACCGTTGGTGTGGATCCGGCCAACAGGAAATCCCGGCTGAAGGAGGAAAGGTCATGAAGAGAATCATCCTGGGTGTCCTCTTCGTTGTGCTCACGTTCCCCGTGTGGCAGGCCGTCACGGTGTCGCAGGCAGGCGCGCCGCCGAACATTGCGTTCGACATCCCCAAGTCCGACATTGATCTCGTGCTGAAAACGGCGCCGGCATCCCCGCCCGACCGGCAGCTTCGGGTGGTTGACATGGGCAAGTACAACCTCGGCGTCGGCATCATCCATCGCGGCCCGACCAACGATAAACCTGGCGATCCGATTTCGATGATCTACCACGACTACACGGCCGAGACCTACATCATCACCTCAGGATCGGGCCTCCTCACCACGGGGGGCGCGATCATGAACAAGAAGGCGAGCGCCGGCGTCAACGTGATGAATGGCCCCAGCGGCAACGGCACGGCCGGCGCCAACGCGTATTCGCGCAGGGTGCAGACGGGCGACATCATCATCATCCCGACCGGCGTGGGCCATGGGTGGAGCCAGATCACCGATCACGTGACGTATCTCAGTGTCCGGCCCGACCCCGACCGGGTATTGCCGGCCGGCTACGTCTACCCGTTGCTCTTGAAGAATCAGCCGACGGCCGCCAAGTGAGGCAGTGGTCGTGTGAGGCAGGTGGGTAAACCCAGGGTCAATCCACCCGGCCGACCTGCCCTATCCGCCCTACCTGCCTTACGTCAGTTTGTTATTTCGGGTATTTCGGGACCTTGATCCGGCCCTCCCAGAGACTCTTGTTATTTTCCTCGCAGGAGTACTCCATCATCTCCCAGTCGGGCCGCAGGGTGAAGGTCCGCGTGTTCTTCCACGGCCTTGTGAACGTCTTGGGGTCGTCGACGGTTATCTCGTAGGAGATGTGACCGAGATCGGGCCGCGAGAAGCGCTGGGTGAGATGCAGCTCAGTGCTGTGCGGATGGCCAATCGTGTCCAGGCGGGTCTTGCCGTTGAAGTTGGACGTGTCGAGCACTAGCGTATCGCCCTCCCAATGACCCACCGAGTCGCCGAACCATGTGGGGATGCCTGTGCGATGCGGACGGCCGTCGATGGGCACGACGGCGAACCACGAGTTCTGTTCGAAGAGGAAAGCAAAGTAACGGTCGCTCTGCATGATCTGCATCGGCTCCGGCGTGTTGACCGAACGGGTCATGCCGAATGGGAGGCAGGCGCCGGTGTAGTCGCCTTCTGCCGCGTCGTACTTCTTCCACTCCGCTTCTCCCCAGGGAGTGAAAGGAAGCTCGGCGAGGCCTTGCTGATCTTTGCTGCTCTTGGTCATGTCCGGCACGTATGGTTTTTGCCAGACGCCGCTGAAGTCCACTTTGCCGGAGGGAGTCCGGGGCGTCGGTCCTGCGGGCGGCCGAAATTCCTGCTGGCCGGCGGCGAGCAGGGGGACGACAACCCCCATCGCCAGAGCCGCCACCAGACTCACAGCGAAATATTTTTTCACAGCGCGGATTCTCCTATGGCTTTGGCGGCGGCGGATTGTCACCGCCGGAGGAACCGGCAAAGACGCTCCGGCCATCCGGAAGCTTGACCGTGCGCGCGTTGCAGGTCTTCGAGCCATCTTTCGCCAGCACGCCGTCGATCGTGACCTGGTCGCTCGGCTTCAAGGAGTTCGTGGTCCAGCCGTTCCGCGTCAGCGTATTGGGCGGACCGCCTTCGCATTGCCAGTGCTGCAGGCTGCCCTGCTCGTCCTTCACATCCAGGTAGACCCAGATGTGGGGATTCGCCCATTCGAGCTTCGTCACGGTGCCCTTCAGCGTCACCGGCTTGCTCGCATCGAATTCGGCCGCGAAGGAGTGGTGCCCGGACAGAGGCTGAGCCGCCGCGCCCACCAGCAAAGCGCCAATCATCAAGAGCTGCGTGTTCATGTTCGAGCCTGACTTTCCACTGAGTCCGTCAGTATGTGCACTCTTGTACAACGAGGCCCTTCGGTTCGCAAGATTTTTGGTATTCGGCGGAGTGCCGGCGCCTCGCGCAACTGAAGAAGGCCGGCTCGCTTTTCTTCACGTTTTCGCCGCTTCGTGCCAGAGCTTTCGTGGCAGGATCGCGGCGTGACAGCCTTCCTCAGGAGCCGCCGATGATTCCGATGCGCCGTGTGTGCGCGGCACTCGCCGCGACGATCGCCCTCACGCTGGCCCCCGCGTTCGCGAAGACCATCGAGCTCGACTCGGCGACCATCGCCGATCTCA
>Ga0137394_10001449_pt1 | contig 17324 bp, 11 predicted proteins | sample czobulk116metaG_FD_108278 | JGI IMG/M metagenome (GOLD analysis project Ga0137394, IMG submission 108278) | Vadose zone soil microbial communities from Angelo Coast Range Reserve, California, USA - czobulk1.16 metaG | ecosystem: Environmental > Terrestrial > Soil > Vadose zone | place: USA...
ACCCCCATGTAAAGGTACGCGTTCGCCTGCGCCTGGCTGTTCAATCCTGCGAAGCCGTCGATCAAGCCGGGCAGCAGGTACTTCCCATTGACCTCCACGACGACCGCGTCCTCGGGAATCCTGACATCGCTCCTCCGGCCGGAGGCCACGATCCGGCCTCCGCGAAGGAGCACCACGGAATTGGAAATGTCGTGGGTCGAGTCTCCGAAGCTCGAGACATCGAGGATCGTGCCGCCCGTCAACGCGATCGAGCGGGGCTCCGCGCCCTGGAGGGCCGGGGACAAGAGAAGAAGAATGACCGCCGGGAATCCTGCTGTTCGACGAAGCCCGATCATGGCCTCCGACTACCTCAGCCAATCTCTACAGGCGCGGATCTTCAGGCTGACGAGGGAGGATAGGAACTCCAAGGTGCATACTCGGCTGTCCTGCGGGCCAGATGATGTCCCGTTCTCCGTTGAAAGCCAACAGCGGTCGTGATTGTCATGCTGCGCGATCTGCCTGATTGCTTTCACTCCGGATCGACGCCGCGCCGCTCGGGTGATCTTCCTCGAGCTGCTCGGCCAGGTCAAGGAGCTTACACCTCCTCGCTCTCTGTACTTCCCTCGATCACCCCGAGGTTGTGCTTGTGCCCCGTCGAGTCGATGCCCAGAGCCGTCACCAGGACGTGTTCGCCCAGAGCGATCGAGATCCTCAATCGCTCGCGAACCAGGTCGAGGAAACCCTTCGAGGTGAGAAAGCCGTGGGCCGGCCGGAGCCGGGCCCGCGGCGAGTGCGGATCAGGAGCCGCTCGGCTCCGTCAGCATTGATACATGCAGCCATACTGGGCGCTGCAGCCCAGGAAGGTGCATTCCTCCGGCGGCGCGGGGCACACGCACCTGTTGCCTCCGCCGGCCTCGATCGTGGACGCGGTGACGAGCGCCGCCATGGTCACGGCGAGCATCACCAGGACGATGACCGCGAAGCGGTTCCGAACGATTCCCTTCATCCTCGATCCTCCTTGTCCAAGGGAGAGCGTGCGCCGCGAACATCGGTCCGCCGCGCGACCTCTCGATTCAGGTGACGGCCGGCGGCCCTTGGCGGGCCGCCGGCCAGGGTCCGTCGCCTAGTGGCAGGTCTTGCGGCCGGCCGGTCCCTTGCACTTGTTCGAGCAGCAGTCGGAGTTGACGCTGCACAAGGAGCCCACAGGGCTGCACGTGCAGAACGGGGAGCCCGTGCAGTCCGGGTCGGCGCAGTCAATCAGGCCGTCGCAGTCATTGTCGATGCCGTCGTTGCAGACCTCCGTCACCGGCGTGCAGGTGGTGGGATCGAGGAACGGCTTGACGGAGTTGAAGTAGAACGCGAACGCGCCGTCGACCGTGGCGTTGTTCACATTGTCACAGGCGTTGTTCACGTTGGTGCCGCAGGCCCCGGAGAGCTGGCCCACCACCTGGCTGCTGGCGTTAAGCACCGGAGAGCCGCTGCTTCCTCCCTCCGTACCTGCCGTCGTGGTCCGGCTGTAGATCCGCTCGCCGCGGGGCCATCCCGTGCAGGTGGGGGCCGACGTGTCTACGTGTCCGTCGGAGTATGCCTGAGGCGCCCAGGCCGGATGACTGATCCGATAGAGCGGGACATTGTTGGTGTTGGCGACCGCCGTGCTGTTCCATCCCAGGAAGATGGAACCTGCGGGCGGCGCCTGGTTGAGCTGGAGCAATGTGAAGTCTCCGCCCGTACCGGTGGCCTTGATGGTCGAGCCGAGCCTCTGGATCCCTCCCGGCTGGGTCTGGGGGGGACAGCTCGTGCTGCCGCAGGGAAGGCTGAACTGGAAGTAGGTCTCCAGGCTCGATGCGTTCCCCGAAGTGCTGATGCAGTGGTTCGCGGTCAGAAAGTACGGAATCTGGCTCGTCGAGACCGTGTCGTTCAGAAGTCCGCCGGTGCAGGTGTAGATGAACTGTCCCGAAATCCACTGCATGAGCGCGACAGCGCTCTTCGCCGGATCGGCCGGCGTTGCGGTGTGGCAGGAGGCGTTCTCGATGCACGGCACGTTGAAGCTGCAGAAGGACTCGGTCACGGCGATCAGGCCGGCAGCGAACTGCTGCGAGATGTGCCCGACCTCGGAGATCTGGAACGAGGTCCCCTTGAGGTCGGCGGCGCCGGTGGGACCGTAGTGACGGAGGAGGACTATCCCCTCTGAACCGAAGAGAGTGTTCGTCCAGAACTGACCGTCCCCGTTGGGCCCCTTCCTGGAGTACGGGCCGAAGGCTTGTCCCGCGGTGCTGAAGAAGAACAGGTCTGCGTCATCGGGGAGATTCAAGTGATCGAGGTGGACACGGATCGCTCCCGCTCCCTCGGACCGGATGACGGCCGCCCACACGAAACCTCCGTCGGAGGTCGCCTTGAGCATGCCGGGACCCACGCGGACGGGGTTGTGAGACAGGAGCGCCGCCTCGGGTGAGAAGCGGACGAACTCGTTGATGAGCTTGGTCCGGCCCACGGCGTTCGGTCCACTCTTGTCCTCCTGCGCCTTCCGAAGCTCACCCTTCTCCGGCTCGGTCAGGGCGACGACGAGCGGCATGTTCAGAACCCCCGCGGGCATCTCTCCCATCAGCCACTGATGCAACGCCGTCTGCTGCGCTGCATCCTCCTCGGGGGTAATCCCCCCTGTGAAACTCTCCGGGGGTACGCTCTTCCCGGGTGCATTCCCCGCGCCGCCCGGCGCCCCGACGACGAGCCCGGTACACAGAAGGGTGGTCACCGCGAGTGTCGCGATCCCTCCGAACGATGGCGACGAACCGATGAACGTGCGGATCCGACGAACCATCCATGCCTCCTTTCAGAGAAGTGGCTGCGGTTGCGCCGCCCCCGACGTTCCTGGGGAGCATCGGAGCGCGAACCGCATCCACGGTGGAAGTAACTGCACGGAAATCCAGAATCCGGCCAAAGTGAAGGGACTCGTGCGCAGGACCTCAGGGTGGGCAGGACCTCCCCCTCCCGGCGAAATCACTCGCCATCCCCGACTGTGCAGGACCCTTCAGCCTCGACTTTTGCGGAGTCTACGGGGATCGTCTCTCTCCGTCAACAGCGATCTTGAGGTCCCTACGGCTCGAGAACTCGGATGGGAAGGATCACCGCGTGGATCTCCAGGAAGTGGAGACGGCGCTCGATGGCCAGCGCGGTCTGGTTGTGCAGGAGCCGGTCGTACCAGTTCTCCTGCCGGAAGATCAGCTTCCCGACGAAGATGACCGCACGCGGGTACTCCTCGGCGACGTGCGTGCAGAGATCCACCGTCGTTGAAACGGCCTCGGTCCCGACGGCCATCCGGTAGTCGGCGCGGAGGCCGTGCGCGCGCGCCCAGGCGACGTACTTCTTCAGATGCTCTTCGGTGGTCGCCTTGAGGCGTTCAACCTCCTCGGCACCCTTGAAGACTCCTGAATCCACGACGGCGGTCGAGAGGAAGACGAAGTTCTTGAAGTACCCCGGAAACGAGCGGTGGATGGACAGGATCTGGTGGAGGCCGAACCCCGAGAACGAGGCCACGCATACGATCGCCGTCGGAGCGTTCCGATCCGTGACGCCCGCCTCGCCGACGATACCGTTCTCGGGCGGCGCGGGGACGCCCACGAGCACGTCGTCGAGGCGTTGAAGGTCCCGGTGGATTTCCGCGTAGTGGCCCCGTACCCAGTAGCAGAGCGCAATCACGCCGCCGGTGATGACGAGAGTGATCCACCCGCCCTCCGTGAACTTCTCGAAGATCGTTACAGTCAGGATGCCCACACACATCACGAGCCCCAACCCGTGGATGAAGAGGTAACGCTTCCATGCCGGCTCGCTGGCGCGCTCCAGGATCCAGTGGCGCGACATCCCCAGCTCGGTGAGAGAGAAGGTGATGAAGACGTTGATGGAGTACATGACGACCAGCGTCGTGATGTTGCCCCGCGTGTAGACGAGCGTCGCGGCGGCCGCGAGCCCCATCATCACGACGCCGTTCTGCGTGACGAGCCGCTCGGAAAGGGCGGCGAACCGGTGTGGCATCCACGAATCCACGGACATGTTCGCCAGAACCCTGGGGCCGTCGAGGAAGCCGGCCTGAGCGGCGACAACGAGGAGCGCCGCTTCGGCGAAGAGGCTGACGACGACTAACGCGACGCCGGCGGGGATCCCTCCCGGCGCCCACTTGCCGAAGAGGTTCGTCAGCAGGACGGCATTCATCGTCTGTCCCGGGGCGGGCTCCGAGCGGGTCAGGAGGTACCCCAGGAGAATTCCGCCGGCGGTGAAGGCCAGCGAGAAGGCCATGAGCGCCATCGTCCTCTTGCCTGTCTGCACCCGCGGTTCCCGCAGCGTGCCGACACCGTTGGAGACCGCTTCGATCCCGGTGTACGTCCCTCCGCCCAGCGAGTAGGCGCGAAGGAGGATCAGGAGGATGGGGAAGAGTCCCACCGCGCTCACTGAGTCGTGGAAGTCGACCGTTGCGCCGTGAAAGACCTCCGGAAGGGCCCCGGCATGAGATCCGATCGCGTAGACGATCATGACAGCGTGGGTGACGATGAAGAGAATGAAGACCGGCGCCAGCAGGGTCACGGATTCCCGGACGCCTCGGAGATTGAGAAGGACGAGCCCGCCGAGCACCGCGAACTCGATCACGAGCTTGAACGGCGTCCACTCGCGGGGAAGGACGGACCAGATCTGATCGCAGGCGCTTGCCACCGACACGCTGATCGTCAGGACGTAGTCCACGAGGAGGGCGCAGCCCGACACGACGCCAACCTGGTTGCCGAGGAGCTTCGTCGCCACCAGGTAACCGCCTCCGCCGCCCGGGAAATGCTGGATCAGGTTGGAGTAGGCGATCGAGATGACGGCGATCGTGACGGTCGTCATGCCGACGAGGATGAGGGCGAGGTGCGTGTGGTGGCCGAGCGCCCTGTACGCCTCGTCGGGCCCGTACGCGGAGGACGAAAGGCCGTCCGCCCCCAGGCCGACCCAGGCGAGGAACGCCACGAGAGACACGCGGTGGAAGATGCCCGGGTCCTCGACGTTGCGAGGGCTCCCGATGATCAGGCGCCGGAGCTTGACGGACGGCGATGAGCTTGTCGGCGGCGTGTCCAGCACGCACTCCTCCTCGTGAGCGGTCACGAAGAACAGCCCTACGATGGGTTGCGCTGCCGAAAGATGTCCGGAGGAAGTTCTAAGGAATCTCGAAAGTCTCTGTCAGAGCGGCTCCGCGATGAAGCGGTACCCCACCCACGGCTCCGTGACGATGTAGCGGGGATTGGAGGGGTCGGGCTCGATCTTTCGTCGAAGTGAGCCGACGTGGACGCGGACCGTGTCGCTCGTCGTCGCGGGCGCCCCCTTCCAGACACGAGCGGCGATCTGGGCGAGGGTCCGGGGCCTGCCCGCGTTCGCCGCTAGGAATTCGAGGATTCCGAACTCCGTGGGCGTCAGGCGCACCTCGCGTCCGCCCTGGACGACCCGGCGGCGGTCGAGATCGATCGAAAGATCGGGGAACTCGAGGGCCGAACTCTCCGCTCCGCCTGCCGAGCGGCGGAGCTGGGCCCGCACTCGGGCGAGGAGCTCGGGCACCGAGAAAGGCTTCGTCACGTAGTCGTCGGCGCCAAGATCGAGCGCGCGAACCTTCTCCTGCTCCCGCTGGCGCACGGAGATAACGATGATCGGAGTGGCCGCGCGGCCCCGGACCGCCGCGATAAGAGAGAAGCCGTCCTCCCGCGGCATCGCGAGGTCCGTCAGGACGAGATCGAACTTGTCGCTGGCGAGGACCTCCTCGCCCTGCCTCCCATCGCACGCCGTCGCGACCTCATATCCTGCCGCCTGGAGCTCCGTGACGAGAGACTCCCGGATGGCCGGGTCGTCATCCACGACGAGGATGCGATGTCGGCTCACGGTGACTCGGATATCGCGGAGCCGATGAGGCTTGACGCGGGCAGGTCGATCCGCGCGCACACGCCGCCCCCCTCCCGCGGGAGGAGATCGATGCTGCCGCCGTGCGCTGCGGCGAAGCTTCGCGCGATCTCGAGCCCGAGACCCTTTCCGGGGAGGTCGCTGGCCGGGTCCCCCGGATGGAGGAGTTCCGGAAGGCCGCGACCCCTGTCGAGAACCTCGAGGCGGACGCGGGACGGATCCGACGGATGCGGCGCCGCGACGAGCTCGATGGGCGCCGCGGAGGGAGACGCTCGATGGGCGTTCTCGATCAGGTTGACGAGGATCTCCAACCCCAGCGAGGGATCGACATCCAGATCCGGGCACCCCGGCTGGACATGCGCCTCGATGCGCGCCGACGAGGCGATCGGGCGGAGGTTCTCCCGGGCGGCGCGGAAGAGGTCGGCGGGGGGCGTGGGCTCGCGCCGCGGCACGAAGCCTCCCGCCTCGAGACGCGCCATCGCGAGGAGGTTCTGGATGCGCCGGTTCAAACGGGACGCCTCCTCCTCGAGCAGCTCGACGGTCCGGACGCCGACCGAGCGATTCGCGACCTCTCTCTTGAGCGACTCCAGCGAGAGAAGGATTGCGGTCAGCGGCGTCGTCAGATCGTGCGAGACGGCGCGGAGGAGCGAGGACTTGAGCGAATCGCTTTCCTTCAGCCCTTCCAGTCTCGCCTGCTCGGCGAGGAGGTGCTCACGCTCGAATGCGAGGGCGACGAGTTTCACGACGGACTCGAGCGTCGCCTGGTTCGCGCGCGTCCCGTACGCGACGAGATGGCCGGCCGCTCTGCCCCCGATCACGACCGGGATCCGGACGTTGCGCCAGCCGTGCGATGGAGATACCGCCTCGCGCGGCGCGCCGGCCGGACCGTGATCGAGAAGCCGATGGACCTCGAGATCCCTCGCCCCCCCGAGCCAGCTCCGCGTTTCGTCGTGGTCCGCCCCCTCCGGGACGAGGATCAGTCCGCCTCCCTGTGCGCCGATCGTTCGCAGCGCCCGGCTGATCGCGGCATCCAGCCCGCCGGGCTTCGCGCCCGCCTTGAACAGGTCCACGCAGAGATCGTAGAGGGCTCCGATCTCCCTCTGCCGGCTCTCCGCCTCGGCGGCTCGTTGCCGCTCCCGGACCACCAGCCGGCTCGCCACCGTCGTCGCGAACAGGAAGCAGGCGAGCGCGACCCAGTTCTCCTGGTCCGAGATGTGGAAAGTCCCGATCGGGGGAAAGAAGAAGAAGTTCAGGCACGCCGTCGCCAGGAGCGAGCCAATGGTGCCCGCGACAAAGCCCCGCCAGACCGCAAGACCGAGGATTGCGACGAGGTAGATGAAGCCGCCCGTGACCGCGTTCGCGACGATGGCCCGGCTGAACAGCGTCGCCGCCCCGACGACCGCAACCGCGGCGACCGCCTGGCCGACGATCTCTCGGAGCCTCATAGCCGTCTCATCATCAGGGCCGCATTCTAGTCCCTGAAAACCGTGGACGACCTGAGTATCCCTAGCGGGGAGTGAGAACCACGGCGGCGTCGAGCACCTCGCGGACCTTTCGGGCGAGATCCGCCTGGCTGAAAGGCTTCTGCAGAAATGCGAGGCCGTGCTCGAGAACGCCGTGCCTGACGACTTCGTCGTCGGTATAGCCGGAGGCGTAAAGGACGCTCAGCTCCGGCCGGAGACGCGTCAGCTCCGTGGCCACCTCTCTCCCGCTCGGTCCCGGGAGGACGACATCGGTCAGCAGAAGGTGAATCGGAGTCGGGTGCCGCCGGCTCAACGCCATCGCCTGCGCGCCGTCGCGCGCGGCGAGGACGGTGTAGCCGAGCTGCGCGAGGCTGTCGCAGAGCAGCTCTCGGACCTCGTCCTCGTCCTCGACGACGAGGACCGTCTCCACCCCGCGCGGAACGGCGGCTGCCGCACGGGGTCTCTCCTCGTCGGCGGGTTCCTCGACGAGCGGGAGGTAGACGCTGAATGTCGTCCCGGAACCGGGCTCGCTGTCCACGGTGATGTAGCCGTCGCTCTGCCGTACGATGCCATAGACGGTCGCGAGACCGAGGCCGGTCCCTTTCCCCGGCTCCTTCGTGGTGAAGAACGGTTCGAAGATCTTGGCCTTGACCTCGGGCGTCATGCCCGCGCCCGTGTCCCGGACGGCGAACATGACGTAGCGACCGGGCCGGGCGTCGGGATCCTCCCGGGCGAGGTCCTCGTGGAACTCGACGTTCGCGGTCTCGAAGGTGAGCCGTCCTCCCTGCGGCATGGCATCCCGCGCGTTGACGGCCAGGTTCATGAGGATCTGTTCGAGCTGCCCGGGGTCCGCCTTGACGCGCCCGAGCCGCCCGCCGAGCCGGGTGACGAGCTCGACGTCCTCTCCGATCAATCGGCGGAGCATTTTCTCGGTTCCTCCGATGAGGGCGTTGAGATCCAGGATCCGCGGCTCGATGATCTGCTTGCGGCTGAAGGCGAGGAGCTGACGCGTCAGGCCCGCGGCCCGCTCTCCCGCCTTGCGGATCTGCGAGACCTTGCCGTGGAAGACGTTCCCGGCTCCGAGACCCGTCATGACCTGCTCGCTGTAGCCGAGGATGACGCTCAGGAGGTTGTTGAAGTCGTGAGCGACTCCGCCGGCGAGCCGACCGATCGCCTCCATTTTCTGCGCCTGCTGGAGCTGGCGCCCGAGCTGCCGCTCCTCGGTGATGTCGTGGGCGGCCACGACCGCGCCCAGCTTCCGCCCTCGCGCGTCGGTGATGGGCTGCCCGTTCACGAGGACGGCGCGCTGGGAGCCGTCGCCGGTTCTGATCACCAGCTCGACATCGCGCACCCGCTCGCCTCTCAGGGCGCGGAGGAGCGGGATCGCGCCGGTCTCGAGCGGCGTCTTCCCGTCCGGGAGGTACAGACCGTAGTGGCGCGCCCACTGCTCCGGCGGGAGAGGCTCCTCCGAAGCGCCGTGCCATTCGCGCGTCGTGCGGTTGAACAGGGTGAGGGTGCCTTCGGAGTTGCACGCCACGATCCCCTCGGTGAGGCTGTCGAGAAGAGCCTTGAGGAACTCGCGCTCTTCGTGCAGAACCTGCTCGGCCTCCCGGCGTTTCCGCCGCTCGGCAGCCTCGGCGAGGGCGCGGCGCACGGCGGGCGCGAGACGAGTGAGCCGGCCCTTGAGGACGTAGTCGGTCGCTCCACTCTTGAGGCGCTCGATCGCCGCTTCCTCGCCGAGGACCCCCGACACGAAGATGAAGGGGACGTCGGGGGCATTCTCCCGGGCGAGACCGAGGGCCGAGAGGCCGTCGAACGCAGGCAGCGAGAAATCCGACAGGATCAGGTCGAATCCCCCCCGCGCCAGAGCGTCGACGAACCGCCTTCGAGTTGAGATGACCTCGATCTGGCAGACGATCCGGTCGTCCTCGAGGGCCGCGGAAACGAGCTCCGCGTCGTTCGGCTCGTCTTCGACGTGAAGGATTCGGAGGGGCTTGTTCGGGTCGATCGCGGCCAGGGCTTCAGACGGGGTCACGATCGCTCCAGTGGTCGAAGACGGAGCGGGTAGAGGTCGGGGGGGGCTCGTTGAGGTCGACCCAGAAGCTGCCGACCTTCTTGACGACCTCCAGGAACTCGGCAAAGACGACCGGCTTCACCACGTAGGCGTTGGCGCCCAGCCGGTAGCTCTCCGCCAGGTCCCGATCCTCCCTGGAGGAAGTGAGCATCACGACGGGGATCGTGCGGAGGCGCTCATCCGCCCTGATTCGCTTGAGGACCTCCAGTCCGTTGAGCTTCGGCATCTTGATGTCGAGCAGGACGACGGCGGGGCGGCCTTCCTCCCACGCCGGGCTGAGGGTGGTGAGGAGATGGTCGAGCGCTTCGGCGCCGTCGCGGACAAGGGTGACGTTGCCGGCCAGGTTCTGCTCGGCCAGGGCCAGCAGGGTCAGCTCGGCGTCGTTCGCGTTGTCTTCGGCGAGCAGGATTCGCTTCGACGCGCTCATCTTCCGGCCTCCGTGGCTGCCGGCAGGGAGAAGTAGAACGATGCGCCTGCGTCCACTTTGCCCTCAGCCCAGGTTCGGCCGCCGTGCCGGTTGATGATGCGCCGCACGTTGGCGAGCCCGATCCCGGTGCCCTCGAACGTATCCTGCGTGTGGAGCCGCTGGAAGATTCCGAAGAGCTTGTGCACGTACTGCATGTCGAATCCGACCCCGTTGTCGCGCACGAAGACCGTGGTCTCCCCGTTCATTGACTGCGCGCCAATCTCGACGCGCGCCTCCGGCCGCGTCCGCGTGTACTTCACCGCGTTCGACAGCAGGTTCGCCAGGACGAGCCGCAGCATCGCCGGATCCCCCCTGACCTCGGGAAGCGGACCGATCTTCCAGTCGATCCGCCGCGCCTTCGTTTCCTCCTGGAGATCCTGGAGGGCGTCCTTGACGAGAGGACCGAGGGCGACCATGGCGCGCTGCATCTCCGAGCGGCCCATTCGCGAGAAGCTCAGCAGGTCATCGATCAGCCGCCCCATCCGTTCGGCCGACTTGGTGATCTGATCCAGGTGACGCCTCCCCCGGTCGTCCAGCGAGCTCTCCGAGTGACGCTGGAGCTGCGCGGAGAAGCCGGCGATGTGACGGAGCGGCGTTCGGAGGTCGTGCGACACGGAATAGCTGAACGCCTCGAGCTCTCTGTTCGAAGCCTCGAGCCGCGTCTGCCGCTCGGCGATTCCCGTCATCTCGCGGCGGCTCTGGAGGATCGACAGGACGAGGAAGCAGTCCTCGAAGACGACCCACCAGGCATGCTCGACCCACCTCCACGGCTCCATAGCGGCAATCCCGTAGACCGATTGGGGCCAGTAGACCCCGCGCAGAAGATGGTCGGCGGCGACGATGGTGGACGCCGAGATCAGCACGGGCCAGTCGCGGTAGAACGCGAGGAATGCGAGCGAGCCGAAGACGTGGAAATGGCTCTCGATGCGTCCCCCCGTCAGGTGGATCAGGAGTGCCGACGTCAGCATCTGGCCTATCGCGATCACGTGCCGCGTGACGACCCAGCCGGGCCGCATCGCGGCCAGCGCGACAGGGAAAGCGGTGAAGACGCCGCCGAGGAGGATGGCGGCCCAGACATGGATGTGCGTCTGACTGATCGCGCCTTCCCACCTTCGCGGTGAGACGAGGAGGGCCACGGCGATTCCCGCCACCCACTGGAAGAGCATGAGGCCCGCGAACATGCGGTCGGTTCGGACCCAGATGCCGCCGATGTGCTCACGGAAGAGCTCGGATGCGCGGTTCGATGACGGGGAGTGGACCTCCTGGCTCGTGTCTACTTGTTGCACGGCTCGATCCTGTCCACGCGCGCGAGGCGCGGGCCGAAGAGTGGACACCCAAAGACGGCGGTCTCGTGCCGCGCCGCGGCGCCACTGGTGACGATCGAAAGGATCGCTTCGACCCCCTCGTTGTCTCCGTAGTGCGCCCGCGATTGGGTGATCCCGCCGCTGAAGGCGAGGAGCCCATCCCGGTCGTAGAGGAGGACCTGGCCGGAGGTGAGAGCGCCGAAAAGGCGAGCCTCGACATCGTGGTCGTCGGCGATGACGCGCACCCCCGGTATCGATGACGCCTTCCGCCACGTGTCGGTCCGGGTCCAGTCGTCCGGGACCCCTTCCGGTCGGATGAAAAGCACATAGGCCGCGATGAGTCCCTGCCCGCGCGCCATGATCGCCGACAGCTCCCCGATGCTCGCTCGCGTGCACGGGCAGTGCGGATGCGCCAGCATCACAAGGGTGGCTCGATCGCGCGCGCGCTCGATCGCGCTTTCAGCCGGCCAGGAACGAGGGGCGGAGGCACGCAGCCCCTGTCCGAATTCGTGCTCGAGGACGATCCGCATCCCTGCGGCCGACAACGAGAGCCACGCCGCCACAGAAAAGGCGGCGACAGCGATCGCCTTCGCACTCTTCCGCGGAATCTTAGGGCTCCCCGCTGCCTCGGACTTCCTCGGCTGGGGGTCGGTGATATAGCTGATTACCCTTGTATACATAGCCATTTCCAGCAAGACAAGTATAGGTTGAGGGGCCGCGGGGGCAACTGTCGGAGTCTTGACGCGGAGTGCCCCGCCTTGTCTCTCATGGTGGCGCGAAGCTTGTTGCGAGGCCTTTCTAAGTGATTGTCTACAATAGAATTAGCAGGCACATCGGCTAGCGCGTGATCCATTCGGGCCAAGATCGCGAGTTCCCTGGCCGATCGCAGGATTGGCGCAACAATCTCCGCACCACCATGAGGTGAAATGAGGTTCTGATAGACTCCCGGTCCGGGAGGACGAGTGAAGCTCCAACACATCCTCGCAGCGGTCGTGCTCTTCACAGTCCCGCAGGAGCTCGACGTTGCTCAGGTGCTGCCGCAGGGTCCCGAGTTTCAGGTCAACACGCACACGACGTACTCTCAGACGGCGCCCTCCGTCGGGGTGGATGGTATGGGCAATTTCGTGGTCGCCTGGACCAGCTTCGGCAAGGACGGCAGCGCCACCGGGATCGCCGCTCGGCGCTTCGACAGCGCCGGAGCTTCGCTGGGCGCCGAGTTTCAGGTCAACACCCACACGACGTCCTATCAGTATTCTCCTGCCGTTGCCGTCGATGGCGTCGGGAACTTCGTGGTCGTGTGGACCAGCAACGGGAAGGATGGATCCGGCAACGGTGTTTCCGGCCAGCGGTTCGACAGCACAGGTGCGCCGCTCGGTGGAGAGTTCGTGGTCAACACGTACACGACGGGGAACCAGGTCGACGCCTCCGTCGCCATCGACGGTATGGGCGACTTCGTCGTGGTCTGGAGCGGCGACGGCCAGGACGGTTCCCTCAGCGGCATTTTCGGCCAGCGCTTCGACAGTGCCGGGATGCCTCTGGGAGGGGAGTTCCAGGTCAACACGTTCACGACAAGCCTTCAACAGGTCCCGTCGGTCGCGATGCACGCCTCGGGGAGTTTCGTCGTGGCGTGGACCACCTTCTCGGAGGACCTCTCCGGCACGGGCGTCTTCGCGCAGCGGTACGACAGCGGCGGCATGCCTCTGGGAGGTGAGTTCCAGGTCAACACGTACGCGACGGGCTACCAGTTCGAGCCCGCAGTCGCGGTCGATGGATCGGGCAACTTCGTCGTGGCGTGGACCAGCGACGGCGAGGACGGCTCGGGGGACGGCATCTTCGCCCGCCGATTCGACAGCGCCGGAGCGCCGCTGTCCGATGGGTTTCGGGTCAACGCGTACACGACGAGCGATCAGGCCCAGCCCGCAGTCGCGGCTGATGCATCGGGAAGCTTCGTGGTGGCGTGGACCAGCTACAGGCAGGACGGCTCCGGCAACGGCGTCTTAACCCGGCTCTTCGACAGGACCGGATCGCCTGTGGGCGGCGAGTTCCAGGTCAACACGTACACGACGCTGGGGCAGTACCTCCCCTCCGTCGGGCTCGACGGCTCAGGAGGCGCGGTCGTGGCCTGGAGCAGCTCCCAGCAGGACGGCTCGGACGCCGGTGTCTTCGGCCAGCGCTACTGCGCCGATTTCGACGGCGACGGGCTCTGCGCCGGCCAGGACATCTTCGTGACCAGTCCGCATGCCGGCGACGCCGTCGATTGCAGCAACCCGACCGTCACGCGGCCCGCGTTTCTCTGGGACGCCGGCAACTACGAGAAGTTCCGCGTCTTCATCGCTTCGGATCCGAGCTTCGCGGGTGGATCTAGGGTAGCGAGCGGGGACAGGCTGCTCACGAGCACGACGTACACGCCGCCGCCGAAGAAGTGGAAGAGCGCCTGCAAGAAGGCGCTGGCGGCGAACCCGGTCTCCCCGGTCCTCTACATCAAGGTGCAGGGCGTGGACGTGGATCTCACGAAGAACGACGCGAACCGCAAGACGTTCAGCCAGGTCGTGCGGGTGAGCGCCCAGTGAACATCACCTTCCGGCTCGGCGCGTGCCTTCTCCTTCTCGAGGCCTGCTCCCACGCCCCGCCCCTTACCACTTCGGTGCCTGCGGTTTCTGCCGCGGCGGGCTTCCTCGCGGGCGCCGCGGCGCGCGACATCACTCCTGATCTCGCTCGCTCGTCGCAGACGGTGTACGTCGCGGGGTTGGAGCGCGGGTCGGCGGCGACGGGCATTCGTGATCCTCTCTTCGCGAGAGCGCTCGTCATGACCGACCGGAAGGGGGTCACCGTCGGGCTCGTGATCCTGGATCTCATCGGCTTCTTCCATGACGACGTCGAGGAGCTGCGGGAGGAGCTGAAGCGGCGCCACCCGGAGACGACCATCGACTATCTCGCGGTCGCCAGCACTCACACGCATGCGGGCCCCGACGTCCTCGGGCTCTGGACGCCGGTCGGCGGGTCGGTGGACGCGGACTACGTCGCCCACGTCCGCAGCGAGGCGGTCGAGGCGGTCGCCGAGGCGTGGCGCCTCCGCCGTCCCGCGCTCGTCTACACGGGCACCGCGACCGCCCCTGGTCTCGCGATCGACACCCGCCTGCCGGAGGTCATCGACGAGACGGTGATGGTCATGGGCCTGCGAGCTGCGTCGGATGGATCGGGGATCGCCGCTCTCGTGCAGTGGAACAGCCATCCGAGCGTCATGGGAGGGGACAACACCGAGATCTCAGCCGATTTTCCCCGTCACGTCGTGCAGGTGGTGGAGAAGGAGTGGGGTGGTACGGCGCTCTACGCCAGCGGCGCCTTGGGCGGCCAGATCGGATCGGGGCGGCTCAAGATCAGCGATCCGGCGACGGGAAAGAGGGCGGCGACCCGCGCGCGGCTCGCCGAGATCGTGGGCGGCCGCATCGGGGAGATTGCGCTCGGCGCGCTCCAGGAGGCGGGGGCGACCGGCGACGTGCGTGACCCCATGTTTCGCTGGCGATCGCGCGGCGTCCTGGTCCCTCTCGACAATCCGCGCTTCACGGAGGGGCTTGCCATCGGGTTGATCCGCGCGCGCCGCCTTTATCCGCTCCCCGCGAAGGGGCCGCGAGACGACGCGGGCACCGGGTGGCTGCCGCAGGCGCTTCCCCGTGACTGGACTCTGCACCCGGGTGCCTACGCCCTCAAGTCGGAGGTCGCCGTCGTCGATCTCGGGCCGATCCGGTGGGTCCTGGTCCCCGGCGAGCTGTACCCCGAGCTGTCGATCGGAGGGATTCAGCAGCCTCAGGACCCCGGGGCGGACTTTCCCGGGGCTCCCTCTGAGCCAGCCCTGAGGCGACTCTCCGCACGGCAGATCTTCATCATCGGGCTCGCCAATGACGAGCTGGGTTACATCATCCCCAGGTCGGAGTGGGACAGCGAGCCCCCCTACGCCTATGGCCGGGAGGAGCCGCAGTACGGGGAGAAGAACTCCTGCGGCCCCGGGACAGCCCCCATCCTCTTGAACGCCCTGGCCGACCTCCTTTGAGCCCGATTTCCCTGCGCCGCGGGAGTCCCGGCGCGAAGGTAAAAAAACCCATCCCCTAGAAGACTCTTGCGCCATGATGCGGATAGGGGTATAAGGGGGCCATCCAGGAAGGAAAGTACAGGGCGTGCCCCAGTTATTGTCCTCATGTCATTGACCCGAGAGTGAAGTTGATGGCCGCGGTGTCCCTGCCGGACCGCGCCGCGACGTGCCTCCGGGTGCGTCCGCGCGACAGGGCGCCGCGATCAGAGGCCATGAAAGTCGCGCCGGTCATCCTCGCGCTCCTTTCCTGGGGAGTTGTGTCGGCGGCGACGATCTACGTCGACGACAACACCTGCCCGGCGACCGGGTCGGGCACTCCGGCCAGCCCCTACTGCCACATCCAGGACGCCATCTGCGTCGCCACCAGCGGAGATCTCGTCAGCGTCGCGCCTGGATCGTACCTCGAGGCGCTGCGGATGAGGCCGGGCGTGAGCGTGATCTCAACGGGCGGCTCCGGCGTCACGACGATCAACTCTACGGGCAAGCCGTGCACCGATACCAACTTCTGCTTCAAGAAGACGGGCAACCAGTGCTCGGTCGTCACGTTCTCCACCGGCCACACCGCGTCAACGATCCTCGAGGGGTTCACGATCACGGGAGGGGAGGGACAGGCCGTCCCCGCTCCTCTGACGAACGTGGTTGGCGGCGGAGGGATCTACATCTTCAGCTCCCCGACGATCCGGAACAACGTCGTCCAGAACAACATCCTCCGCAACGTCAGTCCGCCGCGACGTGAGCTGGACGGAGCAGGGATCTACGTCTCCCGGGGCGCCCCGATCATCACGAACAACGTCATCACCGGGAACCGGGCGATTCCCCCGGCCGGAACCTCAGGCGCGACGACGTACGGATACGGCGGGGGGATCTACTCGAGCTTCGTGTCGACGCCGCAGATCATCGCCAACACGATCCAGGGGAACCAGGCGGGAGATCCGAACCTCGCCTTCTCTCTTGGCAGCGGCGGAGGCATCTCCATCTTCGCGCCGGACCCGAACGCGCCGCCGGGGGGAGTCGTCCTCGTCGATCGGAATCTCATCGCCGACAACGTCACCGACACCCTGGGCGGTGGGGTGAGCCTGGTCAGCATTCCCACGTCGATTGGACTATCGATCATCAGCAACAACGTGATCGTCGGCAACAATTCCTACCGCGGGGGCGGGCTTTACACGTACCTGAACAAATCCAAGGTTGTGAACAACACGATCACCACCAATACCGCCATGCTCGGCGGGGGGGTCTGCTCGGGCCTCAGCGACGTGAGCATTCCGATCATCATCTCGAACAACGCGATCACGGGCAACCATCTGTTGTTCGCCGGCGAGGGTGGCGGGCTGTACAAGATTGATCTCGGGACGACGCCGAGCACGAGCCTGGAGTCGAACGACATCTTCGGAAACCAGAAGAACCAGGTTGCCGGCGACCTGACCGATGCGACCTTTTTCACGACCAACGGCAACATCTCGCTGAACCCGAACTACATCAACGAAATCGCCCGCGATTACCACGTGAACCCGAACTCCCCGGTGATCGATCGGGCGCTCGCTTCACGAGCGCCGCCAGTGGACAAGGACAACACGGCGCGCGGGTTCAACGGCGACGGCATCCTGAACTACCCGATGCCGGGGGACAACGACATCGGGGCGTACGAGTGGCGTCCCGCCTGCATCCCGACGACGGAGGTCTGCGACAACCTGGACAACAACTGCAACGGCCAGGTGGACGAGAACAACCCCGGAGGCGGCGCGGCCTGTTCCACGGGGCAGCCCGGTATCTGCTCCGCGGGGACGACGAACTGCGCGAGCGGGGCCATCGTCTGCACGCAGAACACACAGCCGTCGGCCGAAATCTGCGACGGACTCGACAACAACTGCAGCGGCGCCGTGGATGAGAACAACCCTGGAGGAGGTGGTGCCTGCACCACGGGGCTGCCAGGCGTCTGCTCGGCGGGAACGACGACCTGTCAGGGAGGCTCATTCCATTGCGTCCAGAACACGCAGGCTTCGAGCGAGGTCTGCGACGGACTCGACAACAACTGCAGCGG
>Ga0137394_10001453_pt1 | contig 17285 bp, 14 predicted proteins | sample czobulk116metaG_FD_108278 | JGI IMG/M metagenome (GOLD analysis project Ga0137394, IMG submission 108278) | Vadose zone soil microbial communities from Angelo Coast Range Reserve, California, USA - czobulk1.16 metaG | ecosystem: Environmental > Terrestrial > Soil > Vadose zone | place: USA...
AGGACGACGTTCATCAACGAGAAGCTCGCCGGAATGAAGAATGCGCTGCCGATCCCTTCGAGCGCACGAGCCGTGATCAGGACCCAGACATTGGCGGCAAAGGTGGCGGTGAATAGACCGAGGCCGAAGAGGCAAAGGCCAAAAATGCAGAAGCGGCGCCGCCCGAACGTATCCGCCGCGCGTCCGCCCAGCACCAAAAATCCCGCATAGGACAGGGAATAGACGGCGACGATCCAGGGCAGGATGACAGGATCGACGTGCAGATCCGTGGATATGGTGGCGAGCGCGACATTCATCATGCCGAAATCCACGCCGTAGATGAACTTGCCCAACGCAACCAGTGCGATGATTCCGGCAAAATATCGAGCGTTAGACTTATCGGCTTTGCTCATAACGCAAACTCGGCATAGGATTTCGAGGGAAGCGGCGTTTCGGCGGGATCGTATTCCTCCTCGATGATCCATTTGCACATCCGGCGCAGCGGCTCGAGGCCGTCATGCGGGCCGGCGTAGGACATGCGCGCGGCGTAACCGAGCGAAACGAAGCGTTGCGCGCCGTGGAAGGCGAGGCGATCGCGCAGCTTCGCCTTCAGCTCATCGGGGTATATGCCGATGGTTTGTGTGTAGGCGGTGACCGACCTTACGGGAATCTCCAGATCGTCGACCGGCACGAGATTGGCGACGCGATTCGTCAAGATGCGCGCGAAGTCGACCGGCTCACTGGTCTGCGAGACGATGACTGCTCCCTTGTTACCGCCGCCGATGACACGGTGGTCGTCGCTCATCATCTTGAGTGAAAGGATTTCTTCGGCCAACTGCGGATCGAGCCGCCGCACCGGAGTACTGAGCGCCGGCGGAAGGGATTGCAACGCGGCATAGACCATCTCGCCGAATCGGTTGGCTTTGGCCAAGCCGTCCTCATCGGTTCCGCTTTCGATATAGGCGACGCGCGCGTTCAGGCAGGCTTCCTGATTATTCGAACCAATATCGATGGCCATACGCTGTGCCGCATCGGCCATGGTTCGCTCGTCTTGAAAAGCCGCCTTACCGATGATACTGGAGCTGAGCTTGGGGTCGAGCGTAATGAGGTCGATTCCCGGCTGAATGTATTTCGCGATATGCGTGATGGACGCAAAGCCGCCCCAGGCTATGATCTTCTCGATATTCTTTGGCTGGTAGAGGACATCCTCGAAGCTCGAGTCTCCGCCCTTCCAATAGCCCACTGACAAGTGCTTCGTGATCGGATGGTCGGGCGCCATTTCGATCATCGTGCGCGCACAAGCGGCCGCCGTCAGGGGATCATTGGAGGGCGTCTTGATGATGGCATCGCTGCGCAGAACGGCGTTGCGCATCACGGTCATGGAGGATACCAACGGTGAATTCCCTGCAACTACATGGACGGCACGCGCGCCGATGGCCCTAATAGAAGCCATCGCTCCATTTCCCATGCGCTTCTGGACCCAGCCTTCAAGATAGGGGATGCCGATCGAGCTGTCGGCAAACTCGCGCGCGAAGTTCGGCTCGAAGCAGTCGCGCATCAACTGATAAGTACGGCGCAGCAGCGGTTCGGTGAGACCGGAGGTGCTGAGCGCTAGTTCGAAAGCTTCCTGCAGATAGGAATTGCGTCCGAACGCCATCCGCTGATGCAACTCGCCGAGATAGTCGAGAATGTCGTCGAAGTTAAGTTCGTACAAATCCGACAGGCAGGAGGGAGTACCCAGTGGAATAGCGTCGACGTGCTTCTTGACGTCGGGTGTCGTAAAACTTGCGCCACCGCGTCGGCCGCCGAATTCCACGTCCGCGTGGTCAATAATCCGGCCGCGGATGATGAGGGGAACGTGATATTGCGCCATGATTCTACTCCGCAACCCGGGTGATGAAGTCGAGCGCCCGGTTGTGCGCGTCCGGAGCGCCGGCACATGTGATCTTGTCGTCGCCGCCTTCCGTCTCCGAATAGCGGCGAATTACCGGATCCACATGTGCGCCCGTGCGCCCACAACCGCAGGGGGTGTCGCCGAAGCTCAGGGTCACTTCGTCGCCCGTCAGGAACCCGCCCCAATGGGTCTTAATGGCAATATCTACGAATCCGAAGCGGCCCGTCTGTGTTCCCGCGCGCGGGAGCTGCTCGCCAGTTTCCGGATCGATGATGAACGGTACGATGTTGGGCCGGAAGTGATACTGACCGAGCGGGCAGGCACGATGGGTTGCATTCACCATCTCCGTCATGCCGTAGCCGAGCCGCGGATAGGCGTTGATACCGATGAATTGCACGATCTGTTCGCGGTAACCGTCCGGCAGCACACGCCCTTTCGAGCCGCCGGCGATGTGCACCAGCGAATCCGGTGCGAACGCCGCCATCACGCCATGCTTGCGGCCCTCCTCGGCGAGATCGACCAGTTGCGGCACGGTACCGGAGATGACGACGCGCCGGCCGCGAAGCCGCGTGGCCACATCGTGGAAGAACGCGCGCGTGCGTTCCTCGCTTTGGGCCTGCTCCTTCTCAAATGCATCGCGGCGCGCGAGTAGGCCGGGGGCGAGCTTCAGCTTGCCCAGTTCGCCGCGCTGCTCGGCACCCTTGATCCGGCCGCCGAGCGACAGGACATCGGCGCTCAGGCGGCCGGGATTGGATGTCGTGACCCAGCTGTCATCGCCGCCGTGAAAATAGCGCGTGACCGCATCCAGCAGCCGCGCCTGCCCCATGGCGCCATGGCGATAGCCCGCGTGGATGATCGGCAGACTCTCGAAACCCGTCAGATGTGCATCAGGCTCGTCTCCGAAGCCTTCGAAGAAGCGCATGAATCCCTTCGCGACCGTATCCATTTCGGAAACGCTGCGCGGCACGAAGGAAAGCTTACCGGTGGTGCCGGACGAGTGCTTGACGCGGATATCGGTGTTGGCATCCAGAAAGTCGATCCATTCGTCGATGCTGCCACAGGGCGATGCGTCAAGCGCCGATAAGTCGTGGGCGGTCAGCTTGTCCAGCCAGCGGGTGAGCCGGTCAAATCGTCCATTCTCCAGGACTGAGAGTGGATAGGATTTGTAGACGGAATGGGAAAGAAGGAGCGGGCCGGCCTGGGCGATGTCACTGATCTCACGAATGTGCTGCTCTTCTGCCAGCAGTGCCAGCACCGGCACGCGTTCCACCATGGCCGTGAAGTGAGCGGACAGCGCCCGCGCGTGAATTTCTTGGAGAGTGCCGTTCGGAATCGAATGCATCTCCGTGATGGTCAAATCCAGGAACTTTTCCGGCGCGGCCGTCAGTTCTTCAATGGAAAGCGCGGGCCTTGCAGACTTTAGAGACGGCATGTTCATGGCGCGGCAGCCTTCTCGGCGCTGCTTTGGTCGGCGAACCAGGACTGCCAGGGAACGTCGCTCGACAGGGCGGCGGGAAGCCAATAGCGCTTCAAAAGCGCGTGCATTGGCTTGCCGCGTTCGACGTCGCACAGATAAGCGTTCGTTTCGTGATCCAACATGTCGCTTTCTCCGTTCGCTCTACGTTGAGCGCGTGCGGGAATTCAGGTCATCGACGCCAGAGCGACCGACTCGGGGCGGTATTCCTCGTCTACGATCCATTTGCACATCCGGCGCAGCGGCTCGATGCCGTCGTGCGGACCGATATTGGCGAAGCGGCCGGCATATCCCAGTGATACCAGCCTTTGGGCACCGTGAAGGGCGAGGCGATCGCGCAATTCCGTGCGCAGCGAGTCGGGATAGATTCCGATCGTCTGCGTATAGGCGTTGGTCGAACGAATCGGCGTTTCCAGACTGTCGAACGGCACCAGGTTCGCGATCCGATTTCCCAGCAGCCGGGCGAAATCGACGGGTTCGTCCATTTGGGACACGATCACGGCGCCTGTCGGGCCGCCGCCAACCACTTCGTAGTAACCGATCGACATTTTCAACGCATTGACTTCCTCGGCCAGCGCGGGATCGGGCGCGACCGCGGGACCGCTGATGTGGGGCGGCAACGCTTGAATCGAATCATAGAGATATTGGGCGAACCGGTTTGCCTTCCTAAGGCCTTCCTTGTCGGTGCCGGTTTGGATATAGACTACGCGCGCGTTGTGACAGGCCTCCTGATTGCGGTGGCCGACATCGACAGCCGCTCGCCCGGCCACCTCCCGCATCGTGGCGTCGCTTGCGAACGCCTCCCTACCGATGATCGTCGAGCTCAGTTTGGGATCCAGCGTGATCAGGTCGATGCCCGGCTGAATATATTTCGAAATATGGGTGATCGAGGCGAGACCGCCCCAGGCAACGATCTTGTCGACATGGGCCGGGGTATAAAGCGCTTCTTCGACTTGTGTATCGCCGCCTTTCCAGTAGACCACCGATAAATGCTTGGTAATCGGATGGTCGGGAGCCATGTCGATCATGGTGCGCGCGACGGCTGCCGCGGTCAGCGGATCGTTCGATGGCGTCTTGACGATCATGTCGCTGCGGATGACCGCGTTGCGCATGATGCTCATGGCGGCAACGTTGGGAACGTTGCCGGCGATGATATGCACCGCCCGCGCACCGAACGCGCGCGCCCAGGCATGGCCGCCGGTCTCGAGCTTCATGCCCACCCACCCGTCGAGATAAGGGATACCTATCGACTTGTCTGCGGTCTGATGGACGACGCTGCGGCCAAAGCCCTGACCCAAGGTCTCGTAGATGCCCCTTAGAATTTGCGGCGACAGTCCCGACGTCGTCACCGACAGTTCATAGGCTTCTTGCAGATAGGCGTTCTGGCGAAACGACAGGCAGGTTCCGACTTCCTGAAGAAAGTCGGCGATATCGCTGAACTTGAGCTCGTGGAGGTCCCTGAGCGCGGATGGCGTCGACAGTGGGAGCCTGTCCAGATGTTTTCGGATGTCCGCCGATGTAAAGCTCGAACCCCCGCGCCGTCCGCCGAACTCGACGTCGGCATCTTCGATGACCTTGCCCCGAAGGATGAGCGGTACGTTGAATTTCGCCATGGTGCTACCCCAATTGCTGGGCAATGAATTCGAGAGCTTTGTCATGCGCGTCCATGGCGCCGGCGCAGGTTATCTTGTCGTCGTTTCCTTCAATTTCGGTGAAGCGCCGGATTTCGGAATGGATGATGGGCCCGGCACGGCCGCAGGCGCAGGGTTCGTCCCAGGTCATGGTCACGCGGTCCCCGCTCAACAATCCGCCCCAATGCGTCTGGATGGCAAGATCGAACCAACCATAGCGCCCGGTTTGCGTGCCTTTACGCGGCAGCAAGGCGCCAGTCTTGTGGTCGATCAGGAATGGGATCAGATTGGGCAATGGGTGGATGTTGCCGAGTGGGCACATGCGCGACGACCCAAGGCACATCTCGCTCATGCCGAAGCCATCGAGCGGATATTCTTCCATGCCGATGAATCGGCATATCACCTTCTTGTAGTCTTCCTCGAAGATGCGCCCCTTGGCGCCGCCCCCAATGCTCGCCAGCGTATCGGGCGTGAACAGGCCGGTGAGGCCGGCTTTGCGCGCTTCGATAGCCAGGTCGTAAACGGCCGGCGGCGAACCGACGATGATGACCCGCTGACCGCGGTAGCGCTGCACGATGTCGTCGAAAAACACCTTGAGCCTCTGGGGAGCCGCCTTCTGTTCCTGAACGAATGCCGCCCGCCGCGTGAGCAGCGCGGGTGAAACCTGTAGTTGCCCCAGTTCGCCCTTGTCCTGAGCTGCCTTCAACCGGCCGCCGAGCGACAGCACGTCGGCGCTCATGCGCCCGGGATTCGAGGCGATGACCTTGTTCTCATCGCCGCCGTAGAGCCAGTGAACGGCCGCGTCCATCATGCGCGGATAGGCGAGGGCGCCCTTGCGATAGCCCACGAGGAGTACCTGGAGGTCCTCGAATCCGGCCAGCGCATTGGCGTGCGGTTCGTCTCCGAAGCCTTCGAATGAGCGCCGCCAGCCTTTTGCAGTGGCCTCTGTCTCCGCAAGCGTGCGCGGCACGAACGACAGTTTTCCGGTGGTACCCGATGAGTGCTTGATGCGCAGCTCGGTCTTCGAATCCATTGCATCGAGCCAGCCGTCTATCGCCACGCAACCGGACACATCGACGGCGGATAGGTCGACGGAGGTCAAAGTGCCGAGCCACTTGGTCAGGAGATCGAAGCGGCTCTTTTCCAGCAGCGACAATGGATAGGATTTGTAGATCGAGTGCGGGAAGAGGAGGGGGGCGGCATCGGGAATATCGTTGATCGCGCCGATGCTTTGGCTTTCCGCCAGTTTCGCCAGCACGGGAACTTGGTGAACCAGCGTGTCAAAGCGCTCCCTGAGAACGGCGAGCTGGATATCCATCACCGTCTCGTAGGCAATGCCGTATTGCTGCGTGACAGTCAGATCGGGATACCGCTCCGGATGCTTCCTGAGAAGGTCGGCATCGACGTTGCGCTGCGATGCGGTCGGCTGGTCCATGGCTTCCCCGAATAGTTCAGACGCAAGCGTACGATATCCTGATGGCGCAATCCAGTAACCTTGCTAACGATTCGTGGGAATTCCGGCGGGGGCGTGCCTTGCGGCTGCGTGAGCCTCCGCATACCGCTGTTTGAGAAGGCGCTTGTAGATTTTCCCGGTCTCATGCCGCGGCAGATCGGCGGAAAAGTCCACGGAGCGCGGACATTTGAAATTGGCGATACGCGAACGGCAAAAATCGATCAATTCCGCTTCGAGCGCGGGTCCGGCTAGGTTCATATCGAGCGGGTGCACAACGGCTTTCACAGCCTCGCCGAACTCCTCGTGCGGCACGCCGATTACCGCCGCATCCAGCACCTTGGGATGGCACAACAGCAAGTCTTCCACTTCCTGCGGGTAGATGTTGACGCCGCCGGAGACGATCATGTGCGATTGACGATCCGTGAGATAAAGATAGCCGTCGCCGTCCAGAAATCCGATGTCGCCGAGGGTCGGCCGTGAGGCGAAGTCAATTGCGCCGCCGGTCGAAAAGGGGCCGCATGCCCGGCATGCGACCCCGCATGGACCGGCAAAATTCTAGAAGTGCGTGCCTACAGTAATTCCATACGTGCGCGGTGGTTCGGGCGAGAACTGCTGGCCGTACCCGATGGTTTCGGAGCCGAAAGAGTAGTACTTGGCGCCGGACAAGTTGGCACCCCACAACCGGACGTCATACCTGTGGCTCGGGTTGATCCATTTCACCGATGCGTTGAACAGATTCACGACCGGCTGCCTCATGCTCTGGTCCGGGAACCAGGAGAACGCGTCCGTATAGGACCAATTCGCATTGAGGTCGAAATCGCCGATGGAACTCGGCACTACATAGTCGGCGCCAAAATTGGCGCCGTAGTGCGGGGCGCGGATCATGTCCAAGCCCGACGCATTGCAGGTATACGTCCCGTTGGGGGCGCAGGCCGGCGAAGAGATCTGGGAACCCAGATAATAAGCGTTAGGCGGGAAGTAGGCCGTCGCATTCGCGAAGTCAGTGTAGTGGCCATAGAGGACCGACAAGCCGCCGGACAGCGTCAGGTGGCTCACGGGGATCGCCCTGAAGGAGAGTTCGCCGCCATTGACTTTCGCTCCCGCAGCGTTGATCAACTTGGTGCCCCCCGCCACGATGACGGCGAACTGCAGGTTCGAGACATCGTAGTGGAATGCGCTCAGGTTAACTTGCAGATGGTGATCGAACCATTCGCTTTTCAGGCCGGCTTCCACGGATTTCAATATTTCGGGGTTGACCGGCGGGTTGTTGGCGGGACCGCCTGCCGCGGTGCCGAACGTATCGAATTGGCCGCTCTTCACACCGCGGTTCCATGAAATATAGCCCATGACGTCGTTGGTGAATTCATGATCCAACGCCGCGCGGTACGTCCCCATCGGCCAGCGGTGTTCCGCACCCGGCGTAGAGGATGTCGTCGGGCAGGCAATCGGTGCAACGGCGCAAACCGGAAGTCCGCCGATCTGTGGAATTGCGTCGGAAAAATACACTCCCCCGGTGAACAAGCGCTTGTCCACCGTGTAGCGGGCACCCAATGTAAGGTGCGTATCCGGTGCCACCAACGCAGTTCCCTGCACATACCCCGCAAAGGACGTGGTTCTGACGTTGTCCGTCAGGTTGAGGAAGAAGCTCGAGGGGACGAATTGGGTCGGGAAACCTTCCGCGATTCCCGCGAGTTTCGCATTCGGCCCGTAGCCTGCGTTGTCGTCCATGTAGAAGGCGCCGACGATCCAGTTGAAGCGCGATGCATAGGGCGCGTCATCCGGGCTGATCAATTGCAGCTCCTGGCTGAGATTACGATCTCTCTGAACCAGGTCGGTAACAACATCGCCGTAAGCCGAGCTGTCTTGGTTGAACTGCGCATGGCCGGTCACATACTGCCAGCCGGTGATGCTGACGCCTTTGGCGAAGCCGAAGTCTTGTTCGATTTTCAGCTCGAGAGTGGTGTGCTTGTTGACGGCGAAGTCATTCGTGATGTCTGTCGTATTGTACCACCCTACATAGGTGGCTCCGGGCGCGCCGGGGCAATTGAAGGCGACGGGCGATGTCTGCGGATTTCCGTCGACTCCGCCTTCACCCGGGCAATAGCCGTGGCCCCCCGCCGCGACGAATTGGGGAATCTGGTTGAAGCCCAGACCCACTTCGCTGCGCGTGTACGCGAAATTTCCCGCAAATAGGACCCTCGTTCCGGAAGTCGGGGTCCACAACCACTTGTTGCGGACGCCCCAATTCTCCGCGGTGAAAGCATCCTGCCCGGTCACGACATCATGGCCCCAGCCATGCCGCTGGTCGGTAATGTATGCCGACAAGTTGGCGGCAACGTTGTCGATGATCTTGCCGGTCGCATAGATACTGCCGGTAAAAGTGCCGTAGTTGCCGTAACCGCCCTCGAAATCCGCGCTGGGGTCGAATTGCGGATCCTTGGTATGGACCTGAACTACGCCGCCGGTCGCGTTGCGGCCGAACAGAGTACCCTGCGGGCCTTTGAGAACATCGATGCCGGATATGGCGTTGAGCTGAAAAATAGACGCATCGCCGTCCGGGATATAAATGTCATCGAGATAAACGGCGACCGAGCTTTCCTCGCCGGTACCGTTCGAGTTGGGTCCGATCCCGCGAATGAACGTGGTGGCCGAGTTGATTTCGTGGCCCATTTGAATGCCGGGAACGAGTTGGGCCAGCCGATCGGTACTGATGGCTCCCGCATTTATGACGGCGTCCGGAGTAATCGGGACCACGGAGATCGGAACCTTCTGGGCATTTTCCACGTGGCGTTGCGCGGTCACGGTGATTTCCACGAGCTGGTCGGTTGCCGCGCTTTCCGCAGGTTCCGAGTAGGCCGCAGAGGCCGCCAGCAGTCCGATTGCGGCGCATGCGGAGGCCAGAGCGGCCTTCCGTTTGGCCGTGTTCCTGGGACGGCGTCCTTCCGTCGCCACCTGCACCACCGACTTCGAATTCTTATTGGTCATTTTCCAACCCCCCCTTATAAATCGACGCTGGACGTCATTAGTTCTATGCAGCCTGCCGTATGGTATGGTAGCACATGATGAGCAAGGTCAGCGTTTTTGTACACGAAGCTCGGAAAACGGTCAACAACTCATTGCGCGCAGCTCGAAATAGTTGCTTTATAGCCACGGATCCAGGCATTGCAGGTGTCGGCCCGGCGGTCCACCGGAATCGTCCTGCGGGGTGGATACATTGCGCGAGTCGGCGGATGCGGGTACCTTTTTGTGAGCAAGCGCATAAAGCTTCGGCCGACGAGTTTATGGAATGTGGCGGTGGTTTAGGCCCGATACATGATCCTGGATGAAAAACAGCACCCGTCACCCGCCTGGATAGAGTCGCTGCGCCGGCGCTATCCCACCGAGCGAACGGTTGATGAAACCCTCACCGCTAAAATGCGCAACCGTGCCGGACCGCGCCATCGTCCGCAATCGATCGATAGCGTCATCGCGCGTCTGAAGCAATTCCTCGGAAGGCGATTATCCGGTACGTTTTCCATAACCGCTTTTCGCGGACTTGCAGGAGGCTCGTCGAAGGAGCAATTCGCCTTCGATCTGGCCTGGACAGACAGTGCAGGGGTCGCTCGGCGCGACACCTATGTCCTTCGGATGGCGCCGGCTGAATCGATTGTCGCAACACACGCGCTGCGTGAGTTCCAGGCAATGAACGCGGTGCGGGCGGCAATCCCGGTGCCCGCAGTCCACTGGTGCGATCCCGAGGGTGCCGAGCTCGGTCAACCAGCCTTGATCGCAAGCTTTTGCGAAGGCGTGACGCGCCCGCCTCGAGAAGGCGCCTACACGCCTCGCCAGGGCTTCGGTCCCAAGTATCGAGCGCTATTAGCTCCTCAATTCGTTCGCTATCTTGCCGAACTCGCCAAATTCGATTGGCGGAGCAGCGATGTGTCCGCCTTCGATCCACCGGCCGTCGACTCGAATGAAGGCGTCATCAAGGCGATCAATTGGTGGGAACGGGTCTGGGAAGAGGATTGTGTCGAGCGTTATCCACTGTTGACGCTTGCGGCGCAATGGCTGCGCGACAATGCCCCGCCCATCGATCACGTCTCTTTCGTGCACCGTGACTTTCGCGGCGGCAATTTTCTCTTCAGGCCGGCCGACGGGAAGATTACCGCGATTCTCGATTGGGAGCTGGTCCAGTTGGGCGACCGACACGAGGATCTGGCCTACTTATGCAGTCCCTTGTTCTCGGAAATCGACGAGAACGGCGTCGAGCTGATCGGCGGCCTTTATCCGCGCGACGAGTTCATCCGATTGTACGAGGCACTTTCCGGACTTCCGGTTGACCCGGTACGCCTGGCCTACTACGACGTGTTCAGTCTATGGCGCGGCTCGATCCACGTTCTGGCGACCGCACCGCGGATCATGATGGGAGAGAAAACGCATCAGGACATCCGTGTCGGCTGGATGATCAGCGCAACGCCGCTGACGCTCTCGGCGCTTCACCGCGCCCTGAAGGGGAGGATCTGACCATGGTTCCGGACTTTGCCCTGCGCATCCATGCGATGATTCGATCTCTGCGCGACGTCGTTCTGCCCGCTCTTCCGAAAAACGAGATGCTGGCCATCGATCAGGCGAACATTCTAGTCGGGTATTTAGGCATCATGGCTGAACAGCATGACAGGGTGTTCGAATATCTCCTCGTAGAACTCTCCGAATACGCGGAGCTTTTGGGTGCATTGGTAGAAGACGCACATGGGGCCCCATCGATCGAGGACGCTGCCGCAAAGGCCCGAGCCGCGCTTGACATGGCGGCACCCGTTTTACAGATGTCGATTCCGCGTCAGGGTGAGCTCAGCGCTCTGATCAGGTCCCTGAAGGAGTCTGTCGATGAGCTGCTGCTTGCCGCGCGGCAGGATGGAACGCCAGCCTATCGTCAAGCATCGAGAAAGCGGGTCATGCAGCAAGCGGAGCGACAGATACTGCGCGAGCGCGCGTGGTTCCGCGCCTCTGGGTTCGAACTCGAACCCAGTCAATTGCCGTCTATCAAAGATGTGCTCTTGCTGAACCGCAACAACTCATGAATTCGGCAATTTATTGACGATCACGGCACGGCTTCGCGCCGTGCCGAGACGATGCGTCACCGCATCCTGGTATTCGGCCGAATAATACCAATCCTTCGCCGCCTGAACGGTGTCGAACTCGAGCACTATGGCGACATCCACCTCGTCTCCTTCGACGGTGTGGAGTTCACAGCCGGGGCGTGTGTGAAATTTGACCGCTCTGTCCTTGAGCGTAGGCAGGGCGAGCCGGCGGTACTCGGCGATTTCGGCTGGGTCGGCAGGCTTCTCCACGAACACGATATAGTAGGCGGTCACTCCAGTTCTCCCTCGTCGCGCTTTGTAAATTGCATCAACGGGATTCCATCTGCTTGGCGCGCGAATGCAATTCGAAATCCCGGCCATTGACCGTGATACCCGGGTAGCTTGCCGGCACCGCGCCGCCGAGAAATGCGCTCGGAAAATTCAATGCAGGCTTCGTGACCATGTCGAGGGTGGCAATATCCTCGGGCGTCAATTCCACCTCGATCGCTGCGAGATTGTCATCGAGTTGCGCTTCGGTGCGTGCGCCGAGGATCGGGGAGGTCACCCCGGGACGCGACAAGACCCAGGCAATGGCGGCGCGCGCCGGTGTGGTATCCCGCTTACGGGCCACGCCAGCCAGCACGTCCAAGACCTTGAAGGTATGCTCGTTCGCATTGCGTGCCACCCAGTCGGCGCGGCCCGCGGATTCCGCTTTCATGTTATCGCGGGAGTACTTACCGCTAAGCACGCCGGAGCGAAGCGGCGACCAAGGCGTCACGCCGAGACCCAATGCCTGCGCCATCGGAATGAGTTCGCCTTCCACGGTCCGCTCCAACAGCGAATATTCGATCTGGAGAGCTATCAACGGTGCCCATCCACGAAATTCAGCAACGCTCTGGGCGCGCGCCACTTTCCATGCATGGGTATCCGAGAAGCCGATATAGCGGACCTTTCCAGCTTCAACCAAAGCATTGAGCGTCCCGATCGTCTCTTCAACCGGCGTGAACGGATCTTCCCAATGCATCCAATAGAGGTCGATGTAGTCAGTCTGCAGCCGCCGCAGGGACGCCTCACAATTCGAAACGATGCTTTTGCGGTTGGCCCCGCCTCCATTGGGGTCGCCGCGGTGCATATTGCCGCTGAATTTCGTGGCAATGACGATTCGGTCCCGCTTCGATGGGTCGCGACCGATATGGTTGCCGATAATTTGCTCGGAATGGCCGCCGGTGTAGATATTGGCCGTGTCGATGAAGTTGCCGCCTCGCTCGATGAAGCGGTCCATGAGGCGCCCGGCCGTCGCCTCATCCGTTCCGAATCCCCATTCCTGCCCGAACGTCATGGCGCCGAGGCATAATGGGCTCACCTTCAAGCCGGACCGTCCCAGAGTGACATAGTGATTTAGTGCCATCGCATCTCTCCATAAGAATCGACTCCGCCTCCGCGGGCAACATGCCGAACAGCAGCTGGTTCTCCCATCCTCAGCCGTCTCCGATCGCTAGTATACTAGTATACTATACACTAGTATAATTTACCTCATGCCGCACTCGGTAGCAGTGCGCAAAATTCGCTGGATGCAGCGCGATATGGGCCAAAAATGGCGAAAAATCCGGAGAAACCAATCCACGGCGGTTCACCTTGGGGTCCGGCTTCCCGCTGCCGCATCCACTGCTATTGGAGGACACGATAGGCGTAGAGCGTCTCTTGTGGTCGTCACCGTGCCGCCCGGTATCGCATTACGGCGGGAGCAGGGGACGGTCGCGGCGCGGTGGTGTCTTTGCCAGCCCCGCAATCATCAGCGACGAAAAAGCGGCCGGGATGGCAGCAAACATGAACAGGCTCTCATTGGTAAAGTGGTGCGCGATGAGCTGCGCGGCGGCCATGGGCCCGACGATGGAACCCGCGCGTCCAATGCCGAGGCACCACCCCACGCCCGTTGCACGCAGCTGTGTGGGATAGACGAAAGTGGCCAACGCGTTGATCCCGGGCTGACCTCCCACGATCGTAGCGCCGGCGAGGAGAACCACGGCGCACGCGGCGGCGACCGGGAGATCCGGTCTACCGACACCTGCAATCATGACGGCGCCCAAAAGAAATGAGGGCACCAGTACTCGATAGAATCCGAATCGGTCAATGAAGCGCCCGAGAATGAGGGCTCCTAAGATCCCGCCGGCCTGCAGCGTGGTTCCCATGAGGACGCCCAGCGAATCACTGTAGCCCATGCGCGTCGCCAGTGTTGGCAACCAATTGGCTAGAAAAAAGAGATTCAACAAATTCGCGAAGCTGACGGCCCAGAGCATCAACGAGCGCATCCCTAAGCCGCCGCGAAATAAGTCGATGACCGAGGCCTTTACGGCGACATCGGTGAGCTGGTGAGTTGTCGTCGGCTCGAAGATGATTCCGGGTGCAAGCCGCTGCAGCCAATACTGGATCCGAACGCGATCGGCACCTCGAACGAGCAATAGGTGCAGTGACTCGGGTAGCTCGCGGACCATCAGGATTGCCACTCCGAGCGGCAGCAGTCCGCCCACAATGAAGACTGGTCGCCAGCCAGTACGTGGAATCAATACTGCGGCGAGCAGTCCACCCAGGATTGCGCCCGCGGTAAATCCACAGGAGATGCCCATGAGCAACGAGGCCCGGCGAGCGCTTGGGCAATATTCGCTCGCGAGGGTTATCGCATTGCCCAACACGCCTCCGAGTCCGAGTCCCGTCAAGAATCGAAGAGCCAACATCTGAGGCACTGAACGCGCCGCCGCAGTCGACAAGACACACAGGGCTACGAAGAATGTGGCGCCGATCAGCACGGGCCGCCGTCCGATGCGGTCGGCCAACATGCCCAAGCCCGTCGAGCCGACGAGCATGCCCAAGAGGCCAGCGCCAAATATAGGGCCCAAGGCATCTGGCGCGAGGCTCCAGGTACGTAACAGCGCAGGGGCCACAAATCCGATTACTTGGACGTCAAAGCCATCCATCAGCACTAGGCAGCCGATCAGCACGAGTACACGAACCTGGAAGGCGGAGAGCGGTCGGCTGTCGATCAGCGCTCCAATGTCTGTGGGGTCCATGTCGCGTGCTAAAAGGGATAGGGAGCGATCGTCTCTCTTGAGGTTATCCACTGCCACTCGGTAAACTGCTCGGCGTTGGTGAGCGTGCTGTAGTTGTAGCCGTTGCCCGACACGCCGTGGCCACCGATGGGTCCATACACCTCGTGTAGGATCGTCTGATCGTTGATGTGGATGATGCCGCAGCGAAGCTGGTCGGCGATGTGCTGCGCGCGCGTCAGGTTCGCCGAGAGGATCGATGCGGCGAGACCGTACTCGGTGTGATTGGCCAGAGTCACAGCTTCAACATCGTCACGGAAGGTTGTGACAGGGGCGACAGGCCCAAATATCTCCTCATCAAACGCCGCCATGCCGGGTGCTACGCCTGACAATACCGTGGGTGCAAAGAAAAGGCCTTGTCGGGTGCCTCCGGTTACGAGCCGCGCACCTTGAGCGACGGTTTCGGCAACTACTCTATCAACGTTCACGGCCTGCCGTTCGTTGATCAGCGGCCCCAGATGCACTTCGGAAGTCGATGGATCACCCACTTTGAGCGCTTGGGAATGCCGAGCCAGCGCCTTCACATAGTCCTCGGCAATTCGTTCATGTACCAAGTGCCGGCCGGCGGTAAAGCAGATCTGACCCTGGTGGAAGAATGAACCCCAGGCGCCTGCACTGGCCGCGGCCTCGATGTCAGCATCGTCCAGGACGATGAAGGCATTGTTGCCCCCGAGCTCGAGCGAGACTCGCTTGAGGAGCGCCCCCGCGCCGGCGCCGATCGAGCGTCCGACCTTGGTGGAGCCGGTGAAGCTGATCATGTCGACGTGCTTGTCCTTCACGAGTGCATCGCCAACGTCCGCGCCGCCGGGGAGGATGTGTAAGAGGCCCTTCGGCAAGCCCGCGGCCTCGAAGAGTTGCGCGAAGAATACCCCTCCGCACACCGGAGACTGTGGGTCAGGCTTCAGCAGAACAGCATTGCCGGTAGCAAGCGCCGGTGCGACGGCGCGAGCCGCCAGCAGGAAGGGCGAATTCCAGGGGGTGATGACGCCGACGACGCCCACTGGTATGCGGCGCGCCATACTACGCCGGCCTGGTGACTCGCTGGCAGTGATGAAGCCTGTGGGTTGACTGGCGAGCGCGGCAGCTTCCAAAATCTCGCGCGCAGTCAGCGCGGCTTCGGCACGGCCCTTCGGGCGAATCGAGCCCGTCTCGCGCACAATCTGGGCGCCAATCTCATCGGCATACTGCAACACGAGCTGCGAAGCCTTGCGCACAATGTCTCCGCGATGCGGGCCGGGTAAGGCGGCCCAGGCGCTCTGCGATTCGTGTGCGATCAAGGCGGCGCTGGCGACATCCTTGACGGAAGCGCGCCCGATCTCTCCGAGGCGCTCGCCGGTGGATTTATCCGTCACCGTGAGAACGCCGCCCTCTGCGCTCCGCCAGCCATTACTGTAGATCTTGCCGTTCCAGACGCTCGACTCAGCGAGTCCTGTGCTAGCCATGAGCTTCTCCTGTCATTCCGTTTCACCGCGTCTCGCGAACGAGCGTCACTCAAGACCGAAGAGACGGCATGCGTTCTCACGCCCGATCTTCTTGCGATCCGCTTCACTGATTTCGCATTGATCAAACCATTGAGATGCTTCCGCATGACTCTCGAACGGGTAGTCCACGGAGTACATGATCCGATCGCTGCCCATCTCCAGCATGGTGCACAGTAGAGTGGGCGTGCGGAAGTTACCGCTGGTCGTGACGTAGACGTTCTCGCGCAAGTAGTCGCCGATCTCGCGTTTGCACGGAATGCCGCGAGGGGCTTTGCGCACGATATGATCGACGCGCCAAATGTTGAAGGGAAGTCCCTCGCCGAGATGTCCCAGAATCATTTGCAGCGTTGGATGGCGATCGAACAACCCGGAGGACATCAACCTCAGCGCGTGGATGCTGGTCTCGACGGCGAATGCCCAAGTTGCCGCCGTCAGCCACGGAAATCCGTCGTAAATGGGCTCGCGGCTCGGCAAGGGATCACGGGGATGCAGATAGAAGGGCTTGCCGAGAGAGGCGGCTGCATCCCAGAACTCTGCAAACTGAGGGGCATCGTAATAGGTGGCATTGTCCGCCGACCCTATCTGCGAGAAGCCGTTGACCATGAAGCCGTGGAAGCCCAGTTGCTTGACGCAGCGTTCCAACTCGCGTGCCGCGGCACCGGGATCTTGCATGGGCAAGGCCGCGAAACCGCCCAATTTGGTGGGATGACGCTGCACGTGCTCCGCTAATACATCGTTCGCCCGACGCGCCACCGCGATCGCTTCTTGTGGGTTGTGAACGCCTTGGATGCCGGGTGAATTGAGAGAGAGGATCGAGAAGGCGGTGCCCCCTTCCTCCATGCGCTCCAGCCGCTGTTGCTCAATGTCCAAGAGACCGGTCTTGAGGCGTTCCCAGACCACCGGTGGTGCGTAAATCTTCGACTGCTGGACTGTGAGGTCGATGGCGAAATGCTCCTCCAATGCAATCTTGTTCTTCACTGACTGAGTCTCCAGGTAGGCGTTGAATAGTGTCGGACTCGCAGGACGCTCGGCGTTGGGCAACGTTTTAGACCAGTGTCAACGGAGGGTATTGATACCGACGCGCATGTTTGGGACCGGCTCGTGATGCGCATATTGCGCAGGAAGCCACCCAGTTCATCGGGTCCGTCAGCCACCCCGACCGTGGCCGGTGGCGACGGCGACGAGTTCCTCCGGATTCTGTGGCATGCGGTTGTC